>Ga0156230_1116_pt1 | contig 26155 bp, 27 predicted proteins | sample RifCSPlowO2_12_FD_107877 | JGI IMG/M metagenome (GOLD analysis project Ga0156230, IMG submission 107877) | Betaproteobacteria bacterium RIFCSPLOWO2_12_FULL_68_19 | reverse complement strand
CGGTCGTTGATGTAGCGCGCCGAGAGCTCGGCCGCGGTGGTGAGCGCGTTGGCGGTGTACTTGACGCTGTGGTGGGCCTCGAAGCGGGTCTTCAGGCCTTTCAGGATCTCCACCGTCTCGTCGACGGAGGGCTCGATCACGTCGATCTTCTGGAAGCGCCGCGACAGCGCATGGTCCTTCTCGAACACGCCGCGGTACTCGTTGTAGGTGGTCGCGCCGATGCACTTCAGCTGCCCCGTCGAGAGCACCGGCTTGAGCAGGTTGGAGGCGTCGAGCGTGCCGCCCGAGGCGGCGCCGGCGCCGATCACGGTATGGATCTCGTCGATGAACAGGATCGCGTTCGGGTTGTCGACCAGCTGCTTCAGCACCGCCTTGAGGCGCTGCTCGAAGTCGCCGCGGTACTTGGTGCCCGCCAGCAGGGCGCCCATGTCCAGGGCGTAGACGGTGCACTTGGCCAGCAGGTCCGGGACGCTGCCCTCGACGATGCGGCGCGCCAGGCCCTCGGCGATCGCGGTCTTGCCGACTCCCGCCTCGCCCACCAGCAGCGGGTTGTTCTTGCGCCGCCGGCACAGCGTCTGCACTACGCGCTCGAGCTCCCGGTCGCGGCCGATCAGCGGGTCGATCTTGCCGGCGAGGGCGAGCGCGTTGAGGTTCTGCGTGTAGTTGTCGAGCGGGCTGTTCGAGGTCTCGGCCTGGCCTTCCTGGTCGGCCTCCTGCTCGGGCTTGCCCTGGTGCGCCTGCGGCGTCTTGGTGATGCCGTGCGAGATGTAGTTCACCACGTCCAGCCGCGCGATGCCCTGCTGCTGGAGGAAGTACACGGCATGCGAGTCCTTCTCGCCGAAGATCGCCACCAGCACGTTGGCGCCGGTGACCTCCTTCTTGCCCGAGGACTGCACGTGCAGGATCGCGCGCTGGATGACGCGCTGGAAGCCGAGCGTGGGCTGGGTGTCGACTTCGCGGTCGGCGGCGATGCGCGGCGTCTGCTCCGCGATGTGCTGCGTCAGGCTCTTGCGCAGCTCGTCCATGTTGGCGCCGCAGGCGCGCAGCACCTCGGCGGCGGTCGGGTTGTCCAGCAGGGCGAGGAGCAGGTGCTCGACCGTGATGAATTCATGGCGTTTCTGGCGCGCCTCGACGAACGCCATGTGCAGGCTGACTTCGAGCTCCTGGGCAATCATCTGATCCGTTTCCTCCTGCCTGCCGTCACGGCGCTTTCCACCTTACGTTTCTTCCATCACGCACTGCAGCGGGTGCTGGTGCTTCCGTGAGTATGCCGCGACTTGCTGCACCTTGGTAGCCGCCACGTCGCGAGGGTACACCCCGCACACGCCGATGCCTTCGCGGTGCACCTTGAGCATCACCTGGGTGGCCCGCTCCCGGGTCATGCCGAAGAACTTCTGTAGCACCACCACGACGAATTCCATGGGCGTGTAGTCGTCATTAAGCAGCATGACCTTGAACATCGGCGGAGGCTTCAGCTTGGCTCGCTGCGCCTCCAGTAGGGTGTCGTCCTTGAACTGCGCCATGCGGCCCGCTACGCGCCCGTGCCCCCCGCAAGATCTGACAAGGTCCCCTTTCGCCCGGTTCCTGCGGTCTATCGTAATCAATGTGGGGGGGCGGTGCAATCGGAGCCACGGCGCCTTGGCGCTGGAATTCGGTGCTTTATCACGGTCTTGCGTGCGCGCAACAGCTCCGGGCACGGCCCTTGACGAGCCTCGGGCGGGCGCGTAAAAGGCGGGCTGTGTTTGGATTCAGGCTGTCTGTTTCGCCATCAGGTCGGAGTTCGGGGCGGCGGGGTCGTGGAGTTCCAGGCATGGCTCGGGTAACCAGGAGCGTCTACGACGCTGGCCCGGTAGCTCAATCAACAACAGGGAGAGCAGATGGCAACAGGCACCGTGAAGTGGTTCAACGACGCGAAAGGCTACGGCTTCATCACGCCGGACGACGGCAGCGAGGACCTTTTCGCCCATTTTTCGGCGATTAACATGTCCGGATTCAAGACCTTGAAGGAAGGCCAGAAGGTCAGCTTCGACGTGGTGCAGGGACCCAAGGGGAAGCAGGCCTCGAATATCCAGAAAGTCTGAGGGGAAGCTTCTAAAAAGAAAGGCCGCCCGCAGGCGGCCCTTTTTTTCACTCCAGACGGAGGGGGTACGGGGGAACCTAGGTTCCCCTGTTCCTTTCCTACATCCGCTCGATCATCGCCTGGCCGAAGCCGGAGCACGACACCTGCTTCGCGCCCTCCATCTGCCGGGCGAGGTCGTAAGTGACGATCTTGTCCGCGATGGCCCGCTCGATGGAATTGATGATCGCGTCGGCGGCCTCGACCCAGCCCATGTGGCGCAGCATCATCTCCGCCGAAAGGATCTCGGAGCCCGGATTCACGTAGTCCTTGCCGGCGTACTTGGGCGCGGTGCCGTGGGTGGCCTCGAACATCGCCACCGTGTCGCTCAGGTTGGCGCCCGGCGCGATGCCGATCCCCCCCACCTCCGCGGCGAGGGCGTCGGAAATGTAGTCGCCGTTGAGGTTGGTGGTGGCGAGCACGTCGTACTCGGCCGGCCGCAGCAGGATCTGCTGCAGCATGGCGTCGGTGATGACGTCCTTGACGACGATGTCGGGCCCGCCCTTCGGGTTGCGGAAGCTGTGCCAGGGGCCGCCGTCGAGCGGCTTGGCGCCGAACTCCCTGACCGCCAGCGCGTAGCCCCAGTCGCGGAACCCGCCTTCGGTGAACTTCTGGATGTTGCCCTTGTGCACTATGGTGACGGACTTGCGCTTGTTGTCGATCGCATACTGGTAGGCGCGGCGGATGAGACGCTCGGAGCCCTCGATCGAGACCGGCTTGATGCCGATCGCGGAAGAGCCGGGGAAGCGGATCTTCTTGACCTTCATCTCCTTGATCAGGAAGTCGATCACCTTCTTGGCCTCGGCCGAGTGCGCCGGCCACTCGATGCCGGCATAGATGTCCTCGGCGTTCTCGCGGAAGATCACCATGTCGACCTTGGAGGGGTCCTTCACCGGCGAGGGCACGCCCTTGAACCAGCGCACCGGGCGCAGGCAGACGTAGAGGTCGAGCTCCTGGCGCAGCGCCACGTTGATCGAGCGGATGCCGCCTCCGACCGGCGTGGTGAGCGGGCCCTTGATCGAGACCGCGTACTCCTTCGCCGCCGCGAGCGTCTCTTCCGGCAGCCACACGTTCTCGCCGTAGATGCGGCAGGATTTCTCGCCCGCATACATCTCCATCCATACGATCCTGCGCTTGCCGCCGTAGGCCTTCTTGACGGCGGCGTCGACCACCTTGAGCATGACGGGCGTGATGTCGACGCCGGTGCCGTCGCCCTCGATATAGGGGATGATCGGGTTGTCGGGCACGGCGAGCGAGAAATCCTTGTTGACGCGGATCTTTTCGCCGCCGGAGGGCACCTTGATGTGCTGATAGGCCATGGAAACGCGAGCTCCTGCGGGATGGGGGTTGATAGGAGAGGCTGCGAGAAAAGGGCTGCGATTATATTTTATTTCAATCGTTTAGGGCGATGGTCAACCGGGCGGCGCAAAGCGCGTTAAGGGTGGGAGACCAGGCGGCAGCCAGGTCTCGCCCATACCACTCTAGAGAAGGGGATCACGATGAAGCAGTTGCTCGCAGTGCTGTTCGCGGCGACGTTCGCCGCGGCCAGCCTGTCCGCTGTCGCGCAGGACAAGCCGGAAAATGCGGAAACCAAGCCCATGCAGTCGGACAAGAAGGCCGGGGACAAGAAGGCGGCGAAAGCCAAGACCAAGGCAAAGGCAAAGGCAAAGGCAAAGGCGAAGGCGAAAGCGGGGGACGGCAAGTAACGTCCTCCCGAAGGGCGAAAAGGCAGGGCGCGGCCCTGCCTTTTTTATTGGCCGCGCTGCTGTACGGCGCGGCGGCGCTCGCGCAGCTCCCGACCCTGGAGCTGAACGCCGGCATGTACCTGATCCGCGCCGAGGTGGCCGCGGATTCCGGCTCGCGCTCGCGCGGACTGATGCACCGCGAGGCGCTCGCGCCGAACGCCGGCATGCTGTTCGTGTTCGACCAGCCGGCGATCCACTGCATGTGGATGAAGAACACCCTGATCCCGCTCTCGGTGGCGTTCCTCGACGAGAGCGGCGTGATCGCCAACATCGCGGACATGACCCCGCACAGCGAGCAGGCGCATTGCGCCGCCCGGCCGGCGCGCTACGCGCTGGAGATGAACCGCGGCTGGTTCGCCGCGAAGGGAATCAGGCCGGGGATGCGCCTGGGCGGCATCCCCGGGCGATAAGGGCTACAGCCCGCCGTTTTGCTGCGCCACCATCAGGTAGAGCATCGGTATCGAGAGCATGGTGTTGAAGCGCGAGGTCATGCCCGCCATGCGCGCCGCCGCGGCTTTCTCCTCCGGCGACGCCTGCACGATGCCGAGCACCCTCTTCTGCTTCGGCCAGATGATGAACCAGACGTTGAACCACATGACGATGCCGAACCACATGCCCAGGCCGATGGCCGAGAACGGCTGCTGCAGGCCGAGCGCCGCGCCGATGTAGCCGTTCATCCAGGCGAGCAGCAGGCCGGTGACGATGGTGGACATCGCCGCCCAGCGGAACCAGAACAGCGCCGCCGGCGCGATCACCTTGCTCACGGCGGGCTTCTGCTCGTCCGGGATCTTGGGCATGGAGGGCGTCTGCACGAAGTTGAAGTACCAGAGCAGGCCGATCCACATCACCCCCGAGAGCACGTGCAGCCAGCGCATGAAGAAGCGCCACCAGTTCATGTCGCCGGTCTTGGCGAAGCTGCCGGCGATGGCCATGATGACGAGGAGAATGACGACGCCCGCGACGATCGTGCGCCCGAGAGACTGGAAGATGGCACCCATGGCTTTCTCCTATTTTGTGGTGATGGGGGCTTGGAGCCGAAAAAGTCTAGCACGCGTCAATGGCCGCCCGCCAACAGCCCCGAGGCGGCGATGAGCAGCACCACCACCTGCGCGAGCGCGAAGCCCGCCTGCAGCCGCTCCCCGCGCGCCAGCAGCGCCGGCAGGATGCGCAGGTAGCAGGCGACGGTGACCAGGCCGAGGAGCGCCACGCCGACCAGGTTCTGGTATTCGCCCTTGTCGAGCATGGCGAGCCACCCCCAGCCGGTGGGCGATCCGCTGAGGGCGAGATAGCGCTCGAGCGGCAACTGCCAGAAGCGCGGAATTTCGGCGAGCGGCAGCGCTGCCGGCGCCAGGCCGAAGACGTAGGCGAGGAAGGCGGCGACCAGCACCGCAAGCGAGATGCGCGTCCCCCAGTCCAGCCAGCGTGCGTAGACCTGCTGGTCGTTCATCGGCTCAGTTCCACCAGCCCAGGCCCTTGAGCAGGGCGCGGGCGCCGGCAACGAGGAGCAGCACGATGACGATGCGCCGCACGGTCGCCGCCGGCGCTACGCGCAGCAGGCGCACGCCGATCTTCGCGCCGAGCATTACGCCGATGATGGACGGGGCGACGATCAGCGGCAGCACGGCACCGCGGTTGATGTAGATCCAGGCGGCGGAGGTGTCGATCACCGAGAGCAGGAAGCCCGAGGTGCCGACCGAGAGCTTGAGCGGCACGCCCATCAGCAGGTTGAACACCGGCACGTTGGCCCAGCCGGCGCCCAGGCCGAACATGCCCGCCAGCACGCCGATGCCGCCGAACGCGAAGAAGGCGGCGGCGGTGCGCTGCACCCGCCACTCGACGTCGCGTCCGCTCGCCGGGTCGTGGTACACGCCGTGCATGCGCAGCGCCTCGCCGAGCGCGTCGGGCCGCAGGCCGTCGGGATGCTCGGACTTCTTCGAGCGCCACATCAGAGCCGCGATGGCGAGGATGGTGACGCCGAGCGCGGTCTGCACGAACGCGGTGGGCAGCGCGAGGCCGAGCAGCGCGCCGGCGATCGAGGTGATCGAGCCGACCAGCGCGAGCGGCATGGCGAGCCGCAGGTTGGCGAGGCCGCAGCGCAGCAACGCGGGCCCCGCCGAGAGCGCCCCCGACAGGGCGAGCAGCAGCCCGGCGCCGCGCACGAAATCGAGATGGAAGGGAAAGAAGCCGCCGACGATGGGCACGAACAGCACGCCGCCGCCGACGCCCGCCAGCACCGCGACGATGCCGAGCAGGAAGGTCACCGCGAACAGCGCGATCGGCCAGATCCACCAGGGGAGCGCGGCAGCTTCCATGTTCTTCGAGCTATGCTCGCATTATGCCGAAGCTCGCCGCGAACGTTTCGATGCTTTTTCCCCAGCTCGAGTTTCTCGATCGCTTCGCGGCGGCGGCGCGGGCGGGATTCCGCTTCGTCGAATATCAGTTTCCCTATGCATGGCCGGCGCAGGAAGTGGCGCGGCGCGCGCGCGAGGCGGGCGTGCAGGCGGTGCTGCACAACCTGCCGGCGGGCGATCTTGCCGGGGGCGAGCGCGGCATCGCCTGCCTGCCGGGCCGCGAGAGCGAGTTCCGCGACGCCGTGGAGCGCGCGATCGAGTACGCGCAAGCCGCCGCCTGCCCGAGCCTGAACTGCCTGGCGGGCCTCGCGCCGCAGGACCGCGAGCACTTCGAGACGCTGGTGCGCAACGTGCGCTACGCCGCGCGCAGGCTCGGCGCCGCCGGCCTGAAGCTGATGATCGAGCCGATCAACACGCGCTCCGTCCCGGGCTTCTTCCTCAGCGGCTCGCGCCAGGCGATCGAGGTCCTCGACGCCGCGGGCGAGGACAACGCCTTCCTGCAGTACGACATCTTCCACATGCAGATCATGGAGGGCGATCTCGCGCGCAGCATCGAGCGGCTGCTGCCGCGCATCGGCCACATGCAGCTCGCCGACGTGCCCGGGCGGCACGAGCCGGGCTCGGGCGAGGTCAACTTCGGCTACCTGCTCGCGCACATCGACGCCGTCGGCTACGCCGGCTGGATAGGTTGCGAATACAATCCGAAGGGTGACACGGTCGAGGGACTGAAGTGGGCGCGCGCCTATCTGTCGTGAACGCGCTACGCGCTTTCCTTCCGGCGCGCGCGGTGCTGCACGAGGAGGAGGACACCCGCCCCTACGAATGCGACGGCCTCACCGCATACCGCCAGCTTCCCATGGTGGTGGCGTTGCCCGAGACCGAAGAGCAGGTGCAGAAGGTCCTGAAGACCTGCGCGGCGATGGGCGTGCCGGTGGTGCCGCGCGGCGCGGGCACGGGGCTCTCGGGCGGCGCGCTTCCGCCGGGCGACGGCGTGCTGCTTTCGATGGCGAAGTTCATGCGCGTGCTGGCCCTCGACCCGCGCGCGCGCACGGCGGTGGTGCAGCCGGGCGTGCGCAACGCGGCGATCTCGGAGGCGGCGGCGCCCTTCGGCCTTTACTACGCCCCGGACCCCTCGAGCCAGATCGCCTGCACCATCGGCGGCAACGTGTCCGAGAACTCGGGCGGCGTGCATTGCCTGAAATACGGCCTCACGGTGCACAACGTGCTGCGCGTGCGCGGCTACAGCATCGAAGGCGAGCCGCTGGAGCTCGGCGCCGACGGCCCCGACGCGCCCGGCTACGACCTGCTCGCGCTCGCGGTCGGCTCGGAGGGGATGCTGCTGGTCGTGACCGAGATCACGGTCAAGCTGCTGCCGCTGCCGCAGTGCGCGCGCCTGATCATGGCTTCCTTCGACGACGTCGAGAGGGCGGGCCACGCGGTCGCCGCGGTGATCGCCGCGGGCATCATCCCCGCCGGCCTGGAGATGATGGACCGGCCGGCGACGCACGCGGTCGAGCAGTTCGTGGCCGCGGGCTACGACCTGGAGGCGGCCGCGATCCTGCTGTGCGAGTGCGACGGCACGCCCGAAGAGGTCGACGACGAGATCGAGCGCACCAAGGCGGTGCTGGCGCGCTCGGGCGCCACGCGCATGACCGTGTCGCGCGACGAGGCGGAGCGGCTGCGCTTCTGGTCGGGCCGCAAGGCGGCCTTCCCCGCGGTCGGCCGCATCTCGCCCGACTATTACTGCATGGACGGCACCATCCCGCGCAAGCGCCTGGGCGAGGTGCTGCGCTTCATCGCGGCGATGGAGCAGAAGTACGGCCTGCGCTGCCCCAACGTGTTCCACGCGGGCGACGGCAACCTGCATCCTCTGATCCTGTTCGACGCGAACGACGCCGACGAGCTGCACCGCACGGAGCTGTTCGCCGCCGAGGTGCTGGAGAAATGCGTCGAGGTCGGCGGCACCATCACCGGAGAGCACGGCGTCGGGGTGGAGAAGATCAACCAGATGTGCGTGCAGTTCCGCCCCGACGAGCTGGAGCTGTTTCACGCCATCAAGCGCGCGTTCGACGCGCACGGGCTGCTCAATCCGGGCAAGGCCGTGCCGACGCTCGCGCGCTGCGCCGAGTACGGGCGCGAGCGCGCGCGTGCCGGCGCGGCCCTGCACCCCGAGCTGCCGCGCTTTTGAGCCTCGAGCCCTTTCAGGCACGCATCCGCGACGCCGCGGCACGCGGGGTCGCGCTGCGGCTGCGCGGCGGGGGGACCAAGGACTTCTACGGCAACGAGCCGCGCGGCGAGATCCTCGACACGCGCGCCTACGCCGGCATCGTGAGCTACGAGCCGACCGAGCTCGTCATCACGGCGCGTTGCGGCACCTCGCTCTCCGAAGTGGAAAGAATTCTTGAAGAGAAACGGCAATGCTTGCCGTTCGAGCCGCCCCACTTCGGTCCTGCCGCCACTTTCGGCGGCTGCATCGCCGCAGGGCTCTCGGGCCCGCGGCGCGCGGCCGCCGGGGCGCTGCGCGATTTCGTCCTGGGGGCGCGCATCGTCGATGGCCGCGGCCGCGTGCTCGGCTTCGGCGGGCAGGTGATGAAGAACGTGGCCGGCTACGACGTATCGCGGCTGCTCGCCGGCTCGCTCGGCACGCTCGGGCTGATCGCAGAAGCCTCGCTCAAGGTGGCGCCGCGAGCGCCCTTGGAGCTCAGCCTGCGGCTCGAGATGCCGCAGGAGCGCGCGCTCGAGGCGCTGCAGCGCTGGGCCGGCCAGCCGCTGCCGCTCTCGGCGAGCGCATGGCATGCAGGCGAGCTGGCGCTGCGTCTGTCGGGCGCCGAGCCCGCGGTGCGCGCCGCCGCCGCGAAGATCGGCGGCGAGCCGCTGCGCGAGACGCCCTGGGGCGCGATCCGGGAGCACAGCCACCCGTTCTTCGCCGCGCCCGCCCCGCTGTGGCGCATCGCCTTGCCGCCGGTGGCTGCGCCGCTCGCCCTGCCCGGCGTGCAGCTGCTCGAGTGGGGCGGCGCATTGCGCTGGCTGCTGAGCGATGCGCCGCCGCAGTCGGTGCGCGAGGCGGCCAGGCGCGCCGGAGGCCACGCGACGCTGTTCCGCGCGCGCGACAAGTCCGCGGGCGCGTTCGCCCCGCTCGCGCCGATGGTGGCGCGCCTGCACCGCAGCCTCAAGGCGGCGTTCGATCCTGCCGGGATTCTCAACCCGGGGCGCATGTACCCCGAGTTCTAGCGCTTGGCGAGCCTTTTCTTCTGCGATTCGACCGCGGCGCGCGCCTGGCCGGCGAGCGCGGTCTGCGGGTACCGCGCGAGCAGGCGGGCATATAGCTGGATGGACAGCGCCGGCTCGCCGGCTTCGCCCGCCATGCCCGCCGCCTCGAACAGCAGCCGTTGCGCGGTCAGCGCGGCGTCCTTGCCGGGGGCGCTCGTCACGGGCGTGACGAGCGCCGCGACAGGCGCCGGCGGCAGGGCTTTCACCGCCGCCGGCGCGGCCTGCGCGATGAAGCTCGCGGCGCGCGCCTCGGCCGCGCGCTGGCGCTCGAGCCAGCCGCGGCGCAGGCGCCAGCCCCAGTACGCCAGCGCCGCGACGATGGCCATCAGCATGAGCCACGCGATCTGCTGCATGCGAAAAGTATAGCGAGCCGATGCAGACTCAGCTGGCCGAATTCATCCGCGACAGCGCCGAGGGGCGCGAAGCCGACGCCATCCTGCGCAAGTGCGTGCATTGCGGCTTTTGCACCGCGACCTGCCCGACCTACCAGCTCCTGGGCGACGATCTGGACAGCCCGCGCGGGCGCATCTACCTCATGAAGCGGGTGCTGGAAGGAGGCCCGCTCAGCGGCAGGACGCGGCTGCATCTGGACCGCTGCCTTACCTGCCGCGCCTGCGAGAGCACCTGTCCCTCGGGCGTGCGCTACGGCCGCCTGGTGGACATCGGACGCGCCGTGGTCGAGGCGCGCACTACCCGCCCGCTGCCGGATCGCGCCGCGCGCGCGCTGCTTTCCTTCGCGCTGCCGCGCGCGCGCCTGTTCGGCGCGGCGCTCAAGCTCGGACGGCTTGCGCGGCCGCTCCTGCCCGGATTCATGAAGCGCAAGATCCTGCCTGCAAGGGCGCCCGGGGAGTGGCCCGCGCCGCGGCACGCGCGCAGGATGCTCGCGCTCGCGGGCTGCGTGCAGAGCGCGCTCGCCCCCTCGATCAATGCCGCCGCGGCGCGCGTGCTCGACCGGCTGGGCGTCTCGCTCGTCGAAGCGCCGGGGGCCGGGTGCTGCGGAGCGCTGCGCTTCCATCTCAACCGCCAGGAAGCCGGCCGCGACGACATGCGCGCGCTGGTCGACGCCTGGTGGCCGCTGGTGGAGAGCGGCTCGGTCGAGGCGATCGTCATGACCGCGAGCGGCTGCGGCGCCACGGTCCGGGAATACGCGCATCTGCTGGGCGAGGACCCGGACTACCGCCACAAGGCGGCGCGCATCTCGTCGCTCACGAGAGACCTGTGCGAGGTGATCGCCGCGGAGCAGCTGCCTGCGCGCTCGGGCCTCGGCCGCGTGGCTTTCCAGTCGCCGTGCTCGCTGCAGCACGGGCAGCAGATCCGCGGCAAGGTCGAGGCGCTGCTCGCGCGCGCCGGGTTCGAGCTGGCGCCGGTGCCCGACGCGCATCTTTGCTGCGGCTCGGCGGGCGCCTATTCGCTGCTGCAGCCGGCGCTCGCCGCGCAGCTGCGGCTGCGCAAGCTTCGCGCGCTGCACGAGGGCCGGCCGCAGCGCATCGCCACCGCCAACATCGGCTGCCTCGCGCACCTGCAGGGGGGCACGCCGACCCCGGTCGCGCACTGGGTCGAGCTGCTCGACGAGGCCCTGGAGGGAAGGACGTTCCCGGGAGCGTAGAATCGCCCTCTCTATGAGCACCCAGGTAGTGCGCGCCGCCTGCCCGCACGACTGCCCCGACACCTGCGGCATGCTGGTCAGCGTCAAGGACGGCGTGGCGGTGAAGATCCAGGGTGACCCCTCGATGCCGTTCACCGAGGGAACGCTCTGCACCAAGGTCGCGCACTACCTCGAGCGCACCTATTCGCCCGAACGCGTGCTTCATCCGCTGAAGCGCACTGGAAAGAAGGGCGCGGGGAGCTTCCGGCGCATCTCCTGGGACGAGGCGCTCGACGAGATCGCGGCACGGCTCAAGCGCATTGCCGCCGAGGACCCGCAGATGATCCTGCCCTGCAGCTACGCCGGCACCATGGGCATGCTGCAGTACAGCTCGAACCGCGGCTCGTTCAGCGCCGTGGCGCGCGTCAACGGCAGGCCGCGCCGGGGCGTCGTGGTCGCGCTCTCGGTCTGGTGGAAGAAGTTCTCGCCCGACCGCAGGAACGCCAACGACGTCACTTCGCAGCGCATCGCCGACCTGGGCGGGGCGGCGACTTTCTACGACTGCCTGGTCGAAGTCGAGAAAGCCGCTTGAGCGGCAGCGAAGACGAGCTGCGCCTGTACCGCACCGTGCTCGAGACCTCGGGGGAGCTGATCTGGTCGTTCGACCGCGAAGGGCGCTGGACTTCGCTCAACCCGCTCGCCGCCCGGCGCATCTACGGCCGCGAGGCGGCGGAGCTGCTCGGCCAGCCGTTCACCGAGGTGGTGGCGCGCGAGCTGCGCGAGCGCGACCACGCGGTGTTCCGCCGCGTGCTGGAGGGCGAGCACGTGTTCGACCACGAGACGCGCCACCTGCGCAGCGACGGCGCGCCGGTCGACCTTTCGTTCAGCGCCGTGCCGCTGCGCGACGCCGAGGGCCGGGTGCTGGGCGCGGCGGGCACGGCGCGCGACATCACCGAGCGCAAGCGCGCGGCCGCGGCGCTGCACGAGACGGTGGAGAAGCTGCGCCTCGCGGTCGAGGCGGCCGACCTTTACTACTGGGAATGGGACGCGGAGACCGACCGGCTGCACTGGGGCCGCGCTCCGTCCTTCGCGCCGGACCCCGACGGCAGCCTGCGCGCGGCGATCGCGCGCGGCGAGCCCTTCGAGATCGAGTATCGGGTCGCCGCGCCCGACGCGCGCTCGCAGTGGCTCGCGGCGCGCGGCGTGCCGATGAGCGACGCCGCGGGCAGGGTGTACCGCATGATCGGCGTCTCGCAGGACATCAGCGCGCGCAAGGCGCGCGAGGAGGCGGTGCGCTTCCTCGCCTACCACGACTCGCTCACCGGGCTGCCCAACCGGCGGCTGCTCGACGACCGCCTCGCGCAGGCGATTCACCTGGCGCAGCGCCGCCACCGCAAGCTCGCGGTGATGCTGATCGACCTGGACGACTTCAAGCAGGTCAACGACTCCCTCGGGCACCGCGCCGGCGACGCCGTGCTGCGCGAGGTGGCGCAGCGCCTCGCGCTTTGCGTGCGCAAGGCCGACACGCTGGCGCGCCACGGCGGCGACGAGTTCGTGATCGTGGTCTCCGACGTGCAGGCCGAGGCCGATTGCCAGCTGGTCGCCGAAAAGGTGCTGCGCAGCCTCGCCCCGCAGTTCCGCGTCGAGGGCCGCGCGCTCGCGCTCGGCGCGAGCATCGGCATCTCGCTGTTCCCTTCGGATGCCGGCGACGGCGACGCGCTGCTGCGCAATGCCGACGCGGCCATGTACCGCGCCAAGCAGCTCGGCCGCAACCAGTACCGCTTCTACGGCCGATGAAGCCGCGCTGGCTGGCGCTCCTCGCCGCCGCAGCCGTCTGCGGCGCGCAGGCGCAGACGCTCACCGTGGGCTCCAAGCGCTTCACCGAGTCCTACATCCTCGGCGAGCTGATCGCGCAAACCGCCGGCGCGCGCCACCGGCCCGGACTGGGCAACACCGGCATCGTGTTCGCGGCGCTGCAAGCCGGATCGATCGACCTCTATCCCGAGTACACCGGCACCATCGCAAAGGAAATCCTCAGGCTCGAAGGCCGTCCCGGCCTCGCCGAGCTCAATCGCGCCCTTGCGCCGCTCGGCCTGGGCGTCGCGCTGCCCCTGGGCTTCAACAACAGCTACGCGCTCGCCATGCGCGAGGAGCGCGCGCAGGCGCTCGGCATCCGCGCCCTGTCCGACCTCGCGCGCCATCCCGGCCTGCGCTTCGGGCTGTCGCAGGAGTTCATCGGCCGCGCCGACGGCTGGCCCGGCCTGAAGGCGGCGTACGCCCTGCCGCACCCGACCCCCTCGGGCCTCGATCACGGCCTCGCCTACGAGGCGATCGCGGCGGGAAGGATCGAGGTGATGGACGTGTACTCGACCGACGCCAAGATCGAGCGCTACGGGCTGCGCGTGCTGCGGGACGAGCGCGGCTTCTTCCCGCGCTACGACGCGGTGCTGCTTTACCGGCTGGACGCGGCACGGCGCTTTCCAGGGCAGTTCGAGGCGTTGAAAAAGCTCGAAGGGCGCATCGACGAGCGTCTGATGATCCGCATGAACGCGGCCGCGGAGCTCGAAGGCAGGAGCTTCGCCGAGGCCGCGGCGCTTTTCAACCAGGAGCTTCCTGTCGAAGCGGCGAGACCCCGGCGTTTCCTCGCCACGCTGTTCGGCCCGGACTTCTGGCGTCTTACCGGCGAGCACCTGCTGCTGGTCGGACTTTCTCTCGCGGCGAGCATCGCGGCCGGCGTGCCGCTGGGCGTGGCGGCGGCGAAGCTGCCGCACGCCTCGCAGCTCATCCTCGGCGCCGTCGGCGTCATCCAGACCATCCCCTCGCTCGCGCTGTTCGCGTTCCTGATCGCCCTGGTGGGAACGATCGGCACGATGCCCGCGCTGGTCGCGCTGTTCCTGTACGCGCTGCTGCCGATCGTGCGCAACACCCACGCCGGGCTCGCGCAGACCGGGCGAGGCCTGGTGCAGGCCGGCATGGCGATCGGCCTTTCGCCGCGCCAGGTGCTGGCGCAGGTCGAGCTGCCGCTCGCCGTGCCGTCGATCCTCGCCGGCATCAAGACTTCCGCGGTGATCAACGTCGGCACCGCGACCATCGCCGCCTTCATCGGCGCCGGCGGCTACGGCGAGCGCATCGCCACCGGCCTCGCGCTCAACGACAACCTGACGCTGCTCGCCGGCGCCATCCCCGCGGCCGCGCTCGCGCTGCTGGTGCAAGGCGCGTTCGAGCTCGGCGAGCGCCGCTTCGCCTGGATGGCGAGGGTTGACCTAAATCAAAGGACCGGCGCCCCTCCACGGTAGAATCCGCGCCACCGCACAGGGAGAAGCAATTCATGAGAATCGGTGTGCCTGCGGAAACGCGGGCGGGCGAGACGCGTGTCGCCGCGACCCCGGAGAGCGTCAAGAAGCTCGCCGCGAAGAACGAGCTGCGCATCCAGGCGGGCGCGGGAGCGTCCTCCAGCATCCCGGACCGCGACTACGAGGCCGCCGGCGCGAAGCTCGTCGCCTCGGCTGCCGAGGCGTACGACGCGGACATCGTCCTGAAGGTTCGCGCTCCGGCGCAAGACGAGCTGGCCCTGCTGAAGAGCGACTGCATCGTGATCGGATTGCTCGAGCCCTTCAATACGGCGGCGCTCGAAGCGCTGGCGCAGCGCGGCGTGACCGGTTTCGCCATGGAGTGGCTGCCGCGCATCTCGCGTGCGCAGCCGATGGACGTGCTTTCCTCGCAGGCGAACATCGCCGGCTACAAAGCGGTGGTGCTGGCCGCCGCCGAGATCGGCCGTTTCTTCCCGATGCTGATGACGGCGGCCGGAACGGTGAAGGCGGCGCGCGTGCTGGTGCTCGGCGCCGGCGTCGCCGGCCTGCAGGCGATCGCCACGGCGAAGCGCCTGGGGGCGGCGATCGAGGCCTCCGATGTGCGCCCCGCCGTCAAGGAGCAGATCGAATCGCTCGGCGCCAAGTTTCTCGACGTCCCCTACCTGACCGACGAGGAGCGCGAGATCGCGCAAGGCGCCGGCGGCTACGCCCGTCCCATGCCGCCCGACTGGATGCGGCGGCAGGCCGAAGCGGTGCACCAGCGCGCCACCCAGGCCGACGTGGTCATCACCACGGCGCTGATCCCCGGCAGGCCGGCGCCGCGACTCATCAAGGAGGACACGATAAGGGCCATGAAGCCGGGTGCCGTGATCGTCGACCTGGCGGTGGAGCAGGGCGGCAACGTGGAGGGCATCGAGCGCGGCAAGGTCGTGGTCAAGCACGGCGTCAAGCTGATCGGGCTCGAGAACCTGCCCGCGACGGTGCCTTTCGACGCCTCGGCGCTCTATGCGCGCAACCTGTACAACTTCCTTGCCCTGATGCTCGATCCGAAGAGCGGAGAATTCAAGCTCGACCGCGAGGACGAGATCATCGCCGGCACCCTCGCCTGCATGCAGGGACAACTCGTGAAGAAAGGCTGACCATGGGCGGAAGCGTCGATCCTACCGTCATCAACCTCGTGGTGTTCGTGCTCGCGGTGTTCGTCGGCTACCACGTGATCTGGAACGTGACCCCGGCGCTGCACACCCCGCTCATGAGCGTCACCAACGCCATCTCGAGCGTGATCATCGTCGGCGCGATCCTCGCCGCGGCCCCGGCCGAGAGCGATTTCGGCTCCTGGCTGGGCGTGGTCGCGGTCGCGCTCGCCGCGGTGAACGTGGCGGGCGGCTTCCTGGTGACGCAGAGGATGCTCGAGATGTTCAGGAAGAAGCAGAAATGACCGCCAACCAGCTCACGCTGTGGTACCTGGTGGCTTCGGTGTGCTTCATCCTGGCGCTCAAAGGCCTGTCTTCGCCGCTCACCGCGCGGCGCGGCAACTACTTCGGCATCGCCGGCATGACCATCGCCGTGCTCACTACCATCGCGGTGGTGGCGCGCGGCCGCGTCGACCTGATCCTGATGGCGATGCTGCTCGGCGGCACGCTCGGCGCGATCGTCGCGCGGCGGGTGCAGATGACGCAGATGCCGGAGCTGGTCGCCGCGATGCACTCGCTGGTCGGCATGGCCGCCGTGCTGATCGCGGTCGCCGCGGTCAACCATCCGGCGTCCTTCGGCGTCGCCGATCCGCTGCCGACAGGGAACAAGCTCGAGCTGTTCATCGGCACGTTCGTCGGCGCGATCACCTTCTCCGGGTCGGTCATCGCGTTCGGCAAGCTCGCCGGGCTCGGCAAGCACTTTCGCCTCTTCTCCTCCGCGCCGGTGGTGTTTGCCGGCCAGCACTGGCTCAACCTCGCGCTGGCGCTGGTGATGTTCGGCTTCGGCGCCGCGTTCTTCCTCGCCGCGGACAAGGCATGGACGCCGTTCGCGGCGATGACGGCCATCGCCTTCGTGCTCGGCGTGCTGATCATCATTCCCATCGGCGGCGCCGACATGCCGGTCGTGATCTCGATGCTCAACAGCTACTCGGGCTGGGCGGCGGCCGGCATCGGCTTCTCGCTCAACAACGCGATGCTGATCATCGCCGGATCGCTGGTCGGGTCCTCCGGCGCGATCCTCTCCTACATCATGTGCCGCGCCATGAACCGCTCGTTCATCTCGGTGATCCTGGGCGGCTTCGGCGCGGCCGAAGGCGCGGCGGCGGTGGGCGCGGAACAGAAAGCCGTGCGCTCGGGCTCGGCGGAGGACGCCGCGTTTCTCCTGGGCAACGCGGAAAACGTGATCATCGTGCCGGGCTACGGTCTCGCGGTGGCGCGCGCGCAGCATGCGGTGAAGGAAATCGCCGACATGCTGGCGCAGAAGGGGGTGAACGTGCGCTTCGCCATCCACCCGGTCGCCGGGCGCATGCCGGGCCACATGAACGTGCTGCTCGCCGAGGCCGAAGTGCCCTACGATCAGGTGTTCGAGATGGACGATATCAACGGCGAATTCGGCACCACCGACGTCGTGCTGGTGCTCGGCGCGAACGACGTGGTGAACCCGCTTGCCTACCAGAAGGGCAGCCCGATCTTCGGCATGCCGGTGCTCGACGTGCACAAGGCGAGAACCGTGCTGGTCAACAAGCGCAGCATGGCGACCGGCTACGCCGGCCTGGACAACCCGCTCTTCTACATGGACAAGACCATGATGGTGTTCGGCGACGCGAAGAAGGTGGTCGAGGACATGCTCAAGGCCCTGCACTGACGCGGCGCGGCGGCGCGCGAGGCGCATGACGCTCGACTTCCTCCCGCAGCTGCCGTTCGCGTTCTCGCAGCCGGTGCTGTTCGGCGCGCTGCTGGTGCTCGGCCTCCTGGCCGGCGAGGCGGTGCGCCGCTATGCGGCGCTGCCGCGCATTACCGGCTACGTGCTCGCCGGCGTGCTGCTCGGGCCGCAGGCGAGCAACCTGCTGTCGGCCGACGCGCTGCTCGACGCGCGCCTGCTCGTCGACCTGTCGATCGGCCTGATCGTGTTCGAGCTCGGCTTCCGCCTGGACTTCGGCTGGCTGCGGCGCAACCCCTGGCTGCTCGTCACCGCGCTCGCCGAGAGCCTGTTGTGCTTCTGGTCGATCTACGCGACGCTCGCGTACTTCGGCTTCAGGCCGCTGCTCGCTGCGGCGGCCGCCGCGATCGGCACCGCGACCTCGCCCGCGGTGGTGATGGTCGTGGCCCAGGAGCTGCGCGCCCAGGGGCAGGTCACCGAGCGGATGCTGCTGTTCACGGCGGTGAACAGCATATTCGCGTATCTCGCGCTTACGCTGCTGCTGCCGTTCCTGTACTTCGAGCAGGCCTCGGGCTGGCAGGACGCGCTCCTGCACCCGCTGTACCTGCTCGCGGGCTCGGTGCTCACCGGCTTCGCCGCCAGCGTGCTCATGCTGCGGCTCGCGGGCTGGATCGGCCAGCGCGAGGAAGGCCAGTTCGTGCTGCTGGTCGCGACCGTGGTCCTCACCGTCGGCGTGGCCCACAGCCTGAACCTCTCGGTGCTGGCGGCCCTGATCACGCTGGGCATGCTGGCGCGCAACCTCGACCGCGGCCACGTGCTGCTGCCGCTGCGCTTCGGGCACGGCGGGCAGCTGTTCTTCGTCATCCTGTTCGTGCTGACCGGGGCCAGCCTCGAGTTCGAGGCGCTGGGCGTGGCGGCGGCGGTGGCGGCGGCTTTCATCGTCATGCGCTTCCTCGGCAAGGCGCTCGCGCTGCTCGCGTTCGGCCGGCTCTCGGGCATCCGTCCCGGCGGCGCGGGCCTGCTCGCGGTGGCGCTGCTGCCGATGTCCGGGCTGGCGGTCGTCATGGTGCAGGACACCGCGCTTTTCTACCCGTCGTTCGGCCGCGAGCTCGCAGACGTGGTGCTCTCGGCAGTCGCGGTGCTGGAGCTGCTCGGCCCGCTCGCCACGCAGTTCGCGCTGCGGCGCGCCGGGGAGGCGCATCCCGATGGCTGACGCGAGCGACGAGATGAGCTTCCGGCCCTCGCCGCAGGCGAGCCTCGGGATCGAGCTCGAGCTGCAGCTGGTGCGGCCGCACGACCTCGACCTGTCGCGCGATGCGGCCGACCTGCTGGCGCGCCTTGGCCGGCGCAAGCTGCCGGGCGCCGTCAAGCCCGAGATCACCGAGAGCATGATCGAGCTCAACAGCTCGGTGCACAGCGGCTGCTCGGGGCTGCTCGCGGAGCTCGAGGCGATGCGCGCCGCGGTGGTCGAGGAGGCCGGCGTGCTCAACCTGCGCATCTCGGGCGGCGGCTCGCATCCCTTCCACGACTGGGCCGAGCGGCGCATCTTCCCGAACGAGCGCTTTCGCGCCATCGTCGAGCGCTACGGCTACCTCGCCAAGCAGTTCACGGTGTTCGGCCAGCACATCCACGTCGGCTGCCCGGGCGGCGACGAAGCGGTCTACCTGACCCACATGCTGACGCGCTACGTGCCGCACTTCATCGCGCTGTCGGCGGCCTCGCCCTTCTACCAGGGCGAGGACACCTCGTTCCAGTCCTCGCGGCTCACCGCGGTGAGCGCCTTCCCGCTCGCCGGGCACATGCCGTTCGTCGCCGACTGGGCGCAGTTCGGCGAGTACTTTGCCCGCATGAAGGGCTTCGGCATCGTCTCCAGCATGAAGGACTTCTACTGGGACATCCGCCCCAAGCCCGAGTACGGCACGGTCGAGATCCGCGTGTGCGACACGCCGCTCACCGTGCGCCGCGCGGCGCTGCTCGCCGCGTATGCGCAGGCGCTCGCCGCCCATCATCTCGCCGAGCGCAGCCTGCAGCCGGCCCGCTCGGTGTATCTCGTCAACGGCTTCAACCGCTTCGAGGCCTGCCGCTTCGGCATCGCCGGCGAGCTGGTCGAGCCCTACTCCGGCACGAGGAAGAAGATCGGCGAGGACATCCTCGAGTCGATCGCGCGGGTCGCGCCGCAGGCCGCGCCCCTGGGCTGCGGCGAGGCGCTCGAGGAGCTCGCGGCGATGGTGCGCGTGGGCCAGTCCGACGCCGCCTGGCTGCGCGCGCGCCACGGCGCGCGCGGCTCGCTCGCCGACGTGGTGCGCGATGCCTGCGCGCGCTGGGAAACGCCCGGCTGAGCGGGCTGCCTGCTTATAATCCAGCCAGAATCTTCTGGGGGGAAGGAAAGCCATGCGCTCGCTGCTGATGCGCGTGCTTGCGCGTGAGCGCGGCCTGTTCGCCGGCGCCGTGGTGCTCGCCGCGGCCTGCGCGGCGCTCGGCGTGCCGTTCGAGTTCGTGCTGTTCGGGCTCACGCTCGCCGGCGTGGCGCTGTTCCACCACCACACCCTGCAGGTGGCGCTCACCGGCCTTGCCGCGATCGCGCTCTACAAGCTCGCGTTCACCGGCTTCAAGGCCGGGCCGGGGCTGGGCGGGCTGGCGCTGCACATGGCGCACGAGTGGGTGATCCTCACCAACCTGCTCGGCCTGCTGCTCGGCTTCGCGCTGCTCTCCAAGCACTTCGAGGACAGCAACATCCCGGCCGAGCTGCCGAAGTTCCTTCCCGACGACTGGAAAGGCGGCTTCCTGCTGCTCGCCATGGTGTTCGTGCTGTCCTCGTTCCTCGACAACATCGCCGCGGCGCTGATCGGCGGCACCATGGCGGCGGCGGTGTTCCGCAAGAAGGTGCACATCGGCTATCTCGCGGCGATCGTCGCCGCGTCCAACGCCGGCGGCGCCGGCAGCGTGGTCGGCGACACCACGACCACCATGATGTGGATCGACGGCGTGAGCCCGCTGGTCGTGCTGGACGCCTATGTGGCGGCGGCCGTGGCGCTGATCGTGTGCGGGGTCCCGGCCGCCATCCAGCAGCAGCGCTACGCGCCGATCACCCGCGAGGCGCCCGCGGGCATCGCGCTCGACTGGATGCGCGTCGCGATCGTGGTCGTGATTCTCGCCTCGGCGATCGGCGCCAACGTGGCGGCGAACCTGAAGTTTCCCGCCGTGCTCGATCATTTTCCGGTGATCGGGGCCGCGGTCTGGATCGCGATCTTCGCCACCGCCGCGCTGCGCAGGCCCGACTGGCACCTGCTGCCCGAGGCCTTCAAGGGCTCGGTGTTCCTGCTTGCCCTGGTCACCTGCGCCTCGATGATGCCGGTGGAGCAGCTGCCGGCGGCCTCCTGGCAGACCGCCTTCGGCCTGGGCTTCGTCTCCTCGGTGTTCGACAACATCCCGCTCACCGCGCTCGCGCTGCGCCAGGGCGGCTACGACTGGGGCATGCTCGCCTACGCGGTGGGCTACGGCGGCTCGATGATCTGGTTCGGCTCCTCGGCGGGCGTCGCGCTCTCGAACATGTACCCGGAGGCGAAGTCGGTCGGCCGATGGCTCAGGCACGGCTGGCACGTCACCCTGGCGTACATCCTTGGGTTCATGGTGATGCTGGCGCTGGCGGGCTGGCATCCGACCGACAAGCGCGGCCGGGCGCTCCAGGGGGGCGTTCCGCCGGTGGCGGCGGAATACCTGGCCGCGTGAGCTGTACGCCTCGGCGTTTCGCATCGTGGAGTCGCCTTGCAGGGCGCTCTGGCAGGGGGTTAGAATCGTCGCGCTTCATCCCTACACGCGGTAGCGGTTCGTCCGCGCACATCGAGTCACAGCAGGAGGAGACCATAATGAGTATGCAAGAGAAACCCCAGGCTTCACGCCGCAAGTTCCTGAAGGGCGCGACTGCTGCGGCGACCGGCGCCGCGGCGCTCGGCTTCCCGATGATCGGCCGCACGCAATCGCCGATCGTCATCAAGATGCAGGGCGCCTGGGGCGCCAAGGACATCTTCAACGAAATGGCCCAGGAGTACGTCACCCGCGTCAACGAGATGGCGGGCGGACGGCTGCGGATCGACTACCTGAATACCGGGTCCGTGGTGAAGACCTTCCAGGAGATGGACGCCGTGAGCCAGGGCGTGCTGGATGCCGCCCACAACGTGCCGGTGTACTGGTACGGCAAGTCCAAGGCGGCATCGCTGTTCGGCTCCGGGCCGATCAACGGCATGGATGCGCACCAGACGCTCGCCTGGATCTACCGGGGCGGCGGGCTGGCGCTGTATCACGAGCTGCTTGGCAATCTCGGCCTGAATGTCGTCGGCTTCTTCGCCATGCCGATGCCGACCCAGCCGCTCGGCTGGTTCAGGAAGCCGATCGCCAACGCGGCCGGGCTCAAGGGCCTGAAGTACCGCACGGTGGGCCTGGCGGCCGATCTGTTCCAGGAGATGGGCACCAAGGTGACGCAGCTGCCCGGCGGCGAGATCATGCCGGCGTTGCAACGCGGCGTGATCGATGCCTTCGAGTTCAACAACCCGACCTCGGACAGCCGCTTCGGCGCCCAGGACGTGCTCAAGAACTACATGATGGGCAGCTTCCACCAGGCGATGGAGTTCTTCGAGATCATCTTCAACAAGAAGCGCTGGGACGCGCTGCCGAAGGACTTGCAGGCGATTCTGCGGTACTCCGCCGAGGCCGCGAGCTCGGCGAACTACTGGACCGGGATCGACAACTATTCGCGTGACCTGCAGGAGCTCATCACCAAGCACAAAGTCAAGGTGATCCGCACTCCGAAGTCGATCATGGCCGAGCAGCTCAAGGCCTGGGACGTGCTCACCGCGCGGCTGTCGAAAGCGGACCCGTTTTTCGCGAAAGTAGTGCAATCGCAGCGCGACTTCGCCAAGCGCTCCGCCTACTACGTGATGTTCAACGAGGCGGACTACCGGCTCGGCTACGAGCACATCTTCAAGACCAAGATACCGGCCTGAGGATATCCGCGCGCGGAGCGCAACGTACTGGGGCGGCACCTGACGGTGTCGCCCCATTTTTCGTGAGGATCCCCGTGCAGCTGCCATGTTGAACCGCTTCATCTACGGCGTCGACCAGCTCAGCAAGACGGTCGGCCACGCCTTTGCCTGGTGCATGCTGATCCTCGTCATGGGCACCTGCTACGAGGTATTCATGCGCTACCTGCTGAACGCGCCGACCAGCTGGGCCTTCGACATGAGCTACACGCTCTACGGCGCGATGTTCTTCATGGCCGGCGCGTACACCCTTTCGCGGGGCGGGCACGTGCGCGCGGACATGTTCTACCGCCTGTGGCGGCCGCGCACGCAGGCGACCGTGGAGCTCGTGCTGTACATCCTGTTCTACTTTCCCGGCATCCTCGCGCTGGTGTATGCGGGCTGGGGCTACGGCTTCGAGTCGATGCGCATCCGCGAGGTGAGCGTCAACAGCCCGGCGGGCGTGCCGATATGGCCGCTCAAGATGGTCATCCCGGTCGGCGCGGTCCTGCTCGTGCTGCAGGGAGTCGCCGAAGTATTTCGCTGCGTCCAATGCCTGCGTGAGGACCGCTGGCCGCAGCGCTTGCACGACGTCGTGGAACTGGAGGAGCAGCTCATCAAGCAGGCGCGGGGCGAGGGCAATGACACGCGGCAAGGAGCCTCGCCATGAGCGACCCGGTGATCGCGTTGGTCATGCTGGGGATCCTGGTGTTCACCATCATGATCGGGTATCCGGTCGCTTTCACCCTGATGGCGCTCGGCGTGGGCTTCGGCTATTACGCCTATTTCCAGCCGGATCAGGCGTTCTTCGACAGCCGCGTGTTCTACCTCCTCACGCAGAACACCTTCACCGTGCTCAACAACGACGTGCTGGTCGCGGTGCCGCTGTTCCTGTTCATGGGCTATATGGTGGAGCGCTCCAACATCCTCGACGCCCTCTTCGGTGCCGTGCAGGTGGCGTTGCGGCGGATTCCGGGATCGCTCGCGGTGGCAACGCTGATCACCTGCGCGTTGTTCGCCACGGCCACGGGCATCGTGGGCGCCGTGGTAACGCTCATGGGATTGCTCGCCTTCCCGCAAATGCTCAAAGCCGGCTACGACGTGCGGCTTGCCTCGGGCGTGGTGTGCGCGGGCGGGTGCCTCGGCATTATGATCCCGCCCTCGATCCTGCTCATCGTCTACGCCGCCATGGCCGGCCTGTCGGTGGTGCAGCTCTATGCCGCGGCGCTGTTCCCCGGCTTCGTGCTCGCCGGCATGTACATCGTCTTCGTCGTGGGCCTCGCGATCCTCAAGCCGGAGCTCGCGCCGCCGCTACCCAAGGACAAGTCGAATGTGCCGGCGGGGCAGGTGTTCGTGCTCCTCGCCAAGTCGTTCGTGCCGCTCGCGGTCCTGATCATGTGCGTGCTCGGGGCGATCATGTTCGGCCTGGCGACGCCGACGGAGGCCGCTTCGGTTGGTGCCTTGGGCGCGATCCTGCTCGCGGCGGCCTACCGCGCACTCACCTGGGGGCGCCTGCAGGAGACTGTGTACCTCACGGCGCGCACCTCCGCCATGGTGTGCTTCCTGTTCGTCGGCTCGGCCACCTTCGCGGGCGTGTTCAGCTATCTCGGCGGCGAGGGCATCATCAAGGAGTTCGTGCTCGGGCTGCAACTGAACCCGGTGACCTTCCTGATCGCCTCGCAGCTCATCATCTTCGTGCTCGGCTGGCCGCTCGAGTGGACCGAGATCATCATCATCTTCGTGCCGATCTTCCTGCCGCTGCTGCCGCATTTCCACGTCGACCCCATACTGTTCGGCATCCTGGTGGCGCTGAATCTGCAGACGGCGTTCCTGTCGCCGCCGATGGCGATGGCGGCGTACTACCTGAAGGGCATCGCGCCGCCGCACGTGCTGCTAACCCAGATCTTCTGGGGCTGCCTGCCGTTCGTGTTCATCATTGTCGTGTCCATGATCTTCATGTACGTGTGGCCTGACATCGTGCTGTGGATGCCGCGCTGGATCTACGAGACCGACTGACCGTGGACGCCTCGCAACTCAACTGGCTCTCGGCGAGCGACGCGGCGCGTGCAATCCGCGACGGCGCGCTCAGCGCCGAGCAGCTTGCCGAAGCCTGCCTCGCGCGCGTGCGCGAGGCCGAGCCGCAAGTGCAGGCCTGGCAATTCCTCGACGCGGAGCACGTGCGGGCCCAGGCGCGCACGCGCGACGCCGATCGGCGCGAGGCGCGGCCCAGCGGCCCGCTGCACGGCGTTCCGGTCGGCATCAAGGACATCATCGACACCCAGGACATGCCGACCGAGGACGGCACCTTGCTGCACGCCGGCCGGACGCCCGCGCAGGATGCCCGCGTAGTAGCGATGCTGCGCGCCGCGGGCGCGGTGATCATGGGCAAGACGGTCACCACCGAGTGCGCGACCTACACGCCCGGCAAGACGCGCAATCCGCATAACCCGGAGCACACGCCCGGGGGTTCCTCACAGGGATCCGCCGCGGCCGTGGCCGCCGGTATGGTGCCGCTCGCGCTTGGCAGCCAGACCAACGGGTCGGTGATTCGGCCGGCGGCCTTCTGCGGCGTGTACGGCTTCAAGCCGACGCACGGCCTGGTGCCGCGCAGCGGCGTCATGAAGCTCTCGCGTGCGCTGGACCACGTCGGTGTATTCGCGCGCACGATCGAAGACATCGCCCTGGCGATGGAGGTGCTCACCGGTTGGGACGAGCTCGATCCCGACACGCGGCTGCGCGCGACGCCGCCATACCGGGAGATTGCGGCTCAGGAACCGCCGCTGCCGCCGTTGCTCGCCTTTGTCAAGGGGCCGGCATGGGAGCGCGCGGACGGCGAGACGCGCGAGGCCTTCGCCGAGCTGACGCAGACTCTCGGTGACCGCGTGCTGGAAATCGAGCTGCCGGAGTCGGCCGCCGGCGTGCTCGACTGGCACCGCACGGTGATGGAAGCAGAGATGGCGGCCAACCTCGACCTCGAATGGGAGAAGGGGCGCGACCGGTTGAGCGAGTCGCTGCGCGCGCAGCTGGCGCGGGGCCGCGCCATCACTGCGCTCGAGTACCAGAAATCTCTGGCACGCATCGCCCGGCTGAACGACGCGATCGCCGAGGTCCTCCAGCGTTGCGACGCGATCCTCACGCCCACGGCCCCCGGCACGGCGCCCAGAGGGCTCGACTCGACGGGTGACCCCGCTTTTTGCACGCTGTGGACGTTCTGCGGCATGCCCGCGCTCAGCCTGCCGCTTATGCACGGCTCGAACGGGCTGCCGATGGGTGTGCAGCTGGTTGGCAAGCGCGAGGACGACGCGCGCCTGCTGCGGACCGCGCGCTGGCTGGTGGCGCGCCTACGGCAGGGTTGAGGCGAAGCGCCCGGGGGAAACGGCAATGGCGATGAAAATCGTGGCGGGGGTGGTAGCTACTGCGCTGATGCTGCTGTTCCTCCTGCCTTACATCATCAAGATGAGGGATGTCGCGCTGGGCGCGGTGATTCTGATCGGCCTCTCGATGATGCTGGTCGACCTCTGGCAGTCGCTTAAGTCGAAGGACGACTAGGGCGCGGAGGCCAGGGTCTTGAGCGCGGCGAGCTCGGCGCGCAGCCGCTCGCACCCGGTGCGGTCGGAAAACGCTACCACCCAGTGCGTGAGCCGGCCCTCGGCGCTGCGCAGCGCGCCCAAGGCGAGTTCCACGTGCCTCGCCGTGCCGTCCTTGGCCCAGGCCTTCAGCTCCCAGCGCGAGACGGACTCGGCAGGCAGCCGCTGCACGAGCGCGTCGTCGCCGCGGAACAGCAGCGCGGCCAGCGGGCGACCCAGAGCGTCGGCAGGCCGATAGCCGAAAAAGCCTTCGAAGGCGGTGTTCGTGTAGGTGACGGGGCGGGCGGGCGCAGCCGCATCCAGCATGGCGAGCGGGAAGCCG
>Ga0156230_1037_pt1 | contig 26544 bp, 31 predicted proteins | sample RifCSPlowO2_12_FD_107877 | JGI IMG/M metagenome (GOLD analysis project Ga0156230, IMG submission 107877) | Betaproteobacteria bacterium RIFCSPLOWO2_12_FULL_68_19 | reverse complement strand
ACAGGTAGCGGCGGTTCGCCTGCGATTCGCCGGCAAACGCGGCTTTCAGGTTCTCGTGGGTCTTGCTGCCTTTGAGCGCTTTCATGGGGGTCTCCTTCAAGGGACGCCCAGCCTATGCCCGCGCCGGGCATAGATCAAATCAAAATTAGCAATTCGATGGATTGAGCGCGGCTATTCCCGCGGCTGGTGCTAGCGGAACACCAGCACCGGCAGCTTGGAGTTGGCGAGCACCTTCTGCGTCACGCTGCCGAGCACCAGGCCGGTCAGGCCCTTGCTGCCGTGCGAGGCGATGAAGATCGCGTCGCATTTCTGCTTCTTCGCGGCGTCGACGATGCCTTTGTACGGCACCGGCGACCTGACGATCAGCGGCTCGAAAGGCACGCCGGCGGCCTTGGCCGCGGCGCCGATCTCGCCGACGCAGCGCGTGGCGAACTCGCTCGAGCGGCGCTCGAACTCGGCCACCAGCTCCTTGTCGGCGACGTAGCCCTCGCCGTGGATGTGCATGGGCAGCGGCTCCTGGGCGTGATAGCCGGTCACCTTCGCGCCCATTTCCTTCGCCAGCGTGATGCCCGCCTGGATGGCCTTGGCGGCGGTGCGGGAGCCGTCGGTGGGAATGAGGATGTGCTTGAACATGACGCCAGCGTAAGGCACTGGCGCCGGCTCGTTTTGACCTGGATCAAAGGCGCCGCGTCACCGTGACTTCGCTCCCCGCGCGCGAGGCCTCGTGGAAGCCGAGCCGGGCGGCGAGCGCGAGCATCTCGTGGTTGGCCTCGAGGATGTGCCCGTAGAGCGCCTCGTACCCGGCCTCGCGCGCCGAGTCGCACAGCCGCTCGAGCAGGGCGCGGCCCAGGCCCTTGCGCTGCCAGGCGTCCCCGACCACGAGCGCGAACTCCGCCGTCACGCCGTCGGCATTGGGCGCGTAGCGGCCCACGGCGGCAAAGCGCTGGTTCGACGAATCTATGACTACCAGCGCCAGTTCCCTGTCGTAGTCGAGCTGGGTGAAGCGCGCGAGCATCGGCGCCGGAAGCTGCGGCAGGTACTGCATGAAGCGCTGGTAGCGCGAGTGCTCGGAAAGGCCGTCGAAGAAGCGCTGCTCCAGCTCTGCGTCCTCGGGCCGCATCGGCCGCACCTGCACGCGCTTGCCGTCGCGCAGCTCGATCTCGCCCTCGAGCTCGGTGGGGTAGGGGTGGATCGCCATGTGGGGGTAATGAGGGCGTGCGCGCGGCGGCTGCGCGCCGTCGATCACCACGCGCGCGTCGGCGACCACCGCGCCGCCTGGATGGGCGAGCACCGGGTTCAGGTCCATCTCGGCCAGCCAGGGCAGCATGCACACCATGCGCGACACGCCGAGCAGCACCGCGACCAGCGCCTCGAGGTCGGCCGGCGGCACGTCGCGGTAGCCGGCGAGCAGGCGGTGCACGCGCGTGCGCGCCATCAGCTCGCGCGAGAGCAGCGCGTTGAGCGGCGGCAGGGCGAGCGCGGTGTCGCGCACCGCCTCGACCGCGACCCCGCCCGCGCCGAAGGAGATCACCGGGCCGAACACCGAGTCGGTCGCGACGCCGACCAGCACCTCGCGCGAATGCGCGAAGCGCAGCATGGGCTGCACCACCGCGCCCTCGATGCGCGCCTCGGGGCGCAGCTCGCGCACGTGGCGCATCATGTCCTCGTAGGCCGAGGCGACCATGTCGGCGTTCTGCAGGTTCAGGCGCACCCCCCCGACGTCGGTCTTGTGCGTGATGTCGGGCGAATGGATCTTGATCACCGCCGGGAAGCCGATCTCCCGCGCCGCGGACACGGCGGATTGCCTGTCCTTGCAGACGATCGACTTTGCAACGGGCAAGCCGAAGGCGGCGAGCAGCCGCTTCGCCTCGTGCTCGCTCAGCAGCGTGCGCCCCTCGCCGAGCGCGGCGTCGCGGATCGCGCCCGCCGCGCCGAGGTCCGGCGGCGGCTCCTCGCCGTGGCGCGCGAGCGCCACCGGCGCCTGCATCAGCTGGGCCTGGTTGCGCCGGTAGGCGCACAGGAACGAGAAAGCCTCGACCGCGTTCTCGGGCGTGTAGAAATTGGGGATGCCGTAGGACTCGAGCCAGGCGTGGCTCTCGTTCGGGCCGATGTCGCCCAGCCAGGCGGCGAGCACCGGCTTGCGCCGGCCGCCCGCGCTCGCCCGCGCGGCGCGCACGGCCTCGCCGACCGCGCGCGCGGCCTCGGCCGGGTCGGTCACGGCAACCGGCGAGTACATCGCGAGCAGCGCGTCGACGCCGGGATCGGCGAGCACCGCCGCCGTGGCCTCGCCGAAGCGCGCCGCCGGCGCGTCGCCGATCAGGTCGATGGGGTTGCCCTGCGACCATTGCGCGGGAAGGATCTTGTTCAGCGCTTGTATGGTCTGCTCGGAAAGCTGCGCCAGCGGCACGCCGTTCTCGGAAGCGCTGTCGGCGGCCATCACGCCCGGGCCGCCGCCGTTGGTGAGGATGGCGAGCCGCTCGCCCGCGGCAGCCTGCGCGCTCGAGAGGATGCGCGCCGCCGCGAAGAGCTGCGTGTAGGTCTTGACGCGCACCGTGCCGCCGCGGCGCAGCGCCGCGTCGAACACCGCGTCGCTGCCGACCAGCGCGCCGGTATGGCTGGAAACCGCGCGCGAGCCGCTCGCGTAGCGACCGACCTTGAGCGCGATCACCGGCTTCACCCTGGCGGCGACCCGCAGCGCGGACATGAAGCGCCGCGCGTCGCGGATGCCCTCGATGTAGAGCAGGATGGCGTGGGTCGCGGGATCGGCGACCAGGAAGTCGAGCACCTCGCCGAAATCGACGTCCGCCGCGCCGCCGAGCGACACCACGCTCGTGAATCCCACCAGCGCGCGATGCGCCCAGTCGAGGATCGCGGTGCACACCGCCCCGGACTGCGACACCAGGCCGAGGCCGCCTTCGCGCGCGGGCGTGCGCGCGAAGGTGGCGTTGAGCCCCACGTCGGTGCGCATCAGCCCCAGGGAGTTCGGGCCGAGCACCCGCACCCCGTGGCGCTTCGCCGCCGCCACCAGCTCGGCCTGGAGCGAGCGGCCGCCCTCGCCCGCCTCGCCGAAGCCGCTGGAGAGCACTACCGCCGCCTTGATGCCGGCCTTGCCGGCGTCCTCGATCACGCCCGGCACCGAGGCGGCGGGCGTGACGATCACGGCGAGATCGACCTTGCGCGGCAGCGCGGAGAGCTGACGCGCGACCGGCTGCCCGAACACCTGCCGGTGCTTGAGGTTCACCGGGTAGAGCTCGCCGCGCAGGCCGCCGGCGGCGAGGTTCTGCCACACGATGCGGCCCAGCGCCCCCTGGCGCTCGGTCGCGCCCACGAGCGCGACGCTGCGCGGCGCGAGCAGCGGCTGAAGATAGTGGCGCAGCATGAGACCGGCCAAGTCTAACCTCGCAAGCAGCAGGGCGATCGATGCCGTTCGTCAGCGGGTCTTGACGCAGGTCAAGAACGCCTCCGCGCGCTCGCCTATGCTGGTGCCGTTCAATACCCCGCACGGAGGCGGCTCATGGCGAACATCACGCGTTTCAGCCCGTTCGAGGACCTGTTCAACGAGTTTTCCAGAGGCTTCTGGGTGAAGCCGCTCGCGCTTCCCGCCGAGGCCGAGCTGAAGATGAAGCTCGACGTCAAGGAAGACGACAAGGCGTTCAGCGTGCAGGCCGAGGTCCCGGGCGTGAAGAAGGAAGACATCCAGGTCGACATCGAAGGCAACCAGGTCTCGCTGCGCGCCGAGGTGAAGAAGGAGAAGGAAGAGAAGAAGGGCGAGAAGGTCGTCTACAGCGAGAAGAGCTACGGCATGGTCGGGCGAAGCTTCACCCTGCCGGTCGAGGTCGACGCGAAAGGCGCCAAGGCCGAGTACAAGGACGGCGTGCTCAGCCTCACGCTGCCCAAGAAGTCGAACGGCGCGGCGCAGCGCATCAGCGTCACCTGAGCGCCTGCTTTCACTGCGGCCTGCCGGTCCTCACGCCCGGCAGGCATCGCGCGTCCATCCTCGGCGCCGAGCGCGAGCTGTGCTGCGCCGGCTGCGAGGCGGTCGCCTCGACCATCGTCGCGGGCGGCTTCGAGCGCTACTACGAGACGCGCACGCGCAGCGCGCCCTCCGCGGCGCCTGCCGCCGCGCCCGAGCTCGCCGGCTTCCGCGGCAATGACGCTTCGCTGATCCTCGAGCGCGTCACCTGCGGCGCCTGCCTGTGGCTGATCGAGCAGGTGCTGCGGCGCGTGCCCGGCGTGACGTGCGCCGACGTCAATTACGCGACGCAGCGCGCGCAGGTCGCCTGGGATCCATCCCTTACGAGCCTTGCGAAGATCGTCGCCGAGGTGCGCGCGGTAGGCTACGACGCCTGCCCCTACGAGCCGCGCCGCCAGGAGCAAATCGCCCGCAAGGAGCGCCGCGCCGCGCTGTGGCGCCTGTTCGTCGCCGGCTTCGGCGCGATGCAGGTGATGATGTACGCCTTTCCCGCCTACCTCGGCGCCGGGGACCTGAGCGCCGAGGCGGCGCAGCTCATGCGCTGGGCGAGCCTGCTGCTCACCACGCCGGTGCTGCTGTTCGCCTGCCGGCCGTTCTTCGCCGGCGCGCGCCGCGAGGCTGCGAACGGCCGCATCGGCCTGGACACGCCGATCGCGCTCGGCCTGGCGGGCGGCTTCGCGGCGAGCGCCTGGGCGACGCTCAGCGCCAGCGGCGAGGTCTATTTCGATTCCATCTGCATGCTCGCCTTCCTGCTGCTCGCCGCGCGCTACGCCGAGGCTGCGGCGCGCCGCCGCGCGGCGCGCGCGCTCGACCCATTGTTGAAATGGGCTCCCGGGAAAATTGTCTCCGTGGGAGAGCTGCTCACGCTGGCCCCCGGCGAACGTGTGCCGGCCGACGGCGTGGTCGAGAGCGGCAGCTCGAGCGCCGACGAGTCGCTGCTCACCGGCGAGTCGCGCCCGGTGGCCAAGCGCGCCGGCGACGCGCTGGCCGGCGGCTCGGTCAACCTCGAGCAGCCGCTCGTGATGCGCGTCACGCGCACCGGCGCCGACACGCAGGCCGCGGCGATCGTGCGGCTCGCGGAGCGCGCCGCGGCCGCGCGGCCGAGGCTGGTCGAGGCGGCGGACCGAGTCGCGCGCCACCTCACGCACGTGGTGATCGCGACGGCGCTCCTCGCCGCGCTCTACTGGGGCGACGCCTGGGTCGCGGTCGCGGTGCTGGTGGTGACCTGTCCCTGCGCGCTCGGCCTTGCCGCGCCGGTCGTGCTCACTCGCGCCCACGCCGCGCTGCTGCGGCGCGGGGCGCTGCTCACGCGCTCGCGCGCCCTCGAGGCGCTGGAGCGCGCGACCGACGTGGTGCTGGACAAGACCGGCACCCTGACCGAGGGGCGCCTCGCGCTGCGTCGCACCCATCCGCTTGGAGCTCTGAATGAAATCCAGTGCCTCGGGCTCGCTGCCTCGCTCGAGGCTGCGAGCCGCCATCCGATCGCGCGCGCCTTCGGCGGCGTCGAGACCTTCCCGGTCGAGGCGCCGCGCCACGTCGCGGGCGAGGGCATCGAGGCGCGGCTCGAGGGCCGGCGGCTGCGCGTCGGCAGCAGAAGCTTCTGCGCAGGGCTGTGCGGCCCGCTGGAAGCGCATCCTGCCGGCTCGGTGTTTCTCTGCGACGAGGCGGGCTGGCTCGCGGCTTTCGAGCTCGAGGACCGGCTGCGCGAGGATGCCGCGGCCGTCGTCTCGGGCATGGCAGCCGCGGGCGTGGCGGTGCACCTGGCAAGCGGCGACGATGCCGGGATCGTCGCCGGCGTCGCCGCGCGGCTCGGCATCGAGCGCTGGCAGGGCGGCATGACGCCGCAGGCGAAGCACGATTACGTCGCGCGCCTGCAGCGCGAGGGGCGCGTGGTCGCCATGATCGGCGACGGCCTGAACGACGCGCCGGTGCTGGCGCGCGCCGACCTGTCCTTCGCCATGGGCGGCGGCGCCGACGCCGCCCAGCTCCAGGCCGACGTGGTGCTGCTTGGGAATGATCTTGCAGTGATCAGCGAAACTTTCAGTCTGGCAGCACGAGCGATGCGCCTGGTGCGCCAGAACCTCGGCTGGGCGCTCGCCTACAATGCGGTCGCGCTGCCGCTCGCGGCCGCGGGCTGGATCGGGCCCTGGGAAGCGGCGCTGTTCATGGGAACGAGCTCGATCGCGGTGCTGCTCAACGCCTTGCGCCCCCTCGCGGGTGCCGCATCATGGAAAGCCTCTACCTCCTCGTTCCCCTCTCGCTCGCCCTCGTATTCCTGATCGGCTGGGCGTTCTGGCGCGCGCTCGAGTCGGGGCAGTTCGACGACCTCGAGCGCCCGGCGCAGGACCTGCTCGCCGACGACGACCGCCCCGGAAAATCAGGGACAGACCACGATTTGCGATGAGGGCGATGCGGCTGCACGGTGCGGCCGTGCTTACGCCGTGAGGCCCTGCATCAGCCCGGGAATCAGGCCGACGATGCCGATGATGATGAGGTAGAGGGCGACGATGTAGTTGAGCAGCCTCGGCATGAAAAGAATCAGGATGCCGGCGATCAGCGCGACGATCGGCGCCACTGCGATGCCCATGATCATGCCGAGTGGGTTACTTGCCTTTGGCGGCGTCCTGCATGTTCCTGCCGGCCTTCTCGACGTTGCGGCCGGCCTTGTCGACGGCCTGGTCGAGCTCGCGGCCGGCTTTCTCCGCCGGGCCTTCCCGCTCGCAAGCGGCAGTCAGGGCGAGTACGACGAGGGCCAGGTAGAAAGCTCTCACGCCCCCATTTTCGCGGCGGGCGCACCCGGGGTCTGTGCCCCGTTCGGCCTACGTGCGCTACGATTCGCGCCGTGAGCGCCGAGCTCGAAGTCCTGCAGGATGCGATCGCGCGGCTGGAAAGCGCCGGCATTGCGTACATGCTGACGGGATCGGTCGCTCTGAGCTACTACGCGGAGCCTCGCATGACCCGCGATGTCGACGTGGTGGCCGAGCTTGCGGGTCTGGAGCCGAAGTCGATCGTGGCGCTGTTCGCCCCGGACTATTACATTTCGGAAACCGACGTCGGACGTGCGATCGCAGCGCGTACGATGTTCAACGTCCTGCATCTGGGAAAAGTAGTGAAGCTGGACTTCATCGTTCGCAAAGACACGCCCTACAGGCGCCGGGAATTCGAGCGCCGCGAGCGTGTGCGGATGCCCGGCTTCGAGGCGTGGATCGTCAGCCGGGAGGACCTGATTCTTTCGAAGCTCGCCTGGGCGAAAGAATCCGCATCCGAGCTGCAGCTGCGCGACGTCGGTGCGCTGCTTGCGGCGGGCGCCGATGAAACCTATCTTCGCGCTTGCGCCGGGGAATTGTCGGTGGCCGCGCTGCTCGAGACCTGCCTGAATGCACGACACGACTCCTGAATTCCGCCGCCTGATGCGCGAGCGCTTCGGCGCCCTGGCGCCAGCCGAGCGCGTCCGGATGTGCGCCGACATGTTCGAGACCGCGCGCCTTATCGTGGAGGCTTCGCTGCCCGGGGGCCTCGACCCGGACGAGCGGCGCTATCGCATCTGCCGGCGCTTCTACGGCGAGCTGGCCGACCGCGCGTTCGGCCGCCGCTAGAGCCGGACATGCCGACCGTCCCCCGCTCCAAGGCGGCGCTGTGGCTGGGCGCTTTCGCCGGCTTCTATCGGCCCGGGGTCGAGGAGCTGCGCCTGCTCGACCCGGTGTCGAAGTTCCTCTACGCGGCGCGCAGCGTGATCCTGGTGATCTCGGCGCAGGCCGCGATCATCGCCGGCCTGCTCGCGGCCGCCGACGGCCGCTTTCGCGCCGGCGCCTTCGTCCTGGTGCTGCTCGGCCTGGTGGTGGCGCACATGATCAGCAACCTGAGCAACGACTATTTCGGCTACAAGCGCGGGCACGACACGCCGGACTCGCCGCGCATGCGCTACACCGTGCATCCGCTCGCGAGCGGCGTGCTCGAGCGGCGCGATCTGCTGGTCGGCCTGGCGCTCCTCGCCGCGCTCGGGAGCGCGATCGCCGCCTGGTTCATCGTCGAGCGCGGCTGGCTCGCGGCAGGCTTCGTCGCCGCCGGCATCGCGCTCATGCTGCTGTACGACGCGGCGCCGGTGCCCCTGAAGAGCGTGGGACTGGGCGAGGTCGCGGTGTTCCTGGTCTGGGGGCCGCTCATGGTCGGCGGCGGCTACGCGGTGATCGCGGGCCAGGTCTCGGCCGACGCGTTCTATGCCTCGATTCCCTACGGCCTGGGCGTCATGTCGATCCTCACCGGCAAGCACATCGACCAGCGGGAGTTCGACGCGGGGAAGGGAAACCGGACCCTGCCGGTGCTGCTCGGCGAGCGCGCCGCGCGCGGCGTCAACGTCGCCACGCTGGCGCTGATCTACGTCGTGATCGCGCTGCTCATCCTGTGGGGGCGCCTCACTCTCTTCGCCGCGCTCGCCGCGCTCGCGCTGCCGAGCGCCGCGCGCGCGGTAGCGCTCATGCGCCGGCCGCGTCCGGCCGCAGCGCCTCCAGGCTACGTCGGCTGGCCGCTCTGGTACCACCGCGTGTGCCTGCAGCACAACCGCCTGTTCGGCTGGCTCTACATCGCCGGCCTGGCCGCGGGCGCGCTGTGGAGCGTCGCCGGCCGGTAGCGCCGCGCCGCGGCCGTTTGACATAGGTCAAGCGGGCCCTCCGGCGCGGTGCCTAGCATGGGCCCGATGCAGACCGAGACGACCTATAACTACCGGGTCGTCCGCCAGTTCGCGATCATGACCGTGGTGTGGGGCGTGGTCGGCATGCTGGTGGGCGTGTTCATCGCCGCGCAGCTCATCTGGCCCGAGCTCAACTTCGGCCTGCCCTGGCTCTCCTACGGCCGCCTGCGCCCGCTGCACACCAACGCGGTGATCTTCGCCTTCGGCGGCTGCGCGCTGTTCGCCACTTCCTATTACGTAGTGCAGCGCACTTCGCACGCGCGGCTGTTTTCCGACTGGCTGGCGGGATTCACCTTCTGGGGCTGGCAGGCGGTGATCGTGCTGGCGGCGATCACGCTGCCCCTGGGGCTCAGCTCCTCGAAGGAGTACGCCGAGCTCGAGTGGCCGATCGACATCCTGATCGCGCTGGTGTGGATCGCCTATGCAGTGGTCTTTTTTGGCACATTATTCAAACGGCGGGTAGAGCATATCTACGTCGCCAACTGGTTCTTCGGCGCCTACATCCTCACCATCGCGCTGCTGCACATCGTCAACAGCGCGGCGGTCCCGGCCACCTTCTGGAAGTCGTACTCCGCCTTCGCCGGCACGCAGGACGCGATGGTGCAGTGGTGGTACGGCCACAACGCGGTCGGCTTCTTCCTCACCGCGGGCTTCCTCGGCATGATGTACTACTTCATTCCCAAGCAGGCCGGCCGCCCGATCTACTCCTACCGCCTGTCGGTGGTGCATTTCTGGGCGCTGATCTTCACCTACATGTGGGCCGGCCCGCACCACCTGCACTACACCGCGCTGCCCGACTGGGCGCAGTCGCTCGGCATGGTGTTCTCGCTGGTGCTGCTCGCGCCCTCCTGGGGCGGGATGATCAACGGCATCATGACGCTCTCGGGCGCGTGGCACAAGCTGCGCGAGGACCCGATCCTGAAGTTCCTCATCGTCTCGCTCTCCTTCTACGGCATGTCGACCTTCGAGGGGCCGATGATGTCGATCAAGACGGTGAACGCGCTCTCGCACTACACCGACTGGACCATCGGCCACGTGCACAGCGGGGCGCTCGGCTGGGTCGGCCTGATCACCATGGGGTCGCTGTACTACCTGGTGCCGAGGCTGTTCGGCCGCGTCGAGATGTACAGCGTGCGCGCGATCAACCTGCATTTCTGGATCGCCACCATCGGCATCGTGCTCTACATCGCCGCGATGTGGATCGCCGGCGTGATGCAGGGCCTGATGTGGCGCGCGGTGAGCGAGGACGGCACGCTCACCTACACCTTCGTCGAGAGCGTGAAGGCGAGCTATCCCTTCTACGCCATCCGCCTGCTGGGCGGGCTGCTCTACCTCGCGGGAATGCTGATCATGGCCTGGAACGTCTGGAAGACCGTGTCGGAGGCGAAGCCCGCCGAGGCGCTCATCCCTGCACCGGTGCATGCATGAAGCTCACCCATGACCTGATCGAGCGCAACCAGGCGCTGCTGATCGTGCTGGTGATCGCCGTGGTCTCGATCGGCGGGCTGGTGGAGATCGTGCCCCTGTCGTTCCAGAAGTCGGTGATCGAGCCGGTGGCGGGCCTGAAGCCCTACACGCCGCTGCAGCTCACCGGCCGCGACGTCTACATCCGCGAGGGCTGCTACAACTGCCACTCGCAGATGGTGCGGCCCTTCCGCGCCGAGGTCGAGCGCTACGGGCCGTACTCGGTCGCGGGCGAGTTCGTCTACGACCACCCGTTCCAGTGGGGCTCGAAGCGCACCGGGCCCGACCTGCACCGCGTCGGCGGACGCTACTCCGACGAATGGCACCGCCTGCACCTCGCCAACCCGCGCGATCTGGTGCCCGAGTCGAACATGCCGGCCTATCCGTGGCTCGCAGCCGCCCCGGCGAACGCCGCGGACATCGAGGCCAAGCTGCGCGCGCTGCGTCGGGTGGGGGTTCCCTATACGGAAGACCAGATCGCCGGCGCCAGGAAGGAGCTGCAGGGAAAAACCGAGATGGACGCCCTGATCGCCTACCTGCAGAACCTCGGCACCGCGGTGAAGAGATCGAAATGAAAAAGTCGCACTGACATGGAAACCATCCGCAGCCTGATGACGCTCGCCGCCTTTGCGACCTTTCTCGGCATCGTGTGGTGGGCCTACGCGCCGGCTCGCAAGTCCCGCTTCGACGACCAGGCACGCAGCATCCTGGAAGAAAGCGACGAATGAGCCAGTTCACTTCGGATTTCTGGGACGTCTACATCGCGGTGGTGAGCGTGGTGTCGATCGTCGCCTGCGCGGTGTTCCTCAGGATGCAGAGCGTGCGCAAGGTTTCGGCGAAGGTGGAAACCGGCGGCGCGAAAGCCACGACAGGCCACACCTGGGACGAGGACCTCGCCGAGTACAACAACCCGCTGCCGCGCTGGTGGAGCTGGCTGTTCTATGTCACCGTAATTTTTTCTTTGATTTATCTGGTCTTGTACCCCGGTCTAGGGAGCTGGCCGGGCACGCTCGGCTGGACGCAGGTCGGCCAGCTCGAGCAGGAAATCGCGCGCGCCGAGAGCCGCTTCGGCCCGACCTACGAGAAGTTCGCCGCCATGGACGTGAAGGAGCTCTCCGCCGACCCGCAGGCGCTCGCGGTCGGCGAGAAGCTGTTCCTCAACAACTGCGCGCAGTGCCACGCCTCCGACGCGCGCGGCTCGCGCGGCTTCCCCAGCCTCGCCGACATGGACTGGCTGTGGGGCGGCTCGCCCGAGGCGATCAGGGCTTCGATCACGGAGGGGCGGGTGGGGACGATGCCGGCGTGGGGCGAGGCGCTCGGCGAGCAGCGCGTCAAGGACCTCGCGCACTACGTGCTGTCGCTCTCGGGCGGAGCGCACGACAGCATCCGGGCGGCGCGCGGCCAGGAGGACTTCGCCAAGACCTGCGTCGCCTGCCACGGCGCCCAGGGCAAGGGCAACTCCGCGATGGGCGCCCCCGACCTCACCGACAAGGTCTGGCTGCACGGCGGCTCGGAGGAGCGCATCATCGAAACGATCAGCAAGGGCCGCGTCGACCAGATGCCGGCGCACAAGGACAAGCTCTCGAGCGCCAGGATCCAGCTGCTCACCGCCTACGTCTACTCGCTCTCGCGCGGCGGCGCGGCCATGCCACATCGCAAATGAGCGCCGGGCAGAGCCAACCGGCGCGCAGCCTCGAGCCGGTGAGCTCGCCCCTCGAAGCCAGCCTCTACGAAGTCCGCCGCAAGATCTACCCGCGGGCGGTGCACGGCTGGTTCGCCGCCTGGCGCTGGGCGGCGGTGTGGGCGACGCAGCTCGCCTTCTACGGCGGCGCCTGGCTCACCTGGAACGAGCGCCAGGCGATCCTGTTCGACATCGTGCACCGCAAGTTCTACCTGCTCGGCCTGGTGTTCTGGCCGCAGGACATCATCTACCTCACGGTGCTGCTGATCCTCGCCGCGCTCGCGCTGTTCCTGTTCACCGCCGCGGCCGGGCGGCTGTGGTGCGGCTACGCCTGCCCGCAGACCGTGTACACCGAGATCTTTCTGTGGATAGAGCGCGTCATCGAAGGCGACCGCAATGCCCGCATGAAGCTTGACCGGAAAAGCATCGGCTTGAAGAAGCTCGGCTTGAAGGGCGCGAAACATGCCGCGTGGATCGCCCTGTCGCTGTGGACCGGGTTCACCTTCGTCGGCTACGTCACCCCCATCCGGGAGCTGTGGGCCGAGGTCATGACCCTATCGACGGGCCCCTGGGAAACCTTCTGGATCGGGTTCTACGGCTTCGCCACCTACGGCAACGCCGGCTGGATGCGCGAGCAGGTGTGCAAGTACATGTGCCCGTACGCGCGCTTCCAGAGCGCGATGTTCGACAAGGACACGCTGATCATCACCTACGACGGCAAGCGCGGCGAACCCCGCGGCAAGGGCGCCGGCAAGGGCGACTGCGTCGACTGCGGCATCTGCGTGCAGGCCTGCCCGACCGGCATCGACATCCGCGACGGTCTGCAGTACGAGTGCATCGGCTGCGCCGCCTGCATCGACGGCTGCAACCAGGTGATGGACAAGCTCGCGCGCCCGCGCGGCCTGATCCGCTACTCGACCACGCACGCCATGGAGGGCAGGCCGACGCGGCTGCTGCGCCCGCGCGTGCTCGCCTATTCGATGATCCTGCTGGCGGTGCTCGGTGCGGCGCTCGCCAGCCTCTATCTGCGCGTGCCGCTCAAGGTGAACGTGATGCGCGACCGCGCCGCCATCGCGCGCGAGGTCGGCGACGAGATCGAGAACGTCTACCGCCTGCAGATCATGAACACCACCGAGCAGGAGCGCGTCTACGAGATCCGCGTGCGCGGGCTGGAGGACATCGAGATCGAGGGCGAGGATCGCGTGCACGTGGGCCCGGCCACGGCCCGCACGGTGCCGGTGAGGGTGCGCGTCGAGCGCGACGAGGTGGAGCCGGGAACCCATGCGATCGAGTTCCGGGTGCGCGCGCGCGGCGTCGCGGGCGAGAGCGTGCGCGAAAAGTCGGTGTTCATCGTGCCATGAGACCCTGGTACCGCGAGCCCTGGCCCTGGCTGCTGATGGCCGGCCCGGCCGCCGCGCTGCTCGCCGGGGCTGCGACGCTCTGGCTCGCGGTGGCGAGCGCCGACGGCCTGGTGGCCGACGACTACTACCGGCAGGGGCTCGCGATCAACAAGGTGCTGGCGCGCGAGGAGGCGGCGCGGCGCCTTGGTCTTTCTGCAAAGGTCGATCTCAAGGAAGGCCGGCTGGTGGTCATTCTTCATGGTCAGAAGCCCGAGGCGCTTCTCGTCCATCTCGCGCACGCGACGCGCGCCGGGCACGACCTGCGCCTGAGGCTCGCGCCTGCCGGCGCCGGCCTCTACCAGGCCGAGCTGCCGCCCCTGCCGGCGGGCCGCTGGCGCATCGTGGTCGAGGACCCGCGCTCGAGCTGGCGCATCGTGCAGGAGGCATCGTGAAAAAAGCGATCTGGATACTCTGGCCCTCGTTCGTGGTGGCGGGAATTGCCGAGGTGCTGTTCTTCACCGCGCTCGACCCGCAGGAGCTGGGCCTCAGCCGCCACGTGGCCTACACGGCGGGCTTTTTCCTGTTCTGGGCGTTCGCTGCGGCCTCGAGCGCTTTTACCTGCTTCCTGCAGCGCAGCGCGGCGGAGATCAACCGCTGCCCGCTGCCGGCGCAGGAGCGCCCGGTCGGCTGCCCGAAGCGGGAGGACCCGGATGCGGCCTGCTAGCCTGCTCATCGCCTTTTGCCTCGCTTCCGCGGCGTGGGCCCAGGACGTGGAGCGCGGGCGGCTGCTGTACGAGACGCATTGCGGCGGCTGCCACTACGAGCGCGTGCACGAGCGGCTGAAATCCGAGATCCGCGACCTGGCGGACCTGCGCGGCGCCGTCGCGCGCTGGGCGCCGCAGACGAAGCACCGCTTCACCCCCGAGGAGATCGAGGACGTGGTGCAGTACCTGAACGCCACGCACTACCGCCTGGGCAGCGCGACGGCGCGCGAGCAGCGCCGCGAAGGGCGTTGAAGCTCAGCTTCCTCGGCGCCGCCGGCGAAGTCACCGGCTCGTGCTACCTGGTCGATACCGGCGAGGTGAAGTTCCTCATCGACTGCGGCATGTTCCAGGGCGGACGCGCGGCCGACGCGAAGAACCGCCGCTTCGGCTTCGATCCGCGCGAGATCGCCTTCGTGCTGCTCTCGCACGCGCACATCGACCACTCGGGCCTGATCCCGCGCCTGGTCGCCATGGGCTTCTCCGGCGCCGTGTACGCGACCGCGCCGACCTGCGACCTGCTGGAGGTCATGCTGCCCGACAGCGGCTACCTGCAGGAGAAGGAGCTCGACTGGAGCGGCGACGCCCCGCTCTACACCATGGCGCAGGCGCGGCAGAGCCTGTCGCACCTGCTGCCGGTCGAGTACGACGCCGAGGTGCGCCCGCACGCCTCGGTGCGCTGCCGCTTCCGCGACGCCGGACATATCCTCGGTTCTTCCATCCTGGAAATCTGGCTGGGAAAAACCAAGCTCGTCTTCTCCGGCGACCTGGGCCAGCCCGGGCGACCGGTGGTCGCCGACCCGACGCCGATCGAGCACGCCGACGTGCTGCTCGTGGACTCGACCTACGGCAACCGCGACCACAAGAGCCTGGTGCAGACGCTCGACGAGCTCGCCTTCGCGCTCAACGACACGCTGGCGAGCCGCAAGGGCAACGTCGTCATCCCCGCGTTCGCCGTCGGGCGCACGCAGGAGCTGCTGCATCTGCTCGCCGACCTGCAGCGCGAGAAGCGCCTGCCGAGGATGAACGTGTTCGTGGACTCGCCGATGGCGCTCGCGGCCACGCGCATCACGCTCAAGTACGCGCGCCTGCCCAGGCTCGAGCGCGTCAGCTTCACCGAGGACGTGGAGGACTCCAAGCGCATCAACGCGGTGCGCTCGGGCGCGGTGATCATCTCGGCGAGCGGCATGTGCGAGGGCGGGCGCATCCGCCACCACCTGCGCTGCAACATCTCGCGCCCCGAGTGCGCGATCGTGTTCGTCGGCTTCCAGGCCGCCGGCACGCTCGGGCGGCGCATCGTCGACGGCGAGGACACGATTCGTCTCTTCGGGGAAAGCTATCCGGTCAGGGCAAGGGTGTTCACTATCGGCGGGCTCTCCGCGCACGCCGACCGCAGCGCGCTGCTCGGCTGGCTCGGCAAGCTGGCAAGGCCGCCGAAGCAGACCTGGGTGGTGCACGGCGAGCCGCTCGCCTCCCACGCGCTGCGCGACGCGATCCGCGCGCAGCTCGGATGGCGTGCCGAGGTGCCCGAAGCCGGCAGCACCACCGAGCTCGCCTAGCGCGAGCCGCACGTCGAGCCGGCGGAACGCCACCTCCTCGACCAGCTCCATCACCTCGGCAAGGCGCTCGCCGTACATGCCGAACACGAAGCGCCGGAAGGGCTCCGACTCGAGCATCAGCTCGTGGAACAGCGCCGGCGGGATGCTGAGCAGCGTCACGGGCTCCTCGGCGACGGCCTTCGCCGAGTAGTCCGCGTTGCCGAGCAGGCAGCCTCCCGACAGGATGCAGCCCTGGCCCGGCTCGACGCGGTAGAGCAGGATCTCGCGCCCGCCCGGCGTGCTCTTGGCGACGCGCACGCTGCCTTCCAGGACGAGCGGGAAGCCGCGGCAGGGCTGGCGCGCATCGAAAAGGACGCTGCCCGCGGGGAGGTGCAGCGGCGGCGATTCGGCGAGCAGGCGCTCGGCAAGGCGCGGCGGCACTTCCCGGAAGACCGGAAAACGCTCGGCGAGCAGGCGGCCCAGGGCTTGCTTGTCCACCGCGTCAGTTTGACATGGGTCAACGCTCGAACGGCCCCCCCTTCCACAATGGAACCCAGGTCACAGACTGCGGCGTGGGGTGCGGCTAGCTTTGCAGGCGTCACCTTACCCAGGAGATATGTGATGTCTGTCGAAAGAGTGGTCCGCATCTTCGCCGGCGCGAACCTGTTCCAGAGCGGCTTCACCGGCCTGTGCCCGCTGGCCTCCATGCTGAAGAGAACCCCATGGTTCAAGTCGCCTGCCCCGGCTGCCTGACCGCGAACCGCGTTCCCGCCGAGCGGCTGGGCGAGGACCAGTTCGACGCCTTCGTCGCGCGCACCGAGCTGCCCGTGATCGCGGATTTCTGGGCGCCGTGGTGCGGCCCCTGCCGCGCGATGGCGCCGCACTTCGAGCGCGCTGCCGCGCAGCTTCGGCAACAGGCACGATTTGTCAAAGTGAATACCGAGGAAGCGTCGAATCTCGCCGCGCGCATGGGCATCCGCGCCATTCCCACGCTGGTGCTGTTCAAGGGCGGGGCCGAGGTGAAGCGGGTCTCGGGGGCGCTCGACGCGGCCACCCTGGTGCAGTGGGCGGCGTGAAGCGCCTGGCGATCCTGCTTTTGGGCTTGCTCGCCGGTTGCGGGCAGGACGGGCCGTCGCAGCAGGCCGCCAGGGTGAATCAGGACTTGAAGACCGCCATCGTCGAGGTGCGCGAGCTCGAGCTCGCCTACACCGCGGAGGCGGTGGTCGAGGCGGTGCGCCAGTCGACGGTCTCGGCGCAGATCGCCGGGCGCATCGTCGATATCCGCTTCGACGTCGGCGACTACGTGAAGAAGGGCGAGGTGATCGTGCGCATCGACGAGCGCGCCGCGAGCCGCGCGCTCGAGGCGAGCGAGGCGCAGGTGCGCGAGGCGCAGGCGGCGCTCGGCAACGCGCGCGCGCACTACGAGCGCTCGAAGCAGCTGCTCGCGCAGAAGTTCATCAGCCAGGCGGCGCTCGACCAGGCCGAGGCCGCTTACCGCGCCGCGCAGGCGCGCGTGGGCGCGCTGCTCGCCGGCGCCGGGGCGGCCGCCACCGAGCGCAGCTTCGCCACCGTGCTCGCGCCCTACAGCGGCGTGGTCGCGGCGCGCCACGTCGAGCTGGGCGAGATGGCCACCCCGGGCCGCCCGCTCATGACCGGCTTCGATCCCGCCACGCTGCGCGTGGTCGCGACCGTGCCGCAGGCGCAGGTGGGCGCGATCCAGGCCGGCGGCAAGGCGCGCATCGAGCTGCCCTCGGCGGGGCGCTGGATCGAGGTCAAGCAGATCACCGTGGTGCCGGCGGCCGACCCGCGCACCCATACCACGCGCATCCGGCTCGAGCTGCCGGGCGAGGTGCGCGGCGTCTATCCCGGGGTCTACGCGCGCGCGCACTTCGTGGTCGGGACGGCGCCCAAGCTGCTCGTGCCGCGCGCCGCGGTGTTCCGCAGGAGCGAGCTCACCGCGGTCTATGTGCTGGGCGACGACAACCGGCCGCAGCTGCGCCAGGTGCGCCTCGGCGCCGCCGGCGACGAGCACGCGGTCGAGGTGCTCGCGGGCCTCAAGCCCGGCGAGCGCGTCGCGCTCGAGCCGCTCGAGGCCGGGATGGCCGGCCCGCCGGGCTGAGCCGTGGGCCTTTCCGGGCGCATCGCGCGCTTCTTCCAGGATTCGCAGCTCACGCCGCTGCTCGCGCTCCTCGCGCTGCTCCTCGGCCTGTTCGCCGTGGCCGTCACGCCGCGCGAGGAGGAGCCGCAGATCAACGTCACGATGGCGAACGTGCTGGTGCCCTTTCCCGGCGCCTCGGCGCAGGACGTCGAGGCGCTGGTCGCCGGCCCGGCCGAGCAGGTGCTCGCGCAGATGAGCGGCGTCGAGCACGTTTACTCGGTGTCGCGGCCCGGCATGGCGCTGCTCACCGTGCAGTTCGAGGTCGGCGTGCCGCGCACCGAGGCGCTGGTGCGCCTGTACAACACGGTCAACTCGAACCGCGACTGGCTCTCGAGCGAGCTCGGCGTGGGCGAGCCGCTGATCAAGCCCAAGGGGATCGACGACGTGCCGATCGTCGCCCTGACGCTCTGGAGCGAGGACCCGCAGCGCGGCGCGTTCGAGCTGGAGCGCGTCGCGCACGCGATGGAGGCGCAGTTGAAGCGCGTCCCCGGCACGCGCGAGGTGCAGACCCTCGGCGGGCCCGGGCGCGCGGTGCGCGTGCTGCTCGACGCCGACCGGCTGAACGCGCACGGGGTCTCCGCCGTCGAGGTGGGAAACGCCCTGCAGCTCGCCAACGTCTCCCTTCCCGCCGGCTCGGTGGTGCGCGAGAACCGCGAGGTGGTGGTGGAAACCGGCAACCATTTCGCCTCGGCGGCCGACATCGGCGCCGTGGTGGTCGGCGTCTTCGACGGCCGGCCGGTGCACGTGAGCGACATTGCGGCGGTGGTGGACGGCCCGCCGCAGCCGGAACGCTACCTGTGGACCGGCAGCGCCGCCGGCGAGCATCCCGCGGTGACGCTGCAGGTGACCAAGAAGCCGGGCGAGAACGCGGTCGAGGTGGCGCGCGGCGTGCTCGGCCGCGCCGCCGAGCTGCGCGGCACGCTGATCCCGCACGACGTGCGCGTCACGGTGACGCGCAACTACGGCGCCACGGCGAACGACAAGGCCGGGCAGCTCATCCTGAAGCTCCTGTTCGCCACGCTCTCGGTGGTGGCGCTGGTGTTCGCCGCGCTCGGGCGGCGCGAGGCGCTGATCGTGGGCGCGGCGGTGCTGCTCACGCTCGCCACGACGCTGTTCGCCTCCTGGGCCTGGGGGTTCACGCTCAACCGGGTGTCGCTGTTCGCGCTCATCTTCTCGATCGGCATCCTGGTCGACGACGCCATCGTGGTGGTCGAGAACATCCACCGCCGCATGGGCATGGAGGCGCGGCCGCTCGCCGAGATCATCCCGCTCGCGGTCGACGAGGTCGGCGGGCCGACCATCCTCGCCACCTTCACCGTGATCGCGGCGCTGCTGCCGATGGCGTTCGTGACCGGCCTGATGGGGCCGTACATGAGCCCGATCCCGATCAACGCCAGCCTCGGCATGCTGATCTCCCTCGCCATCGCCTTCACCGTGACGCCCTGGCTGGCATTGAAGCTCTTCAAGGCCAAGCATTCCGGGCAGCATGGAGAAAGATTGCAGAAATTCTTCGATCGCGTGCTCGGACCGCTGGTCAGGTCGGCGCGCAACCGCAGGCGGCTGCTCGCCGCCGTGCTCGCCCTGATCGCGGTCTCGGTCGCGCTGCCGGCGATGAAGCTGGTGGTGCTGAAGATGCTGCCCTTCGACAACAAGTCGGAGTTCCAGGTCGTGGTCGACATGCCGGCCGGCACGGCGCTCGAGGCGACCGCCGGGGTGCTGCACGAGCTGGGCGCGCACCTCGCCAGCGTGCCGGAGGTGACGCATTACCAGGCGCACGCCGGGCTCGCGGCGCCGATCAACTTCAACGGGCTGGTGCGCCAGTACTACCTGCGCGCCGGGCCGGAAATGGGCGACCTGCAGGTCAACCTGGTGGGCAAGGACGAGCGCCGGCGCAGCAGCCACGAGATCGCGCAGGCGGTGCGCCCGGCGCTCGAGCGCATTGCCGGCCGCTGGGGCGCCGAGATCAAGGTGGTGGAGGTGCCGCCCGGGCCGCCGGTGCTCGCGCCGATCGTCGCCGAGGTGTACGGGCCCGACGAGGCCGGGCGCATCCGCGCCGCCAAGCAGGTGCGCGCGGCGCTCGCCGCCACTCCCGGCATCGTGGACATCGACGATTCGGTGCAGGACCCGGCGCCGCGGCTGCAGCTCAAGGTCGACCAGGCCAAGGCCTCGCTGCTGGGCGTGGCGCGCCGCGACGTGGCCGAGACCATCCGCATGGGCCTCGCCGGCGCCGCGGTGACGCCGCTGCACGACGGCCAGTCGAAGTACGAGGTGGCGGTGCGCGTCGCGCTACCCGCGGAGCGCCAGGGCGAGGTCGCCGAGCTGCTCAAGCTCGCGGTGCGCACGCTCGGGGGCGCGCTGGTGCCGCTCTCGGAGCTGGTGACGCCGGTCGCCTCCGAGCGCGACCGGCCCCTCCACCACAAGGACCTTCTGCCGGTGGTGTACGTGCTCGCCGACCAGGCCGGGCGCATCGACAGCCCGCTCTACGGCATGTTCGCCGCGCGCGGCGCGCTTGCCGGGCTCGGCGAATACTTCATCCGCCAGCCCTCGGATCCCTACCGCCAGTACGCGCTCAAGTGGGACGGCGAGTGGCAGGTGACCTACGAGACCTTCCGCGACATGGGGCTTGCCTACGCGGTGGGCCTCGCGCTCATCTACCTGCTGGTGGTGGCGCAGTTCCGCTCGTACCTGGTGCCGCTGGTCATCATGGCGCCCATCCCGCTCACGCTCATCGGCGTCATGCCGGGGCACGCCCTGCTGGGGGCGAACTTCACCGCCACCTCGATGATCGGCATGATCGCGCTGGCCGGCATCATCGTGCGCAACTCCATCCTGCTGGTCGACTTCGTCAACCTCAAGCTCGCCGAGGGCATGGCGCTCGAGCAGGCGGTGATCGGCTCGGCGGCGGCGCGCGCCAAGCCGATCGCGCTCACGGCGCTCGCGGCGATGCTGGGCGCCGCCTTCATCCTCGACGACCCGATCTTCAACGGGCTCGCGATCTCGCTGCTGTTCGGCATCCTGGTGGCCACCGTGCTCACGCTGGTGGTCATCCCGATCCTCTACTACGTCAGCGTCCGAACCAGCGCCAGCGCGGGCCCGGCAGCCGCGCCGGGGCCGGCGGGGCCGGCGGCTTGAGCGCGGGCCGGCTCGCGGCGTAGACGGCGGCGAGCTCCCAGCAGCGCGCGGCCGCGTCGTGGCGCAGCACGAAGCGCCGGCCGTCGTCGACGCTGACCTCGAAGTAGCGGTGCGGAAGCTCGCTCCAGCGGTTGAGCACCGACACCACCGGCAGGCGGCGCCCGCCGAGGTGGAAGGCGCAGGGAATTTCTTCACCGCGCTGGCCGGAATTACAAAGGACGCTGATCTTCATCGCGCTCGCTCCTGTACTACCAGAGCAGCGAGCAATTCATCGGCCTGCGGCGCTGGTCCGTTTGACCTATCTCAATCCGCCGCCCGGCCGGCCGCCTAGACTGCGCTCATGACCGCCAAAGAACTGCTGTTCGGCCAGCCGGCGCACGCCAGGCTGGTCAAGGGCTTGAACATCCTCGCGGACGCGGTGCGGGTGACGCTCGGCCCCAAGGCGCGCACGGTGGTGCTCGAGCGTTCCTGGGGCGCGCCCACGGTGATCAACTCCGGCGTGATCGTGGCGAAGGAGATCGAGCTCGAGGACCACTTCGAGAACATGGGCGCCCAGATGGCGCGCGAAGTGGCCGCCAAGACCGCCGAGGTGGCGGGCGACGGCACGACCACCGCCACCATCCTCGCCGCCGGGATCGTCAACGAGGGCCTTAAGTACGTCGTCGCCGGCATGAACCCGATGGACCTGAAGCGCGGCATCGACGCGGCGGTCGAGGCGCTCACCGTCGAGCTCGGCAGGCTCGCCAAGCCCTGCACGACGCGCACCGAGATCGCCCAGGTGGCGTCGATCTCGGCCAACAACGACGCCTCGATCGGCGAGATGGTGGCCGAGGCGATGGAGAAGGTGGGCCGCGAGGGCGTGATCACGGTCGAGGACGGCAAGGGCCTCGCCAACGAGCTCGAGGTGGTCGAGGGCACGCAGTTCGACCGCGGCTACCTCTCGCCGTACTTCATCAACAACCCCGAGAAGCAGAGCGTGATGCTCGAGGACGTCTCGATCCTGCTGCACGACAGGAAGATCGCCTCGATCCGCGAGCTGCTGCCGCTGCTCGAGCACGTCGCGAAGAGCGGCAAGCCGCTGCTGGTGGTCGCCGAGGAAGTCGAGGGCGAGGCGCTCGCGACGCTGGTCGTGAACACGCTGCGCGGCGTGATCAAGGCCTGCGCGGTGAAGGCGCCGGGCTTCGGCGACCGCCGGAAGGCGATGCTCGAGGACCTGGCGGTGCTCACCGGCGGCAGGGTGGTCGCCGAAGAGGCCGGGCTCGCGCTCGAGAAAGCCGATCCCTCGGTGCTCGGGCACGCGAAGCGCGTCTCGATCGACAAGGACGACACCACCATCATCGGCGGGGGCGGCGATCCGAAGGCGATCGATGCGCGCGTGGCGCAGATCAAGCAGCAGGTCGAGGAAGCGACGAGCGACTACGACAAGGAGAAGCTGCAGGAGCGCGCGGCGAAGCTCGCCGGCGGGGTGGCGGTGATCCGCGTCGGCGCGGCGACCGAGACCGAGATGAAGGAGCGCAAGAGCCGCACCGACGACGCGTTGCACGCCACGCGCGCCGCGGTCGAGGAAGGCATCCTTCCCGGCGGCGGCGTCGCGCTATTGCGCGCACGAACCGGGTTGCGTGATCTCCATGGAAGCAATCCCGATCAGGACGCGGGCATCCGCATCGTGATGCGCGCGGTCGAGGAGCCGCTGCGCCAGATCGTGCGCAACGCCGGCGGCGAGCCTGCGGTGGTGCTGCAGCGCGTGATCGAGGGCGAGGGCGACTTCGGCTTCAACGCCGCGACCGGCGTCTACGGCGACATGGTGAAGATGGGCGTGCTCGACCCGCGCAAGGTGACTCGCGTGGGGCTGCAGAACGCGGCCTCGATCGCCGGCCTGATCCTCACCACCGACTGCATGATCGCGCAGATTCCGGAGAAGCCTCGCCCGCCCGCGCCGGCCGAAGACATGATGGCCTAGGCGTGCCCTGGACCGCAGCCCGCTATCCGGCCTCGATGAAGCGCCTTCCGGCGCGGGTGCGCGAGAAGGCGATCGAGATCGCCAACGCCCTGCTTGAAGAAGGATACGGCGAGGGCAAAGCGATTCGCATCGCTACCGCCAAGGCGAAACAATGGGCGGCGCGGCGCGCTACTTGATGAGCGTCACCGGCAGGCGCGTGAGGTGCACGACCTTGGTCGCCACCGAGCCCATGAGCAGGCCTCCCAGGGCCGACATGCCGTGCGTGCCCATCACGATGGCGTCGCAGCCGCTCGCTTCCGCGTGCGCGACCAGCGCCTGCGCGATCGGCCCGATCAAGATCTTCGAGGTGTAGGGAACGCCCGACTCTCGCACCAGCCGCTCGGCAGGCGCGAGCATCGCCTCTGCGTGCTCGCGCTGCAGCGCGGCCATCTTCTCCCGCGAGGCATAGACGGCGATCTCGCCGTAGACGATCGGCTCCTCGTGCGCGTAGGCGAGATGGATCGTGAGCGGCTTGACGAGCCGCGCGAGCTCGACGGCATGGCGAGCCGCGCGCAGCGAGTTCTCGGAGCCGTCGACCGGAACGAGGATGTTGCGCATCACCCCATGCTAGTGCCGGCGCGCGCGGCGTAATTGATCTGCCTCAACAGCCCGGCGACGGCCCCATCGAGCGCCGCGCCGCGGTTGAGGACCTGGTCGAGCGCCTGCGTGATCGGCATCCCGACCCGCAGACGCTCCGCCAGGACGCAGAGCGGCGCCACCGAGTGCACGCCTTCGGTCAGCGCCCGCCCGGGGCTCCTGCCTTCGCCCAGCGCGACCCCGAACGCGGTGTTGCGCGACTGCAGGCTGCTGGCGGTGAGCATCATGTCGCCGATGCCGGAGAGTCCGTAAAAGGTCTCGCGGCTCGCGCCGAGGGCGAGCCCGAGCCGGAGCGTTTCCGCCAGCCCCATGGTGACGAGCGTCGCGCGGGCGTTCTCGCCGAGCTTCCTGCCCGCGGCGATGCCGCTCGCGATGCCGATCGCGTTCTTCATCACGCCGCCGAGCGCCGCGCCGGTCAGGTCATGGGAGGGATGCACGCAGAAGCGCGGGTTCTGGATTTCGAGCGAGAGCTTTCGCGCCAGCTCGATATCGGCGCAGGCGAGCACGACTCCGCACGGCAGGCCGGCGGCGATCTCGCGCGCGAACGAGGGTCCGGACAGCACGGCGATGCGGGCCTGCGGCAGCGCTTCGGCGAGGACCTGCGGCATCAGCGCGCAGCTCTCCCGCTCGATGCCCTTGGCGCAGCTCACGACCGGCGTGCCGGCAGCGACGCAGGCCCGCATGCGCTGCGCCGTCTCGCGCATATGCTGCGCCGGCACGGCCATGAGGATGAAATCGCGCCCGGCCGCGGCGGCGGCGAGCTCGCCGCCCGCCGCGATGCCGCGCTCGAGCTGCACGCCCTGGAGGTAGAGCGGGTTGACGCGCTGCAGGTTGAGCGCGTCGAGGAGCTCCGGCTCGCGCGCCCAGAGCGCGACCTGGTGGCCCGACCGGCGCAGCACGCAGGCCATCGCGCTGCCGAAGGCGCCGGCGCCGATGATGCCTACGCGCGCCATGGCGCCATGGTGGCGGCTGCGCCCGGGCCGGCCATTGACGTACGTCAAAGCCGGCGCAGCCGCTTCGGCCACACTGAGCGCATACCTTTCGATGGGGAAGCGACGATGAGCTACAAGACCCTGGTCGTGCACCTGGACGCGGGCGCGCGCTGCGCCGAGCGGCTCGAGCTGGGCCTTGCGCTGGCGCAGCGCTTCGATGCGCACCTGGTCGGCGTGCTGGCGCTCGAGCCGGTGTGGATCCCCTCGTACGCCCGCGCCGAGGCGGGCGAGGCGGTGCTCGAGATGGAGCGGCAGCGCCGCGGCGACGCCGAGCGCGGCGCGCAGCGCCTGTTCCGCGAGGCCTGCGCGCGCCACGGCGCGGTCAAGGCCGAATGGCGCTTTTCGGCGCACGACCCGCTGCATGCCGTGCGGCTGAGCGCGCGCTACGCCGACCTGGTGCTGATCGGGCAGCCCGGGCCGGACGGGGAGGGACGCTTCGCCGAGGAGCTGCTGCTCTCGGCGGGCAGGCCGGTGCTGCTGGTGCCCTATGCCGGTCGCTTCCCCGACACCGGCCAGCGCGTGCTCGTCGCCTGGAACGCGAGCCGCGAAGCCGCGCGCGCCGTCACCGATGCGCTGCCGCTGCTTGAGCGCGCCAAGTCGGTCGAGGTGGTCGCCTTCGATCCCGACCGGAGCGGCGCCGACCACGGCGAGCTGCCCGGCGCGGACGTCGGCCTGTATCTCGCGCGCCACGGCGTGAAGGTCAGCGCGTCGCGGCAGGCGGGCGCCGGGCTCGACGTCGGCTCGCAGATCCTCTCGCGTGCCGCGGACAACGGCGCCGATCTGATCGTGATGGGAGCCTACGGGCATTCGCGCGCCCGCGAGCTGGTCCTGGGAGGCGCGACGCGCACGCTGCTCGAGTCGATGACCGCGCCGGTGCTGATGTCGCATTGAGGCGGCGATGGACCCACTCGGTCCGGCGAAGACGCTCGAGGTACGCGAGCCCTCGCTCGGGCTGCGCGCGACGCTGGTGATCGACAACGTGGCGCTCGGCCCGGCGATCGGGGGCCTGCGCATGGCGCCAGACGTCTCGGCCGAAGAATGCGCGCGCCTCGCGCGCGCCATGACGCTCAAGAACGCCGCCGCGGGCCTCGCCCACGGCGGCGGCAAATCGGTGCTGGCCGGCGACCCGCGCATGCCGCGCGCGGACAAGGAGCGCCTCATCCGGGCGTTCGCCCATGCGCTGCGCAACGAGTCCGATTACCTCTTCGGCCCCGACATGGGCACCGACGAGACCTGCATGGCCTGGATCAAGGACGAGATCGGCCGCGCGGTCGGGCTGCCCGCCGAGATCGGCGGCATCCCGCTCGACGAGCTGGGCGCGACCGGCTGGGGCCTCGCGCATTGCGCCGAGATCGCGGCCCCCGCCGCAGGATTCGCGCTCGAGGGCGCGCGCGTCGCGGTGCAGGGCTTCGGCGCGGTCGGCAGGCACGCCGCACGCTTTCTCGCGGCGAAGGGCGCGCGGCTGGTCGCCGCCTCCGACTCGCGCGGCACGGTGCAGGACCCGAACGGCCTGGACGTCGCGGCGCTCGCCGCGCTCAAGGCGGCGGGCAGGAGCGTCCTCGACTATCCGCGCGGCGAGAAGCGGACCTGCGAAGCGGTGCTCGACGCGGCCTGCGAGATCTGGATTCCCGCGGCGCGGCCCGACGTGGTGCGCGAGGAAAACGCCCCGCGGCTCAAGGCGAGGCTGGTGCTGCAGGGCGCCAACATCCCTTTCACCGCCGGCGCGGAAAAAGCGCTCGCCGCGCGCGGCGTGCTGGTGATCCCGGACTTCATCGCCAACGCCGGCGGGGTGATCTGCGCGGCGATGGAGTACCGCGGCGCCACCCGGGCCGCCGCCTTCGACGCCATCGCCGAGAAGATCCGCGCCAATACCGCGGCGCTGCTCGCCGAAGTGAAGGCGCGCGGCGCCCTGCCGCGCGAGGCCGCGGTCGCGCTTGCCGCGGCGCGCGTCATGAAGGCGGCGAGCTGGCGCCGGTTTGGCATCCTCTGAGCGCGGCGCGACGCTGTTCCTCTGCGGCGACGTGATGACCGGGCGCGGCATCGACCAGGTGCTGCCGCACCCGGGCGCGCCGCGCCTGTACGAGCCTTACATGGTGCGTCGTGACGAAGCGGAGCGATTGGTTGAAGGAGGTTCCGTTTCTCGCGGCACTGTTCCTGTGGGTGAGAGTCCCGCCCCGGTAGGTACTGGAACGCCGGGTAGCAGACCCCGGGCGCGCGGCGAG
>Ga0156230_1067_pt1 | contig 27091 bp, 24 predicted proteins | sample RifCSPlowO2_12_FD_107877 | JGI IMG/M metagenome (GOLD analysis project Ga0156230, IMG submission 107877) | Betaproteobacteria bacterium RIFCSPLOWO2_12_FULL_68_19 | reverse complement strand
GAAGATCGAGTCGATCAACAAGGGCATCATGAAGGTGGCGCTCGACCAGGCGCGCGAGGCGCGGCTGCGCATCCTCGAGATCATGAAGCAGGAGATCGAGGGCTCGCGCACGGAGCTCTCGACCTTCGCGCCGCGCATCATCAAGATCAAGATCAACCCCGACAAGATCCGCGACGTGATCGGCAAGGGCGGGGTGGTGATCCGCGGCATCCAGGAGGAGACCGGCACCACGATCGAGATCGAGGACGACGGCACCATCGCCATCGCCTGCGTCTCGGCCGAAGGCGGCGAGGCGGCGAAGAAGCGCATCCAGGAGCTGACCGCGGACGTCGAGGTCGGCAAGGTCTACGAAGGCACGGTGCTGCGGCTGCTCGACTTCGGCGCGATCGTCCAGCTGCTGCCCGGGCGCGACGGCCTGCTGCACATCTCGCAGATCAGCCACGAGCGGGTGAACGCCGTGTCGGATCACCTCAAGGAAGGCCAGGTGGTGAAGGTGAAGGTGCTCGAAGCCGACGACAAGGGCCGGGTCCGCCTCTCGATGAAGGCGGTAAGCCCGCAGGAGACCGCCAAGTCTAATTGACTACTTGGCGACCTGGCGCTCGCGCAGCTCGTCGAGCGTCTTGCAGTCGATGCACAGCGTGGCGGTGGGCCGCGCCTCCAGGCGCTTCAAGCCGATCTCCACGCCGCAGCTGTCGCAGTAGCCGTACTCGTTGGCGTCGATGCGGCCGATGGTCTCGTCGATCTTCTTGATCAGCTTTCTCTCGCGGTCGCGGTTGCGCAGCTCGAGCGCCATGTCGGATTCCTGGCTGGCGCGGTCGTTCGGGTCGGCGAACACCGTAGCCTCGTCCTGCATGGTGTGCACCGTACGATCGATCTCCTCCGAAAGCTCGGACTTGAGCGCCTCCAGGATCTTGCGGAAATGCGATCGCTGCCGCGCGTTCATGTACTCCTCTCCCTTCTTCGCGGCATAGGGCGTGAAGCTTTTCCTTGTGAGTTCTACGGGCATTTCCTTGCAAGTGCTCGAAAAACGAAAGGCGCTTTGTAGCAGAAAAGCACCCCTGTCGCAAGCAACTCGCGTTGCTCCGATGATGCTCTAAGGGTATCATTTGGCGCCGTTTTCGGGGTGTGGCGCAGCCTGGTAGCGCGCTTGCTTTGGGAGCAAGATGTCGGAGGTTCAAATCCTCTCACCCCGACCACCCGAGCGCCGTGCGCGAGCCCAGCCGAGCGCGCGGTGCGCGAGCCTAGCCGAGCGCTGCGCGCGAGCCTAAAATCGCGTGTTGGCGCGAGCGTAGGGTGGCGGTGCCCGGCTGCCCGTAGCTCAACCGGATAGAGCACCAGCCTTCTAAGCTGGGGGTTGTGGGTTCGAGTCCCGCCGGGCAGGCCAACAAGATTCGCTACGGTGACCGTAGCTCAAGGGTAGAGTCCCGGATTGTGATTCCGGTTGTTGTGGGTTCGAGTCCCATCGGTCACCCCATTCTCGCGTAGGCGCCGCGCAATGCAGGTCGAGCGTGAAATCAAGTTCAGCCTGTCCCCGCAGGCCGCGCAGCGCGTGGCGCGCCACGTGCGCCCGGCCGGGCCGTGGCGGCGGCGCACCGTTTCCAGCGCGTATTACGACACGCCGGGCGAGCGGCTGAGGCGCGCCGGCGTGGCGTTGCGCTTCCGGCGCGAAGGCACGCGGCGGCTGCAGACGCTCAAGGCGGATGGCGCTCCACATGCCGGCTACGCCTCGCGCGCCGAATGGGAGCTTGCCGCGCCGGGTGGCAAGCTCGAAACCGGGGCGTTCCCGCGCACCGAGATCATGGCGGCCACCGGACTCGACCTGCAGCGCATCGCCCCGAAGCTGCAGCCGGTTTTCGAGACCCGCTTCACCCGGCGCTCGGCTCCCGTCGCGCTCGACGCAACGGCGCGTGCGGAGCTGTGCGTCGATGTCGGCTATGTCGGCGCGCGCGGGCAGAAGGAGCGCATCAGCGAGCTCGAGATCGAGCTCAAGTCGGGCGATCCGCGCGCGCTGCTGCGCTACGCTGAGCGGCTCGCCGCGGCGCTCGGCCTCGAGCTTGCTTTCGAGAGCAAGGCCGAGCGCGGCTACCGTCTTGCATCGGCCCAGAGGACGGCGCCGCCGCGCAAATGGCCCAGGCCGGTGCTGGCGGAGTCTGCTACGCCCGCCGCGGCGTTCGCCGCGCTCGCCGGCGCGGCGCTTGCCCAGGCCGGGGCGAACGCGCGCGGCCTCGCGCACGGCAGGGACACTGAGTACCTGCATCAGCTGCGGGTCGGCCTGCGCCGCCTGCGCTCGGCGATGCGCGCCTTCCGCGCTCTGGTGGGAAGCGGCAAACCGGTGCTGCGCCGGCTGCGCAATCTCACGCCGCGGCTCGGCGAGGCGCGCGATTGGGACGTATTCTGCGAGTGGCTGTCGCAGCACGCGCGCAGCGCCGAAGCCGGCGGCACGGAGCTGCGAGCGCTGCTCGCTCGGGCGCGAGCCCGGCGCGCGGCGGCGCGACGCAAGGCGCGCCAGGCCGTCGCATCGCCCGAGTTCCAGGGCTTCCTGCTGCGCACCCTGCGCTGGCTGCACGGCGCTCCCTGGCGGCGGCGCCGCGGTACGAAGGTCGACGCCACGCTCGCCGCGTTCGGCGCGCGCGCCCTGGAGCGCCTGCACCGCAAGGCCCTCGAGCATGCGCGCGACATCGACTGGCGCGACGCCGCAGCACGCCACGCGCTGCGCATCCGCGTGAAGCGCTTGCGCTACGGCTGCGATTTCTTTGCAGGCTGCTTTGCGCGCGCGTCGGCCGGGCCTTACCTGAAGAGCCTGGAGGCGCTGCAGGACATCCTCGGCGAGCTGAACGACGTCGCCGTCGCTCGCAGGCTGCTGGCGCAGCTGGGCGATCCGGCGGCGCTGCACGCCGCGCTCAGGCAGCGCGAGGCGAGCCTGCTGCGCGGCCTCGAGCCCGCCTGGGCCGCCTTCGAGAGGCGGCGCGCGTTCTGGAAGGCTCGTAGATGAACACCTCGGGCAGAACCCACGCGAAGGGCGCGCGCGGATAGGCGCGCTCGACGGCCTTGCGCCCGTCGCCGACCTCGCAGACGAGCAGCCCGCCCGCGTCGAGATGCGCCGGCGATTCCTCGATGATGCGCGACACGAGCTCCAGCCCATCGCGGCCGCCTGCGAGCGCGATGCCCGGCTCGTAACGGTACTCTGGCGGCAGCTTGCGCATCGACGCCGTCGTGACGTAAGGCGGGTTGGTGACGATCAGGTCGTAGCGCGCGCCGCCCAGCGCTTCGAACAGATCCGACTTCAGCAGCGTGATCCTGCGTGCCAGCCGATGGCGCGAAACGTTCTTCCTGGCCACGGCAAGGGCGGGCGCGGAGAGGTCGGCTGCGTCCACGCGCGCTCGCGGGAAGGCGCGCGCGGCGAGGATGGCGAGGCAGCCCGAGCCGGTGCAAAGGTCCAGGATGCGCCGCGGGGCGACAGGCAGCTTTTTCAGTACAAAAGGTATGTGCGAACGCGGAATGATCACGCGCCGGTCGACGTGGAAGGCGAGCCCGTCCAGCCAGGCTTCGCCGAAGAGATAGGCGAGGGGGACGCGCTCCTTGATTCTTCTGTGGATCAGTCGTTCGACCCGATCCGCGTGGCGGGCTTCGGCCTTCAGGTCGGCATCGAAGGGCAGGCCAAGAGCGCGCAGCACCAGCCAGGCGGCCTCGTCGTGCGCATTGTCGGTGCCGTGGCCGTAGTGCAGCCGGGCGGCGCGCAGGCGCCGCTCGGTCTGCAGGATCAACTCCTCCAGGGATGTCTTGGAGCGGCGCAAGCGCCTAGGGAAGCAGGGCTCGCAGCGTCTCGAGGTAGATGTTCGGGAGCTGCTCGAGCTCGGCGAGCCCGATGTGCTCGTCCAGCTTGTGGATGCTGGCGTTGACCGGCCCGAGCTCGATCACCTCGGGACAGATCTCGATGATGAAGCGCGCGTCCGAGGTGCCGCCGGTCGTGGAGAGCTCGGCCGAGCGCCCGGTGTGCTTCTTGCCCGCCGCGATCACGGCCTGCGCCAGCCGGCCGCGCGGGCTGAGGAAGGGCTTGGCGCCGAGGACCCAGCTCACCGAGTATTCGAGGCCGTGCTTTTTGAGAATGGATTCGGTTTTCTGTCTCAGGGAATTTTCCGTGCTCTCGGTCGAGAAGCGGAAGTTGAAGTCCACCTCCACCGATCCGGGGACCACGTTGGCCGCGCCGGTGCCGGCATGGATGCTGGACACCTGGAAGCTGGTCGGCGGAAAGCTCTCGTTGCCCTTGTCCCACTGCGTCTTCGCCAGCTCGGCGAGCGCCGGCGCGAGGAGATGGATGGGGTTTTTCACCAGGTGGGGATACGCGACGTGCCCTTGAATTCCTTTGACAGTCAGTTTCCCCGATAGGGAGCCGCGCCGGCCGTTCTTCAGCATGTCGCCCAGGGCGTCGACCGAAGTGGGCTCGCCGACGATGCAGTAGTCGATCGCCTCCTTGCGGCGCTTCAGGGTCTCGACCACGCGCACCGTGCCGTCGAGCGCCGCGCCTTCCTCGTCGGAGGTGAGCAGCAAGGCGATCGAGCCTGAGTGATTGGGTCTTTCCTTTAGAAACATTTCCGTCGCGACCACGAAGGCGGCGATCGACGATTTCATGTCGGCCGCGCCGCGCCCGAACAGCTTGCCGTCGCGGATCGTCGGCACGAAGGGGTCCGAATGCCATTCCGCGAGCGGGCCCGTGGGCACCACGTCGGTATGGCCGGCGAAGCACACCACCGGCGCCTCGGTGCCGCGCCGCGCCCACAGGTTGCTCACCTCGCCGAACTTCATCGGCTCGCAGCGGAACCCGGCCCGCTCGAGCCGCGCGGCAAGCAAGTCCTGGCAACCGCCGTCTTCGGGAGTGACCGACTTGCGCGCGATGAGCTTGCGCGCAAGTGCCAGAGCCGCAGGCTCTTCCCCGGTGCCGTCAGGCATTCATGTCGATCTTGAAGCTGCCGAAGGAGGCGGGCGCCGCCGACAGGGCGCCTTCGCCGCTCTTCTCCTCGGGCTTGGAGGGCGGCGGCACGGGAATCGACTGGCTGCTGATCTCGCCGGCGGTCGCCTGGTTGATGAGCCAGAGCATGTTGGTCGCGGAATCGGCGTTCGCCATCGCTTCGTCCTGCGTGATCTTCTTCTCCATGAACAGCTTGAACAGCGCCTGCTCGAAGGTCTGCGAGCCCGGTGACATGCTCTTCTCCAGCGCTTCCTTGATCTCGCTGATCTCGCCCTTCTCGATCAGCTCCGCGATGTGCCGGGTGTTGAGCAGCACCTCGACCGCCGCCACGCGCGTGCCGGTCTTGGTGCGCACCAGGCGCTGCGAGATGACGGCGGCCAGCGCCGCGGACAGGTCGAGCAGCAGGCTGGGCCGGTTCTCGAGCGGGTAGAAATTGATGATGCGGTTCATCGCGTGGTAGCTGTTGTTCGCGTGCAGCGTGGCGAGGCACAGGTGGCCCGACTGCGAGTAGGCGAGCGCCATGGACATGGTCTGCTTGTCGCGGATCTCGCCGATCAGGATGCAGTCGGGCGCCTGGCGCAGCGCGTTCTTGAGGGCGATCTCGAACGCCTTGGTGTCGGTGCCGACCTCGCGCTGGTTGACGATCGACTTGCGGTTGCGGAAGATGAACTCGACCGGGTCCTCGAGGGTCAGGATATGGCCCGACTTGAGGGCGTTGCGGTGGTCGAGCATCGCGGCGAGCGAGGTCGACTTGCCCGAGCCGGTGGCGCCGACCATGAGGATCAGGCCGCGCTTCTGCATGATCACTTCCTTCAGCACCTCGGGCAGCCCGAGCGAGTCGAGCGCCGGGATGCTGCCGGGAATGTAGCGCACCACCACCGCAGGCGAGCCCTTCTGCCGGAATGCGCTGATGCGGAACGCGCCCACGCCCTCGAGGTTGAAGGCGGTGTTCAGCTCCATCTCCTCCTCGTATTCCTTGATCTGGCGCTCGCTCAGCACCTCGTAGAGCAGCTGCCTGACCGTGTCGGCGGTCATGATGGTCTGGTTCACCGGCATCGCGACGCCGTTGATCTTGATGTTGATCGGCGAGCCGACGGACAGGAAGATGTCCGACGCGTTCTTGTCGGCCATGACCTGGAACAGGCGCTTCATTGCGGGCATGTCGTTCCCCCCGGAGGCTGCGTTTGCGCTAGTTTAATCCCCTCGCAGCAGTTCGTTCAGGCTGGTCTTGGCGCGGGTCTTGGCGTCGACCCGCTTCACGATCACGGCGCAGTACAGGCTGTACTTGTTGCCGGGACCGGGCAGGGTGCCGGAAACGACCACCGAGCCCGCCGGCACGCGCCCGTACGAGACCTGCCCGCTCTGCCTGTCCAGGATACGCGTGCTCTGGCCGAGGAACACGCCCATGGAGATGACGCTGTTCTCCTCCACGATCACGCCTTCGACCACCTCCGAGCGGGCGCCGATGAAGCAGTTGTCCTCGATGATGACCGGGTTGGCCTGCAGCGGTTCGAGCACCCCGCCGATGCCCACGCCGCCGGACAGGTGGACGTTCTTGCCGATCTGGGCGCAGGAGCCCACGGTGGCCCAGGTGTCGACCATCGTTCCTTCGTCCACGTACGCGCCGATGTTGACGAACGAGGGCATCAGCACCACGTTCCTGGCGATGTAGGCGCCGCGGCGCGCGGTCGCCGGCGGCACGACCCGGAAGCCACCGGCGGCGAAGGCGGCCGCGTCGTACGAGGCGAATTTCTGCGCCACCTTGTCGTAGTAGCGCGCCTCGCCGCCGCCGATGACGCGATTGTCCTCGAGGCGAAAGGAGAGCAGCACCGCCTTCTTGAGCCACTCGTGGGTGATCCACTCGCCGGCGCGCTTCTCCGCCACGCGCAGCCGGCCGGCGTCGAGAGCGGCGAGCGCGTGCTCGACCGCGTCGCGCAGCTCCTGCGGCGCGTTCGAGGCGTTGAGCGAGGCGCGCGCCTCCCAGGCCTCGTCGATGATTTTCTTTTCAGGAGCCATGGAACTACAGATCCCTGGCGAACTGCATCATGCGCCCCATCGCCTCCACGCATTCGGCCTGCGGCGCCACGAGCGCGATGCGCACGCGATGCCTGCCGGGATTGATGCCGCCCGCCTCGCGCGCCAGATAGCTCCCGGGCAGCACCAGCACATTATATTCAGCGTGCAGGCGCCGGGCGAAGTCGCATTCGTCGATCGGCGTGCGCAGCCACAGGTAGAAACCGCCCTGCGGCATCTGCGCCTGCAAGGGATGCCGCACGAGAGGCAGGACGGCCTTGAACTTCTCCGCGTACAGGCGCCGGTTCTCGCGCACGTGCGCCTCGTCGCTCCAGGCCGCCACCGAGGCCTGCTGCACCGCCAGGCTCATCGCCGAGCCGTGGTAGGTGCGGTAGAGCAGGAAATTCTTCAGCAGCGCGGCGTCCCCAGCGACGAAGCCCGAGCGCATCCCCGGCGCATTGGACCGCTTGGACAGGCTTGAGAACACCACCAGACGTTCATGGTTCCTTCTGTTCAGCTTGAAAGCAGCTTCCAGGGCGCCGAGCGGGGGCTCGCCGAAGTAGATCTCCGAGTAGCACTCGTCGGAGGCGATGACGAATCCGTGGCGCTCGGAGAGCTCGAAGAGCGAGCGCCATTCCTCGAGGCTCATCACGTTGCCGCTCGGGTTGGACGGAGAACAGGCGTAGACGAGCTGCACGCCCGACCAGTCGTCGGGCTTGCCGTAGACGGGGGTGGCGCCGGCGAGCAGCGCCGCGCCTTCGTAGATCTGGTAGAAAGGATTCGGGCAGACGACCCGCGCCGGGTGGGTCGGATCGATGACGGTCTGCGCGAACGCGAACAGCGCTTCGCGCGAGCCGTTGACCGGCAGCACCTGAGTATCCGGATCCGGCGCGGGAATGCCGTAGCGCCGCGCGAGCCATGCCGAGATCGCCTGGCGCAGCGCCGGGGTGCCGGCGGTGGCGGGATAGGAAGCCAGGCCCTCGAGCGCCGAGGCGAGCGCGTCCCGGACCAGCGCTGGCGTGGGGTGCTTGGGCTCGCCGATGGACAGGTTGATCGGCCGCAGGCGCGCGGGAGGCTGGTGGCCGGCGATCAGCGCGCGCAGCTTCTCGAACGGATAGGGTTGTAGTTTCTGTAAGAGCGGATTCAGCCGCGCCAGCCCTTCTTGCGGTGCTCTGCCACCACCGAGGTGTGGATCCCGCCGCGCACGTTGAAGCGCGCCTCGAGGCGCATGTAGCGCGGGCGCGTGGCGCGCACCAGGTCGTCGAGGATGCGGTTGGTGACGGCTTCGTGGAAGGCGCCGACGTCGCGATAGGACCAGACGTAGAGCTTGAGCGACTTGAGCTCCACGCACAGCCGGTCGGGAACGTAGTCGAGCAGCAGCGTCGCGAAGTCCGGCTGCCCGGTGATCGGGCACACGCAGGTGAACTCCGGGACCTCCATGCGGATGCGGTAATCGCGCTCGGGAGCAGGATTGGAAAACGTCTGCAACCGCTTGCCGGGGCGCGAGGGCATCGAGCGAGCAGATGGTATCATTTTCCGCGTGCGGCTTACGCAAATAAAGCTTTCCGGATTCAAGTCCTTCGTCGATCCAACCTCGATTCACGTTCCAGGCCAGCTGGTCGGCGTGGTCGGCCCCAACGGCTGCGGCAAATCGAACGTCATCGACGCGGTGCGCTGGGTGCTGGGAGAAACGCGCGCGTCGGCGCTGCGCGGCGACTCGATGCAGGACGTGATCTTCAACGGCTCGCTCAACCGCAAGCCGATGGCGCGCGCGGCGGTCGAGCTGATGTTCGACAACTCGCAGGGACGCGCCGCGGGACAGTGGTCGCAGTACGCGGAGATCTCGGTGAAGCGGGTGCTGCAGCGCGACGGCGAGTCGAGCTACCACATCAACGGCGTGCACGTGCGCCGGCGCGACATCACCGACATGTTCCTCGGCACCGGGCTCGGCCCGCGCGCCTACGCGATCATCGAGCAGGGCATGATCTCGCGCGTCATCGAGGCCAAGCCCGACGAGCTGCGCGTGTTCCTCGAGGAAGCGGCCGGGATCTCCAAGTACAAGGAACGGCGCCGCGAAACCGAGACGCGGCTCGCGGACACCCGCGAGAACCTGTTGCGCATCACCGACATCCGCCTCGAGCTCGGCGCGCAGCTCGAGAAGCTCGAGGCGCAGGCGAGGATCGCGGAGCGCTACCAGGAGTACCAGGCCGACCTGCAGCTCAAGCAGCAGCTGCTGTGGTTCGTGCGCCGGCGCGACGCCGGCGCCGAGCGCGACCGGCACGCGCAGGAGCTCGCCCGGGTCGGCAACGAGCTCGAGGCCGAGAACGCCCGCCTGCGCCAGCTCGATGCGCGCCTCGAGAGCGCGCGCGGCGAGCACTACCAGGCCGGGGACGCGATGAATGCGGCGCAGGGCGCGCTTTACGCTGCGAACGCCGAGGTGGCGAGGCACGAATCGGAGCTGCGCCACGTCGAGGAGACGCGCCAGCGGCTGGAGAGCCAGCATACCGAGCGGCGCACCCAGCTCGGCGCGTGGCGCGAGCAGCGCGCGCAGCTCACGCAGGCGCTGCACATGTGGGCGGCGCGCGCCGGCACGGCGAGAGAGCGCCTTGCCCGGACCCGCAGCGCGCTGGAGGCGCAAAGCGGCGCGCTGCCGCAGGCGGAGGAGGCATTTCGCGCCGCGCAGGAGCGCCTTGGCGAGGCGCGCGGCCAGCTGATGCAGGCGCAGAGCCGGCTGCAGCTCGAGCAGGCGAACCGGGCGCACCTGGAGCGCGCCGCGCAGGCCTTCGAGCAGCGGCGCGAGCGGCTGGAGAGCGAGCTGCAGACGCTGGTCGAGCCCGATGCGGCGAGCCTGCAGGCGCTGGAGTCCGGGATCGCCGGGCTCGAGCGGGCGGTGAGCGCGGCGCAGCAGGCGCTGGAGAGCCTGCAGGCGGTCTGCGCCGAGCTCGACGAGCGCAGCGCCGCCGCCGGCGAAGCCCTCGGCGAGGCGCAGCGCGAGCATGCGGGGGCCGAAGCGCAGCTCGCCACGCTGCGCCAGATCCAGGCCACCGCCCAGGACAATGCGCCGCTGCGCGAATGGCTCGAGCGGCACCGCCTGGGAGCGGCGCCGCGCCTTTTCCAGAAGCTGCGCATCGACCCGGGCTGGGAGACGGCGGTCGAGGCGGTGCTGCGCGAGCGCCTGCATGCGCTCGAGCTCGACGACGCGGGGCGGCTCGCCGCCCTGCTCGAGGATCGGCCGCCGGCAAAAGCGAGCATCTTCGACCGGGCGCAGGCGCGCCCGGCGAGCGCCGCCGCGGGTCTCGAGCCGCTGTCCTCCAAGATCCACGCCATCGACGCCGCAGTCTGCGGCGCGCTCGGCGACTGGCTGGCCGGGGTCTACGCGCTCGGCGCGCCCCCCGGGCGCGCGGCGCGCGAAGCCCTTCCCGAGGGCGCCACGCTGGTCGATCGGGACGGGCACCGGTACACGCGCCACACGGTCAGCTTCCATGCCCCGGACCAGGCCGACGCCGGCCTGCTCGCGAGGCAGGCCGAGATCGAGGCGACCGAGGAGCGCTGCGCGCAGCTCGGCACGAGGCTCGAGGCGGCCCGCGCGCTGCAGGAGCGCGCGCACAACGAGGCAGCGGAGCGCGCTCAGGCGCTCGAGGAAGCGCGCCTGGAGATCGCGCGCCGCCAGAAAGCCCGCCACGACGCGCAGATCGAGCAGCTGAAGGTCTCGCAGGCGCAGGAGCGCTTCCGCGAGCGCAGCGCCCAGGTGCACGCCGAGCTCGAAGAGGTGGCGCAGGAGGCCGCGCGCAGCCGCCAGGGCCTGGCGGATTCGGCCGCGGCAGCGGCGCGCGCCCAGAGCGAGATCGAGGCCGCGGGCGAAGCGCTCGAGCAGGCGCGCGCCGGGCATGAGGCGGCCGAAAGCGCGCTCGCCGGGCAGCGCCGCTCGGTGCAGCAGGCGGAGCGCGAGGCGCAGGACGCGGTGTTCGGCGAGCGCGAGTGCACCTCCAAGATCGCCGAGATCGACCACCAGGTGCGCGTCATCGACCAGCAGATCGAGCGCGCCGACCTCGAGGTCACCGGCCTGACCCGGGAGCTCGCCGCCGACCCGATCCCGGCGGTGCGCCAGGCCCTCGATGCGGCGGTCGAGCACAGGCTCGCCTGCGAAAAGGCCTTGAGCGAGGCCCGCAACACGGTCGAAGGCGCGGCCGCGGCGCTGCGCGAGATCGAGGAGGCGAGGCTGCAGATCGACGCGCGCATCGCCCCGCTGCGCGAGCGGCTGGGCGAGCTGCGCCTCAAGGAGCAGGCGGCGCAGATCAGCTTCGAGCAGTTCGCCACGCAGCTGCAGGAAGCCGGGTCCGACGAGCAGGGGCTCGAGGCGCAGGCCGAGCGCGCGCCGCGCCCGTCCGCGCTGCAGGGCGAGCTGACGCGCATCACGCAGGCGATCGGCGAGCTCGGCGCGGTGAACCTCGCGGCGCTGGAGGAGCTGCGCTCGAGCCGCGAGCGCAAGAGCTACCTCGATTCCCAGGCCGCCGACCTCGAGGAGGCGGTGCGCACGCTCGAGGACGCGATCCGGCGCATCGACCGCGAGACGCGCGAGCTGCTGCGCGAGACCTTCGAGGCGGTGAACCGCCATTTCGGCGCGCTTTTCCCGACGCTGTTCGGCGGCGGCGAGGCGAAGCTGATCATGACCGGGGAGGAGATCCTCGACGCCGGGGTGCAGGTGATGGCGCAGCCGCCGGGCAAGCGCAACACCAGCATCCAGCTGCTCTCGGGCGGCGAGAAGGCGCTCACCGCCATCGCGCTGGTGTTCTCGCTGTTCCAGCTCAACCCGGCGCCCTTCTGCCTGCTCGACGAGGTCGACGCGCCGCTCGACGATTCCAACACGCTGCGCTTCTGCGAGCTGGTGAAGCGCATGTCGGCGCAGACGCAGTTCCTGTTCATCAGCCACAACAAGATCTCGATGGAGATGGGCGAGCAGCTGATCGGCGTGACCATGCCGGAGTCGGGCGTGTCGCGCGTGGTGGCGGTCGACATCGACGAAGCGCTGCGCATCCGGGAGGAGCTGGCCGCCTAAGGTCTCATGACCGACCTCCGACTCGGTTCATGACCGACTTCCAGCTCGGTCTCGCCCTCATCGGCGCCCTGGCCGTCGCCGGGGTCCTGGTCTACAACCGCCTGCAGGAGCGCAGGCAGCGGCGCAGCGCCGAGCGCGCCTTCGCTTCCGGGCATTCCGACGTGCTGCTCGGCGGCGAGCCGCAGGGCAGGCGCGAGCCGACGCTCGAGCCGCAGGCGCGCCCCGCCTGGATGCAGGGCGAGGCGATGCCCGACCCGCGCGTGGACTACGTGATCGAGCTCTCGGTGCCGGGCGGGGTCGGCTGCCCGCTGCTGCTTGAGCTGTGGGCGCCCCTCGAGCAGCGCTTCGCCCGGCGGGTGCTGCTGGCGGGATTCGACGGCAGCCGATGGCGGCGCATCGCGCCGGGCGCGGCGGCGAGCTGCACCGAAGTGAAGGCAGCGCTGCAGCTCGTGAGCCGCGGCGGCGTGGTGAGCGAGCCCGAGCTGCTCGAGTTCCGCTCCGCGGTCGAGACGCTCGCGGCCGGCATCGCCGCCGGCGTCGCCGCCCCCGAGATGCGCCAGGCGCTCGAGGCGGCGCGCGAGCTGGACCACACCTGCGCCGAGGCGGACATCCAGGTCGCGCTGCACGTGGTGGGAATCGCCTTCTCGGAGGATCCCTCCCAGGCGGAGCAGCCCTTTGCGATAGAGCCGCGCGAGGACGGGGTGACCTTCACGCTCGACGTGGCGAGAACGCCCGAGCCGGGACGCGCCTACGAGACCATGGCGCGCGCCGGACTGCAGCTCGCCGCAGCGCGCGGCGGCCGGCTGGTCGACGACAACGGCGCCTCGCTGGACGAGCGCGCCCTCGCCGCGATCGGCGCGCAGCTCGACGCGGTGCGCCTGATGCTCGCCGGGCGCGGCATCGAGCCGGGGAGCCCGCTCGCGCTGCGGCTTTTCTCGTGAGCCTCCCGCAGGAGGCGCGCAAGCGCGCGCGGACCCTGCGCGCCGAAATCGAGCGGCACAACCGGCTCTACTACCTCGAGGACAATCCCGAGATCACCGACGCGGAGTACGACCGGCTGTTCGGCGAGCTGCAGGCGCTCGAGGCAAAGTATCCCGAGCTGCAGTCGGAGGAATCGCCGACCCAGCGGGTCGGCGGCGCGCCGGCGAAGGAGCTCGCGCCGGTGCGGCACGCGCTGCCGATGCTCTCGATCCGCAGCGAGACCGGCACCGAAGACTCGGCGGCGGCGAAGTTCGACGCGCGTATCCGGCGCGAGCTCGGCCTGACGGCCGAAGACCCGCCGCTCGAGTATGCCGCCGAGCTCAAGTTCGACGGGCTCGCCATCAGCCTGCGCTACGAGCGCGGCTCGCTCGCGCTCGCCGCGACGCGCGGGGACGGCGAGGTGGGCGAGGACGTGACGCGCAATGTGCGCACCGTGCGCGGCATCCCGCTCAAGCTGCGCGGCAAGGCGCCCGAGCTGCTCGAGGCGCGGGGCGAGATCTACATGACGCGCGAAGACTTCAACCGCCTGAACGAGCGCCAGCGCGCCGCGGAAGATAAGACCTTCGTCAATCCGCGCAACGCCGCCGCGGGCAGCGTCCGGCAGCTCGACCCGAAGGTGACGGCGAAGCGCCCGCTCTCGTTCTCGGCGTACGGCGTGGGCGCGACGCGCGGCTGGCAGCCGCCGCGCCGGCAAAGCGAGCTGCTCGAGCGGCTGGAGAGCTTCGGCCTGCCGGTCGACGCGCGCCGCGCGGTGGTGCACGGCGCCGAAGGGCTGATCGAGTATCACGCCAGGATCGGCGCGCGCCGGGACGCGCTGCCGTTCGACATCGACGGCGTGGTCTACAAGGTCAACAGCCTCGCCCTGCAGGAGCGCCTGGGCTTCGTCGCGCGCGAGCCGCGCTGGGCGCTCGCCCACAAGTACCCGCCGCAGGAAGAGCTCACTGAAGTGACCGGCATCGACGTCCAGGTCGGCCGCACCGGCACCCTCACGCCGGTGGCGCGGCTGCGTCCGGTGTTCGTCGGCGGCGTGACCGTCACCAACGCCACGCTGCACAACGAGGACGAGCTGCGCCGCAAGGACGTATGGGTGGGAGACAGCGTCGTGGTGCGGCGCGCGGGCGACGTCATCCCCGAAGTGGTCGGCGTGCGCAAGAAGGGGCCGCGGCGGCCGTCGGACCGCTTCGAGATGCCTCAGCGCTGTCCCGAGTGCGGCTCGCCCGTGGTGCGGGTGCCGGGAGAGGCGGCGACGCGCTGCACGGGCGGGCTCTACTGCAAGGCGCAGCGCAAGCAGACCCTGCTGCATTTCGCCGCGCGCCGCGCGATGGACATCGAAGGGCTGGGCGAGAAGCTGGTCGACCAGCTGGTCGAGCAAGGGCTGGTGCGCAGCCCGGCCGACCTTTACCGCCTCGATGCGGCGACGCTCGCCGGCCTCGAGCGCATGGGGGAGAAATCGGCGCAGAACCTGGTCGGCAGCATCGGCCGGTCGCGCCACGCCCAGCTGCACCGCTTCATCTTCGCCCTGGGCATCCCCGGCGTGGGCGAGGAGGTGGCGAAGATCCTGGCGCGCAACTTCGGCTCGCTCGAGGCCCTCCTGGAGGCCGACTGGGCCAGGGCGGCGGCAGACAAGGAGGCGGTTCGCAAGGACAATGCACAGCGGAAAAGGCGCGGCGAGCCGCTGCTCGAGGTGGCGCTCGAGGGCATCGGACCGGAACTCATGGACAGCATCGAGAAATTCCTTCGGGAGCCGCACAATCGCAAGGTCATCGCCAGCCTGGTCGACCCCGCGCACGGCGTCTCGCTCGCCGCGCCGAAGGCGCCGCGGCGCGCCGCCACGCAGGCGAAAACCTTCGTGCTCACCGGCACCCTGGCGCACATGACCCGCGACGAGGCGCGCGCGGCGATCGAGGCCAAGGGGCACAAGGTGGCCGGCTCGGTGTCGAAGCAGACGCATTTCGTGGTCGCCGGCGAGGACGCCGGATCCAAGCTCGACGAGGCGCGCCGGCTCGGCGTGCCGGTGCTCGACGAGCGAGGCCTTCTCGAACTGTTGAAGGAGCTCTGACCGCCATGCCCAGGCTCAGGAAAGCGGTGTTCCCCGTCGCCGGCTTCGGCAGCCGGTTCCTGCCCGTCACCAAGGCGAGCCCCAAGGAGATGCTGCCGATCGTCGACAAGCCGCTCATCCAGTACGCGGTCGAGGAGGCCGCCGCGGCGGGGATCACGGACATGATCTTCGTGACAGGGCGCAACAAGCGGGCGATCGAGGATCACTTCGACAAGGCCTACGAGCTCGAGACCGAGCTCGAGCGCAAGGGCAAGGACGTGCTGCTCGAGCAGGTGCGCTCGGTGCTGCCCGAGGGGGTGCGCTGCATCTACATCCGCCAGGCCGAGCCGCTCGGCCTCGGCCACGCCGTGCTCTGCGCGCAGTCGGTGGTCGGCGCCGATCCCTTCGCGGTGCTGCTTGCCGACGACCTGATGGACGCCGCGCCGCCCGCCATGGCGCGCATGGCGCAGGTGTTCGAAAAAGAGGGCTCGTCGCTGCTCGGCGTGGAGGAGGTGCCGCGCGACCAGACGCAGAGCTACGGCATCGTCACCATCGACAAGATGGCCGGCGACCTGGCCCGCATCCACAGCATCGTGGAGAAGCCCCGGCCGGCCGAGGCGCCGTCGAACCTCGCGGTCATCGGGCGCTACGTGCTCACGCCCAGGATCTTCGAGCTGCTGGCCGGGATTTCCCCGGGCGCCGGAGGCGAGATCCAGCTCACCGACGCGATCTCGCAGCTGCTCGCGCACGAGCGCGTGCTCGCGTTGCGCCTGCCGGGGCGGCGCTTCGACTGCGGCTCCAAGCTCGGCTACCTCGAGGCGATGGTCGAGTACGGGCTGCGCCATCCCGAGACCGGCGAGGATTTCGCGCGCTACCTGAAGTCACGCTAGACTCGGCGCCATGCCGGACGTGCAGCGCGCCTGGGATTTTCTCGAGCATTCGGATCGCATCGCGTCGGCCGAGGAGGTGCAGGCCGCGGTGCGGCGCGTCGCCGCCCAGATCGAGAGCCGGCTCGCCGCCGCCTATCCGCTGGTGCTCGCGGTCATGGGCGGCGCGGTGGTGTTCGCCGGGCAGATCCTGCCGCAGCTGCGCTTCCCGCTCGACTTCGACTACATCCATGCCTCCCGCTACGGCGCCGAGACGCGCGGCGCGCGGGTCGAGTGGCGCGTCACGCCGCCCGAGAGCGTGAAAGGCCGCACCGTGCTGGTGCTCGACGACATCCTCGACGGCGGCGAGACCATGGCCGCGATCCGCGAGCGCATGCGCGCGCTCGGCGCGCGCGAGTTCTACTGCGCCGTGCTGGTCGAGAAGGTCCTGCAGCGCGAGAAGCCGATCGCGCCGGACTTCGTCGGCCTGTCCATCGCCGACCGCTTCGTGTTCGGCTATGGCATGGACGCCAAGGGCTACTGGCGCAACCTGCCCGAGATCCGCGCCATGAAGGGAGCCTGAGCGGCGTGCTGGCGATCATCGGCGGCAGCGGGCTGACCAAGCTGGGCAGCATGGAGGTGACGCAGCGCCGGGTGGCGCGCACGCCCTATGGCGAGCCCTCGGGCGCGCTCACCTTCGGCCGCATCCGCGCGGCCGAGGTGGTGTTCCTGGCGCGCCACGGCTATGGCCACACCATCGCGCCGCACGAGGTCAATTACCGCGCCAACCTCTGGGCGCTCAAGGACGCGGGCGCCGACGCGGTGATCTCGGTGGCCTCGGTCGGCGCCATCCGCGGCGCGATCGCTCCCGGGGCCCTGGTCCTGCCGCACCAGGTCATCGACTACACCTGGGGCCGGCGCTCCACCTACTTCGAGGGCCCGGGGGCGCCCGTGACCCACGTCGATTTCACCGAGCCTTATTCGGCGCCGCTCAGAAGCAGGATCCTCAAGGCGGCGCGCGAGGCCAGCGAGACGGTGATCGACAAGGGCGTGTATGCCGCGACCCAGGGACCGCGCCTGGAGACCGCGGCGGAGATCGACCGGCTCGAGCGCGACGGCGCCGACCTGGTGGGCATGACCGGGATGCCCGAGGCGGTGCTCGCGCGCGAGATCAGCCTGGAGTACGCGGCGCTCGCGGTGGTCGCGAACTATGCCGCCGGGCGCGGCGAGAGCGAGCACGCAGTGCCCCTGGACCGCATCGGGGCGGTACTGGAAGAAGCCATGGGGCGCGTGCGGCGCATCATCGAGAAGCTGTGCGAGACATGATCCGCGAGGTGCTGCGCATGGGCGATCCTCGGCTCTGGCAAGTATCTGTTCCAGTGACTGATTTCCGTTCCAAGGACCTGAACATCCTGCTCGAGGACATGCGCGAGACCATGGCGCAGCTCAACGGCGCCGGGCTCGCGGCGCCGCAGATCGGGGTGGGGCTGCGCGTGGTGATCTTCGGCGTCAAGTCCAATCCGCGCTATCCCGGCATCGAGGACGTGCCCGACACGGTCCTCATCAACCCGCGCATCGAGCCGCTGTCGGAGGAGCTCGAGGAGGACTGGGAGGGCTGCCTCTCCGTGCCCGGCCTGCGCGGCTGGGTGCCACGCTTCAGGAAAATCAGATATCAAGGGTATGAGGAGCGCGGCCAGCGGTTCCAGCGCGTCGTGGAGGGCTTTCACGCGCGTGTGGTACAGCACGAGTGCGACCACCTGGACGGCATCCTGTATCCGATGCGCATGCGCGACTTCACGCGCTTCGGCTTCAACGAGGCGCTGTTTCCAGGGCAGGAGCTGCCTCCTGAAGACTGAGCTCCTTGAGCAGATCCTGCTCTAGCTGCAGGACCGCCTTCGGATCGGCCAAGGCGTTTCCAGCGATGAGAAAGACGTCTTCGGCGCGATCGCCCAGGGTATTGATGCGCGCGGTCTGCAGGTTGATGCGGTAACGAGCCAGGATGCGCGCCACGCCGTAGAGCAGCCCGGGCCGGTCGCTCGCGACGATCGAAAGCACGTGGTAGGCGCCGCGCTCGTCGGGCCGGATGTCGACCGCGGGGGAGATCGGGAAGTGGCGCACCCGGCGCGACAGGCGCCCGCCGCGCGGCGGCGCGAGCGGCGCCTGCGACTCGACCTCCTCGGCCAGCTCGGCCTCGATCATGCCGATCATGTCGCGGTAGTGCGCGCCGCGGCCCTGGCCCATGACGAGGAAGGTATCGAGCGCGTAGCCGTTGCGCGTGGTGTGGACTTTCGCTTCCACGATGTTGAACGCGCTGCGCTCGAAGTAGCCGCAGATGCGCGCGAACAGCGCCTCGCGGTCGCGGCAGTAGATCATCACCTGCAGGCCCTCGCCGAAGGGCGCCAGGCGCGCCTTGACCACCGGGCGCCCGGCATCGACGCGGTAGTGCAGGTTGCGCGTCTGCCAGGCGATCTCCTGCGCGTCGTGGCGCAGGAAGTACGCGGTGTCGAGCTGCTCCCAGAGGCGGCTCTCCACGCCGTCGCTCAGGGCATACAGGCGCAGCAGCCGTCTCGCCTCGGCCTGCTTCTCGGCGAGCGCCGCGTCGCGCGCCAGCAGCTCGCCGGTGAGCACGCGCCGCGCGGCGCGGAACAGGTCCTCGAGCAGCTTCGCTTTCCAGGCGTTCCACACCTTGGGGCTGGTGCCGCGCACGTCGGCCACGCTGAACAGGTAGAGCGCCACCAGGCGCCGCTCGGAGCCGACGCGCCGCGCGAAGGCCTGCACCACCTCCGGGTCGTGCACGTCCTGCTTCTGCGCCACCTGCGACATCGCCAGGTGCTGCTCGACCAGGAAGTCGATCAACTCGCGGTCTTCGCTCGCGAGCCCGTGTCTTCTCGAGAAATTCCGCACATCCCTCGCGCCGAGCGCGGAATGATCGCCGCCGCGGCCCTTGGCGATGTCGTGGTACAGCGCGGCGACGTACAGGAGCCAGCGGCGCTCGAAGCCGCTCATCAGCTCGCTGCACAGCGGGAACTCGTGCGCGAACTCGGGCATGGTGAAGCGCCGCAGGTTGCGCACCACCATCAGGATGTGCTGGTCGACGGTGTAGACGTGAAACAGATCGTGCTGCATCTGCCCCACGATGCGCCCGAACTCGGGCAGGTAGCGCCCCAGGATCCCGTACTGGTTCATGCGGCGGAACTCGTGCACGATGCCGCGCTGCTGCTGCAGGATGTGCACGAAAAGCAGCCGCGCCAGGGGGTCTTTCCTGAATCTCGAGTCGATCAGGAATCTGGACCGGTAAAGCGCCCGCAGCGTGGGCGCGGTCATGCCGCGCAGCTCCTGATGCTGCATCAGCAGCAGGAAGCTCTCCAGGATGGCGGTGGGCGCGCTCTCGAAGAGCCGCTCGTCGGCCACCTCGAGCAGCTCGCCGCGCACCCGGAAGCGCTCGTTCAAGGAGATCGAAGCCGCTTCCGACTGGGGCAGCAGGCGCGCCTCCAGGTTCTGCAGCACGATGGTGTTGAGCTGCGTTACCGCCTTTGCGGTGCGGTAGTAGCGCTGCATCATCGCTTCGCTCGCGCGGCGCTCCGCGGTTTCGGCGTAGCCGAGCTGGGCGGCGAGCGCGCCCTGGAAGTCGAACACGATGCGGTCCTCGCGCCGGCCGGCGAGGTAGTGCAGCCGGATCCTCAGGTCCTGCAGCAGCGCCTCGTGGCGCGCGAGCTGGCGCGCCTCGTCGCGCTCGATGAGGCCGTGGGCCACGAGGTCGCTCCAGCGCCGCCCGATGGCGCAGGCGCGCGCGATCCACTGGATCACGTGCAGGTCGCGCAAGCCGCCGGGCGCCTCTTTCAGGTTCGGCTCGAGCGAATAGGGCGAATCCTGGTGCTTGGCGTGGCGCTGCTCCTGCTCCAGCTTCTTCGCCTCGAAGAACGAGCGCGGGTCGGCAATGTCCTGTAATCGAGTGGTCAACTTCTTGTAGAGACTACGGCTACCCGCAAGGTAGCGAGCCTCGAGCAGCGCGGTGCGCACCGTGATGTCGTGCGCCGCCACCTCGAGGCAGGCCTCGAGCGTGCGCACGCTGTGCCCGATCTCCAGGCCGATGTCCCAGAAGGTGCCGATCAGGCGCTCGAGGGAGGCGCGCGCCGCCTCGTCGGGCTCGGCCGCGAGCAGCACGAGCAGGTCGATATCCGAGCTGGGATAGAGCTCGCCGCGGCCATAGCCGCCGGTCGCGACCAGGGCCGCCGCGGCCGGAAGCCCCGCCTGCCGCCACACCGACCTGACCGTTCGGTCGACGAGGCGTGCGTGCCGGCGCAGCAGCTGCGCCGGATTGGGCCGCTCGAAGTAGGCCGCGCGCAGCCCCTGCCGGGCGGCGGCGACCTCGCTGCGCAGGCTATTGCGCAAGGGCAGGGGCGGGCTGGCTGCCCGAGGACTGCGTCAGCACCTCGCAGCCCGCCTCGGTCACGGCAACCGTATGCTCCCATTGCGCCGACAGGCTGTGGTCCTTGGTCACGATGGTCCAGCCGTCGGCCAGCTCGCGGATGCCGGGCTTGCCGGCGTTGATCATCGGCTCGACCGTGAAGGTCATGCCCGGCTCGAGCATCAGGCCGGTGGCGGGCTTGCCGTAGTGCAGGACCTGCGGCTCCTCGTGGAACCTGCGCCCGATGCCGTGGCCGCAGAACTCGCGCACCACCGAGAAGCCGTGCTTCTCGGCGTGGCCCTGGATCGCGGCGCCGATGTCGCCCAGGCGGGCGCCGGGACGGACCTGGCGGATGCCGAGCCACATGCACTCGAAGGTCACCTCCACCAGCCGGCGCGCCTGGATGCTGGGCTCGCCGACGAAGAACATGCGGCTGCAGTCGCCATGGAAGCCGTCCTTGATCACGGTGATGTCGATATTGAGGATGTCGCCCGGCTTGAGCACCCGCTCGCCCGGCACGCCGTGGCAGACCTGGTGATTCACCGAAGTGCAGATCGACTTCGGAAACGGCTTGTAGCCGGGCGGCGCATAGTGGAGCGGCGCGGGCACCGTGCCCTGCACCGCCACCATGTACTCGTGGCACAGGTCGTTCAGCTTGCCGGTGCTCACCCCCGGCTTGACGTGCGGGGCGATGAAGTCGAGCACCTCGGAAGCGAGCCTGCCGGCGACGCGCATGCGCTCGATTTCCTCCGAGCCCTTCAAGACTACGGCCATGGGACTGATTATGCTAGAATTTCGAGCTGACTTGCGATTGCCGGGATTTCAGGATCGCGAGTCAAATCTCCCGCGCGGCCGAATAGGGTGCTTCCGACGAAGCCAGGGCCGCGCGGCAGCGACAACCCTAAGGAGAGTTCGTGTCAGCCACGATGCGTCAGATGCTCGAAGCCGGGGTCCACTTCGGACACCAGACCCGGTACTGGAACCCGAAGATGGCGCCGTACATCTTCGGCCACCGCAACAAGATCCACATCATCAACCTGGAGAGGACGCTGGCGCTGTACCAGGAGGCGCTCAAGTTCGTGCGCCAGCTGGCCGCCAACCGCGGCATGCTGCTGTTCGTCGGCACCAAGCGACAGGCGCGCGACATCATCCGCGAGGAGGCGCAGCGCTGCAGCATGCCCTACGTCGACTACCGATGGCTCGGCGGCATGCTGACGAACTTCAAGACCGTCAAGCAGTCCATCAAGCGCCTGAAGGAGATGGAGCAGATGGCGCAGGACGGCAGCTTGGAGCGCATCTCCAAGAAGGAAGCGCTCGGCCTGCAGCGCGAGCTGCAGAAGCTGCAGCGCTCCCTGGGCGGCATCAAGGAGCTCTCGGCCCTGCCCGACGCGCTGTTCGTGATCGACGTCGGATACCAGAAGGGCGCGGTGGCCGAGGCGGTGAAGCTGGGCGTGCCGGTGGTCGGAGTGGTCGACACCAACCACTCGCCCGAGGGGATCGACTACGTCGTTCCCGGCAACGACGACTCGAGCCGGGCGATCCGGCTCTACGCGCGCGGCATCGCCGACGCGGTGCTCGAGGGCCGCAGCCAGTCGCTCGAGGAGGTGGTCGCCGCCTCGCGCGACGAGTTCGTCGAGGTGGAAGAGGATGCGACGGGGCACTAGATTGTCTTGGCGAACTTCAAAAAAGGGGCCGAGCGCCCCTTTTTTTCAACCTCATGGAGCGTAAGTGATGGCGGAAATCAGTGCGGGCCTGGTGAAGGAGCTGCGCGAGCGAACCGGGCTGCCGATGATGGAGTGCAAGAAGGCGCTTTCGGAGGCGAGCGGCGATCTCGACAAGGCCGAGGAGCTGCTGCGCATCAAGGGCAGCGCGAAAGCGAGCAAGGCGGCGGGGCGCACCGCCGCCGAAGGCGTGGTCGGCGCGTGGCTGTCGGCCGACGCAAGACTCGGCTCGCTCGTCGAGGTCAACTGCGAGACCGACTTCGTGGCGAAGAACGAGGACTTCATCGCGTTCGCCAAGGCGCTCGCGCAGACCGTCGCGAGCCGCGACCCGGGCAGCGCGGAAGAGGAGAAGCGCCAGGCGCTGGTGCAGAAGATCGGCGAGAACATCACCATCCGGCGCTTCAAGCGCCTGCAGGCCAAGGGCGGGCTCGCGCTGTACCTGCACGGCAGCAAGATCGGCGTGCTGGTCGACTACGAAGGGCCCGAGGAGGTCGGCAAGGACCTGGCGATGCACATCGCCTTCGCCAGGCCGGCCCACCTGACGAAGGCCGAGGTGCCCGCCGAGGTCGTGCAGCGCGAGCGCGACATCCAGAGCGCGCGGGCGAAGGAGTCGGGCAAGAGCGCCGAGATCGCCGCGAAGATGGTCGAGGGCGCGGTGAACAAGTTCCTCGGCGAGATCACGCTGCTCGGCCAGCCGTTCGTGCGCGACGACAAGCAATCGGTCGAGAAGATGCTGGCGGCGAGGAAGGGAAAGGTCAACGCATTCGCCTTCCTGGTCGTTGGAGAAGGCATCGAGAAGAAGCTGCACTAGGGAGAAGGCTGGCTGACGCCTCGCAGTGACTCCTAAATACAAGCGGATTCTGCTCAAGCTGTCGGGGGAGGCCCTGATGGGCGAGGATCCGTTCGGCATCAACCGCCAGACCATCGAGGCGATCGTGGCCGAGATCGCGCAGGTGGCGCGCCTGGGCGTGGAGATCGGGGTGGTGATCGGCGGCGGCAACATCTTCCGCGGCGTGGCGCCGGGCGCCGCCGGCATGGATCGGGCCACCGCCGACTACATGGGCATGCTGGCGACGGTGATGAACGCGCTCGCGCTGCAGGACGCGATGCGCCGCGCCGGGCTCGCGAGCCGGGTGCAGTCCGCGCTCAACATCGAGCAGGTGGTCGAGCCCTACATCCGCGGCAAGGCGATCCGCTACCTCGAGGAAGGCAAGGTGGTGATCTTCGCCGCCGGCACCGGCAACCCCTTCTTCACCACCGATACCGCGGCGGCGCTGCGCGGCAGCGAGATGGGCGCCGAGATCGTGATCAAGGCGACCAAGGTCGACGGCGTGTACACCGCCGACCCGCGCCGCGACCCCAAGGCCGAGCGCTTCGGGCACATCAGCTTCGACGAGGCGATCCAGCGCAAGCTCAAGGTCATGGACGCGACCGCGCTCACCCTGTGCCGCGACCAGAAGCTGCCGATCAGCGTGTTCAACATCTTCAAGAAGGACGCGCTGCGCCGCGTGGTGCTGGGCGAGGACGAGGGCACGCTGGTTCACGTATGATTGCACGGAGGCCGCCATGGTGATCGCGGAACTGAAGAAGAACACCGAGCAGAGGATGGACAAGAGCGTCCAGGCCTTCAAGGCCGACCTGGCCAAGGTGCGCACCGGCCGGGCGCACACCGGCCTGCTCGATCACATCACGGTCGACTACTACGGCACGCAGACGCCGCTCGCGCAGGTGGCGAAGGTGGTCCTGATCGACGCGCGCACCATCGGCGTCACGCCCTTCGAGAAGAAGATGATCCAGACGGTGGAGAGGGCGATCCGCGACTCCGACCTCGGCTTGAACCCGGCCACCTCGGGCGAGACGGTGCGGGTGCCGATGCCGGCGCTCACCGAGGAGCGGCGCAAGGAGCTGATCAAGGTGGTCAAGCACGAGGCCGAGAACGCGCGCGTGGCGGTGCGCAACCTGCGCCGCGACGCGATCCATCATCTCAAGGAGGCGCTGAAGAAGAAGGAGGTGTCGGAGAACGACGAGCGGCGCGCCCAGGACGAGGTGCAGAAGATGACCGACCGCCATATCGCGGAGCTCGACAAGCTGCTGCAGCAGAAAGAAGCGGAGCTGATGGCGGTATGAGCCAGCAGAGCTCGACGCGGCAGGTCCCCGAGCACGGCGATGTGCCGCGCCACATCGCGATCATCATGGACGGAAACGGGCGCTGGGCGAGGAACCGGCGGCTGCCGCGCATCGCCGGCCACCGGCGCGGCGTCGAGGCGGTGCGCGCCACGGTGCGCGCCTGCGCCGAGCGCGGCGTGGAGTACCTCACGCTGTTCGCTTTCAGCTCCGAGAACTGGCGCCGCCCGGCGGAGGAGGTGGCGCTGCTGATGCAGCTGTTCCAGGCTGCGCTCTCGAACGAGGTCGAGAAGCTGCATCGCAGCGGCGTGCGGCTCAAGGTGGTCGGCGACACCCGGCGCTTCGCCCCGAAGATCCGCCGCCTGATCGAGGAGGGCGAGCGCCTCACGGCCGAGAACCGGCGGCTGACGCTGAGCGTCGCCGCCAACTACGGCGGACGCTGGGACATCCTGCAGGCGCTGTCGCGGCTCTTGAAGGAACAGCCTGCCCTGGACGAGATTCGCGAAGAGATGCTCTCCCCGTATCTCGCCATGAGCTACGCGCCCGAGCCGGACCTGTTCATCCGCACCGGCGGCGAGCAGCGCGTGAGCAACTTCCTGCTGTGGCAGCTCGCCTACAGCGAGCTCTACTTCACCGAGACGCTGTGGCCGGACTTCGGCGCTGCGGCGCTCGATGACGCGATCGCCTCCTATCGCCGCCGCGAGCGGCGCTTCGGCCGCACCAGCGAGCAGCTCCAGGACGCGAAGCGAGCCGAGGTCGCCTGAAGCGCGTGCTGGCCGCGCGCGTGGCGACCGCCGCGGTGCTGATCGCGGCGCTGCTTGGCGCGCTGTTCCTCCTTCCGCCCGCCTGGCTGAAGGCGCTGATCACCGCGCTGGTAGCGCTGGCGGCGTTCGAATGGGGACGGCTGTGCCGGGTCGACGCCATGCTTTACGCCGCCCTCACCGGCGTCATCTTCGCCCTTTCGGCCTGGAGCGGCGCCGCGCAGCCCTGGCTCGCAGCGGCCGCCGTGTTCTGGCTGCTCGTCGCGCCGCTGTGGCTGTGGCGCGGCGTGCAGCCGGCGCAGGCGCGGCTGCTCGCCCTCGCCGGCGTGGCGGTGCTGGTGCCGGCAGGGCTGGCCATGGTCGAGCTCTCGCCCGGCCGGGTGCTGGCGGTGCTCGGCCTCACCTGGGTGGCGGACAGCGCCGCCTACTTCGCCGGGACGCGCTACGGGCGCCACCGCATGGCGCCCTCGATCAGCCCGGGCAAGACCTGGGAGGGCGCCGCCGGCGGCGTGGCCGGCGCGCTCGCCTACGCTATCATCTGCGCATCGCTTTTCAAGGGAATCGCCTGGGTGCCGTTCTTGGCGGCCGCGGCGCTGCTGGCGGTGCTGAGCATCGTCGGCGACCTGTTCGAATCCGCGGCCAAGCGACAGGCCGGGGTGAAGGACAGCGGCGCGCTCCTGCCCGGCCATGGCGGCATTCTCGACCGCATCGATAGCGCGACCTCGACCCTGCCGCTGGCAGCCGCGGTCGCGCCCTGGATCGTAGGACGATGAGCTGCACGAATGTAAGCGTGCTCGGCGCCACCGGATCGATCGGCGCCAGCACCCTGGACGTGATCCGGCGCCACCCCGGCCGCTACCGGGTGTTCGCGCTCACCGCGCACGCCTCGGCCGAGGCGCTGCTCGCGCTTTGCCGCGTCCACCGCCCGCGCTACGCGGTGCTGTCCGGGCCCGCTTCGGTCTCGAAGGACGAATTTTCCAGGCTGGGAACCGAGCTGCTCGTCGGTCACGCCGCGCTTGACCAGGTCGTGGCGCATCCGGACTGCCATGCGGTGATGGCCGGCATCGTCGGCGCCGCCGGGCTTTCCTCGACCCTCGCCGCGGCTCGCGCCGGCAAGCGCGTGCTGCTCGCCAACAAGGAAGCGCTGGTCATGGCCGGGCCGCTGGTGATGCGCGTCGCGCGCGCGGCGGGCGCGCAGCTGCTGCCGGTCGACAGCGAGCACAACGCCGTATTCCAATGCTTCTCCGAAAAGAAATCCGTCAGGAAAATCCTGCTGACCGCCTCGGGCGGCCCGTTCCGCGCCGTGCCGCTCGAGAGCCTCGAGGCCGCGACGCCCGAGCAGGCCTGCGCGCACCCCAACTGGGTGATGGGACGCAAGATCTCGGTCGATTCCGCCACCATGATGAACAAGGGGCTGGAAGTGATCGAGGCGCGCTGGCTGTTCGACCTGAGCGCGGAGCGCATCGAGGTGCTGATCCACGCGCAGAGCATCGTGCATTCGCTGGTCGAGTACGTCGACGGCTCGGTGATCGCGCAGCTTTCCAACCCGGACATGCGCGTGCCGATCGCGTACGCCCTGGGCTATCCCGAGCGCATCGACTCCGGCGCGCAGACCCTGGATTTGATTTCCATAAAGACCCTTTCTTTCGAAAAGCCCGATGCGGCGCGCTTCCCCTGCCTGCCGCTCGCCTACGCCGCGCTGCGCGCCGGCGGCACCGCGCCCGCGCTGCTGAACGCCGCCAACGAGGTCGCGGTCGAGGCCTTTCTCGGCCGCCGGCTGCCCTTCACCGGCATCGCGCGGGTCATCGGCGACACCATGGAGCGCGTGCCCGCGGGAGCGGCGGAAACGCTCGACGCGATCCTTGCCGCCGACGCGGCGGCGCGCCGCGCGGCCCGCGCGCAAGTGCTGGCGCGAGCGGCCTGACTCTCATCCTATGAGCCTGCTCCACACCATCGCGGCGTTCATCGTCGCCCTCGGCGTGCTGATCGTGGTGCACGAATACGGCCACTACCTGGCCGCGCGCCTGTGCCGCGTGAAGGTGCTGCGCTTTTCCGTCGGGTTCGGCCGGCCGCTCGCGACCTGGCGGCTGGGCGCGGACCGCACGGAATGGATGATCGCCGCCGTCCCGTTCGGCGGCTACGTCAAGATGCTCGACG
>Ga0156230_1056_pt1 | contig 28127 bp, 26 predicted proteins | sample RifCSPlowO2_12_FD_107877 | JGI IMG/M metagenome (GOLD analysis project Ga0156230, IMG submission 107877) | Betaproteobacteria bacterium RIFCSPLOWO2_12_FULL_68_19 | reverse complement strand
ACGCCCTGCTGCACGAGAAGGGGCTGGGCGTGCGCCACGTGCACGCCACCGGCAACGAAGCCGACGTCGGCGTCGCCGACCTCGCCGAGGCGATCGTGGCCGACGAGGGCGTGCGGCTGCTGCTTCTTTACATGGAGGCGATCAAGCACCCCGAGCGGTTGGCGGCGGCAGCCGCAGCAGCGCGCAAGCGCGGGCTGCCGATCGTCGCGCTCAAGGCGGGGCGCACCGCCAGCGGTCAGAAGGCGGCGAGGTCGCACACCGGGGCGCTCGCCTCCGAGGACCGCGTGGTCGACGCGTTCTTCGAGCGCCACGGCATCTGGCGCGCCGCCGACCCGCAGGAGCTGGTCGCCGCCGCCGAGCTCTACCTCGCCGGCCGCCGGCCGCGCGGCAAGCGGCTGGTGGTGGTCAGCAACTCCGGCGCGAGCTGCGTCATGGCCGCCGACTACGCCGAGCAAAGGGGCATGCCTCTCGCAGCAATGTCCGTGGAAGCGAAGCTGAAATTGAAGAAATCATTACCCGTGTTCGCCGCGCTCGACAATCCGATCGACGTCACCGGCGCGCTGCTCGGCAACGCGCAGCTCCTCGCCTCGGTGCTGCCGGTCGTGGGCGAGGACCGCCAAAGCGACCTGCTCCTGCTCGCGCTGCCGGTCGCCGGGACCGGCTATGACGTTCCCAGGTTCGCGCGGGACCTGTCCGAATTCTCGCAAGCGTTCGACCAAGCCGTCGCCGTAGCGGCGCCGCAGAAATCGGTGCGCGACGAATTCGCCAGGGCGGGCGTGCCGGCCTTCGCCAGCGAGCGCGTGGCGATGGATGCGCTCGCCCAGCTTGCCGAGCACGCCGCGCTGCTTGCAAGACAGGCGCTCGCCCCAGGGCCGCAAGGGCCGGCCTGGCTCCCGAGCGGGAGCGAGCGCATCCTGCACGAAGCGCAGAGCCTGGAAGTGCTCGCCCGGGCGGGCTTGCCGGTGATCGAGCACCGCCTGTGCAAGACCGAACAGGAGGCTGCCGCGGCATGCATGGCGTTTGGAAAGCAATCCGTCATGAAAGCTTGCTCGCGCGACCTGCCGCACAAGAGCGAGCACGGCCTGGTGGCCATCGAGCCCGGGGACCCGCTCGCCGAGTTCCGCCGCCAGCGCGAGCGGGCGGCCGCGCTCGGGGCGAGCTTCGAGGGCGTGGTCGTGGCGCGCAAGGCCGCGAAGGGCAGGGAGCTCGCCCTGGGCGCACGTCTCGACCCGCAGTTCGGCGCGGTGGTGCTGGTCGGTGACGGCGGGGTGAACCTGGAGGCCTTGAAGGACTTTCGCCTGCTGATGCCGCCGTTCGGCGAAGCCGAGGTGATCGAGAAGCTCGGGCAGTTGAGGGTCGCGCCGCTGCTCGCCGGCTGGCGGGGGCAGCCGGCGGCGGACCTGCCGGCCTTCGCGCGCATGGCGGTGCGGCTGGGCGAGGCGATGCTCGCCTGGCGAGGCGCCGTCGCCTCGGTCGACGTCAACCCGGTATTCGTGTTTGAAACGGGGCGCGGTGCGCTCGCCGTCGACGCTCTGATCGAGCGGACCCTATAATTTCGCGATGGTGCGACGTGACCGCGCAGCCAAGGGACTCGTGAGAGCGGGAAACGAGGCTGTGCGTTGCTGCACTTCTCTAGCGGGTAAGAGTCCCGTCCGGATAAGCGCCAGAGCGACCGGTAGCAGGGTCCAGCTACGACTCGAAAGAGCCGTGGCCGAGCGGGCCGTCGAAAGCCTTGAAAGAGGAAGCAACGAAGCAGGCCGCAACACAGTGAACGCCGAGCAAGCCTCGTCAGATTATCAGCCGAAAGGTGTTTGGGAAGGCCGAGCCGGTCATTTCGCGGCGAAGGCGATGCACAGTGCTCTTGTTCTGGAACGAGCACTGGGCTTCCCCGGGGTATGGGCGGCGGCATGTTTCGAAGGAGAAGTGTGGAACACGCGAGACCCGTCTTGGCAGCCCACGTCGGGCAAAGACCGGGCGTATAAGGCGGGAGCCGAAAGCGCGCGGAGCCAAGCGGGAGTCCGAGGGGCCGGTAGTACCGCTGAAGGCGGTGACAAGCCGCTGGAGGGAAGCGGCCCTGCTTTGGTCGCGCCGGTGAGGCAGGTAAGCGCGAGGGCATGCCCGTGAGGGCGAACGACCCGGAAGACAAAGTGCGACAACTGCAACGCCGGCTCTGGACGTGTGCCAAGCGGAGCAAGACACGGCGCTTTCACGCGCTGTATGACCGGATCTACAGGGATGACGTCCTGTGGCAAGCGTGGAAGCGGGTGAAGGCGAACCGCGGTGCGGCGGGGGTTGATGAACAGACCATTGCCGAGATCGAGGCAAGCGGCGTTGAGCAGTTCTTGGGCAATATCCGAGAGACGCTACGGGCAGGCGAATATCGTGCGCAGCCGGTGCGGCGCCGATACATCCTGAAGGCGGACGGCAAGCAGCAGCGGCCGCTTGGGATACCGACGGTGCGAGACCGGGTGGTGCAGATGGCAACGAAGCTGGTGATCGAGCCTGTGTTTGAAGCGGACTTCCTCGCCTGTAGCTACGGCTTTCGCCCCAAGCGAAACGCAACGCAGGCGCTGGAAGCGATCCGCCAAGCAGGCAATCGGGGCCACAACTTCGTGGTCGATGCGGACATCCGCGCGTACTTCGACAGCATCGACCAAGGCAAGCTCATGGCGATGGCAGAGAAGCGCATTTCGGACCGGCGGGTGCTCAAGTTGCTAAAGAAGTGGCTCGAGGCCGGGGTGATGGAGGACGGTGCGTTGAGAAGCACGCTCGCGGGAACACCGCAGGGCGGGGTAATCTCGCCGCTGTTGGCCAACCTTTACCTTCATGAGCTCGATCGCATCTGGAGCTCCAGGTGTAGTGAGCTTGGGGTACTGGTGCGCTATGCGGACGATTTCGTGGTGATGTGCCGTACCCAGACGGCGGCAAAGGAAACGCTGCGTCGGCTGGGTCTCATCATGGGGCGTCTGGGCCTTGAGCTGCACCCGGAGAAGACTAAGTTGGTGGACTTGAGCGCGGGTAGGCAAGGGTTCGAATTCCTTGGCTGTAGCCTACGCAAGCGACGCAGCATCCAGCGGGCGCCCCACCGGCGCTACTTGCACAGGTGGCCTTCGCCCAAGGCGTTAAAGAAGCTGCGAACGCGCGTGCACGAGTTGACCGATGCCAGTCGCAGCGGGGCGAGCGATGTACGGGAAATCATCGCGTCGCTCAATCCGCTGTTGCGGGGGTGGGGCAACTACTTTCGCACCGGGAATGCTGAACGGGAGTTCAACCGCATCGATGCGTACGTGTACGAGCGGCTGCGGCGCTGGCATTGGCGGCGCGGCGGCCAGCGTACCCGGCACCGTCCGGCGGCTTGGCCCCGTGAGCGCTACCACGCCTTGGGATTGCATCGCCTGCGCGGCACCGTGTCGTACCCCGTGCACGCCACGCCCATCCGACCAACGGTAAGCCGTGTGCAGGAAATCTGCACGCACGGTTTGAAAGGGGGTGCTGGAATCGTATCCGCCTGATGGATACGCGCCAGCTATCTACCAATGAAAGTCCTGGTCGCGGTGAAACGCGTGGTCGACTTCAACGTCAAGGTGCGCGTCAAGGCGGACGGCAGCGGCGTCGAGACTGCCAACGTCAAGATGTCCATGAATCCCTTCGACGAGATCGCGCTCGAGGAGGCGGTGCGCCTCAAGGAGGCGGGCGCGGCGAGCGAGATCGTGGCGGTGTCCTGCGGCGTCGCCGCCTGCCAGGAGACCCTGCGCACCGCGCTTGCTATCGGCGCCGACCGAGCGATCCTGGTGCAAACCGACGCAGAGCTGCAGCCGCTCGCGGTCGCGAAGCTCTTGAAGAGCATCGCCTTGAAAGAAGCCCCGAGGCTGGTGATCATGGGCAAGCAGGCGATCGACGACGACTCCAACCAGACCGGCCAGATGCTGGCCGCGCTGCTCGGCTGGAGCCAGGCGACCTTCGCCTCGAAGGTGAAGATGGACAAGGACAGCGCCGAAGTCACGCGCGAGGTGGACGGGGGCCTGGACACCATCTCGGTCAGGCTGCCGGCCGTGGTCACGACCGACCTGCGCCTGAACGAGCCGCGCTACGTCACGCTGCCGAACATCATGAAGGCGAAGAAGAAGCCGTTCGAGACGCTGACGCCCGAGGCGCTCGGCGTCGACGTCAAGCCGCGCCTCGCGACGCTCAAGGTGGTCGAGCCGGCCAAGCGCAAGGCGGGCATCAAGGTGGCCGACGCGAGAGCCCTGGTCGACAAGCTGCGCAACGAGGCGAAGGTGATATGACCATCCTGGTCCTCGCCGAGCACGACAACAAGTCGGTCCGCAAGGCCACGCTGAACACGGTTGCCGCCGCGCAGAAGATCGGCGGCGGGATCCACGTGCTGGTGGCCGGCCACGACTGCGCAGCCGCCGCCAAGGCCGCGGCCCAGATCGCAGGCGTGGCCAAGGTGCTGCACGCCGACGCGCCGCAGCTCGATGACGAGATCGCCGAGAACGTGGCTGCCCTGATCGTCTCGCTTGCAAAGGGCTACACGCACATCCTCGCGCCCGCGACCTCGAACGGCAAGAACGTCCTGCCGCGTGCCGCGGCGCTGCTCGATTGCCAGCAGATCTCGGACATCGTCTCGATCGAGGGCCCGGATACCTTCGTGCGCCCGATCTACGCCGGCAACGCGCTCGCGACGGTCAAGTCGAGCGACCCGATCAGAGTCATCACGGTGCGCACCACCGGCTTTGACGCGGTGGCCGCGGCCGGCGGCTCGGCCGCGGTCGAGACGATCGCCGCGCCGGCCGACAGCGGGCTGTCGAAGTTCGTCGGCCGCGAGGTGGCGAGATCCGAGCGCCCGGAGCTCACTTCGGCGCGCGCGGTAGTCTCGGGCGGCCGCGGCATGGGCTCGGGGGAGAACTTCAAGATCCTCGAGCCGCTCGCCGACCGGCTGAAGGCGGCGATGGGCGCCTCGCGCGCCGCGGTCGACGCCGGCTTCGTGCCGAACGACTGGCAGGTCGGCCAGACCGGCAAGATCGTGGCCCCCGAGCTGTACGTGGCGGTCGGCATCTCCGGCGCCATCCAGCACCTCGCCGGCATGAAGGACAGCCGGGTGATCGTCGCCATCAACAAGGACGAGGAGGCGCCGATCTTCCAGGTCGCCGACTACGGCATCGTCGGCGACCTGTTCCAGATCGTGCCGACGCTGGTGGAAGAGTTGAAAGAGCAGGAACTCAAGAAATGAGCGCCTATACCGCGCCGCTGAAGGACATGAAGTTCGTGCTGAACGAGCTGGCCGGGCTTGCCGATGTGGCGAAGCTTCCGGGGTATCAGGAAGCGACCCCGGACACGGTCGATGCAATCCTCGAGGAAGCCTCGAAGTTTGCTACAGAAATACTTGATCCTATTAACTATTCTGGAGACCAGGAAGGCTCGGTCTGGAAGGACGGCGCGGTCGCCACGCCCAGGGGCTTCAAGCACGCCTACCAGCAGTACGTGGCCGGCGGCTGGGGCTCGCTGCCGTTCGAGGCGCAATGGGGTGGCCAGGGGCTGCCGAAGCTGGTGGCGACCGCGGTCGAGGAGATGCTGACCTCGTCCAACATGTCGTTCTCGCTCTGCCCGCTGCTCACGCAAGGCGCGATCCACGCCCTGGAGCTGTGCGGAGCCGAGGCGCTGAAGAAGACCTACCTCGGCAAGATGATCGAGGGCAGCTGGACCGGGACCATGAACCTCACCGAGCCGCAGGCCGGCTCGGACCTCGCGCTGGTGCGCACGCGGGCGGTGCGCGAAGGCGACCATTACCGCATCTCGGGCCAGAAGATCTTCATCACCTACGGCGAGCACGACCTGGCGGAGAACATCGTGCACCTGGTGCTGGCGCGCACGCCGGAGGCGCCCGAGGGGGTGAAGGGCATCTCGCTGTTCCTGGTGCCCAAGTTCCTGCCGAAGCCCGACGGCACGCCGGGCGAGCGCAACGCCGCCCGCTGCGCCTCGATCGAGCACAAGCTCGGCATCCACGCCAGCCCGACCGCGGTGATGGTGTTCGACAACGCCGTGGGCTACCTGGTGGGCGAGGAGAACAAGGGCCTGTCCTACATGTTCGTGATGATGAACGCCGCGCGCTTCAGCGTCGGGCTGGAGGGCGTGGCGATCGCCGAGCGCGCCTTCCAGCGCGCGCTCGCCTACGCGCGCGAGCGCCTGCAGGGCAAGGACCTGGTGGAGGGCGCAAGCACGGTGCCGATCATCCGCCACCCCGACGTGCGCCGCATGCTGATGCTGATGAAGTCGCAGACCGAGGCGATGCGCGCGCTCGCCTACGTGGTCGCGGCCGCCATGGATTTCGCTCAAAAGGTCGAAGACAAGAATCAACGGCAGAAACATCAGGCATTTGTCGACCTGATGATCCCGGTGGTGAAGGGCTGGTCGAGCGAGACCGGCATCGAGATCGCCTCGCTCGGCGTGCAGGTGCACGGCGGCATGGGCTTCATCGAGGAGACCGGCGCCGCTCAGCACCTGCGCGACGCGCGCATCACCACTATCTACGAGGGCACGACCGGCATCCAGGCCGGCGACCTGGTCGGCCGCAAGATCGCGCGCGACAGCGGAGCGACCGCCAAAGCGCTTGTGACGGAGTTGAAGCGATTCGATGCCGAGCTCGCCAGGTCGAAAAACCCCGATATCCAGGCGATGCGCCCCGTCCTGGCCGCCGGAACCGCGGCGGTGGCCGACTGCGTCGACTACATCGTCGCCAACGCGGGCAAGGACGTGCGGGGCGTGTTCGCCGGCGCCGTTCCTTTCCTCAAGCTGATGGGCATCGTCGCCGGGGGCTGGCAGATGGCGCGGGCCGCGCTCGCGGCGGAGAAGCTGTTATCCGGGGATTCGAACTTCTATCAGGCGAAGATCAAGACCGCGCGATTCTTCGCCGAGCACGTGCTGGTGCAGGCGCCGGGGCTGCGCGACACCGTGGTGAAGGGCGGCGCGGGCGTGATGGCGCTCTCCGACGAGCAGTTCCTGGCGAGCTAGGAAATCGGGGTCTGACCCCGATCTCAGGGGTTGGCGGCGAAGAAGCGGCGCAGGCGGCCGAGCAGGTTCGGGGTGCGCGCGCCGCGCGAGCCGTCGCCGGCGACGGCGTAGCTCTGGCGCGCGTGCTCGAGGTCGGTGCGGCGCGTGCCCATCACGCGCTTGACCTCGTCGGCGATCTCGGGCCGCGAGGCGAGCAGCTCCTGGAAGGAGGCGCGCTCGAGGCGGTAGCACTCGACGTCGGTCTTGGCGATCACCGTGGCGCTGCGCGCATCGCCGGTGAGCAGCGCCATCTCGCCGAAGAACTCGCCGGCGTGGATGGTCCCGATCACGCGCGGCATGCCGCCGTTGGGAGGCTCGTAGAGCACCTCCGCCTCGCCGAAGGCGACCAGGTACAGCCAGTGCGCGGCGTTGCCCTGCTTGGTGATCACGTCGCCGCGCGCGAAGGGCGCGTACTGCAGCCCTTCGGCGATGTCGGCCTTCTCGCTGTCGGAGAGCCCGGCGAACAGCCCCACGCTGGAGAGCATCTGCGTGCGGCGCGTGAGCTCGCGGCGCCGCACCGTCGCGGCGTGCGCCTCGTCGCGCTGGATGGCGTGCACGGTGCGCTGCGGCTCGGCGACGCGGATGCCGGCGCGCTGCAGGGTGGCGAAGAGGTGCACGCGCACCATCGAGTCGGTGGAGTCGTCCTCGAGCAGATCGGTGAGCCAGTAGCGCAGCTGGTAGCGCAGGTTCCCCTCGTCGAAGCCGTGCAGCACCACGCTCGGCGCCGGGCTGCGCGCGACGTTCGGGATGGCGAGCTCGCGCATCTCGTCCTCCAGCGTGGCGATGACGCGCGCCGGGGGCACGCCGGGGTCGACCATGAAGCCGAGGATGCGCCGCCACTGGCGCGGCGCGCCCTCGCGCCGGCCGAGGATCGCGACGCGCGACTTCATCAGCATGCCGTTCGGGATGACCACCGTCTCCCAGTTGCGCGTCTCGAGCAGGGTCGAGCGCCAGCGGATGTCGCGCACGCGCCCGGAGAGCTCGTCGACCTTGATCCAGTCGCCGACCTGCACCGAGTTGTCGAGCTGGATCGCGAGGCCCGCGAGCACGTTGCCCAGGGTGTCCTGCATCGCGAACGCGATCACCGCGGTGAGGATGGCCGAGGTGGTGACCAGGCTCGCCAGGTCGACGCCCGCGGCTCGCAGCTGCACGAAGCCGTAGCCCAGGTACACCACCATGATCGCCAGGTCCTCGATGATGCGCGGCGGCTGCTTGCCCGCCAGCGGCAGCAGCAGGCGGAACACGGCGAAGCCGAGGATGCGGATCAGCGCCACCGCGGTGACGATGCGGAACACGATCTGCGTGCCGTGCGCCGCGCCCGGGAAGTCCAGGCCGGCGAGCGCCGCCGCGGCGGCCTGGCCGGCGATGCCCATCAGGAACAGCCACAGCGTGTTGAGGAACACGGTGCGCTCGTGCGGCCGGGCGCGCAGCAGCGCCACCGTGAGCGCGAGCGCCAGCACGGTGAGCGCCGGCGCCTCGGCGCTCCAGAACGACATCGCGGCGGAGTTCAAAGCCTGATTTTTCCCGCCAGCACGTCGCGCCACATCACCCAGTCGCCCATGAAGCTGTAGAGCGGGTGGGTGAAGGTGGCCGGGCGGTTCTTCTCGAAGAAGAAGTGCCCGACCCAGGCGAAGGCGTAGCCGGCCACGAGCCCGGCGAGCAGCCACCAGAAGTTGAGGGTGGAAAACGCATGCAGCGCCGCGGCGAGGCCGAGGCTGGTGCCGACGAAATGCAGGCGGCGGCAGATGCGGTCCGAGTGCTGCGATAGATAAAACGGATAGAACTGGCTAAAGCTGCCGAACGCGATTCTTGCTTCTCCCATGAAGAGCATTTTATCCGACAACCTGTAGCCGGGCGACGACAAAACTAGCGGGCAGAACGCGTGTCCATTGAAAGCATGGCGACGATCCTCGTAGCCGACGACAACCGCGCCAACCGCGAGGCGCTGGCGGCGCTGCTGGAGACCGCCGGGCACCGCGTGCTGTCCGCCGCCGACGGCAGCGAAGCCCTCGAGCGCGCGCGCGAGCACCGGCCGGAGCTGGTGATCTCGGACGTGCTGATGCCGGAGATGGACGGCTACGAGCTGGCGCGGCGCCTGCAGCTCGACCCGGCGACCGCCGCCACCGCGGTGCTCTTCTACACGGCCTATTTCGGCACGCGGGAGGCGAAGGATCTGGCGCTGGCGCACGGCGTCGCCCGGGTGCTGGTCAAGCCCTCGGACAACGACGCGATCCTCGCCGCCGTGGAGGAGGTGCTGTCCTCGCGCGCGGGGCCGCGCGTGGTCTCGAGCGGCCTCGACCGCGAGCACCTGCGCGTGATGGTCGACCAGCTCCTGGACAAGACCGGCGCGCTCGAGGCGCAGCAGCGGCGCGTGCAGCGCCTGAACCGCACGCTGGCGATGCTGAGCGCGGTGAACGCGCTGATCGTGCGCGGCTCCGAGCAGCAGGCGCTGCTCGAAGAGGCCTGCCGCATCGCGGTCGAAAAGGGCGGGTTCCGCCTCGCGGCGGTCGGCCTGCTCGAGCCCGTCTCGGGGGCGATGGCTCCCGCCGCCGCGGCCGGCGAGGGAAGCGCCGAGCGCGACCTCGCGCGCCTCAAGCCCGGCGCGCGGGCGGTGATCTGGAACGACGCCGAAAGCGGCTCGTTCGTCGCCCTGCCGCTCATCGTCGGCGGCGCGACGGCCGGCGTGCTGCTGCTCTACGCGCGCGTGCGCGACTTCTTCGACGAGGAGGAAATGCGGCTGCTGCAGGAGCTGGCGGGCGACGTCTCCTTCGCGCTGCACCACCTCGAGCAGAAGGCGAGGATGGACTACCTCGCCTACCACGACTCGCTCACCGACCTGCCCAACCGCAGCCTGTTCATCGACCGCATCGGCCAGGCGCTCAGCGCCGCGCGGCGCGAGAAGCGCTTCGCCGCCGCGGTGTTTCTCGACGTCGAGCGCTTTCGCATGGTGAACGAGACCTTCGGGCGCAAGGCGGGCGACGAGCTGCTGCGCCAGGTGGGCGCGCGGCTGCGCGAGGCGGCGCGCGAGGAGGACACGGTGGCGCGCATCGGCGCCGACCACTTCGCGATCGCGGTCGCCGGGTTCGACCATCCCGGCGAGACCACGCACTGGCTGATCGAGCGGCTGGGCGCGGCGTTCGCGCGGCCGTTCCTGGTCGACGGCGTCGAGCTGGTGGTGATGCTCAAAGCCGGGATCGCGGTGTTCCCGACCGACGGCGAGTCGACCGAGGCGCTGTGCGCGCACGCCGAGAGCGCCCTCAAGCACGCCAAGGACGGAGCACAGCGCTACCTTTTCTACGCGCCCGAGATGAACGCCCGGGTCGCCGAGGCGCTGGCGATGGAGAACCGGCTGCGCCGCGCGATCGACGACGGGCTGCTGTCGCTGCACTACCAGCCCAAGATCGACGTGCAGAGCGGCGCGCTCGCCGGGCTCGAGGCCCTGATCCGCTGGAACGATCCGGAGCTCGGCGCGGTGCCGCCGGCGAAGTTCGTCTCGCTGATGGAGGAGACGGGCATGATCCTCGCCGCGGGCAACTGGGCGCTGCGCCGGGCGGCGGCGGACATGCGGCGCTGGCAGGCGGCCGGCCTGGAGGTGCCGCGCATCTCGGTCAACATCTCGGCGATCCAGCTGCGGCAGAAGGACTTCGTCGACTCGGTGCTGCAGGCGATCGCCGGCCTCGGCCGCCGGCCGCTGCTCGACCTGGAGATCACCGAAAGCGTGCTGGTCGACGACATCGAGGAGAGCACGCGCAAGCTCCAGACCCTGCGCCGCGCCGGGATCGAGGTCTCGGTCGACGACTTCGGCACCGGCTACTGCTCGCTCGGCTACCTCGCACGGCTGCCGGTCGACACGCTCAAGATCGACCGCAGCTTCGTGGTGCGCATGGGGGAGGCCGGCACGCCGCGCAACATCGTGGCGATGATCGTCTCGCTTGCGCACACGCTGGGGCTCAAGGTGATCGCCGAGGGGGTCGAGCACGACGCGCAGGTGCGCCTGCTGCGCTCGCTCGGCTGCGACCAGATCCAGGGCTTCTACGTCAGCCAGCCGGTCCCGGCCGACAAGGTCGAGTCGCTGCTCGGGCCCGGCGCGCAGGATTCGCTGCAGCGGCGCATGGCCGCCGCCTGATTTCCCTACATGTTGGGATAGTTGGGGCCGCCGCCGCCTTCAGGCGCGACCCAGACGATGTTCTGGCGCGGATCCTTGATGTCGCAGGTCTTGCAGTGCACGCAGTTCTGCGCGTTGATCTGCAGGCGCGGCGCGGTCTCGAGCTCGACGAACTCGTAGACCGCGGCCGGGCAGTAGCGGCTCTCCGGGCCGGCGTAGCGCTCCAGGTTCACCTGCACCGGGATCGTGTCGTTCTTGAGCTTGAGGTGGCCGGGCTGATCCTCGTTGTGGTTGGTGTTCGAGATGAACACCGAGGAGAGCCGGTCGAAGCTCAGGATGCCGTCGGGCTTGGGGTAGGAGATGGGAGAGAACTCGCTCGCCGGGCGCAGCTGGTCGTGATCCGGGCCCTTGTGGTGCAGGGTCCAGGGTGCCCTGCCGCGCAACAGCGTCTGATCGATGCCCACCATCAGCGCCCCCGTGTAGAGGCCCTTGGACATCCACGGCTTGAAGTTGCGCGCGCGGTAGAGCTCGTCGTAGAGCCAGCTCGCGCGCCAGGCCTGGGGGTAGGCCGCGAGCTCGTCGCCGCCGCGCCCGGCCTGGAGGGCGTCGGCCGCCGCGTCGGCGGCCAGCATCCCGGACTTGATGGCGCAGTGCGAGCCCTTGATGCGCGAGGCGTTCAGGAACCCGGCGTCGTCGCCGATCAGCGCCCCGCCGGGGAACACGAGCTTGGGCAGCGACTGCAGGCCGCCAGCGGCGATGGCGCGCGCGCCGTAGCAGAGTCTTTTCCCTCCCTCGAGGACGGTTCTGATGCGAGGGTGCGTCTTGAACCTCTGGAATTCCTCGTAGGGGGAGAGGTAGGGGTTCGCGTAGCCCAGCCCGACGACGAAACCCACCGCCACCTGCCGGTTCTCCATGTGGTACAGGAAAGAGCCGCCGTAAGTGGCGCGATCGAGCGGCCAGCCCGCGGTATGCACCACCAGCCCGGGCCGGTGCTGCTCGGGCTTCACCTCCCAGAGCTCCTTCAGGCCGATGCCGTAGACCTGCGGGTCGGCGCCCTGGCGCAGGCCGTAGTGGGTCTCGAGCTGCTTGCCGAGATGGCCGCGGCAGCCTTCGGCGAAGAAGCTGTACCTGCCGTGCAGCTCCATCCCGGGCTGGAAGCCCGCGGTCTTCTCGCCGTTCTTGCCGATGCCCATGTCGCCGGTCGCGACGCCCTTGACGACGTTGTTGTCGAACAGGATCTCCGCGGCGGCGAAGCCGGGGAAGATCTCGACGCCGGCGGCTTCCGCCTGCCGCGCGAGCCAGCGCGTCAGGTTGCCGAGGCTGATGACATAGTTGCCGTGGTTCCTGAAGCAGGCGGGCAGAAGGAGGCTCGGGGTCCTGAAAGCGCCTTTTTCGCCGAGAAAGAGAAAGCAGTCCTCGCTCACCGGCGTGTGCAGCGGGGCGCCCTTTTCCTTCCAGTCGGGCAGGAGCTCGTCGAGCGCGCGCGGGTCGAACACCGCGCCGGAGAGGATGTGCGCGCCGACCTCGGAGCCCTTCTCGAGCACGCACACCGAGAGCGCGGCGGAGCGCTGCTTGAGGCGGATCGCCGCGGCCAGCCCCGCGGGACCGGCGCCGACGATCACCACGTCGTACTGCATCGATTCGCGCGGCATCGTGCGCAATTATAATCGCCGGCCTATGAGCGACCAGAGGAAGCTCGCCCACGTCGAGCCCATCGCGATCCGCTGGGCCGACATGGACGCGATGGGCCACGTCAACAACGTCGTGTACTTCCGCTACATGGAGCAGGCGCGCATCAGCTGGTTCGAGCGGCTGGTTCCCGCGCGCGAGGCCTGGAAGTCGAGCGCCATCGTGATCGTCAACGCCTCGTGCAACTTCCGGCGCGCCATCACCTATCCCGGCACCGTCGAGGTCAGGGTCTACGTCGGGCGCCCGGGCGGATCGAGCGTCGCCACCTACTACGAGCTTTGCGTCGGGTCGGAAATCTACGCCGACGGGGCGGCGGTGGTGGTGTTCATCGACATGCAGACCCAGAAGCCGGTGCGCATTCCCGAGCAGATCCGCTCATTGCTGCAGTCATCGGCGCCATGAAGCCGCTGTGGACGCCCTCGCCCGAGCGCGCGGCGCAGACCGGCATGGCGCGCTTCATGGCGCGCGCCGGAAAGAAGACCTACGCCGAGCTGCATGCCTGGTCGGTGGCCGAGCGCGAGGCGTTCTGGAACCTGGTCTGGGACTTCTGCGAAGTCAGGGGAGAGAAGGGCGGCCGGACCCTGGCCGACGGCGAGCGCATGCCGGGGGCGAAGTGGTTTCCCGAGGGGAAGCTCAACTTCGCCGAGAACCTGCTGCGCCGGCGCGACGACGGCGACGCCATCGTGTTCTGGTCCGAGGAGCGCATCAGGCGAAGGCTTTCCCACCAGCAGCTGCATCAGCTGGTGTCGCGGCTGGCGCAGGCGCTCGCCGACGCCGGCGTGGGGCCGGGCGACCGCGTCGCCGGCTACCTGCCCAACCTGCCGGAGTCCACCGCGGCGATGCTCGCGAGCGCGAGCCTGGGCGCGATCTGGTCGAGCTGCTCGCCCGACTTCGGCGTGCAGGGCGTGATCGACCGCTTCGGCCAGATCGGGCCCAAGCTGCTGCTGTGCGCCGACGGCTACCTGTACGGCGGCAAGGAGTTCGACTCGCAGGAGAAGGCGGCCGAGGTGCTCGAGTCGCTGCCGAGCGTCGAGGAATGCGTGGTGATCGACAACCTGGGCGCGCCGGCGAAGGCCGGCACCTCGCTGTACGATTTCCTCGAGCCCTTCGACCCGGGCGAGATCGCCTGGCCGCGCTTCGGCTTCAACCATCCGCTCTACATCCTGTACTCCTCGGGCACCACCGGGGTGCCGAAATGCATCGTGCACGGCGCCGGTGGCACGCTGCTGCAGCACCTGAAGGAGCACCGCCTGCACAGCGACGTGAGGGCGGGCGACCGGCTGTTCTACTTCACCACGCTCGGCTGGATGATGTGGAACTGGCTCGCCTCGGGCCTCGCCTCGGAGGCGACGCTGCTGCTCTACGACGGCTCGCCCTTCGCCGGCGGCGGCCGGCTGCTGTTCGACTTCGCCGACGCCGAGCGCATGACGCACTTCGGCACCTCGGCCAAGTTCATCGACGCGCTGGCCAAGGCGGGCCTCAGGCCCGGGCAGAGCCACCGCCTCGAGAGCCTGCGCGCGGTGCTCTCGACCGGCTCGCCGCTCGTGCCCGAGGGTTTCGATTACGTCTACAAAGAGCTCAAGAGCGACCTCTGCCTATCCTCCATCTCCGGCGGCACCGACATCGTGTCGTGCTTCGTGCTGGGCAATCCGGCGGGCCCGGTGTGGCGCGGCGAGATCCAGGCGAAGGGGCTGGGAATGGACGTCCAGGTCTTCAACGAGGAAGGCGTCTCAATGGAAGGACAGAAAGGCGAGCTGGTGTGCACCAAGGCCTTTCCCTCGATGCCGATCGGCTTCTGGAACGACCCCGACGGCGCCAGGTATCGCGCCGCCTACTTCGAGAAGTACCCGAACGTCTGGCGCCACGGCGACTGGTGCGAGATCACGCCGCACGGCGGCATCGTCATCTACGGCCGCTCCGACGCGGTGCTCAACCCGGGGGGCGTGCGCATCGGCACGGCCGAGATCTACCGCCAGGTCGAGAGCCTGGAGGAGGTGCTCGAGGCGCTGGTGATCGGCCAGGACTGGGAAGGCGACGTCCGGGTCGTCCTGTTCGTGAAGCTGAAGGAAGGCCTTTCTCTTTCGGAAGATCTGATCTCCCGCCTGAAAAGGCGGATCCGCGAGAACACCACGCCGCGCCACGTGCCGGCAAAGATCCTGCAGGTGTCCGACATCCCGCGCACCAAGAGCGGCAAGATCGTCGAGCTCGCGGTGCGCGACGTGGTGCACGGCCGGGCGGTGAAGAACCTGGAGGCGCTCGCGAACCCGGAGGCGCTCGAGCAGTTCAAGGACAGAAAGGAGCTCGCGGATTTGTAGGCCCGAGTGAGTTCCTGTAGACTTCTCCATCCCACCATGCGATAGGGTGATGGCCAAGTATGTCTTCGTAACCGGTGGTGTAGTTTCCTCATTGGGGAAAGGCATCGCCGCCGCCTCCCTCGCCGCGATCCTCGAGTCGCGCAGCATCCGCGTCACCAACATCAAGCTGGACCCTTACATCAACGTCGATCCGGGCACCATGAGCCCGTTTCAGCACGGCGAGGTGTTCGTCACCGAGGACGGGGCGGAGACCGACCTGGATCTCGGGCACTACGAGCGCTTCCAGAGCTCGAAGATGCGCCGCGCGAACAATTTCACCACCGGCCAGATCTACGAGTCGGTGATCAAGAAGGAGCGCCACGGCGACTACCTCGGCGGCACGGTGCAGGTGATCCCGCACATCACCGACGAGATCCAGGCGTTCATCAAGCGCGGCGCCGGCGACGCCGACGTGGCGATCGTGGAAATCGGCGGCACGGTCGGCGACATCGAGTCGCTGCCTTTCCTCGAGGCGATCCGGCAGATGGGCCTGGAGATGGGCCGCGACAACGTGTGCTACATCCACCTCACGCTCGTGCCCTACATCGCCTCGGCCGGCGAGATCAAGACCAAGCCGACGCAGCACTCGGTGAAGGAGCTGCGCGAGATCGGCATCCAGCCCGACGCGCTGCTGTGCCGCACCATCCGGCCGCTGCCGGAAGACGAAAGACGGAAAATCGCGCTCTTCTGCAACGTCCAGAAAGAGGCGGTGATCTCGGCCTGGGACGTCGACTCGATCTACAAGATCCCGATGATGCTGCACGAGCAGATGCTCGACGAGATCGTCTGCCACAAGCTGAAGATCCTGGCGCGCGCCGCCGACCTCTCGTCCTGGCGCAGCCTGGTGCACGCGCTCGAGAACCCCAAGCACGAGGTCGACATCGCCTTCGTCGGCAAGTACGTCGACCTGCAGGACTCCTACAAGTCCCTGAACGAGGCCCTGCGCCACGCGGGGATTCATACGGGGTCCAAAATGAATATTCATTACCTCGACTCCGAGGAGATCGAGAAGACCGGCACGGCGCCGCTGGAGAAGATGGACGCGATCCTCGTGCCCGGCGGCTTCGGCAAGCGCGGCACCGAAGGCAAGATGCGCGCCATCCGCTACGCGCGCGAGAACGCCGTTCCCTACCTCGGCATCTGCCTCGGCATGCAGCTCGCGACCATCGAGTTCGCGCGCAACGTCTGCGGCCTCGCCGGCGCCAACAGCACCGAGTTCGACCGCGACACGCCGCACCCGGTGGTGGCGCTGATCACCGAGTGGCTGGACCGCACCGGGCGCATCGAGCAGCGCTCGGAGAGTTCCGAGCTCGGCGGCACGATGCGCCTGGGAGCGCAGAAGTGCCCCGTGGAGAAGGATTCGCTGGCTTTTTCGATTTATGGCTCGGAAGTCAACGAAAGGCACCGGCACCGCTACGAGGTGAACAACGTTTACCTGCCGCAGCTCGAGGCGAAGGGCTACAAGGTCTCGGCGCGCACCCCGGCCGAGAAGCTGCCCGAGATCATGGAGCTGCCCGGCCACCCGTTCTTCGTCGGCGTGCAGTTCCACCCCGAGTTCACCTCCACGCCGCGCGACGGCCACCCGCTGTTCAAGGCGTTCGTCGCGGCGGCGCTCAAGCACCGGGCGGGCTCGAAGCTGCGGGCCGTCGCGGCGTGAAGCTCTGCGGGTTCGAGGCCGGCCTGGACAAGCCGCTGTTCCTCATCGCCGGCCCCTGCGTGGTCGAGTCGCGCGAGCTGCAGCTCGAGACCGCCGGCCGCCTGAAGGAAATCACCGCAGAGCTGGACATTCCCTTCATCTTCAAGTCGTCCTACGACAAGGCGAACCGCAGCTCGGGGAAATCGTTCCGCGGCCTCGGGATGGACAAGGGATTGGAAATACTTTCGTACGTCAAAAAAGAGATCGGTGTTCCGGTGCTTACCGACGTCCATGACGAGGACGAAGTGAAGCCCGCCGCCGCCGTGGTCGACGTGCTGCAGACCCCGGCGTTCCTCTGCCGGCAGACCGACTTCATCCACGCCGCCGCCTCGGCGGGCAGGCCGGTCAACATCAAGAAAGGCCAGTTCCTCTCGCCGCAGGAGATGAAGAACGTCGTCGAGAAGGCACGCGAGGCTTCCAAGGCAGACAACATCCTGGTCTGCGAACGGGGCTTCTCCTTCGGCTACAACAACCTCGTCTCGGACATGCGCTCGCTCGCGATCATGCGCGAGACCGGCTGCCCGGTGGTGTTCGACGCGACGCACTCGGTGCAGCTTCCGGGCGGGCAGGGCACGGCCTCGGGCGGGCAGCGCGAATTCATCCCGGTGCTCGCGCGCGCCGCGGTCGCGAGCGGCATCGCGGGGCTGTTCATGGAGACGCATCCCGACCCGGCGAAGGCGCTCTCCGACGGGCCCAACGCCTGGCCGCTCGCCATGATGCGCGAGCTGCTCGAGACGCTGGTCGGCATCGACCGCATGGTGAAAAAGAACGGTTTCGCGGAACAGAAGGTGGGAAAAACATGAGCTCCATCGTAGACGTCGTCGCGCGCGAGATCCTCGATTCGCGCGGCAACCCGACGGTCGAGGCCGACGTGCTGCTCGAATCCGGCGTCATGGGCCGGGCCGCGGTGCCCTCGGGCGCCTCGACCGGCAGCCGCGAGGCGATCGAGCTGCGCGACGGCGACCGCAGCCGCTACGGCGCCAAGGGCGTGCTGAAGGCGGTCGAGTTCGTGAACACCGAGATCTCGGAGGCGATCGTCGGCCTCGACGCCACCGAGCAGGCGTTCATCGACAAGACCCTCATCGACCTCGACGGCACCGAGAACAAGTCGCGCCTGGGCGCCAACGCGCTGCTCGCGGTATCGATGGCGGTGGCGAAGGCCGCGGCCGAGGAGTCCGGGCTGCCGCTGTACCGCTACTTCGGCGGCTCGGGCGCGATGCGCATGCCGGTGCCGATGATGAACGTGGTGAACGGCGGCGTGCATGCCAACAACAACCTCGATTTCCAGGAGCTGATGATCGTCCCGGTCGGCCAGCAGAGCTTCCGCGAAGCGCTGCGCTGCGGCGCAGAGGTATTTCAATCGTTGAAACAACTGGTAAGTGCAAAAGGCATGTCTACCTCGGTCGGCGACGAGGGCGGCTTCGCGCCCGACCTGCCGAGCCATGCCGCGGCGATCGAGCTGGTGCTCGAGGCGATCGGCAAGGCCGGCTACAGCGCCGGCCAGGACGTGGCGCTCGCGCTCGACTGCGCCGCTTCGGAGTTCTACCGCGACGGGGTCTACACCCTGGAGGACAGGAAGCTCAGCCCGGCGCAGCTGATCGATTACCTCGCCGAGCTCGCCGGGCGCTACCCGATCGTGTCGATCGAGGACGGCATGGCCGAGGGCGACTGGGAAGGGTGGAAGGCGCTCACCGCGCGCCTGGGGAAGAAGCTGCAGCTCGTGGGCGACGACCTGTTCGTCACCAACGCCGCCATCCTGCGCGAAGGCGTGCGCAAGGGCGCGGCCAACGCCATCCTGATCAAGGTGAACCAGATCGGCACGCTCACCGAGACCTTCGCCGCGATCGAGCTCGCCAAGCGCTCGGGCTACGGCACGGTGATCTCGCACCGCTCGGGGGAGACCGAGGACACCACCATCGCCGACATCGCCGTGGGGACGAACGCGCTGCAGATCAAGACCGGGTCGCTGTCGCGCTCCGAGCGCGTGGCGAAGTACAACCAGCTGCTGCGCATCGAGGAAGACCTCGGCGACTCGGTGAGCTATCCCGGGCGCGAGCTGTACGCGCGGGCCGGATGAAGATCCTCGGCGCCGTCCTGATCGCGCTCATCGTCCTGATCCAGTATCCGCTCTGGCTCGGCAAGGGCGGCTGGCTGCGCGCCTGGCAAATAGAGAACGACTTGCAGAATCAGAAAGTCAACAACTGGAAGCTCGAGGCGCGCAACGCCGCGCTCGCCGCCGAGGTGCGCGACCTCAAGCAGGGCACCGAGGCGATCGAGGAGCGGGCGCGCTACGAGCTCGGACTGACACGCCCGGACGAGATCTTCTTCCAGTTCCAGGACCCGCCCCAGCCGGCGAGAGCGCTATCTGCCGAGCTGCCTGAACAGGGTATACAGGGTCAGTAGGCGAGTTCCCAGGCTCAGAAGCTTGCGCGGGCCGAGGAGCGCAACGGCGCCCGCGGCGACCGCAGTCACGATGGGGTAGTGGCGAACGTAGGCGACGACACGGTCGAGCGCCGCGGCCTTGCGCACGAGCGGCTCCGCGGCGCGCACGAGCGCGGCGCGCTGCGCAGCCGAGCGCTCGACGAGCTCCCGGCGGCGCTGTTCCAGCCGCTGTGCGCGCTGGCTCACGGCTTGAGGGTGTCCAGGTCGCGCTGCAGCTCCGAGATCGTGGCGTCGAAGGCGCGCGGCTTCACGTCGACGAGGCGGCGCAGCCACCAGGCCACGATTGCCGCCGCGACGAAGAAGAACAGCGCCACTCCGACGGTCGTGGCGAGGCGGTTCGCCTCCGCCGCGTGCAGGACGAGCGCGGCCGCGGCGAACGCGAGGCCGAGCGCGGCCAGCATCAGCGCCGCGAGGCCGCCGAGGATGGTGGTCGCAAGGCGCGCCAGTTCCTCGCGCAGCTCGGTGCCGAAAAGCTCGAAGCGGGTGCGCCCGAGGTCCAGCAGCCCGGTAAGCATGTTCTGCGCCGATTCCAGCAGGCCGGCGCTCATTTGCGGCTCAGCAGCATGCCGACGATGAGGCCGATGCCCGCGGCGACACCCACCGCTGCCCACGGATGCTCGCGCACCCGCGCTTCGAGCTCCTGGAGCTTCGGCTTGGCCTGGTCGGCGGTGGCGCGCAGCAGCTCCTCGGCATCGGCGATCGCTCTGCGCAGGTCATCCATCATCTTCCCGGCGGTTTCCATGCAGCCTCCTTGAGAGGAATTCAATCTGTCATATCGGGCTCGAAGAACAGCCACTGAATTTCCGGAAACTCGGCGCGCAGCGCCGCCTCGGTGCGGTTGATCGCGCCCACCAGCTCGTGCGCGCTCGCGCCCTTCATGCGCGCCTTGACCGACACCATCAGCGAGCCGCCGAGCTGCAGCGTAAGGATCTTGAATACCCGCTCCACTGCCTCGTGGCCCTGCAGGAAATCCCCCAGCCGCCGCTCGACTTGCGGATCGGCGCTCTGGCCGATCAGCAGCCCCTTGATCTCGACCGCGATGCCGATGGCGACCACGATCAGCACCGCGCCGATGGCGATCGAGCCCAGCGCGTCCCAGACCGGGTTGCCGGAAAAGATCGTGATCAGGACGGCCACCAGGGCGAGCGCCAGCCCGAGCAGCGCCGCCAGGTCCTCGCCCAGCACCACCACCAGCTCGCTCTGCCGGCTCTCGCGGAACCAGCGCCAGAGGCTGCGGCCGCCGCGCACCTTGTCCACCTCGTGCAGGCAGGCGCGCAGCGAAACCGCTTCGGCGGCTAGCGCGAACACCAGGATGGCGACTGCCACCCAGGGATAGCTGAGCGGCTCGGGCTGCGCGAGCTTGTGCCAGCCCTCGTAGACCGAGAACAGGCCGCCGAGGGAGAACAGCACCAGCGCGACGATGAACGACCAGAAGAACACCGCCTTGCCGTAGCCGAGCGGATAGTCCGGCGTGGGCGGCCGACGGGCGCGCTTCAGCCCGAGCAGCAGCAGGCCCTGGTTGCCGGAATCGGCATAGGAGTGGATCGCCTCGGCGAGCATGGCGCTTGAGCCGGTGGCGACCGCCGCCGCGGTCTTCGCCGCCGCGATCGCCAGGTTGGCGCCGAGGGCGTAGAAGATGGTGCGTACGGAGTCCGCTTTCACGGGCTTATACTATTTCAATGAGGCTTGCTGCGGAGCAGCTCGCGCCGATCCGGTGCCTGCCGGATGCCGCGTAAATGGGGACGTACCCCATTTTTCTCATCTAACGGCAAATCAGGGACAGACCACGATTTTCCGCATATCCGAAAAACGTGGTCTGTCCCTGTTTTCGGGGTTGCAATGAATCTTTACGCCAAGCTTCAGCAAAGAAAAGAAAACCCGCTTCGCATCGGGCTGATCGGCGCGGGCAAATTCGCGGCGATGTACCTCGCGCAGGTGCCCAAGACGCCCGGCATCCGCCTCGTCGCCATTGCCGATCTTTCCCCGGACAACGCGCGGGAGAGCCTCAAGCGGGTCGGATGGGATCCGGCGCAATATCCCCATATATCCGACAACTGGGAAGCGCTGGTCGCCGACCCGCAGATCGACATCGTCATCGAGGCGACCGGGAATCCCCCGGCCGCGGTCGAGCACGCGCTCGGCGCGTTCGAGAACGGCAAGCACGTGGTGATGGTGACGGTCGAGGCGGACGCCTTCTGCGGCCCGCTGCTCGCGCGCAAGGCCGCCGAAGCGGGCGTGGTGTACAGCCTCGCCTACGGCGACCAGCCGGCGCTGATCTGCGATCTCGTCGACTGGGCGCGCGCAGCCGGGTTTTCCGTGGTCGCGGCAGGCCGCGGACACAAGTGGCTGCCGCATTTCGCGCAATCGACGCCCGAGACGGTGTGGGGCCACTACGGCCTCACGCCCGAGCAGGCGCGCGCGGGCGGGCTGAACCCGAAGATGTTCAACTCCTTCCTCGACGGCTCGAAGCCGGCGATCGAGACCACCGCGGTGTGCAACGCGACCGGGCTCACGCCGGCGCCGCAGGGCCTGCTCTACCCGCCGGGATCGATCGACGAGATCCCCTCGCTCATGCGCCCGCGCGAGGAGGGCGGGGTGCTGCACCACAAGGGGCAGGTGGAAGTCATTTCCTCATTAAGAGGAAATGGAGAACCCATCGCCTACGACATCCGCTTCGGCGTCTGGGTGGTGTTCGAGGGCGACAGCGAGTACATCCGCCGCTGCTTCTTCGAGTACGGCGTCAAGACCGACGACAGCGGGCGCTACGCCTGCCTGTACAAGCGCTGGCACCTGATCGGGCTCGAGGTCGGCATCTCGGTGGCGTCGGTGGGCCTGCGCGGCGAGCCCACCGGCTGCGCCACAGGATGGCGCGCGGATGCCGTTGCTGTTTCAAAGAGAGACTTGAAACAGGGAGAGATTCTCGACGGCGAGGGCGGCTATACGGTGCTCGGGCGGCTCATGCCCGCCGCCGACTCGCTCGCCGCCGGCTGCCTGCCGCTCGGGCTCGCGCACGGCTGGAAGCTCGCGCGCCCGGTCGCCGCCGGCCAGCCGGTGCGCTGGAGCGACGTCGCGTTCGACGCGAACTCGACCGCGGTGAAGCTGCGCCGCGAGATGGAGTCTTCAATCGCTCCAGGAAGCGGAATATCTCGGTGTGATCCGCCGCGGCGGGAAGCTGCTTCTGCGCCGCACGCCATAGCCTCAGCGTCTCGTTGAGGTAGGGCGCGCGCACGCCCAGGTCGCGCGCCATGCGCGCGGCGATGCCGAGGTCCTTCGCCATCAGCGCCAGCTTGAAGCCCGAGGCGAACGCGCCGGTCAGCACCTGCTGCGGGATCTTGCGCTCGGTGGTGCTGTTGCGGCCGGTCGAGGCGTTGATCGCCTCGAGCATCGGCCCGGGCTCCAGGCCGAAGGCGCGCGCCACCAGCAGCGCCTCGAAGCCGGCGAGGGTGCCCGCGGCGCCGAGGTAGTTGTTGAGCGCCTTCACCGCGTGCCCGGCGCCGAGCGGCCCGACGTGGAAGATCCGGTTTCCCATTTTTTCCAGTATCGGACGGATTCTGATTATTGTTTCTGCGTCGCCGCCGGCCATGATCGCGAGCGTGCCGTCGCGCGCTTTCGCCATCGCGCCTGATACGGGTGCATCTACAAGAGAAACACCTTTTGCACCTAGTGCAGCTGCAAGAGCGCGCGTGGCGAGCGGGTCGGAGGAGCTCATGTCGATCACCACGGCGCCCGGCTCGAGCGCGGGCAGCGCCTCGAGCACCGCCTCGCGCACCGCCTCGCCGTCGGGCAGCATGGTGATCAGCACGTCGGCGCCGCTCGCCGCCTCGCGCGCCGAGGCGCAGCTGCCGGTGCCGCTCAGGTCGAACGAGCGCACGCCGAAGCCCTCGCGGGCGAGGTTCGCCGCCATCGGCTGCCCCATGCGACCCAGGCCGATGAAGGCGACGGTCTTCACTCCTTGAAGACCTCCTTCGCGGCGCGGAACGCGACCACCGCCGCCGGCACGCCGCAGTAGATCGCGACCTGCAGGAACACTTCCTTGATCTCGTCCTTGGTGAGGCCGTTGTTGAGCGCGCCGCGGATGTGCAGCTTCAGCTCGTGCTCGCGGTTGAGCGCGCACAGCATGCCGAGGTTGAGCACCGAGCGGTACTTGCGCGCGAGGCCGGGACGGTTCCAGATGTCGTTCCAGCAGTAGGTGTTGAGCAGATCGGTGAACTCGCGGTTGAAGTCGTCCACCGTGGCCATCGACTTGTCCACCCAGGGCGCGCCGAGCACTTCGCGGCGCGTCTTCATCCCCGAGTCGAAACGTTCCTTGTGCGATCGCTTGTCCATGCGTCCTCCGTAAAGAGGGCGACTATATACCGGCGCCGCGCGGGCGTGACCGGAGGTTCGCCCGAGCTCCGCAGCTACCTGGGCTGCATGCGCGCGATCCAGGTCTTGAAGCCGGCGAGCAGCTCGGTGAGGAACTTGCGCGTGGTCTCGTCGCTGAGCCGGCCCTGCGCGTCGAACTTGCCCGCCGCCATGCCGATGAACACCTCGGGCCGCGGCAGCACGTGCCCCCAGAGCTGTCCGAGCACGCGGCGCAGGTCGTACTGCACGCGCGCCCCGCCGACCGGCCCCGGCGCGACGGAGAAGATCGCGATCGGCTTCTCGTGGAACACCTGGTTCGGCGCCCGCGAGCCCCAGTCGATCGCGTTCTTGAGCGGCGCCGGGATCGAGAAGTTGTACTCGGGGGAGGCGATGAGCAGCGCGTCCGCGGCCGCCACCTGCTCCCGGAAGCGCTTCACCGGCGCCGGCAGCCCCTGGTCGAAGACGTCCTGGTTGTACATCGGCAGCTCGCCGATGTCCGCGATCTCGAGCGCCATCGCCTCGGGCAGCAGCTCCCTGCACGCGCGCAGCGCCGCCATGTTGAGCGAGGCCTTGCGCAGGCTGCCGCAGATTCCCAGCACTTTGAAGGTCATGGGTACACTCACGTCGTGGCGAGCGCGCTAGCCTACCGCGACTTCCGGCGCCTGTGGGCGAGCTCGCTGTGCTCCTGGTCGAGCCAGTGGATCCAGCAAGCGGCGCTCGGCTGGGTGGTGTACGAGATCACCGGCTCGGGCGCGATGCTCGGCGCGGTGCTCGGGGCGCGGGCCCTGCCGATGTTCCTGCTCACCCCGCTCTCCGGCGTCGCCGCCGACCGCTACGACCGGCGGCGCCTCCTGCAGGCGAGCCAGACGCTCGCCTCGGCCGTGTCGCTCGCCTTCGGCGCCGCGCTCGCCCTGGGCGTGGTCGGCACCTGGATGCTGTTCGCCTTCACCATGCTGATGGGCGCCTCCAACGTCCTGGATCGCCCGGCGAGGATGTCGATGGCCTTCGAGCTGGTGGCGCGCGAGGACGCCATGAAGGCGGTGGCGCTCAATACCATCGGCTTCTCGATGATGCGCATCGTCGGCCCGGCGCTGGCCGGCTACCTGATCGGCGCCTTCGGCGCCGCCGGCAGCTTCTTCGTGCAGGGGCTGCTGTACGGGGCTTCCGCCCTGGTGGTCCTGACGGTCGTCTTTCCCAAAAAAGCGCGCAGAAGCACCGGCACCAGCGCGCTCGCCGAGATACTCGAAGGCCTGCGCTTCGCCGCCGGCGATCCGCCGACGCGCCTGCTGCTCACCCTGGGCGCGCTGCCGTTCTTCCTGCTGGTGCCGGTGTGGGGGACGCTGTTCCCGATCTACGCGAAGGACGTCTTCGCCGCCGGGCCGCAGGGCCTGGGCATGCTCCTCACCGCGGTCGGCGTCGGCGGCACGCTGGGCGGCTTCGCCGCCAACGCGCTCTCGCGCGTCGAGCGCCAGGGGCTGCTGCAGGCGGCCTGGGTGCTGGTGATGTGCGCCGCCATCGTGGGCATCGCGGCCAGCGCCTCGCTCGGCGCCGCGATCGCGTTCGCCGCGCTCGGCGGCGCGGCGGAAATGGCCCACCTGGCGAGCAACATGGCGATGCTGCAGATGTCGGCGCCCGAGGCGATGCGCGGGCGCGTCTCGAGCCTGATGATGCTCAACCCGGCGCTGATCTCGGTCGGCGCGCTGATCGCCGGGCCGCTTTCCGACCTGCTCGGGGTGCGCGGCGCGTCGCTCGCGCTCGCCGCGGCGGCGAGCGCCGCGGTGCTGGTGCTGTATTTTGTCTCGCCACAACTCAGGGAGATGCGCATCAAATGAAAAAACTTTCCGCCAGCCGCGGCCTGGTCGAGGACCTGGTGGCCGCCAGCCGCATCCTCGCCATGCACGAGGTGCTCGACGCCTACGGCCACGTCAGCGCGCGCAGCGACCGCAGGCCCGGGCGCTTCATCATATCGCGCTCGCTCGCCCCGGCGCTGGTGAGCGCCGCGGACCTCATGGAGCTCGACGCCGACAGCGAGCCGCTGCCGCGCGACAAGCGCAAGGGCTTCATCGAGCGCTATATCCACGGCGAGATCTACCGCGCGCGGCCCGAGGTGATGGCGGTGGTGCACAGCCATTCGGCCTCGGTGCTCCCCTTCGGCGCGACGCGCACCCGGCTGCGGCCCATCTACCACATGGGCTCGTTCCTCTGGGCGGGCGCGCCGGTGTTCGACATCAGGAAGGAAAGGCAAGCGAACGACCTGCTGATCCGCGACCGCGAGCTCGGCGCCGCGCTCGCGGGGTCGCTGGGCGCCTGCAGCTGCGTGCTGATGCGCGGCCACGGCATGACCGTGGTCGGCGAGAGCGTCCCCGAGGCGGTGTTTCGCGCCGTCTACACGGAGATGAACGCGCGCCTGCAGCTGCAGGCGACGCAGCTCGAAGGGCCGATCGAGTTCCTGAGCGACGAAGAGGGGCGCCGCGCCACCGCCGCCAACCGCGGCACGCTCGAGCGGCCCTGGGAGCTGTGGAAGAAGAGGGCGCTCGCGCGCAAGTAGGATTACCAGGACCTGCCGATCATCGCGTTGAAGCCGAGGTATTCGATGCGTTCCTCGCTCGATCCGAGCATGGGCTGCAGCGCGGCATTGGTATAGACGACTCTTTCGGGCAGAACATGGAGCACGCCGGCTGAAAGCCGCCAACCGCCGGCCAGAAGACGCGAGACGCCGGCGGTGAGGTGCTTTCGCGCGATGGCCGGAGAGAGCAGCGGCGTCAGCGTCTGCGGCGGGACGGGGCTGTTGGCAAGGTTTACGCCGCCGTAGAACGTGGTGGCATCGGAGGTGTACGCGAATCCCAGGGCGAGGACGCGCTGGCTGTTCCAGTCGAGCGGCGAATCGCGCCTGATCGAGGCGGCGGCCGCGGGTCCCGCCGGGTCCGAGGCGAGCAGCGTCTGCCGGTCGAGCGCGTCGTTCCAGTCCAGCCACGCCAGCTTTGCCGAGATCAGCAGGCCGGGCCCTGCCTTCCAGGCGGCGCCCAGCGCCAGCTCGCGAGGCAGCGCGAAGCCTTCGATGCGCGCGTCGCGGTAGGTCACCACCCCGAAGCCGGCGGCGGTCTGGTTCGACCTCAGCGTGCCGCCCTCGAAGTCGAGCCGGGTCTTGGGCGAGTACGTCGCCGCCAGGGTAAGGCGCTCGGAAGCGAGGGCCTGCAGGCCGAGCCGCGCGTTGAGTCCGGATGCCTGCAGTCCCTCGACCTCGACGCCGAAGAAGGGCGCCGGGGCGAGCGTGGAAGTCGCCGGGAAGAGCTTCTGCTCGAGCGTGCCGAACACCAGCGCGACCGAGGCCCCGATCCGCAGCCGCTCGCTCAGCTCGTAGGCGAGACCGGGGGCGAGCTTGAAGATCGCGAGCGCGGCCGAGAGCTCGTCCCGGGTGCCCGCCGCGGTCGCCAGGTTCTCGAACTTGTTGCCGGCGCCGCCCTGGACGAAGAATCCGACGCCCCAGGTGAGCCCGGCGCGCTCGGCGCGCTGCGCGTAGCCGATGCCCAGCGTGGGCGTGAAGCGATCGGAGACGCCCAGGTCGTTTCCGAGCGCATCCCGGTGGCGAACGTCGACGGCATAGGTGAGCGTTCCGTAGGCGTCCATCGCCACGCGCCGCGTTTGCGCCAGCCCGGCCGGGTTGCTGTTGAGCGCCGTCGTGTCGCGCGCGACGGCGACGTCGGCGCCTCCCATGCCGAGCGATTCGGAGCCGAACCCGATGAACAACAGGCCGTTGTTCGCCCAAGCCTGCGCTGCCGCTGCGAGCAGGGCAAGACCGAGTGCATGTCTAGACGCCGCCATCGCGCTCTCCTCAGGCGCTCCGCCACAGCTGCGTGAGCCAGCCGGGGCGCGCGTACGCCGCGCCTGCCGCGGCCTCCGACTCCAGGCGCTGCAGGTAGTAGCGCGTCGGGCCGTCCTCGGGCAGGCGCGACTGCAGGGCGCGGAAGTGCCTGCGCGCCTTCTCCGCGTCGCCCAGCTCGTACGCCGCGACGGCCTGCGCGAACTCGCGGCATTGCTCGTGCTCGCGAAGCGAGCAGCGCTCGGCCCTGCCGAGCAGCTCCTTCACCCGCGTGCGCAGGTGCTTGCCCCGCAGATGGAAGCTGCCCAGGTCCCGGAACAGGAAGCCGTCGACGCCTTGCGCGAGCGCCTCCGAGACGAGGACGCGCGTCCTGAGGACCTTGTTGAGCGCTTCCAGGCGGCTGGCGGTATTCACCGGGTCGCCGACGGCGCGGTACTCGTAGCGCGCATGAGCGCCGACGCGTGCGATCGCCACCGGGCCGAAGTCGAGCCCGAGGCGGGTCGGAAGCCGGCCGGAGAAGTGCTGCCGGTTGAACACCTCCACCGCGGCGACGATCTCGAGGCAGGCGGCGCAGGCTTGAGCCTTGAAATGGGCGCCGGCGGACTCGTGGTTCCAGACCGCGAGCAC
>Ga0156230_1001_pt1 | contig 35104 bp, 34 predicted proteins | sample RifCSPlowO2_12_FD_107877 | JGI IMG/M metagenome (GOLD analysis project Ga0156230, IMG submission 107877) | Betaproteobacteria bacterium RIFCSPLOWO2_12_FULL_68_19 | reverse complement strand
GTCGGCGCCCGTTGTCCCCAGGAAGCGCGCCAGCAGGTGGTAGAGCTCGGGCACCGAGGCCGTGCCGCGCCAGAAGCGGGCGCCGCCCGCGCTGCCGGTGCGCCGGAACACGTCGACGAACAGGCTCGCCTGGCGCGTCTCCTCGGCGCTCGGCGCGCCCGAGACCGAGACCGCGACGTACGCGCCGACGTTCGCCACCATGCTCCAGATCATGGCGTGGGTGATCTGGTCGAGCCCCTTCAGCCCGAACAGCTCCAGGGGCCTGAGCAGCTCGAGGCCCCAGGGCCCCTGCTCGAGCAGCCCGAGTGGCAGCCAGCCCGAGCGCGCGAGCGCCGGAAGCAGCAGCGTGTACGCCCAGACCACGAAGCCGGCGAGCAGCCCGGCGAGCGCGCCGCGGCGCGTGCCCCCCTTCCAGAAGATGCCGCCCAGCGCCGCCGGGGCGAACTGCGCCACCGCAGCGAACGAGATCAGGCCGATGGAGACCAGCGCGTAGGCCTCGCCGGCGAGCCGGAAGTACAGGTAGCCGAGCAGCAGGATCGCCACGATCGCGCCGCGCCGGATGCCGAGCAGCAGGCCGGTGAGATCGGGCCGCTCGTTGAGACGCAGGCTCCGCATGCGCAGCAGCACCGGCATCACCAGGTCGTTGCAGACCATGGTGGAGAGCGCGATGGTCTCCACGATCACCATTCCGGTGGCGGCCGACAGCCCGCCGATGAACACCAGCAGCGCGAGCAGCTCCTGCCTCTCGGCCATCGGGATGGTGAGCACGTAGGTATCGGCGTCGACGATTCCGGCCGGGAAATGCAGCCGGCCGCCGAAGGCGATCGGCAGCACGAACACGTTGATCGCCAGCATGTACAGCGGGAACAGCCAGATCGCCTTGTTGAGATGGCGCTCGTCCTTGTTCTCGATCACCGTCACCTGGAACTGGCGCGGCAGGAACATGATCGCCGCCATCGACAGGATGGTGAGCCAGACCCAGCTCGCGTAGTTGCCGGCGACGCCTTCCAGCGGCGTGAGCATCGGTGCGAGCGTTGCGTCGGCCGCGGCGCGCGCGAACACGTCGCCGAAGCCGTCGTAGATCACGAACGTGACGTACGTCCCCACCGCCAGGAAGGCGAGCAGCTTCACCAGCGACTCGAAGGCGATCGCGGCCACCATGCCCTCGTGGTGCTCGGCGGCGTCGAGGTGGCGCGTGCCGAAGGCGATGGTGAACAGCGCCAGGATCAGCGCCACCCACAGCGCGGTGTCCTGCGCCACCGGCACCGCGCCCACCTTGGCCGGCATCACGATCTCCGGGTACTGCATCAGGATCAGGAAGCCGTTCGACACCGCCTTGAGCTGCAGCGAGATGTACGGCACGATCCCCACCACCGCGATCACGGTCACCGCGCCGCCGAGCAGCGCGCTCTTGCCGTAGCGCGAAGCGATGAAGTCTGCGAGCGAGGTGATGCGGTTTTCCTTGCTGATGCGCAGGATCTTGCGCATCACTACCCACCACAGCGCGATCATCAGCGTCGGGCCGATGTAGATCGGCAGGAAGCCGACCCCGTCCGCGGCCGCGCGCCCGACGCTGCCGTAGAAGGTCCAGGCGGTGGCATAGACCGCGAGCGACAGGCTGTAGATGTACGGGCTCGCGATCACCGAGCGCCCGGCGTCGGCGCGCTTGTCGGCGTAATACGCGATCGCGAACAGCAGCCCGAGGTAGGCGAAGGAGGTGACGACGATGACCCAGCCCTGGAGCATGGCGCGGACCGCCTGGCGCTTATCTAATCACGCTTCTCGATGATCCAGGCCATGGCGGCGATCAGCGCCGCCCAGGCGCAGAAGATCCACGCGTAGAGGACCGGGATGCCGAGCACCGTGGCGGGCAGGTTGAACAGCGCCAGGAACGGGTAGTTGAACAGCACGAAGCCGAGCAGGCACAGCGCGATCAGCCGCTGGCCCTTTGCCTCGAACTCGCCCATCGCTCCCCTCCCCCCGGCCAGGCCTGGCTAAGGAGGCCTAGCCGTGCGCCGTCCTGATCTTGTCGACGATCTCGGGATTGGCAAGAGTCGACACGTCGCCCGGGTCCTGGCGATTGGAGATCGCCGCCAGCACGCGCCGCATGATCTTGCCGGAGCGCGTCTTGGGCATATCGGGGACGATGATCACCTGCCGCGGCCTGGCGATGGCGCCGATCTGGGAGACGACCGAAGCCGAGACCTTCTTCGCGATCTCCTCGGAGGCGTCCAGCCCGGGTTTCAAGGCGACATAGAGATCGGGCACCTTGCCCTTGATCGGGTCGGCGACCGGCACCACCGCGGCTTCCACGACCTCGGGCACGAGCAGCGCAGCCGACTCGATTTCCTTGGTGCCGAGGCGGTGGCCCGCCACGTTGATCACGTCGTCGATGCGGCCGAGAATGCGGTAGTAGCCGTCCTTCGCCTGCACCGCGCCGTCGCCGGCCATGTAAGGCCAGTCGCGCCAGTCCTTGCTCTTGCGGTTCCTGCAATAGCGCGAGTAGTACTGGTGAACGAAGCGGTCCGGGTCCTTCCAGATCGTCTGCATGATGCCGGGCCAGGGATTGCGGATGCAGATGTTGCCCGCCTTGCCCGAGCCGGCCTTGAGCTCGCTGCCTTCCTCGTCGTAGATCACCGGATGAATGCCCGGGATCGCGGGACCGGCGCTGCCCGGCTTCATCTTGTGGATCCCCGGCACCGTGCTGCACAGGAAGCCTCCGGTCTCGGTCTGCCACCAGGTGTCCACGATCACCGCCTGCTTCTTGCCGACCATCTTGTGGTACCACTTCCATACCTCGGGCTCGATCGGCTCGCCCACCGTGGTCATGTGCTTGAAGCGGTAGTGGTACTTCGCCGGCTCCTCGGGCCCCTCCTTGCGAAGCGCGCGGATCGCGGTCGGCGAGGTGTGGAAAATGTTCACGTCGAGCTCCTCGGCGATCCGCCAGGGCCGCCCCGCGTCCGGATGGGTCGGCACGCCCTCGAAAACGACCGAAGAGGCGGCGAGCGCGAGCGGGCCGTACACGATGTACGAGTGGCCGGTGATCCAGCCGATGTCCGCCATGCACCAGTACACGTCCTCGGGGTGGATGTCCTGGATGTACTTCGAGGTCCAGGTCACGTACGCGAGGTAGCCGCCGATGGAATGCTGGGCGCCCTTGGGCCGCCCGGTGGTGCCGCTCGTGTACATGAGGAATAGGGGCGCCTCGGCGGGCATCCGCACGGGCTCGATGCGCTTGCCGCGATACTTCGGCAGCAGATCGTTGACGACGAAGTCGCGCCCCTCCACGAGCTTCGTCGGGCTCGAGTACTTACCCGGGTAGCGCTGCCACACGAGCACCTTGTCGACCTTGTGGTTGTCCTTGGCCGCCTCGGTCACGGCGATGTCGGCCTTCTCCTTGTGGTCGAGCAGCTTCCCGCCCCGGTAATAGGCGTCCATGGTGATCATCACGCGGCTCTCGGAGTCGGAGGCGCGGTCGGCGCAGGCCTTGCCGCTGAAGCCGCTGAACACCTGCGAGTGAATCACGCCGAGCCGCGCGCAGGCGAGCATGGTGATCGGCAATTCCGCCACCATCGGCATGTGCAGCGTGACCCGGTCGCCGGCTTTCAGGCCGCAGAAGTCGCGCAGCAGCGCGGCGAACTCGTTGACGCGGACGTACAGCTCCTGGTAGGTGAGGTGCTGGATCGCCTCGTGCTCCGGCTCGGGCACGAAATGAAGCGCCGTCTTGTTCTTGTGCCTGGCGAGGTGGCGGTCGACGCAGTTGTAGCAGGCGTTGATCCTGCCGCCGACGAACCAGCGCCAGAACGGGGGATTGGTTCCGTCGAAGATCTTGTCCCACTTCTTGTACCAGTCCAGGAGCTCGGCGAACTCCTTGAAGTACCCGGGAAACTTGTCGAGCGAAAAGCGCTTGAAGACGCCCTTGTCGGTCAGGTTGGCCTGGGCGATGAACTCCTTGGCCGGCGCGAAGTAGGCCTCTTCCTGCCAATGCACCGCGATCTGCGCTTCGGAGACCTCGGCGCCGGACTGCTCACTGGGCCGACGGCGCGCTCTCTGCTCTGCCATGACGGTTCCTCCTCCAGTCCTCGGGTGACGATCGCGTGCGAAAGGCTATGCTACATTGGCCGCCTTTTTCAAGCTGCCCCGTTTCTCATGCAAACCACCATCTGCAGGGAGCACCTGGTGCAGAGCGTCGCCGACGCCCTGCAGTTCATCTCCTACTACCATCCCGCCGATTACATCCGCGCGCTGGCGCGCGCCTACGAGCGGGAGCAGTCGAGCGCGGCGAAGGACGCGATCGCGCAGATCCTGACCAACTCGCGCATGTGCGCCGAAGGGCACCGCCCGATCTGCCAGGACACCGGTATCGTGAACGTGTTCCTCAAGATCGGCATGGGGGTGCGGTTCGATTTCGCGGACTCGCTGGAGGACGCGGTCAACGAAGGCGTGCGGCGCGCCTACCTCGATCCGGACAACAAGCTGCGCGCCTCCGTGCTGGAGGGCTTCGAAAGGCGCAACACGAAAGACAACACCCCGGCCGTGATCCATATGCGGCTGGTGCCGGGCGACAAGCTCGAGGTCGACGTCGCGGCCAAGGGCGGCGGCTCGGAAGCGAAGTCGAAGTTCGCGATGCTCAACCCCTCGGACTCGATCGCCGAGTGGGTGCTCAAGACCGTGCCGACCATGGGCGCGGGCTGGTGCCCGCCCGGCATGCTCGGCATCGGCGTGGGCGGCACCGCCGAGAAAGCGATGCTGATGGCGAAGGAGTCGCTGATGGAGCCGATCGACATGGCCGAGCTCAAGGCGCGTGGCCCGCGCGACAAGCTCGAGGCGCTGCGCGTCGAGCTCTACGACAAGGTGAACGCGCTCGGCATCGGCGCGCAGGGCCTGGGCGGGCTGTCCACGGTGCTCGACGTCAAGATCCGCGCCTACCCCACGCACGCCGCGAACCAGCCGGTGGCGATGATTCCGAACTGCGCCGCCACCCGGCACGCGCATTTCGTGCTCGACGGCTCGGGGCCGGCCGAGTTCGAGGCGCCCAAGCTCTCCGACTGGCCGGCGGTCACGTGGAAGCCGGATACGAATTCCAGGCGCGTCGATCTGGATAAGTTGAGCAAGGAAGAAGTTGCATCCTGGCAGCCCGGCCAGCGCCTGCTGCTCAAGGGCAGGCTGCTCACCGGGCGCGATGCGGCGCACAAGAGAATTCAGGAGTTGCTGGAGGGCGGCAAGTCCTTGCCGGTCGATTTCAAGAACCGCGTCATCTACTACGTCGGCCCGGTCGATCCGGTGCGCGACGAAGTGGTGGGACCCGCGGGCCCCACCACCGCGACGCGCATGGACAAGTTCACCGAGACCATGCTCGGCAAGACCGGCCTGCTCGCGATGGTCGGCAAGGGCGAGCGCGGCCCGGCGGCGATCGACTCGATCCGCAGGCACAAGGCCGCCTACCTGATGGCGGTCGGCGGGGCGGCCTACCTCGTCGCCAAGGCGATCCGCAAGTCGCGCGTGCTCGCCTTCGAGGACCTCGGCATGGAAGCGATCTACGAGTTCGAGGTGGAAGACATGCCGGTCACAGTGGCGGTCGACTCGAACGGCGAATCGGTCCACAGCACCGGTCCCGCGGCATGGTCGAAGAAAATCGTTGAATTGAAGCTTCCCGTCACCGAAGCGTGACGAATTGGCGCGCCGTCTGGGCCATCTTTGCGGGTGGCCTCGTCGCGGGCGCGTACATCACCAAGGTGCCCCCGGCGCTGCCCGCGCTGCGCGAGGAGCTCGGCCTCACGCTCGTCGAGTCGAGCTTCATCGCCACGATGTTCAACGTCATGGGCATGGCGGTCGGAATGCTCGCCGGGGTGCTTTGCGATCGCTTCGGCCACAAGCGACTGGCGCTCGCCGGGCTCGCGGTGATGGCCGCGGGCGGCGCGCTCGGCGCCGGCGTGGGCCGCTTTGCGCCCCTGCTCGCGGCGCGCTTTCTCGAGGGTGTCGGCTTCATTCTGTTCACCGTGGCCGCGCCGGCGCTGATGAGCGCAGTCACCGGCAGCGCGCGCGAGCGCGCCAAGGCGCTCGGCCTGTGGAGCGCTTACATGCCCGCGGGGGGCAGCCTCGCCCTGCTCGCCGCGCCGCTGGTGATCGGCGCATGGGGATGGCGCGGTCTGTGGATCGTGCTCGCCGTCGCGGCGACCGCGTGCATGGCGCTGCTCGCCCGTGCCGTCCCGGCCTCGCGCCTGGGGCAGGTCAGCTCGCTGCGGCTGGTGCTCGAGTCCCTCGCCCAGAAAGGCAACATCGTGCTCTCGGCGCTGTTCGCCTTCTACGTCGCGCAATGGACTTCGGTGATGATCTGGCTGCCCACGTTCCTCATCGACGAGCGCGCTACGGCGACCACGACGGCCGCGCTGCTCACGGCGCTGATGGTGCTGGTCAACGTTCCCGGCAACCTGGGCGGCGGCTGGCTGATCGCGCGCGGGGTCAAGCGGGGGACGCTGGTCGTCACGGCCTGCGCCGTCACCGCCCTGTGCGATGTCGGCATGCTCACCGACCTGCTGCCCGACGCGCTGCGCTTCGCCCTGGTGCTCGCTTTCTCGATGGTCGCGGGCGTCATCCCGGCGTCCATCTTCTCCGGGCTTCCCGTGCACGCCAGGACGCCCCAGCACATCGGCACCGGCAACGGCATGGTGATGCAGGCTTCGCAGGCGGGCCAGTTCTTCGGCCCGCTCGCGCTCGCCTGGATCGCCTCGCGCTTCGGCGGCTGGGAGCTTGCGCTCTGGGCGATGCTCGCGTTCGCCGCCGGCGGCGCGCTCTGCGGCGTGGCGATCGGCGCGATCGAGAAGCGGCTGCCCGGCCGGAGCTAGAATCCGCTCATGCCGCGAGTCCATGTCTGCGAGGTCGGCCCGCGCGACGGGCTGCAGAACGCGAGGCACCTGATGAGCACCGAGGCGAAGAAGGCCTGGATCTCGGCGCTCGCCGCCGCGGGCCTGCGCGAGATCGAGGTGGGCTCGTTCGTGCCGCCGAAGCTGATTCCGGCCATGGCGGACACCGCCGAGGTGGTAAGACATTCCCTGCAGATTCAGGGATTGAAAGTCGTGGCCCTGGCCCCGAACCTGAAGGGCTTCCAGCGCGCGCTCGAGGCCGGCGCGCACAAGGTCACTTTCCCGGTCTCGGCAAGCCGCGCGCACAGCGAGTCGAACGTGCGCATGACCCCCGAGCAGATGGTCGAGGAGGTGCGCAAGTGCGCGCGCCTGGGCGGCGCGCAGATCGAAGGCGCGGTCTCGACCGCCTTCGGCTGCACGATGCAGGGGGTGGTGCCCGAGGACGAGGTGGTGCGCATCGCCGCCTCGCTCGCCGAGTTCTGCGACGCGGTCGCGCTCGCGGACACGGTGGGCTACGCCAATCCTGCGCAGGTGAAAAGGCTGTTCCGGCTTGTTCGTTCTCAAATCGGTTCAAAGCTCGAAGGCGCGCATTTCCACAACACGCGCGGCCTCGGGCTCGCCAACGCGCTCGCCGCCTACGAGGAAGGGGTGCGCAACTTCGACAGCTCGATGGGCGGGCTGGGCGGCTGCCCCTTCGCGCCCGGCGCGAGCGGCAACGTGATCACCGAGGACCTGGTGTTCATGTTCGAGAGCATGGGTGTCAGCACCGGGATCGACCTGGAGAAACTTTTTCAGGCAAGAAAGATCCTCACAGAAGCGATTCCCGAAGAACCCGTCTACGGGCATACGCCCCTCGCCGGCCTGCCAAAAGGATTCCGTGCTGCGGCATGAACAGGGGGACCTTGGGCGGCCCCCCCGTACCCCCCTGCAAGCATGAATCTTCCTCTCGAAGGGGTGCGCGTGGTGGAGTTCGCGCACATGGTGATGGGACCCTCCTGCGGGCTCGCGCTCGCCGATCTCGGCGCCGAGGTGATCAAGGTCGAGCCGCTCGAGGGCGACAACACGCGGCGCCTCGAAGCCGCCGGCGCGGGCTTCTTCCCGGTCTTCAACCGCAACAAGAAAAGCCTTGCCGTCGACCTGGCGCACCCGCAAGGCAAGAGCCTGGTCCTGAGGCTGCTCGATTCCGCCGACGTGCTGACCGAGAACTTCCGGCCCGGGGCGCTGGACCGCCTCGGCTTTTCGTATGACGTGCTTGAAAAGAGAAACCCCAGGCTCGTGTACTGCTCGCTGAAGGGTTTCCTCAAGGGGCCCTACGAGCATCGCCCTGCTCTCGACGAGGTGACGCAGATGATGGGCGGGCTCGCCTACATGACCGGGCTGCCCGACCGGCCGCTGCGCGCCGGGTCCTCGGTGGTCGACATCATGGGCGGCACCTTCGCCGCGCTGGGCATCCTCGCCGCGCTGCGCTGCCGCGAGCGCACCGGCCGCGGCCAGCAGGTGACGAGCGCGCTGTTCGAGAGCACCGCCTATCTCGTCGCGCAGCACATGGCGCAGTACGAGCTCACCGGCGAGGCGCCCCCGCCGATGTCGGTAAAGCGCCCCGCCTGGGGCGTTTACGACATCTTCGCCACCGCCGGCGGCGGACGCCTGTTCATCGGCGTGGTCACCGACACGCAGTGGGAAGTCTTCTGCCGCGAATTCTCCGAACAGGCGCTCGCCGACGACAGCCGCCTCAGGACCAACGCGCTGCGCGTGAAAGCGCGCGACTGGCTGATCCCGCGGCTGGGCGAGGTGTTCCTGCGCTACGGGCAGGCGGAGCTGACGAAGAAGCTCGAGGCGATCGGGCTGCCGTTCGCGCCGATCGCGAAGCCCTGGGACCTGCTCGAGGACCCGCACCTCGTCGCCTCCGGCGGGCTGCTGGAAACCAGGGTGGGAGAAAAGACCATCCGCGTGCCGGCGCTGCCGCTCGAGCTCGGCGGCAAGCGCCTGGGCAAGCGCAGCGACCCGCCGCGCCTGGGCGAGCATGGCCGGGAGCTGCTCGCCGCTCTGGGATGCACACCTGGGGAAATCGACGGCCTGCTCGAGCGGCGCGTCGTCGCTTTCCCTGGCTGACTAGCGTTTCTCGACCGAGAGCGCGCCAGGCCCGTAGGTTGCCACCAGCAGCAGCCCGCCGATGATGGCGGCGTTCTTCAGGAAGTTGTTCATCTCGCCGAACCAGCGCGCGGCCTCGACCGACCAGAAGCGGTGCGCCGTGAACGTGGCGATGACCACGAACAGAATCAGGAGCCACGCGGCCCAGCGCGTGCGCCAGCCGATGACCAGCAGGAGGCCGCCGCCGAGCTCGATCACGATGGCAAGGATCGCCATCACTTCCGGGAGCGGCAGGCCGACCTTGCCCATGTAGCCGACGGTTCCCGAGTAGCCGGTGAGCTTCAGGTAGCCGTTCACCAGGAACACCGCAGCGAGCAGGATTCTTGCCGCGAGGTTGAAGATCGGATCGTACGAAGCCGGGGTTGCGGGCGCTGCGCTGATCGTCGTGTTCATCCTTCCCTCCCTTTTAAGTGCGAAGATCCGTTGATGTAACCGATCGGTTACATTTTCCGCTATTGCGCGAGCGTGTCGATGCCCGCTTTCGCAATTTGCTCGTCCTCGTGCGACTGCACGCCCGAAACGCCGACTCCGCCGACGCAACCGCCCTCGACCATGATCGGCAGCCCGCCCTGGACGGGGGTGATTTCCGGCATGCGCAGCAGCTCCGGCCGCGTCCGGATGCGCTCCTGCCAGGCGGCGGTCGAGCGGCGCGATTCGGCCGCAGTGCGGCCTTTCTCCGCCGCGATGCGCGCGTTGGCCGGAGAAGCGCCGTCCATGCGGATGAGATGCAGGAGGTGGCCGCCGTCGTCGAGGATGGCGATGCAGACGTTCCAGTTGTTCTTCCTTGCTTCGGTCTCGGCGGCTGCCGAGATCTTGCGGCAGTCCTCGAGGGTCAGCATCGGCCTGCTTTTCATTGGTTCCCCAGACTTTGTCTTATCTGCTCCAGTGCGCCGGGATCTTCGATCGTGGTGAGGTCGCCCGGGTCGCGCCCTTCGGCAAGCGCCTGGATGGAGCGGCGCAGCGTCTTGCCGGAGCGCGTCTTTGGCAGCAGGGTCACGAAGTGCACCGCCTTGGGCCGTGCGATGGCGCCGAGCTGCTTGTCCACGGTTTCCATGACCTCCTGCGGGGTGGTTCTCTTCGATGCGTCCTTCAGGACGGCAAAGGCGAGCGGCATCTGGCCCTTGATCGGATCGGCGACGCCCACGACCGCGCACTCGGCGATGTTCGGATGCGCGCTCACCGCCTCCTCGATCTCGCGCGTGCCCAGGCGGTGGCCGGCGACGTTGATCACGTCGTCGGTGCGACCGAGGATGAAGTAGTACCCGTCCTTGTCGCGGATGCCCCAGTCGAAGGTCGAGTAGATGAGCTGGTTCTTGAAGTCCTTGAAGTAGGTGTCGACGAAGCGCTGGTCGTCGCCCCATACCGTCGACATGCAACCGGGGGGCAGCGGCGGGGCGATCGTCACCACGCCCTTTTCGCCATCCTTTACTTCATTTCCCGTGATTTCATGAAGCAACCGCACGTCGTAGCCGTACACCGGGAAGCTGGGCGAGCCCATCTTGAGCGGCGTGTTCTCCACCCCCGGATGCGCCGAGAGCAGCGGCCAGCCGGTCTCGGTCTGCCAGTAATGGTCGATCACCGGCCGGCCGAGCGATTCGGTGATCCACACGTGCGTCGGCTCGTCGAGCGGCTCGCCGGCGAGGAACAGGTGCTTGAGCGAGGACAGGTCGTACTTCTTCAGGTAAGCCGGGTCCTGCTTCTTCAGCACCCGGACCGCGGTCGGCGCGGAGAACATCACCGCCACCTTGTGCTCCTGCACGATCTTCCACCAGATGCCGGCGTCGGGCCGGATCGGCACGCCCTCGTACAGGATGGTGGTCATGCCGGCGATGAGCGGCGCGTAGACGATGTACGAGTGCCCCACCACCCAGCCGATGTCCGAGGTGGTGAACATCGTCTCGCCCGGCTCGCCGCAGAAGATGTGCTGCATCGACGCGGCGAGCGCCACGGCGTAGCCGCCCACGTCGCGCTGCACGCCTTTCGGCTTGCCGGTGGTGCCGGAGGTATAGAGGATGTACGAGGGCTGGTTCGACTCGAGCCAGGCGCAAGGCACGTCGGTGAGCGTGACCTCCCGCTCCAGCGCGGCCCAGTCCACGTCGCGAGCGCGCACGCTCGCCATCGCCGGGTCGAGCCCGCGGCGGAAGATCAGCACCTTGCGCGGCGGATGCCTGGCGAGCTTGAGCGACTCGTCGACCAGCGCCTTGTAGAGCACGTGCTTGCCCATGCGGCTGCCGCCGTCGGCGGTGAGCATCAGCGCGGGCCTCGCGTCGTCGATGCGCGCCGCGAGGCTGGCGGCAGCGAAGCCGCCGAACACCACCGAATGGATGGCGCCGAGCCGCGCGCAGGCGAGCATGGCGAACACCGCCTCGGGGATCATCGGCATGTAGATGATCACGCGCTCGCCCTGCTTCACGCCGAGCGACTTCATCATCGCCGCGACGCGGTTGACCTCGAAGAACAGCTCCTCGTAGGTGAAGCTGCGGCTCTTGTCGACCTCGGTGGAGATCCAGACCAGCGCCTTCTGCTTGCCGCGCGCGGCGAGGTGGCGGTCGAGCGCGTTATGGCACAGGTTGGTCTCGCCGCCCACGAACCAGCGCGCGAAGGGCGGGCGCGAATAGTCGAGGACGCGGTTGAACGGCTTGTGCCAGTGGATCAGCTGCGCCTGCTCGGCCCAGAATCCTTCACGATCCTCGAGCGAGCGGCGGTGGAACGCCGCATAGGTGGCCATGCCACTATTGTTGCCCAGCTTTGAGCGCCTTGGCGATCTCCAGCAGCCGGCGCAGCAGCTCCTCCGAGCGATCGCCCGGGCGGCTCCGGCTCGCCGCTTCCAGCACGCGCAGCGCCCGCTAGACATCTTCCCCGAGGCCCGGCCGAGCCGGGGCGCGAGGCGCCGCCTCGAGGCGCTGCAGGGCGAGCCGCATCAGGTCCTCGATGGAGGCGGCGGCGCCGTCGACGGCGGCCGAGGCGAGGCCGAAGCTGCAGGCGATCTTGAGCGCCTGGCCTGCGTAGCCGACCTGCGCGCCTTCCAGCTGCTCGCGCAAGCGGCGCGCCACCGCGTTCATGTGCGCCGCCGCCGCGCCGGGCGCGAGGAGCACGAAAGTATCCGGCGCGGTCCGCCCGAGCGCGTCGCCGGAGCGCAAGGCGGCGAGGATCGCCTTGGCGATCTGCGCGAGCAGCTGCTCGGCGACCTGGCCGCCCGCGCGCCGCGCGAGCTCCGCGTGGCTGTCGATGCGCAGCGCCATGACGGAAAGCTCCGTGGCGTTCCGGCGGGCGGAAGCGTAGTACCTGCGCCCTTCGCTGAGCAGACCGCGCGCCGTCAGCACCCCGGTAAGCGCGTCACGGGTCGTGGGGGCAGGTGCAGGCGCGGGGGGGCTCGCCGGGCGAACCATCTTCAGCAGGCGCTCGATCCGGGTCAGGACCTCGCGCGCGTCCGCCGACTTCGAGATGAACGAGCTCGCGCCGGCGTCGCGCGCGCGCTTCTTCGTCGCCGCCTGCTCGTCGCCGGTGATGATGGCCACCGGCAGCGTGCGCACGCGCGCGTCGCTCGAGCCGCGGATGCGCCCGAGCAGCCCGAAGCCGTCGAGCCGGGGCATGTCGAGATCGGTGAACACCATCACCACCGACGCGTCGCGCGACACGACATCCCAGGCGGCTTCCCCGTCCGCCTCCTCGAGCACCGTGAACGAGGTGCTCAGGATGCTGCGAAAGGTGGTGCGGACGAACTTGGAGTCGTCCACCACCAGGACCCGCTGGCGTAGGCTGCCGGCCTGCATGCGCCTAGTGTGGGCGCCCTGGCAAGCGCCCCACTAGGTCATGCGTCACAGTTTCACTCGCTCAGGTCGACGACCACCCGGCGGCTGACCTTGGCGTCGATGAAGTCGCCGAAAACCTTCGGCAGCTCGGCGAAGGCGATGGTGCGGCACATTTCCTTGAGCAGCGGCGGCTTCATGTCCGAGCCGAGCCGGCGCCACACCTCGCGGCGCAGCTCGGGCGAGGGCGCCTCGGTCGAGTTGACGCCGAGCAGGCTCACGCCGCGCAGGATGAAGGGCATGACCGTGGTATTGAGGTTCGGGCTCGCGGCGAGGCCGATCGAAGCGATCACTCCGTTCACCTTCATGGTGCTCGCCATCCACGCCAGCACCTCGCCGCCCAGGTTGTCCACCGCGCCGGCCCAGGTCGCCCTGTCGAGGGGTTTGACTTTCGAAAAATCAATTTCGCTTCTTAGCTTGATCTCCTTGGCCCCGAGCTTCTTCAGCCAGTCCGCCTCGTTCGCCTTCCCGGTCAGCGCGACCACCTCGTAGCCGAGCTTCGCCAGGGAGGCAATGGCGATCGAGCCGACCCCGCCGGTCGCGCCGTCCACGATCACCGGGCCGTTGTCCGGCCTGAGCCCGTTCTGCTCCATGCGCACGATGCCCAGGCCGGCGGTGAAGCCGGCGGTGCCGAAGGCCATCGCCTCCCACAGCGACATGCCGTGCGGCAGCTTGACCAGCCACTCGGCCGGCACGCGCGCGTACTGCGCGTAGCCGCCATGGTGGGCGACGCCGAGGTCGAAGCCCACCGCGAGCACCGCGTCGCCCTTGACGAAGCGCGAATCGCCGGAGCTCACCACGGTGCCGGAGAAGTCGATGCCGCCGATGCACGCTTGCCTTCTCAGGATCCTTCCCTTGCCGGTCGCCGCCAGCGCGTCCTTGTAGTTGACGTCGGAGTAGGCCACGCGCACCACCACCTCGCCGGGATCGAGCTCCTCGAGCGCCATCTCGACGAAGCCTGCGCGGATCTTGCGGTCGATCTCTTCCAGCCTGAAGGCCTTGAATTTCTGCATGGGGTAATTTTACTGACTGCCGCGGCGCGCCGGCAGCCGGCGATATTGCGCCGCCTGCATCTCGTGCAGGCGGCTGACGGCGCGCTGGAACTCGGCCGCGCTCTCCCCCTCGGTGAACAGCTCCTCGGGCGGCGCCTCGGCCGAGACGATCAGCTTGACGCGCTCGTCGTACAGGACGTCGACCAGCCAGGTGAAGCGCCGCGCCGCGTCGGACTGCCTGGCCGACAGGCGCGGCACGCCGGACAGGACCACGGCATGGAAGCGCTTCGCGAGATCCACGTAATCGGCGTACGAGCGCGGCCCGCCGCACAGCACGCGGAAATCGAACCACACCACGCCGCCGGAGCGCCGGCGGTAGGCAATGGTGCGCCCCTCGACGTCGAGCGCCTGGCGCTCCTCCTCGACGTCCTTGAGCTCCTGGAAGACGTTTTCCAGCTCCGTTTCGCTGTCCGGGCCGACATGGTAGACCCTGACGCGCTCCATCTTCAGCCGCCGGTAGTCGGTGCCGTTGTCGACTCGCACCACGTCGAGCCGGCTCTTGATGAGCTCGATCGCCGGCAGGAAGCGGCTGCGCTGCAGCCCGTTCGGGTACAGGCCGCCGGGCGGATAGTTGGAAGTCATCACGAACTCGACGCCGCGCTCCATCGCCTGCTCGAGGAAGCGGCCCAGGATCATCGCGTCGGCGATGTCCGACACGTGGAACTCGTCAAAGCAAACCAGTCGATGTCGTCGCGCGGTCCTCGCCGCCACTTCGGCGATCGGGTCCTCGGTGCCCTTCACCGCGTCGAGCTCGCGATGGATCTCGCGCATGAAGTGGTGGAAATGCACGCGGCGCTTGCGCACCAGCGGCACGCACAGGTAGAAGGCGTCCATGAGGAAGCTCTTGCCGCGCCCCACCGGCCCCCACAGATACACGCCCTTGGGCAGCGGCGGCTTGACCAGCAGCCGCTTCAGCGCGGTATCGCGCCTCGCCTTGTACGCGCTCCACTCCTCGTACAGGCGCTGCAGCCGCTCGACCGCGAGCCGCTGGGAAGGGTCGGAGACAAAGCCGCGCTTGCTCAGGCTCTGCTCGTAGACCGAGACAACGTCCTGCTTATCGGCCATCGCTGTCGTGGCGGGCGAGCCAGGCACCCCAGGCAAGGAAAGCCCCGATCAGGGCGAAGAGCGGCCCGACGATGCTGATGATGATGCCGTACGCCCAGCCGCCCTCGCCCACCGGGCGGCTGCTGCCCGGCTCTCCCGGGAGGTAGCGCACGGCGAGGCGATCGCCCGGGCGGGCGGCTTCCCAGGCGGCGACCTCGAGCACGGCTCGCCCCTCGCCCTTCGCGCCCTCGGGGGTGTCGAAACGGTAGAGCGCCACGTATTCGGTGCGGCTGCGCCCGCCCCGCTGCGCCTCATCGACCTGCTTGGAAACGATACGCGCCTCGGCGTTTTTGCCTTGGGCCGCATACCGCCGCTCCCTGAGAAGCTCGCCGATGCCGTCGATGGTGGCGCCGCAGCCGGCAAAGAAGAACACCGCGCCGATGCCGGCGCCCCACCACCAGCCGCGAGCGGGCTTCGGGGTTCCCTTTTGTACTGCGGGGGACAGGGCTGGCGCTACCGGCGTCGGCCTGGGCGCTTTCCTGCGCGCCGCCGGCCGGCTGCGGCCCCACCAGGCAACCCCGCCGCAGGCGAGCACGCCCGCGCCGCCAATGACGAGGAAGAGGATCGGCGCGACCCAGCTCGGCTCCCACCCCTGCACGCGATGCAGCCACGGGCTGCCCGCGACATACGTGACCGCGACCGGCGCGCGCTCCTTCAGCCGCTCCCATTCGTCGACGTCGAGCTCGCTCGTCCCGACGATTTCCTCGCCGGAATCGCCCTGGAAGCGGTAGGTGACCTGGTAATGCGTCGATTGCGAGCGGCTGCGGCCCGGGCCGCTCGAGCTGCCGCTCGATTTCTTGACGATGGCCTTGGAGAGCACCGTAGCCTCGGCCTGCTGGCCGCGCGCCTCGAAAAGCGCCTGCTCGGACTGCACGGCGCCGAGCCAGAAAACGCCGCCGCCCGCGAAAGGCAGGAAGAACAGCGCGCCGATGATGTCGAGCGCGTGGGCCGGCGAGCGCGCGACCCAGGCGGCAAAGCCCGACGGCACCGGAGCGCGGCCGAGGATGAGGCAGATCCCGAGCGGCGCGAACACCACGCCGACGAGCCCGAACACGATCGGCAGGATGAGGTCGCGCTGCTGGCCTTCCACGCGATGTGCCGCGGGATCTTCCCTGAGATAGCGCACCTCGAGCGCATCGCCCGGGCTGAGCCGCCGCCAGAGCGCCTCGTCGATCGCGGCGCTCGCCGAGACGGGCGAGCCCTGCTCGGGGGTGAAGCGGTAGTGCACGCGGTACTCCGGCCGCACGATGGTGCCGCTGGCGCGGTCGGCGATTACGTACTTGCGCACCAGCTCGGCGCGCGCGGTTCGCCCCTCGGCGGCAACCTGCCGCTCCTCGAGCGCGCTCCACAGGTACAGCGCGACTCCGCCGAAGATCGTCCCGAGCATAAGGAACAGGCCTCCTACGCCCAGGGTGGCGCGGTCCGCCACGGCTACCCGTTCAGCGACCTCTTGTCCACCGCTAGCGCGGCCTCGCGCATGACCTCGGACATCGAAGGATGGGCGTGGCAGATGCGCGCGATGTCCTCCGAGGAGGCGCCGAACTCCATCGCCACCACCGCCTCGGCGATCAGCTCGCTCGCCAGGCTGCCGATCGCGTGCACCCCGAGGATGCGGTCGCTGCCTGCGTCGGCGAGGATCTTGACGAAGCCCTCGGGCTCCTCGCGGCCGAGCGCGCGCCCGTTGTAGGCGAAGGGGAAGCGCCCGGCGCGATAGGCGACGCCTTCGGCCTTGAGCCGCTGCTCGGTCTTGCCCACCCAGGCGATCTCGGGCGCGGTGTAGATCACCCAGGGGATGGCGTCGTAGTTCACGTGCCCGTGCTGGCCGGCGATGATCTCTGCCACCATCACGCCCTCGTCCTCCCCCTTGTGGGCGAGCATCGGCCCGCGCACCACATCTCCCACGGCGTACACGCGCGGCAGCGCGGTGCGGCAGTTCTTGTCGACTTCGATGAACCCCTTGGGGTCGAGCTTCAGGCCGATGTTTTCCGCCCCCAGGCCGTCGGTGTTGGGCACCCGGCCGACCGAAACGATGAGCCGATCGCAATCGAATATTTTACTTGAGCCTTCCTTCGTACTGTACTGAATTGACAACCCTTTCTTTGACTCCTTCACACCGGAAATCGTCACCCCAAGCTCGATGTCGAGGCCTTGGCCCTTGGTGAAGATCTTCCAGGCCTCCTGGGCGACGGTCTCGTCGGCGGCGCCGAGAAACGTGGGAAGCGCCTCCAGGACCTTGACCGTGGAGCCGAGCCGGCGCCAGACGCTGCCGAGCTCCAGGCCGATCACGCCGGCCCCGATGACCCCGAGGCGCGGCGGCACCGAGTCGAAGGCGAGCGCGCCCTCGTTGTCGCAGATCAGCTTGTTGTCGACCGGGATGCCAGGGAGGTGCCGGGCCTTGGAGCCGGTCGCAATGATGACGTTCTTCGCCTCGACGGTTTCGGAATCGACCTCGATCTTCCAGGTCGTTCCCCCGGAGACGAGCTTGCCGTGGCCCTGGAGCCACGTGACCTTGTTTTTCTTGAACAGGCCGGCGATGCCGGAGGTCATCTTGCCGACGATCCTGTCCTTGCGCTCCAGCATCGTCTTCAGGTCGAACTTCACCCCGCTCGCGGTGATGCCGTGGGCCTTGAACTGGTGCAGCACCCGCTCGTAGTTCTCGGAGGACTCGAGCAGGGCCTTGGAAGGGATGCAGCCGACGTTGAGGCAGGTGCCGCCGAGCGCGAAGTCCCCTTTCGGGGTTTTCCACTGCTCGATACAACCGACACTCATTCCTAACTGAGCAGCACGGATCGCGGCGATGTAGCCGCCCGGCCCCGCGCCGATGACGACGACGTCAAAGCTCTTCACGGGGAACGAAGATCCAAAGGACGATGTAGACGAACACCGTGAAGCCGCCGAACACCAGGCCGAGTACGAAGAGCATGCGCCAGATCCAGCTTTCCACGCCGGTGAGCCGCGCGATGCCGCCGCAGACGCCTGCGATCCACCGGTCCGTCGCCGAGCGGCGCAGGCGGTTGATGGCGAGCCCGGCGCCGGGTCCGGGCGCGGCAGCGAGCAGGCGCGCCTTCGCCTGCTCGAACTCCCCCTGGGTCAGGGCGCCCTTGGCGAGCAGCTGGTGCAGCTTGTCGAGCTCGTCGGCGGTCGACATCAGATCTCGAGCACCAGCCGGGCCGGATCTTCCAGTGCTTCTTTAATACTTATTAAGAATAAAACTGCTTCGCGGCCGTCGATGATGCGGTGGTCGTAGGAGAGCGCGAGGTAGTTCATCGGCCGCACCACCACCTGGCCGCCCTCCACCACCGCCCGGTCCTTGGTGGCGTGCACGCCCAGGATCGCCGACTGCGGCGGGTTGATGATCGGCGTGGACAGCATCGAGCCGAACACCCCGCCGTTGGAGATCGAGAAGGTGCCGCCGGTGAGCTCCTCGATCGCGAGCTTGCCGTCCTGCGCGCGCTTGCCGAAGTCGCCGATCTTCTTCTCGATCTCGGCGAAGCTCATGCGCTCGGCGTCGCGCAGGATCGGCACCACCAGCCCGCGCGGGCTGCCAACCGCGACGCCGATGTCGAAGTAGCCGTGGTAGACGATGTCGCTGCCGTCGATCGAGGCGTTCACCACCGGGAAGCGCTTCAGCGCATGCACCGAGGCCTTGACGAAGAAGGACATGAAGCCCAGGCGCACGCCGTGCTCCTTCTCGAAGCGCTCCTGGTAGCGCTTGCGCATCTCGATCACCGGCGCCATGTTCACCTCGTTGAAGGTGGTGAGGATGGCGGCGGTCGATTGCGACTGCACCAGGCGCTCGGCCACGCGCTGGCGCAGGCGCGACATCGGCACGCGCTGCTCCGGCCGGCCGGTGGTGAGCTGCTCGATGTCGACCGGAGGCGGGGTCTGCGGGAGCGGAGATGCTTTTTGTGCAGAAACCTTGCCCACCTGCTCCAGCACGTCCCCCTTCGTCACGCGGCCGTCGCGGCCGGTGCCGAGGATCTTGGAAGTGTCGATGCCCTTTTCCGCGGCGATCTTCTGCGCGGCAGGCATCACGGGTCTTGAAGCGGGTTGAGGCCTGGGGGCCGGGGGCTGCTCAGCCGGTTGTCTAACAGCAGCTGCTTTTCCTTCGGTGTCGATCTGGGCGATGACGTCGCCCGAGCCGACCGCGTCGCGCGCCTTCTTCAGGATCTTCACCAGCACGCCGTCGGCGGGCGCGGGCAGCTCGAGCACCACCTTGTCGGTCTCGATGTCGATCAGGTTCTCGTCGCGCGCGACCGCCTCGCCTTCCTTCTTGTGCCAGTCGAGCAGCGTCGCCTCGGCGACCGACTCCGAGAGCTGCGGCACCTTCACTTCCACGATCATGACTGCTCCCGTTCAGTTTTTCCCCGGCTTCCGCTAGGCATCCGCCGGGTTGTGAAAAACCAGCACGTAACGTGCCGGGAAAACAACAAAATCAATTACTTGTACTTTCCGAACGCTTGCTCCGCCAGCGTCTTCTGGCGCTCGTTGTGGCGCGCCGCGTAGCCGCCCGCCGGCGAAGCCGAGGCGGGGCGGCCGGCATAGTACAGCTTCTGCTCCTCGCGCATGTTCTCGCGCAGGTAGTGCGCGGTCTGGTACCAGGCGCCCTGGTTCTGCGGCTCCTCCTGGCACCACAGCACTTCCGCCGCGCCGGGGTAGCGCTTCAGCTCGGCGGCGAACTGCTTGTGCGGGAAAGGATAGAGCTGCTCGATGCGGATGATCGCAGTATCGGCCTTTTGAAGTTCTGTTCGCTTGAGAGCCAGGTCGTAGTAGACCTTGCCGCAGCAGGCGATGATGCGCTTCACGCCCTTTTCATCGACCGTGCTGGTGTCCGGAATCACGCTCTGGAAGGCGCCGTTCGCCAGGTCCCGGATCGGCGAGGAAGCCTCCTTCTTGCGCAGCAGCGACTTCGGCGTGAGCACCACCAGCGGCTTCCTGAAAGGCCGCAGCATCTGGCGGCGCAGCAGGTGGAAGATCTGCGCCGCGCTGGAAGGCACGCACACCTGCATGTTGTGCTCGGCGCACAGCTGCAGGTAGCGCTCCAGGCGCGCCGAGCTGTGCTCGGGCCCCTGCCCCTCGTAGCCGTGCGGCAGTAACTGGACCAGCCCGCAAACCCTTCCCCACTTGGTCTCGCCCGAGCTGATGAACTGGTCCATCACCACCTGCGCGCCGTTGGCGAAATCGCCGAACTGCGCTTCCCAGATGACCAGCGCGTTGGGCTCCGCGGTGGCGAAGCCGTATTCGAAGCCGAGCACCGCCTCCTCCGAGAGCACCGAGTCGATGACCACGAAGGCGCCCTGGTCCTTGGAGATGTTCTGCAGCGGGATGTAGGTGCCCTCGTCCCAGCGCTCGCGCTCCTGGTCGTGCAGCACCGAGTGGCGGTGCGCGAAAGTGCCGCGGCCCGAGTCCTGCCCCGAGAGCCGCACGTCGTAGCCGTTGGACAGCAGCGAGGCGTAGGCGAGCGACTCGGCCATCCCCCAGTCGACCGGCAGCTTGCCGGCCGCCATCTGCCTGCGCGCCTCGATCACCCGCGCCACGCTCGGGTGCAGCTTGAAGCCCTCGGGCACCGTGGTGAGGCGCTCGGCGAGCCTCTGGAGCTCCGGCAAGGGAACGTGCGTATCCGCGGCGTCGGTCCACTTCGAGTTGAGGAACGGCGCCCAGTCGACCGCGAACTTGCTCTTGAAGTTGGACAGCACCGGCCGCACCGACTGCTGGCCGGCGTCGAGCATCTCGCGGTAGGCCTTGATCAGGTTTTCCGGTTCTGCTTCTTGAATGATTTTCTGTGCGATCAGCCCGTCGGCGTAGAGCTTGCGCGTGCCCGCGTGCTGGGCGATCTTCTTGTACATCAGCGGCTGGGTGACGAGCGGCTCGTCCTGCTCGTTGTGGCCGAGCTTGCGGAAGCAGACGATGTCGATCACCACGTCCTTGTGGAACTTCTGGCGGAAGTCGAGCGCGAGCTGCGTCACGAACAGCACCGCCTCCGGGTCGTCGCCGTTGACGTGGAAGATCGGCGCCTCGACCATCTTCGCCACGTCGGTGCAGTAGATGGTCGAGCGCGTGTCGCGCGGGTCCGAGGTGGTGAAGCCGATCTGGTTGTTGACGATGATGTGCACGGTCCCGCCGGTGCCGTAGCCGCGCGTCCCGGAGAGGTTGAGCGTCTCCATCACCACGCCCTGGCCGGCGAAGGCGGCGTCGCCGTGGATCAGGATCGGCAGCACCTGGTCGCCGGTCTTGTCGTCACGGCGGCGCTGGCGCGCCCGGACCGATCCTTCGACGACCGGATTGACGATCTCCAGGTGCGAGGGGTTGAAGGCGAGCGAGAGGTGCACCGGCCCGCCCGCGGTCGAGATGTCGGAGGAAAAGCCGTTGTGGTACTTGACGTCGCCCGAGGGCAGGTCCTGCGCGGCCTTGCCCTCGAACTCGAGGAACAGCTCCTTGGGCATCTTGCCCAGCACGTTGACCAGCACGTTGAGCCGCCCGCGGTGGGCCATGCCGATCACGATCTCCTGCACGCCGAGGCTGCCGGCGCTCTGGATCAGCTCGTCGATCGACGGGATCAGGCTCTCGCCGCCCTCGAGCGAGAAGCGCTTCTGCCCCACGTAGCGCGTGTGCAGGTAGCGCTCGAGCTGCTCGGCCTCGGTGAGCTTCTGCAGCAGGCGCCGCTGCTGGTCGGTCGAGAGCCGCGAGGTGGCGCGGCCGGGCTCGATGCGCTCCTGGATCCACTGGCGCTGCGCCCGCTCGCCGATGAACATGTACTCGAAGCCGATGTTGCGGCAATAGGTGTCCCGCAGCGCCTGAATCAGATTGCGCAGAGAAGTTCTATCCAATCCTACGAACGACCCGGCGTTCACCACCTGGTCGAGGTCGGCCTCGGTGAGGTCGTAGAAGGCGGGCTCGAGCTCGGGCTGCTGCGGGCGCGGCATGCGCTTGAGCGGGTCCACGGTAGCCCAGCGCGCGCCGGAGATGCGGTAGGCGGTGACCAGCAGCAGCGCCGCCACCTGCAGCCGCTCGGGCGCGACCGGCTCCGTGGGCAGCGTGCGCGCCGCCGCGAACTCGCCCCTTTTCGCCCTTTGCACGAAGGACTCGACCACCGGGGCGTGCGCCACGTCCTTGGTCCGGCTGCCCGGCAGCACCTGCATGCGGTCGAAGTACTCGCGCCACTCCTCGGGCACCGAGCCGGGGTCGAGCAGGTACTTCTCGTACAGCTCCTCGATGAACGGCGCGTTGCCGCCGAACAGGTGCGAGTTGGCGAGGAGCTCCTTCAGCATCGCGGCCTACCTCTTGTCGAGCGGCTTCACGTCGCGCTTGGTCGCGCCCTTGTAGAGCTGCCGCGGCCGGCCGATCTTGTACTCCGGGTCGGTGATCATCTCCTGCCACTGCGCGATCCAGCCGGCGGTGCGCGCGAGCGAGAAGATGCAGGTGAACATCGCCACCGGGATGCCGAGCGCGCGCTGCACGATGCCCGAATAGAAGTCGACGTTTGGATACAATTTTCTACTTACAAAATAATCGTCTTCCAGCGCGATCTTCTCCAGCGCGAGCGCCAGCCTGAACAGGCGGTCGTTGTGCAGCCCGAGCTCGTTCAGCACCTCGTGGCAGGTCTCGCGCATCAGCTTCGCGCGCGGGTCGTAGTTCTTGTAGACGCGGTGGCCGAAGCCCATCAGCCGCACGCCCGAGTTCTTGTCCTTCACCTTGCCGATGAACTCGCCGACCTTCGACACGTCGCCGATCTCCTCGAGCATCTCCAGGCAGGCCTCGTTCGCGCCGCCGTGCGCCGGCCCCCACAGGCAGGCGATGCCGGCGGCGATGCAGGCGTAGGGGTTCGCGCCCGAGGAGCCCGACAGGCGCACCGTGGAAGTCGAGGCGTTCTGCTCGTGGTCAGCGTGCAGGATGAAGATGCGGTCCATCGCGCGCACCAGCACGTCGTTCACCTTGAATTCCGCGGCCGGCACCGCGAACATCATGCGCATGAAGTTGGCGGTGTAGGAAAGGTGGTTCAGCGGGTACACGAACGGCTGGCCGATCGAGTACTTGTAGGACATGGCGACGATGGTCGGCATCTTGGCGATCAGCCGGAAGGCCGAGATGGTGCGGTGGTGCGCGTCGTTGATGTCGAGCGCGTCGTGGTAGAAGGCCGAGAGCGCGCCCACCACGCCGACCATTACCGCCATCGGGTGCGCGTCGCGGCGGAACCCCTGGTACAGGCGCGCGAGCTGCTCGTGCACCATGGTGTGGTGCGTGACGATGCCGACGAACTCGTCCTTCTGCTTGCGGTTCGGCAGCTCGCCGTAGAGCAGCAGGTAGCACACCTCGAGGAAGTCGCAGTGCTGCGCCAGCTGCTCGATCGGGTAGCCGCGGTAGAGCAGCACCCCGGCGTCGCCGTCGATGTAGGTGATGCTCGAGCTGCAGCTCGCGGTGGAAAGGAAGCCCGGGTCGTAGGTGAACATCCCGGCCTTGCCGTACAGCGCCCGGATATCGACGACCTCCGGGCCGACCGTGCCGGGGAGCACCGGGAAGTCGATGGTCTTGCCGTCGGGCAGCTTGAGCGTGGCGGTCTTTGGCATGGCGTGATTCCCCCTAGGCGGCGCGCAGCCGCGCCACGACTGCGTGCAATCTCTGGTCTTCGAGCTCGCTGCGACCGACGATGAGCTCCCACAGGTCGTTGTCCGGCAAGTCGAGGAGCGAATTAAGAGACGCAAGCTCGCCGTCGCTGAGGCTCGCTTCCCTGAGAAATCGATCCAGCACCAGGTCGAGCTCCAGCAGGCCGCGCCGGCACTTCCACCGCAGGCGGTTGGTCTCGGCCGGGTTCAAACCGCGCGCCTCACGAGCAGTTCCTTGATGTGGTTGATCGCCTTGGTCGGGTTCAGGTTCTTCGGGCACGCGTCGACGCAGTTCATGATGCTGTGGCAGCGGTACAGGCGATAGGGATCCTCGAGGTTATCGAGGCGCTCGCTGGTGGCGCGGTCGCGGCTGTCGGCGATGAAGCGGTAGGCCTGCAGCAGGCCCGCCGGTCCGACGAACTTGTCCGGGTTCCACCAGAACGAGGGGCAGGAGGTCGAGCAGCAGGCGCACAGGATGCACTCGTACAGGCCGTTGAGCTGCTCGCGCTCCTCGGGCGACTGCAGCCGCTCGCGCTCCGGCGCGGGCTCCGGGTTGATCACGTACGGCATCACCGAGTGGTACTGCTTGAAGAACTGCGTCATGTCGACGATCAGGTCGCGGATCACCGGCAGGCCGGGCAGCGGGCGGATGGTCACGTGCTCGGGCAGCTCGGCGAGCTTGGTGATGCACGCGAGCCGGTTCTTGCCGTTGATGTTGAACGCGTCCGAGCCGCACACCCCCTCGCGGCAGGAGCGGCGGAAGGAAAGCGTGTCGTCCTGCTCCTTGGCCTTGACCAGCGCGTCGAGCAGCATGCGGTCGCCGGCGTCGAGCGCCACCTCGTAGTCCTGCAGGTAGGGCTTTTCGTCCTTCTCCGGGTTGTAGCGGTAGATGGAGAGTCTCATGTCCGCATTTCTTCCTTAGTACGTCCTCGCCTTGGGCTCGAAGCTCTGCACCGACAAGGGCTTGAGGTGCACCGGCTTGTAGTCGAGCCGGTTGCCCTCCTTGTACCACAGGGTGTGCTTCATCCAGTTCCGGTCGTCGCGCTCGGGAAAGTCGCTGCGCGCCTGGGCGCCGCGGCTCTCCTTGCGCGCCCCGGCCGAGACGATGGTCGCGAGCGCCACCTCGACCAGGTTGTCGAGCTCGAGCGCCTCGATGCGCGCGGTGTTGAAGATCCTCGACTTGTCCTCGATGAAGGTCCTTTTCGCCCGCTCGGCGATTTGCATGATTTTTTGCACGCCGAGCTGCAGGTCGTCCGGGAAGCGGAACACGCCGCAGTGCGCCTGCATGGTGCGCCGCAGGTCGTTCAGGACCTCGGCCACGCGCTCGCCCGAGGCGGCGCCGTCCAGGCGCGCGAGCCGCGCGCGCGCGAGCTCGCCGGCGCCCTTCGGCAGGGCGCGATGGGGGCTGGGCAGCGAGCGCATGTCCTTGATCATCTGCTCGCCCGCGGCCTTGCCGAACACCACCAGGTCGAGCAGCGAGTTGCAGCCGAGGCGGTTGCCGCCGTGCACCGACACGCAGGAGCATTCGCCGGCGGCGTACAGGCCGGGCACGATCGCCTCCTTGCTCGCCCCCTCGGGCGCCACCACCTGCCCCATGTAGTTGGCCGGGATTCCGCCCATCATGTAGTGCGCGGTCGGCACGACCGGGATCGGGTCGCGCACCGGGTCGGCGTTGGCGAACTTGATCGCGATCTCGCGGATCCCGGGCAGGCGCAGGTTGATCACTTCGGGGCCGAGGTGGTCGAGCTTGAGCAGCAAGTGGTCGCCGTGCGGCCCGCAGCCGCGCCCCTCCTTGATCTCGGTCGTCATGGCGCGTGACACCACGTCGCGGCTGGCGAGGTCCTTGGCGTTGGGCGCGTAGCGCTCCATGAAGCGCTCGCCGTCCTTGTTGAGCAGGTAGCCTCCCTCGCCGCGCACGCCTTCGGTGATCAGCACCCCGGCGCCGTACACGCCGGTCGGATGGAACTGGTAGAACTCCATGTCCTCGAGCGGCAAGCCCGCGCGCGCCACCATGCCCAGGCCGTCGCCGGTGTTGATGAAGGCGTTGGTGGAGCTGAAGAAGATCCGCCCCGCCCCGCCGGTGGCGAGCATGGTGGCCTTGGCCTGGAACATCGCCAGCTCGCCGGTCTCCATCTCGAGCGCGCTGATCCCGACCACCGCGCCGTCCTGAGGGTCGCAGATCAGGTCGAGCGCCATCCACTCGACGAAGAACTGCGTATTGGCGCGCACGTTCTGCTGGTAGAGCGTGTGCAGCATGGCGTGCCCGGTGCGGTCCGCCGCCGCGCAGGCGCGCATCGCCATCTTCGGGCCGCCGTAGTTCTGCGTGTGGCCGCCGAAGGGACGCTGGTAGATCTTGCCGCTCTCGAGCCGGTCGAAGGGCATGCCCATGTGCTCGAGCTCGACCACCGCCTCGACCGCCCGCCGGCACATGTACTCGATCGCGTCCTGGTCGCCCAGGTAGTCGGAGCCCTTGACCGTGTCGTACATGTGCCAGTGCCAGTTGTCCTCGGCGGCGTTCGCCAGGGGCGCGGCGATGCCGCCCTGCGCCGCCACGGTGTGCGAGCGGGTCGGAAACACCTTCGAGAGCACCGCGACCTTCAGGTTGGCGCGCGCCAGCTCGAGCGCCGCGCGCATGCCGGAGCCGCCGGCTCCCACCACGATGGCGTCGAATCTGCGCACGGGAATCATCGCCGCCTCATCGCCACAGGATCTGGACCGCCCAGCCCATGTACGCGCCCAGCAGCAGCAGCGCCAGCACCTGGAGCGTGAGGCGCAAGCCGTCGGGCTTGATGTAGTCCATCAGGATGTCGCGCGTGCCGACCCAGGCGTGCCAGACCAGGCCGACCGCGAACAGCAGCGTCGCGACGCGCATCCAGCCCTGCGCGAACAGGTCCTTCCAGACCGGGTAGGTAATCGGCTCGCCGCGCATCAGGATCACCGCGAGCATCACCGAGTACAGCGCCATCAGCAGCGCCGTCAGGCGCTGCGCGAGCCAGTCGCGCATGCCGTAGTGGGCGCCGACGACCGTGCGCTTCACCACAGCTTGGCCCCGAAGAAGGCGGTCAGCGCGAGGCTCACGACCAGCACCGCCACGCTCGAGCGGCGCGCTGCCGGCAGCTCGATGCCGCGGTTCAGGTCGAGCAGCAGGAAGCGCAGGCCGGCGCACAGGTGGTGGCAGTAGGCCCAGATGAACAGCAGCATCCCCGCTTTCACGAGCGGCAGGTCCAGATACGAATTCACGGCCTGAAAGCCCTGCTCCGAAGCGAGACTGCGGTCCAGCATGTACAGCAGCCAGGCGGCGAACGGGAACACGAGCAGCGCGCCGGAGATGCGGTGCAGGATCGACACCCAGCCCGGCAGCGGCAGGCGGATCTCGAACAGCAGCGCGCGCAGGTTGAGGTACTTCGGACGAAGCTTTTTCGCTGACGCGCTCGACATGGAGAAGGCCCGGCCCCTAAGTCCGGGCAAGGACAATTATAATGAATCGAGATCTCGTTCCCTCCCGCGGAGCCCGGAATGCCCAAAGCCCCCGTTCGCGTCGCCGTCACCGGCGCTGCCGGCCAGATCGGCTACTCGCTGCTGTTTCGCATCGCGGCCGGCGAGATGCTCGGCGCCGACCAGCCGGTGATCCTGCAGATGCTCGAGATCCCGGACGAGAAGGCGCAGAAGGCCCTGCGGGGCGTCATGATGGAGCTCGAGGACTGCGCCTTCCCGCTGCTGCAGGGCATGGTCGCCGCCTCCGACCCGATGGTCGCGTTCAAGGACGCGAACGTGGCGCTGCTCGTCGGCGCGCGCCCGCGCGGCCCGGGCATGGAGCGCAAGGACCTGCTGGAAGCGAACGGCAGGATCTTCGCGCCCCAGGGAAGCGCGCTCGACGCGGTCGCGAGCCGCGACGTGAAAGTGCTGGTGGTCGGCAACCCGGCGAACACCAACTGCCTGATTGCGATGAAGAACGCGCCCGGCCTGAAGCCCTGGCAGTTCACCGGCATGATGCGCCTCGACCACAACCGGGCGCTTTCGCAGGTTTCCCAGAGAATCAAGAAGGAAGTGAAAGCCATCCGCAAGCTCACCGTGTGGGGAAATCACTCGGCCACCCAGTACCCCGACCTCTTCCAGGCCGAGGTCGAGGGCAGGAAGGTCTGGCCGATGATCAACGACCAGGCCTGGCTCGAGGGCACGTTCATCCCCACGGTGCAGAAGCGCGGCGCGGCGATCATCGACGCGCGGGGGCTGTCCTCGGCGGCGAGCGCGGCGAACGCCGCCATCTGCCACGTGCGCGACTGGGTGCACGGCACGGCGCAGGGCGACTGGGTGACGATGGGCGTGCCCTCCGACGGCAGCTACGGCATCGCCGAGGGCGTCATCTTCGGCTACCCGGTCACCTGCAAGGGCGGCCGGTACGAGGTCGTGAAGGGCATCGAGATCTCCGAGTTCAGCCGCAAGCGCATCGACGCGACGCTGAAGGAGCTGCACGAGGAGCGGGACGGGATCAAGGACTTGCTCAAGTAAAAATGTCGACCCCCGGCGCGCGTTTCCGTGAAGCGGTAAAGGAAGAGAAGCCCCTTCAGGTGATCGGCGCGATCTGCGCCTATCACGCCCTGCTCGCGAAGCGCGTCGGCTACAAGGCGATCTACCTCTCGGGCGGCGGCGTGGCCGCCGGCTCGCTCGGCATGCCCGACCTGGGCATCTCCGGCCTCGACGACGTCCTCACCGACATCCGGCGCATCACCGACGTGTGCGACCTGCCGCTGCTGGTCGACGTCGACACCGGGTTCGGCGCGAGCGCCTTCAACGTCGCGCGCACCACGCGCTCGCTCGTCAAGTTCGGCGCGGCCGCGATGCACATCGAGGACCAGGTCGGCGCCAAGCGCTGCGGCCACCGCCCCGGCAAGGAGCTGGTGTCGCCCGAGGAGATGGCCGACCGCATCAAGGCGGCAGTCGACGCGCGCACCGACCCGGCCTTCGTCATCATGGCGCGCACGGATGCGCTGGCAAACGAGGGGTTGGATTCTGCAGTCTCTCGCTCTCTCAAGTATGTCCAGGCTGGTGCAGACATGATCTTTCCCGAGGCGATCACGGACCTCGCGATGTACCGCAGGTTCGCCGAGGCGGTGAAAGTGCCGGTCCTCGCGAACATCACCGAGTTCGGCAAGACGCCGCTTTTTACGCTCGAGGAGCTGCGCTCGGCCGGGGTCGCCATCGCGCTCTATCCCCTCTCGGCCTTCCGCGCCATGAACAAGGCCGCGCTCAGGGTCTACGAGACGGTGAGGAGGCAAGGAACGCAGAAGTCCCTGACCGGCGAGATGCAGACCCGGGACGAGCTGTACGACTTCCTGAACTACCATTCCTACGAGGAAAAACTCGATGAGCTCTTCTCCTCCCGCCGTTAAGCCCAAGAAGTCGGTCGCGCTCTCGGGCGTCGCCGCCGGCAATACCGCGCTGTGCACCGTCGGGCGCTCGGGCAACGACCTGCACTACCGGGGCTACGACATCCTCGACTTCGCCGACGAGGCCGAGTTCGAGGAAGTCGCCTACCTGCTGGTGCACGAGAAGCTGCCCCGCAAGGCAGAGCTGGCGGCCTACAAGCGGAAGCTCCGGTCGCTGCGCACGCTGCCCGTGCCGTTGCGCTCGGTTCTGGAGCAGCTTCCGAGGAGCGCCCATCCCATGGACGTCATGCGCACGGCGGTGTCCGTGCTCGGGACCCTGGAGGCCGAGAAGGAGGACCACGACCCGGCAGGCGCGCGCGACATCGCCGACCGGCTGATGGCATGCCTGGGCTCCGCGCTTTTGTACTGGTTTCATTTCTCGCAGTCCGGCAAGCGCATCGAGACGGAGACGGACGACGACTCGATCGGCGGGCACTACCTGCACCTGCTGCACCAGAAGAAGCCCTCCGAGGCCTGGGTGCGCGCCATGCACACCTCGCTCATCCTCTACGCCGAGCACGAGTTCAACGCGAGCACCTTCACCTGCCGCGTCATCGCCGGCACGGGCTCCGACATGCACTCGGCCATCACGGGCGGCATCGGCGCGCTGCGCGGGCCGAAGCACGGCGGGGCCAACGAAGTATCGGACGAGATCCAGAAGCGATATGGCAATGCCGACGAGGCCGAGAAGGACATCCGCCGGCGCGTGGCGGCGAAGGAGATCGTGATCGGCTTCGGGCACGCGGTGTACACGACCGCCGACCCGCGCAACAAGGTGATCAAGGCGGTCGCCGAGCGCCTGTCCAGGGCCGCGGGCGACATGACGCAGTTCCAGGTCGCCGAGCGCATCGAGGCGGTGATGTGGGCGGAGAAGAAGATGTTCGCCAACCTCGACTGGTTCAGCGCCGTGTCGTACAGCCAGATGGGCGTGCCGACGCTGCATTTCACGCCGCTCTTCGTCCTCTCGCGCACCAGCGGCTGGGCGGCGCACGTCATCGAGCAGCGCGCGGACGGCAAGATCATCCGCCCCAGCGCGAACTACACCGGCCCCGAGAACAGGAAATGGGTGCCTTTGAATCAAAGGTAGGTTTCATGACACTGTATGAATCGGATCTGACCAAGTTCATGAAGGAGTTCCTCGAGCAGCACCCCGAGGAAGTCGAATCGCAGAAGAAGGGCCGCGCCATCTGGTGGGACAAGAGCCCCGAGGAGCGCTCGCCCCACCCCTCGATGCGCCATGCGCCGCGCTCGGGCGGCGCCGAGCACACCTTTGTTCCCTCGGGCGGCGGCGCGGAATACACCTTCGAGGCCGACGACAACGGCCCGGAAAAGCCGAAGCAAGCCTGATGTCGGCGCCGATCTCCAACGTCCGGCCCAAGCCGGACAAGGTGCTCACGCAGATCGCCGACTACGTCACGCGCTACAAGGTGACGAGCAAGGAGGCCTACGACACCGCGCGCTATTGCCTGATGGACACGCTCGGCTGCGGGCTCGAGGCGCTCGAGTACCCGGCCTGCACCAAGCTGCTCGGCCCGATCGTCCCCGGCACCGTGGTGCCGAACGGGGCGAAAGTGCCCGGGACGCGGTTCCAGCTCGACCCGGTGCAGGCGGCCTTCAACATCGGCGCGATGATCCGCTGGCTCGACTTCAACGACACCTGGCTTGCCGCCGAGTGGGGCCATCCCTCCGACAACCTCGGCGGCATCCTGGCGACGGCAGATTGGCTGTCAAGAAGTTCCCAGAAGGAACTTCTCATGCGGGATGTCCTGACGGGCATGATCAAGGCGCACGAGATCCAGGGCGTGATCGCGCTCGCGAACAGCTTCAACCGGGTCGGCCTGGACCACGTGGTGCTGGTGAAAGTCGCCTCGACTGCGGTTGTTTCCCAATTATTGGGTTTGAGTCATGAACAAATCGTAAATGCGCTCTCGCAGGCCTGGATCGACGGCCAGAGCCTGCGCACCTATCGCCATGCGCCGAACGCCGGCTCGCGCAAGAGCTGGGCGGCGGGCGACGCCACCTCGCGCGCGGTGCGCCTCGCGCTCATCTCCAGGACCGGCGAGATGGGCTACCCCTCCGCCCTCACCGCCAGGACCTGGGGCTTCTACGACGTGCTCTTCAAGGGCAAGCCGTTCGCCTTCCAGCGCCCGTTCGGCAGCTACGTGATGGAGCACGTCCTGTTCAAGATCTCCTTCCCGGCCGAATTCCACTCGCAGACCGCGGTGGAAGCGGCGATGGCGCTCTTTCAGCAGATGAAATCCGCCGGGAAAACCGCTGAAGACATTAAGAAAATCACGATCCGCACGCACGAGGCGGCGATCCGCATAATCGACAAGAAGGGGCCGCTCCACAACCCGGCCGACCGCGACCACTGCATCCAGTACATGGTCGCGGTGCCGCTCATCTTCGGCCGGCTGACGGCGGCCGACTACGAGGACGGCGTGGCCGCGGACCCGAGGATCGACCGCCTGCGAGCCAGGATCAGCTGTGTCGAGAACAAGCAGTACACCAGGGACTACCACGACCCGCGCAAGCGCTCGATCGCCAGCGCCCTCACGGTGGAGCTCAAGAACGGAACCAAGCTCAAGGAGGTCGCGGTCGAGTACCCGATCGGCCACAAGCGCCGGCGCAAGGAAGGCATGCCGCTGCTGGTGGAGAAGTTCAAGACCAACCTCGCGCGCCGCTTCCCTGCCGACCAGCAGAAGCGCATCCTCGACCTGTGCCTGGACGCGGAGCGGCTGGCGCAGACGCCGGTGGACGAGTTCGTCGACCTGTTCGTGATATGAGCACCGAACGCCGCCTGGCCGAGCTCTCGCTCGAGATCCGCAACTACCCGACCCCGATCGCGCGCTGCGACGAGCAGCTCGCGGCGCTGCTGGAAGAGCGCGCGCGGCTGATCGAGCGCCTGCAGCGGCCGGCCTGCGAGCCGCTCGAGCTGTGGGTGAACGACGGCGGGCCGTCGCGGCGATGAGGCTACTGCTCGCTTTTCTTCTTTTCGCCGCCCTCCCCGCCTGGGGCGCCGATGCCTGGGAGGCGTTCTTCGACCCTTTCCTCGGCGACCTGCGCGCCGAGCTCGACGAGGCGAAGCGCTCCGGGCGCAAGGGCGCGCTGGTCATGTCCCACTTCGAGGAATGCCCTTACTGCCAGCGCATGAAGCGCGAGGTGCTTTCGCGCGCGGACGTGCAGCAGAGCTACCGCGGGGAGTTCGTCGCCCTCGCCATCGACACGCGCGGCTCGCAGCCGATTACCGGGCTGGACGGGCGGGTGCTGCCCGAGAACGCATTTGCCCGGGAACAGAAGATCCGCGGCACCCCGACCTTCGACTTCTACGGCACCGACGGCGAGCGCATCTACCGCCACACCGGCGGCCTGTTCAACGCGGCCGAGTTCATCGCCCTCGGCCGCTATATCGCGAGCGGCGCGTACCGCTCGCTCAGCTTCCCCGAGTACAAGCAGAAAGGAATCTGACCATGTTCGACACCCTCAGGCCCTTCAAGCACGGCAAGCTGCACTCGCTGCCGGCGCTGGGGAAAGAACTGAACCTCAAGCTCGGGAGGCTGCCCGTCTCGATCCGCATCGTCCTCGAGTCGGTGCTGCGCAACTGCGACGGCAAGAAGATCACCGAGGAGCACGTGCGCCGGCTCGCGGCGTGGCAGCCGAACGCGGCACGCAGCGACGAGATCCCGTTCGTGGTCGCCCGCATCGTGCTGCAGGACTTCACCGGCGTGCCGCTGCTGTGCGACCTCGCCGCGATGCGCGGCGTGGCGCAGAAGATGGGCAAGGAGCCCAAGCTGATCGAGCCGCTGGTGCCGGTCGACCTGGTGGTCGACCACTCGGTGCAGATCGACCACTACGGCACGAAGAACGCCCTCGACCTCAACATGAAGCTCGAGTTCAAGAGGAACGAGGAGCGCTACCGCTTCATGAAGTGGGGCATGCAGGCGTTCGACACCTTCAAGGTGGTGCCGCCGGGCATCGGCATCGTGCACCAGGTCAACCTCGAGTACCTCGGGCGCGGCGTGCACAAGACGAAGGACGGGCTGTGCTACCCCGACACGCTGGTCGGCACCGACAGCCACACCACCATGGTGAACGGCATCGGCGTGGTGGCCTGGGGCGTGGGCGGCATCGAGGCCGAGGCCGGCATGCTCGGCCAGCCGGTGTACTTCCTCACCCCCGACGTGGTGGGCGTGAACCTGAAGGGCAAGCTCCACCCCGCCTGCACCGCGACAGACCTGGTCCTGACCGTTACTCAGCTTCTCAGAAAAGCCAAAGTCGTGGGGAAGTTCGTCGAGTTCTTCGGCGAAGGCACCGAGTCGCTCTCGGTGCCCGACCGCGCCACGCTGGGCAACATGGCGCCGGAGTACGGCGCGACCATGGGCTTCTTCCCGGTCGACGACCGCACCATCGAGTACTTCCGCGGCACCGGCCGCACCGACGCCGAGATCGAGGCGTTCGCCGCCTACTTCAAGGCGCAGGGCCTGTACGGCATCCCGAAAGCCGGGGCTATCGACTACTCGCAGGTGCTCGAGCTCGACCTCTCGAGCGTCACGCCCTCGCTCGCCGGCCCGAAGCGCCCGCAGGACCGCATCGACCTCGACAAGGTGAAGAGCACCTTTACGAGCCTGTTCTCGGCACCGGTCAAAGAGAATGGATTTGGGAAAAGAGCAGATGAGTTGCAGAAGACCCACAAGACCTTCGACGGCCTGGAGCTGAAGAACGGCGACGTGCTGATCGCCGCCATCACCTCGTGCACCAATACGTCGAACCCGGGCGTGCTGCTCGCCGCCGGCCTGCTCGCCAAGAAGGCCGTCGAGCTCGGCCTCACCGTCAAGCCGCACGTCAAGACCTCGCTCGCGCCGGGATCGCGCGTGGTGACCGAGTACCTCACCAAGGCCGGGCTGCTGCCCTACCTCGAGAAGCTCGGCTTCAACGTCGCCGCCTACGGCTGCACCACCTGCATCGGCAACGCCGGGCCGCTCGCGCAGCCGATCGACGAGGCGATCGTCAAGAACGACCTGGTCTGCGCGGCGGTGCTGTCGGGCAACCGCAACTTCGAGGCGCGCATCCATCCGAACATCCGCGCCAACTTCCTCGCCTCGCCGCCGCTGGTGGTGGCTTACGCAATCGCAGGATCAATCCTGAAAGATTTCAAGACGGAGCCCGTAGGTATTTCCCGGGACGGGAAACCCGTCCATATCGGCCACATCTGGCCCACCGCGGACGAGGTGCGCAAGCTCATGCCGCTCGCGATGGACGCGGCGACCTTCCGCCGGCTCTACAGCGACCTCGCCAACACCAACCCGCTGTGGAAGAAGGTGTCGGCGCCAGCCGGCCAGGTCTACAGCTGGCCGCAGTCGACCTACATCGCCGAGCCGCCCTTCTTCAGGGACTTCTCCATGACCCCGGGCCAGCCGCGCGACATCACCGGCGCGAAGGTGCTCGGCATCTTCGGCGACTCGGTCACCACCGACCACATCTCCCCGGCGGGCTCGATCAAGCCCACCTCGCCCGCCGGCATCTACCTGCAGGAGCACGACGTGGCGGTCGCGGACTTCAACAGCTACGGCGCGCGCCGCGGCAACCACGAGGTCATGATGCGCGGCACCTTCGCCAACGTGCGCATCAAGAACCTGATGCTGCCCGGGAGCGAAGGCGGAGTGACGCTCTTCAAGAACAAGACCGTCCCGATCTACGAGGCCGCGATGGGCTACATCGCCGAAGGCACGCCGACCGTGGTGTTCGGCGGCGAGGAGTACGGTACCGGCTCCTCGCGCGACTGGGCGGCGAAAGGCACGCAGCTGCTCGGCGTGAAGGCGGTGATCGCGCGCAGCTTCGAGCGCATCCACCGCTCCAACCTGGTGGGTATGGGCGTGTTGCCGCTGCAGTTCATGGGCGGCGACTCGGCGCAGTCGCTCGGCATCACCGGCGGCGAGACCATCGACGTCCTCGGCCTGGACGACATCCGGCCGCAGCAGGAGATCAAGGTGCGCATCAGGAACGACGAGCGCACGGTGGAGATCACGGTGAAGTCGCGCATCGATACCCCGATCGAGGTCGACTACTACCGCCACGGCGGCATCCTGCCCTACGTGCTGC
>Ga0156230_1043_pt1 | contig 37062 bp, 40 predicted proteins | sample RifCSPlowO2_12_FD_107877 | JGI IMG/M metagenome (GOLD analysis project Ga0156230, IMG submission 107877) | Betaproteobacteria bacterium RIFCSPLOWO2_12_FULL_68_19 | reverse complement strand
CGGCAGCCGCATGGACGACGTGATCTACGAGGAGTTCAAGGGCACCGGCAACATGGAGATCCACCTCGACCGGCGCATGCACGAGAAGCGCATCTACCCCGCCATCAACGTGAACCGCTCGGGCACGCGGCGCGAGGAGCTGCTGATCGAGGCGCCGATCCTGCAGAAGGTCTGGGTGCTGAGGAAGCTGCTCTTCCCCATGGACGAGCTCGAGGCCGCCGAGTTCCTCATCGACAAGCTCAAGGCCACCAAGTCCAACGCCGAGTTCTTCGACTCGATGCGCCGCGGCTGATTCCGATTTTTTAGTAGACTCTCCTGGTTTCCTGAGGGGGGAAGCCAGTCTTGCTCGACACCACCCGTCGCGTCGCGACGCCTGAAGGCATCGAGCTCACGCTGCATCTCGCGGGTCCGGTGCCGCGCGCGCTCGCCTGGGCGATCGATTTCGCCCTGCGCCTCGCGGTGGTGTTCACGGTGATGATGTTCGCGCCGCTGCTCGGCAACGCCGGCATGGGCATCGTGCTGCTCACCGCGTTCTTCGTCGAGTGGCTCGCGCCGGCCTGGTTCGAGGCGGCCTGGCGCGGCCAGACCCCGGGCAAGCGCGCGCTCGGCCTCGCGGTGCTGAACGACGACGGCACGCCGCTGCGCTGGCCCGGGGCGCTGACGCGCAACCTGCTGCGCGCGGTCGACTTCCTGCCGGTGCTGTACGGCATCGGCCTCGCCGCGATGCTCGCCAACCGCGACTTCAAGCGCCTCGGCGACCTCGCCGCCGGCACCGTGGTGGTCTACCAGCCCGAGCGCATCGCGCAGGCGCGCAAGCTCCCCGATGCGGCCCCGATCGTGCCGCCGGTCGCGCTCGACCTCGAGGAGCAGCGCGCGCTGCTCGAGCTCGCCGAGCGCGCCGGCAGCCTCACGCGCGAGCGCCTCGAGGAGCTCGCCGAGCTGCCCGCGCCGCTGGTCGGCAGGCTCGAGGGCGGCCGCGCCGCCGCGCGCCTGCTCGGCATGGCGAGCCACATCGCGGGGCGGGAATGAAGCAGCGCTCCTTCGAGGCGGCGCACGCGCGCGAATGGGACGAGTTCGAGCATTTCCTCGACGGCCGGCCGAGCTTCGACGCCGCGGAGCTGCCGCTGCGCTACCGGCGCCTGTGCCAGAGCCTCGCGCTCGCCGCCGACCGGCAGTACAGCCCGAGGCTCGTCGACCGGCTGAGCCGCCTCGCGCTGCACGGCCACCACGTGCTCTACCGCAGCCGCCGCCGCCAGTCGCAGCGCGTGCTGGAATTCGTGCTGGCCGGCTTTCCGCGCCTGGTGCGCGAGGAATGGCGCCTGGTCGCCGCGGCGGGGCTGCTGTTCTTCGGCCCGCTCGCCGGCCTGATCGCGGTGCTGCAGCAGTTTCCCGAGTTCGTCCACTACCTGCTCACGCCGGAGCAGATCGCCAGGTTCCACGCCATGTACGACCCGGCGAACCGCCGCATCGGCATGCTGGAAGCCGACCACAGCCTGATGATGTTCGGCTTCTACATCTGGAACAACGTGCGCATCGGCTTCCAGACCTTCGCCGGGGGGCTTCTCTTCGGCGTGGGCAGCGCCTGGTTCCTGGGAGCGAACGCGGTGGTGATCGGCGCGGTGGCGGGCTACCTCACGCAGGTCGGCTACAGCGAGACCTTCTGGTCGTTCGTCGCCGGGCATTCCTCGCTCGAGCTCGTAGCGATCGTGCTCGCCGGCGCCGCCGGGCTGCGCCTGGGGCTGGCGGTGATCGCCCCGGGCGGCTTCTCGCGCCGGAGCGCGCTGGTCGCGGCGGCGAAGCCGGCGGTGCGCATGATGTACGGCGCGGCGCTGATGCTCTTCGCCGCGGCGTTCGTCGAGGCCTTCTGGTCGCCGCTCACCGAGGTTCCTTTCCAGCTGAAGATAACCGTTGGCCTTGCCGGATGGGGCTTGCTGCTCGCCTACTTCGGCTTCGCCGGGCGCGCGCGTGCAGCCGGCTGACATCGCGATCGCGCTGCGCCGGCGCTCGCCCTGGGAGGCGATGGACCTCGGCCTCGCCATGCTGCAGCGCTGGTGGCGGCGCGTCTACGCGCCGCACCTGATCGTGAGCGGCGCGATCGCCGCGGTCGCATTCGCGCTCGCGTGGGCGGTGCAAAAGCCGTGGCTCGCGCTGCTCATCGTCTGGTGGCTCAAGCCGCTCGACGACCGCGTGGTGCTGCACGTGCTTTCGCGCGCGGTGTTCGGCGAGCTGCAGGGCACGCGCGCGGTGCTCGCCTCGGCGGGGCAGTGGCTGCGCACCGGGCTGCTCGGCTATCTGCTACTGCGCCCGTGGCCGGACATGGCGCGCTCGTTCTACCTGCCGGTGCGCCAGCTCGAGGGCCAGCGCGGCGGCTCCGCCCGCGAGCGCAGGAGCGGGCTCGGGCGCCGCGTGCACGGCTACGCGGTGTGGCTCACGCTCGTGTGCCTCGCGTTCGAGTGGCTGGTGCTGTACCTGTCCCTGGGCATGCTGACCGAGCTCCTGCTGCCGGCGAAGTCGAGCGAAGGAAGGGACTTTTTCGAGGCGCTGTTCGACGGCGACTTCTGGACCTGGGACGACGCGCTCGCCTATGCCGGCGCGGTGGCGCTGCTCGAGCCCTTCTACGTCGCCGCCGGGTTCGCGCTCTACCTCAACCGCCGCAGCGTGCTCGAAGGCTGGGACATCGAGGTGGCGCTGCGCAAGATCGCCGAGCGGCATGCGGCGATCGCAGCAGGAGTGCTGATGGCGCTCCTCATTGCATTCCATCCCTCTTCTTCCTATGCACAGAAGGATCCCAAGCGGGAAATCGCGGAAGTGCTGAAAGCCCCCGAGTTCCCGCACCAGCGCGACACGACGCAATGGCGCGCGCGCAATCCTGCCGAGCCCAAAGAGGGCCCGGACCTCTCCTGGCTGGGGGCGCTCGGTTATGCCCTCGCCAACGCCGCGCGGGTGGCGCTCTGGGTCGCCGCCGCGGCCGCGCTCGCCTACGCGCTGTGGTGGGCGGCGCGCCTGCTGCCGCGCGGGAGCGCGCCGCCGGCGGAGCCCTACCGCCCTCCCGCGTCGCTCTTCGGCATGGAGCTCGCGCCCGAGACGCTGCCGGCCGACGTCGCCGCCGCGGCCGGCGCGCTCGCCGCCGAAGGCAAGCTGCGCGAGGCGCTCGGGCTCCTTTACCGCGGCGCGCTCTCGGAGCTCGTGCACCGCCGCGGCGTGAGGCTGCTCGCGAGCCACACCGAGGCCGAAGTGCTCGCCCTTTCCCCCCAGGAAAAGAATCCGTACATGAAACAGCTGATCGAGCTCTGGCGCCAGTGCGCTTATGCGCGCCGCGATCCGGGGCGCTCCGAGGTCGAGCGCCTGGCGCAGGACTACCGGGGGTTCGCGGCATGAAGGGGCGGCTGCTGGTCGCGGCCGGCGTGCTCGCCGCGGCGACGCTCGGCGTGCTCTGGTTTCTCTCCGCCTACGAGCGCGTGCCGGCCAGGGAATGGGTCGGGCCTTCCGGCGAGGCGCGGCTGCGCCAGTTCCTCGCCGCCGAGCGCTTCGCCGAGCGCATGGGGCTCTCCGCCCGGGAGCTGCGCTCGCTGCCCGAGCTCGACGCGCTCGAGCCCGGCGGCGTGCTGCTGATGCCGAACCGCAGGCAGGCGCTCGAGCCGGCGCGAGTGACGCGCATCCTCGCCTGGGTCGCGGCCGGCGGGCACCTCGTGGCCGAGGCGGAATACCCCGGCGTGGGCGACCCGCTGTTCGACGCGCTCGCGGTCGCGCGCGAATCGGGGAAGGTGCCCCAGAAGCCCCTCGCGGTCGAAGTGCGGGGCCGCAAGCTCGCCGTGACTTTTCCCGATGCCGCCGCGCTCAAGCGCGGGGACGCCGCGGCGCGCCTGCGCGCGGGCGACAAGCTCTACTCGTTCGAGCGCGGCAAGGGCATGGTGACGGTGGCGACGAGCCTTCACTTCGCCCGCAACGGACTGATCGGGCAGCACGACCACGCCGCGTTCCTGTGGGCCCTGCTCGAGGCTACGCCGGCGCAGGAGCTGCGCGTGTTCTTCCGCCCCGAGCGGCTTTCGCTCTGGGGCTTTCTCGTCTCCCACGCCCTGCCCGCGCTCGCCGCCGGCGCTCTGCTCCTCGCCGCATGGCTGTGGCGCATCGCGCCGCGCTTCGGCCCGGTGGCGCCGGACGCGCCGCCCGCGCGCCGGCGCCTGCTCGACCACCTGCGCGCGAGCGGCCGCTATTTCTGGGCGAACGGCCTGCGCGCGCGCCTGGTGACGGCGGCGCGCGACGCCGCGCTGCGGCGCATCGCGCGCGCCCAGCCCGATTTCGCCGTCGCGCCGCAGGCGGAGCGCGCCGCGCGCCTGGCTTCTTTAATACAAATCTCTAACGAAGATGCAACTCGATTCATCGGCGCCGGCGGCGCGATGCGCGGCGCGGACTTCATCCGCGTCACGCAGCACGCCCAGCGGATCCACAGTGCTTTGGAGAAAGGCGACAAATGACGAACCAGGAGCAGTTCGCCCAGGCCGCGAAGGTCGCGGCCGCGATGCGCGCCGAGATCGGCAAGGCGCTGGTCGGGCAGAGGGAGGTGATCGACGCGGTGCTGTGCGCGCTGTTCGCGGGCGGCCACGTGCTGGTCGAGGGCGTGCCGGGGCTGGGCAAGACGCTGCTGGTGCGCGCGCTCGCGCGCACCATGTCCGCGACCTTCGGCCGCATCCAGTTCACCCCCGACCTGATGCCCGCCGACGTCACCGGCCATACCCTCTACGACCCGAAGAGCCAGGCGTTCACGGCGCGGCGCGGGCCGGTGTTCGTGCACCTGCTGCTCGCCGACGAGATCAACCGCGCGCCGGCGAAGACGCAGGCGGCGCTGCTCGAGGTGATGCAGGAAGGGCAGGTGACGATCGAGGGCCATGCGCACGCGCTCGAGCCGCCGTTCATGGTGCTCGCGACCCAGAACCCGATCGAGCAGGAGGGCACCTACGCGCTGCCCGAGGCGCAGCTCGACCGCTTTCTGCTCAAGGTGAAGATCGACTACCCGAGCCAGGCCGACGAGATCGCCCTGGTGCGCCACGTCACCGACGGCAAGGTCGGCGACCGGCTCGACGTCGAGCAGGTCGCGACCCTGGTCAAGCCCGCCACGGTGGTCACGCTGCAGTCGATCGCGGCGTCGCTGCGCACCGACGACGCGGTGCTCGACTACGCGATCCGCCTGGTGCGCGCCACGCGCAGCTGGGCCGGCGTGGTCGCGGGCGCCGGCCCGCGCGGCGGCATCTCGCTGGTGAGGGCAGCCCGCGGGGCTGCCCTCCTGGAGGGCCGCGACTTCGTCACCCCCGACGACGTGAAGCGCATGGCGCTGCCGGCGCTGCGCCACCGCATCCAGCCCTCGCCCGAGCTCGAGCTCGAGGGGCGCGACACCGACGCGATCCTCAAGGCGCTGCTGGAGAAGATCGAGGCGCCGCGGAAGTAGACCTTGTTCCTGCCTTCCACACGGCTCCTGTGGCTGCTCGCCGGCGTCACGGCGCTCGCCATCGCGGTGTCGATCATGCCGCAGTTCCAGCTGCAATGGGCGGCGCTGGCGGGGGCGCTGGCGCTGCTCGCGGCGCTCGACCTGGCGAGCGCGCTGCGCACGCCCGCGCCGGCGCTCGAGCGGCGCATCGCCGCGTCGCTCGCCCTCGGCGTCCCGGTCGAGGTGGCGCTGCGGGTCGCGAACCGCTCCGGCGCGCGGCTGCGCTGCGAGGTGCACGACCACCATCCGGCGAGCTTCGAATGCGAGGGCCTGCCGCGGCCGCTCGCGCTCGGGCCGCGCGAGTGGGTCGAGCTCGGCTACCAGGCGCGGCCGGTGGCGCGCGGCGAGGCGCGCTTCGCGAGTGCAGAGCTCAGGGTTTTCTCGCCGTTGGGCCTTTGGCAGATAAAAAGACTTTCCGGTGAAAGCACGGCGGTGCGCGTCTACCCGAACTTCCGCGCGCTCGCGCGCTACTCGCTGCTTGCGACCGACAACCGCCTGTCGCAGATCGGCGTGCTGCAGGTGCGCCGGCGCGGCGAGGGCATGGAGTTCCACCAGCTGCGCGAGTACCGGGAGGGCGACTCGCAGCGCGCCATCGACTGGAAGGCGACCGCGCGCACCGCGCGGCTGATCGCGCGCGAGTACGAGGACGAGAAGGACCAGCGCGTGCTGCTGGTGATCGACTGCGGGCGGCGCATGGCATCGAAAGACGACGAGCTCTCGCACTTCGACCATACGCTCAACGCGGCCCTGCTGCTCGCGCACGTCGCGGCGCGTCAGGGCGACGCGGTCGGCATGCTCACCATGGGGGGCGTCAGCCGCTACAGCGAGCCGCGCAAGTCGCTCGCGGCGGTGCACGCGATCCTGAACCGGGCCTACGACATCGAGCCGACCCTCGCCGTCCCCGACTACCAGCAGGCGGCGCGCGAGATCATGACGCGCGTGCGGCGCCGCGCGCTGGTGATCCTGCTCACCAACCTGCGCGACGAGGACGACGACGGGCTGATGCCCGCGCTCGACCTGCTGCGCACCCGGCACCTGGTGGTGCTGGCGTCGCTGCGCGAGGCGATCCTCGGGCGCGCGCTCTCGGCCAGGGTCGACAGCTTCGACCGCGCCGTGACCCACGCCGCCGCGGCCGACTACCTCGTCCAGCGCGGCCGCATCTTCCGGCGCATCGGCGCCGCCGGCGTGATCACCCTCGACGTGGAGCCCGAGCGCCTGCCGATCGCCCTGGTGAACCGCTATCTCGAGCTCAAGCGCGGCGGGCGGCTGTAGGAGCCTTTGATTTTCTTGTATAATCCGCCCCCTCTCGAAGGGCAGACCGCGACATGAAACCTGGCATCCATCCCGAATACCGGCCGGTGATCTTCCTCGACACCAGCGCCAATCACTCCTTCCTCACGCGCTCGGCGATCGACACCAAGGGCCGCGAGACCATGAAGTGGACCGACGGCAAGGAGTACCCGGTCGTCAAGGTCGAGGTGTCCTCCGAGTCGCACTCGTACTACACCGGCAAGCAGAAGATCGTCGATACCGCCGGCCGGGTCGAGAAGTTCAGGCGCCGCTACAGCAAGAAGGCGAAGTAGACCGCGGGGCATGCTGCCCCGGCTGACGCTGCCGCGCCTCGGGCTTGCGTTGCCCTCGGGCGCGCTCGCGCTGGTCGCGGCGCTGTTCGTGCTGCCCGGGCTCGCCGGCCACGATCCGTGGAAATCGCACGACGCGATCGGCCTGGGCATCGTGCACGGCATGGCGGCGAGCGGCGAGCTGCTGGTGCCGCGCGTCGCCGGGCTGCCGTGGCTGCAGGACCCGCCGCTCTTCCACTGGGTGGCGCTCGGCTTCGGCGCCGCGCTGCGCCCGCTCCTCGAGTTCCATGCCGCCGCGCGCCTCGCGAGCGGCGCCTTCATGTTCCTTGCCTTCTGGATGCTGTACGCCGCGGCGCGCCGCTGGGCGCCGGCCGAGCAGGGCCGCAGCGTCGCGGCTGCCGCGGTGCTGCTGCTGCTCGGCTCGGTGGGCCTGATAGTGCACGCGCACGAGGCGCTTCCCGAGCTCGCCTCGCTCGCCGCCATCTGCGCCGCGCTCGCGGCGCTGCCGTACGCCATCCGCCGGCCGGTGTCGGCGGGCGTCGCGTTCGGCGCGGCGCTCGGGCTCGCCTTCCTCTCTTCCTCCTGGGTCGCGCCCGGCGCGCTGGCGGCCGCGAGCCTCGCCGGCGCCTTCGTCTCGCCCCAATGGCGCCAGCGCCGCGGCGCCGCGTTCCTCGTTTCCGCGCTGGTCGCCTTGCTGCTGGTCGGGCTCTCCTGGCCGCTCGCGCTGGCGCTCGACTCGCCGCATGCCTTCCTCGAGTGGTGGGGGATCGCCTGGCAGCCGCAGGGCGAGCCGCTCTCCGACCTGCGCTCGCTCGTGTCGATCGGCAGCTGGTTCGCCTGGCCGGCGTGGCCGCTCGCGCTCTGGGCGGCGTGGTCGCTGCGCGGCGCCTGGCGCGAGCCGCGCCTCTTCGTGCCGGCCTGCGCGACGCTGCTGATGCTCGGCGGCTTCTCCGTCTGGGGCGACGCGCGCGACGTGAACCTCATCCCCGCCCTCGCGCCGCTCGCGCTGCTCGCCGCCCAGGGCGTGCACGGCCTGCGGCGCGGCGCCGCGGCTGCGCTCGACTGGTTCGGCGTGCTCGCCTTCGCGTTCTTCGCCGCGCTGATCTGGCTGGGCTACGTCGCGATGATGACCGGCGTGCCGCCCAAGATCGCCCACAACTTCGCCAAGACCGCCCCGGGCTTCGTGCCGCAGTTCGAGCTCCTGCCGTTTCTCTTCGCTCTCGCCCTCGCCCTGGGCTGGCTCTACGTCGTTTTCTACGCCGCGGCCTCGCCGCTGCGCAGCCTGCTGCGCTGGGCGAGCGGCATCGTGCTGCTCTGGGGCAGCTTCGCCATGCTGCTGATGCCCTGGGCCGACTACCAGAAGAGCTACCGCCCGGTCGCGCTGCAGCTGCGCTCGAAGATCCCGGCGGACGCGCGCTGCATCTCGGGCAAGTCGCTCGGCGTGACGCAGTCCGCGGCGCTCGATTACCACGCGGGAATTCGCACCGTGCCCTTCGACGCGCTGCGGCCGCGAGACTGCCCCCTCATGCTGGTGCAGGGCAGGCCGCGCGACGAGTTCGATGCCCCGGGCGCCGGCTGGAGCAAGCTCGCCGACGTGGGCCGTCCCGGCGACCGCTCCGAGCGCTACCGCCTGTACGCCGCGGACAAATGAACACGATGCCGCCCACCGAATGCAAGGCCTGGTCGCAGCTCGCGACGCACGCCGAGAGCTGGAAGAGCGTGCACCTGCGCGAGCTGTTCGCGCACGACGTCGCGCGCAGCGTGCAGTTCGTCGCCCAGGCGCCGGGCGTGCGCCTCGACTACTCGCGCCAGCGCCTCGGCGCCATGACATTGAGGCTGCTCTGCCACCTCGCCAGCGAGCGCGGGCTCCCCGAGTGGCGAGAAGCGCTGCTTTCGGGCAAGAAGGTGAATTCGACCGAGGATCGCGCCGCCTGGCACAGCGCGCTGCGGGCGGGACCCGAGGCTCCGGCTGAAGTGAAGGAAGCACTTTCCAGGATGAAGGATCTTGCCGGCCGGCTCCGCCAGACCCGCAAGTACCGGACAATCGTGAACCTGGGCACCGGCGGCTCCGACCTCGGGCCGCGGCTCGTCGCCGACGCGCTCGGCGACGGCACGCTCGAAGTGCGCTTCGCCGCCAACGTCGACCCGCGCGACCTGGAGCGCGCGCTCGAAGGCGCCGATCCGGCCGGGACGCTCTTCGTCGTGGTCTCGAAGACCTTCACCACGCAGGAGACGATGGCGAACGCCGAGGCGGCCAAGCGATGGGGAGGCAGGAAATTCATGGCAGTCACCTCCAACGTCGAAGCCGCCAGAAAATTCGGCGCCGACGAAATCCTGCCGATGTGGGACTGGGTCGGCGGGCGCTTCTCGGTCTGGTCTGCGGTCGGCTTCGCCGCCATGTGCGCCATCGGCGTCCAGGGCTTTGACGAGCTCCTGTCCGGTGCGAAGGATATCGACGAGCACTTCCGCGAGGCGCCGCTCGAGAAGAACGTCCCGGTGCTGATGGCGCTCGCCGGCGTGTGGAACGCGAACTTCCTCGGCGCGGCGACCCACGCGGTGCTGCCCTACTCGAACGCGCTGCGCCTGTTTCCCTCCTACCTGCAGCAGCTCGAGATGGAATCCAACGGCAAGCGCGTCGACCGCGAGGGGCGCCTGGTCGACTACGCGACCGCGCCGGTGCTGTGGGGCATGGAGGGCACAGTGAGCCAGCACTCGTTCCACCAGCTGCTCCACCAGGGGACCCAGATCGTGCCGGTCGACTTCATCGATATTTCTTCAAATGAACTTCTAACTGCCAACGCGAGGGCCCAGGCCGACGCGCTCGCTTTCGGCACCGACGACCCGGCGCTGCCGGCGCACAAGCAATACCCGGGCAACCGGCCTTCGAGTATCTTGCTGCTTGAAGGCTTGAGCCCGAGGAACCTGGGAAGGCTGATCGCGCTGTACGAGCACAAGGTGTTCGTGCAGGGCGTGCTGTGGAACCTGAACAGCTTCGACCAGTGGGGCGTGGAGCTCGGCAAGGAAATGGCCAGGAAATTGCTATCCGGGAGATAACCATGGACCAGGAAACCTTCAACCTCAGCATCCGCAAGTTCCTCAAGATGGTCGGGGTCAACTCGCAGCGCGAGATCGAGCAGGCGGTGCAGAAGGCGCTGCAGGAAAAAAAGCTTGCCGGGAATGAAACCATCCCGGCGCTGGTCACCCTGGAGATCCCCTCGCTCGGCATCAAGGTGCCGTTCCAGGGCGACATAAGACTAAAATGAAGCCATGAACAAGGCGCGCGAATTCGACCGCTCGGTGCTCGAGGAGCTCAGGGCGCTGCTCGGCGAGCGGGTCTCGACCTCGGCGGCGGTGCGCGAGCACCACGGCAAGGACGAGTCCTACTTCCCTTACGCCCCTCCCGATGCAGTTGTTTTCGTGAAAAGCACGGACGAAGTGCGCGACGTCGTGAACATCTGCCGCCGCCACCGCGTGCCGATGATCCCGTTCGGCGTCGGCACCTCGCTCGAGGGACACATCCTCGCGGTGCAGGGCGGCGTGTGCATCGATCTGTCGCAGATGAACCAGGTGCTCGCGGTGCACGAGGAGGACCTCGACGCGGTGGTCGAGGCCGGCGTGACCCGCAAGCAGCTCAACGAGTTCATCAAGCACACGGGGCTGTTCTTCCCCGTCGACCCGGGCGCCGACGCGACCATCGGCGGCATGAGCGCGACGCGCGCCTCGGGCACCAACGCGGTGCGCTACGGCACGATGCGCGAGAACGTGCTGTCCTTGAAGGTGGTGCTCGCCGACGGGCGCGTGATCCAGACCTCGCGGCGCGCCAAGAAGTCCGCCGCCGGCTACGACCTGACGCGCCTGTTCGTCGGCTCGGAGGGCACGCTCGGCATCATCACCGAGGTCACCGTCAGGCTCTACCCGGTGCAGGAGGCCATGTCGGCGGCGATGTGCGCCTTCGACAGCGTCGACGGCTGCACCCGCACCGTGATCCAGACCATCCAGGCCGGCATCCCGATCGCGCGCTCCGAGATCGTGTGCGACAAGACCATCGACGCGATCAACAAGTACAAGAAGACGAGCTATCGCGTCGCGCCGACGCTGTTCTTCGAGTTCCACGGCACCAAGGCGAGCGTGGTCGAGCAGGCCGAGGCGGTGCAGGAGATCGCGCGCGAGAACGGCGGCAAGGACTTCGTCTGGGCGACCAGGGCGGAGGAGCGCAGCCAGCTCTGGGACGCGCGCCACAACGCCTATTTCGCCTGCCTGCAGCTGCGGCCCGGCTCGCGCGCGATATCGACCGACGTGTGCGTGCCGATCTCGCGCCTCGCCGAGTGCGTGAGCGAGACGATGGAGGACGTGAAGAGCTACATCGCCCCGGTGCCGCTGCTCGGCCACGTCGGCGACGGCAACTTCCACCTCATGTTCCTGGTCGACCCGAACAAGCCCGAGGAGACCGAGCTCGCCAAGGAGTTCAACCGGCGCCTGATCGAGCGCGCGCTGCGCCTGGAAGGCACCTGCACCGGCGAGCACGGCATCGGCATGGGCAAGCAGGGCTCGATGCGCTCCGAGCTGGGCGACGACGTCATCGACGTGATGCGCGACATCAAGCGGCTCTTCGATCCCGAGAACCTCATGAACCCGGGGAAAGTCGTCTCGCTTTGAGCGCCGAACGGCGTTTGAAGGAATTGAATCTCGATCTGGGCGCGGTCTCGGCCCCGATCGCGAGCTACGTCAACGCCGTGCGCACCGGCAACCTGCTCTTCCTCGCCGGCAAGGGCCCGCGCGCGGGCGCCGACGGCAGGCGCCCCATGGGCAAGGTCGGCCGCGAGTACACCCTGGAGCAGGCCTACGAGCACGCGCGCACCGTCGGCATGGACCTGCTCGCCGTCATGCGTGCCGAGCTCGGCAGCCTCGACCGCGTGAAGCGCGTGGTCAAGGTGCTCGGCATGGTCAATGCCGATCCCGAGTTCAAGGACCATCCGAAAGTCATCAACGGCTGCTCGGATCTCTTCGTCCAGGTGTTCGGCGAGGCCGGCAAGCACGCGCGCTCGGCGGTCGGCATGGGCTCGCTGCCGATGGGCATCCCGGTCGAGATCGAGTGCATCGTAGAGGTAGCCGGAGCCACGCCCGGGAAGCCGGCCGCGAAGAAGGCTGCGAAAAAGAAGCGCCGCTAGGAAATCGGGGTCTGACCCCGATCTAGATGGTCATTACGGCCTTGCGGTAGTACCTGAGCTCCTCGATCGACTCGAGGATGTCGGCCATGGCCTCGTGCCGGCCCTCCTTGGCCACGCCCTTCATGAGCTCGGGCTTCCAGCGGCGCACCAGCTCCTTAAGGGTCGAGACGTCGAGGTTGCGGTAGTGGAAGTAGGCCTCGAGCTGGGGCATCCAGCGCGCGAGGAAGCGCCGGTCCTGGCAGATCGAGTTGCCGCACATCGGCGAGGCGCCGGCCGGCACGTGCTTGGCGAGGAACTCGAGCGCCTGGCGCTGCGCCTCGGCCTCGGCGAGGCGCGATGAGCGCACGCGCTCGACCAGCCCGCTCTTGGCGTGCACGCTGCGGTTCCACGAGTCCATCGCCTCGAGCACCTCGGCGGGCTGGTGGACGACGAGCACCGGGCCCTCGGCGAGCAGCGCGAGCTGCGGGTCGGTGACCAGCATCGCGATCTCGATGATGCGGTCGGAGTCGGGCTGCAGCCCGGTCATCTCCATGTCGATCCAGATGAGGTTGTTCGGATCGGCGGGCATGCTTTATTCTCTCACGGCATGAGCGACGCCCTGACCTGGCTCTACCTCGCGACGCTCGCCGCCGCCACCGCCGCGCGCCTGTGGCTCGCGCTGCGCCAGGTGCAGCACGTGCGCGCGCATCGCGAGGCGGTGCCGGCGAGCTTCGCCGCCTCCATCCCTCTCGCGGCGCACCAGCAGGCCGCGGACTACACCGTCGCCAAGAACCGGCTGGGCATGCTCGAGGCGCTGGTCCACGCCGCGGCGCTGCTCGTGTTCACGCTCGGCGGGCTGATCCAGTGGCTCTCGCAGGCCTGGGCGCGCGCCTTCGAGGCCGGCTCGCTCGCGCACGGCACGGCGCTGCTGCTGAGCGTCTTCTTCCTGCAGGCGCTCATCGGCCTGCCCGCGACGCTGGCGCGCATCTTCGGCATCGAGGCGCGCTTCGGCTTCAACCGCATGACGCTCGGCCTGTTCCTCGTCGACCTCGCCAAGCACACGCTCGTCGCGCTCGCGCTCGGCGTGCCGCTGCTCGTCGCGGTGCTGTGGCTGATGGGGCTTGCCGACGAGCAGTGGTGGCTGTACGTCTGGGCGCTGTGGCTCGCCTACTCGGTGGTGATGATGATGGTCTACCCCGCGCTGATCCTGCCGCTGTTCAACAAGTTCACGCCGCTCGCGCAGGGCGAGCTCGCGGAGCGCGTCGCGCGGCTGCTGGCGCGCTGCGGCTTCAAGTCGAGCGGGCTGTACCTCATGGACGGCTCCAGGCGCTCCAGCCACGGCAACGCCTTCTTCACCGGCTTCGGCGCGGCCAAGCGCATCGTGCTGTTCGACACGCTGGTGAGCCGGCTGCAGCCGCCCGAGGTCGAGGCGGTGCTCGCCCACGAGCTCGGCCACTACCGGCTGCATCACATCGTGAAGGGCATGGCGCTCGGCGCGGCGGTGAGCTTCGCCCTGCTGTGGCTGCTCGGCCAGCTGATCGACAAGCCCTGGTTCTACGCCGGCCTGGGCGTGCACACGCCCGGCAACGCCGCCGCGCTCGCGCTGTTCCTGCTGGTGGTGCCGGAGTTCCTGTTCTTCCTGCACCCCCTCACCAGCCTGTACTCGCGCGCGCGCGAGTTCGAGGCCGACGCGTACGCCGTGGCGCACGCCGACCCGGCCGAGCTGCGCAAGGCGCTGGTGAAGCTCTACCACGACAACGCCGCCACGCTGACCCCCGACCCGCTGCACTCGGCGTTCTACGACTCGCACCCGCCCGCGGCGGCGCGCATCGCCCGGCTGAAGGAGGCTGCCACATGAGCGAGCTGGCTAGGAAGAAGTGCAAGCCCTGCGAAGGCGGCGTCGCGCCCCTGGACGACGCCCAGGCGAGGGCCATGCTGAAGGGCCTCAAGGGCTGGATCCTCGAGGGCGGCAAGCTCGTCAAGGTCTACCCGTTCACCAACTACTACCAGACCATGGCGTTCGTGAACGCGCTCGCCTGGATCTCGCACCGCGAGGACCATCATCCCGACCTCGCGGTCGGCTACAACAAGTGCCGCGTCGAGTACTCGACGCACGCCATCGGCGGCCTGTCCGAGAACGACTTCATCTGCGCGGCGAAGTGCGACGCGCTGCTCGAGCTTTGAAAAGGATCTACAGCTCCCATAACCTGGTGGCGGTCCATCACGCGCGCAACGTGCTCGAGGCCGAAGGCATCCGCGCGGTGGTGAAGAACGAGCTGCTCTCCTCGGCCATGGGCGAGCTGCCGCCCGCCGAGTGCCAGGGCGAGCTGTGGGTGCGGCGAGCCGAAGCCGAGCGCGCCGAAGCGGTCCTGAGAACGGCCTTCCGGTCGAAAAGCGGCACGCCCTGGACCTGCGCGTCCTGCGGCGAGAGCTCGGAGTCGCAGTTCACCCAGTGCTGGCGCTGCGGCGCCTACCGCGAGAGCTGAGGCTCAGCCGGCCGGGAAGGCGAGCACCGGCAGTCTCTTCACAAGAGGCGCACGATGCTGATCACGAGCAGCACGAACACCCATACCACCAGCGCGCGCCACAGCAGCCCGACTGCGCTGTCGAGCAGCGGCCCGTCGGCCGGCTCGCCCACGCCGATCTCCGGCCGCGGCTGCATGCCGTCGATCTCCTGCACCGGCATGCCCAGGCGCACGCCCATCGCGCCCGCGCCCGCGGCGAGCACGATGCCGGCGTTGGGCTCGGGCCAGCTGCGCGCCTGGGTGCGCCAGCAGTAGACCGCGTCCTCGAAGTCGCCGACCACGGCGAACGCCGCGGCGGTGAGGCGCACCGCGGGCCAGTCGAGCACGTGGAACGCGCGCTGCGCGAACTCGCCGAAGGCGCCCATGGCCCTCCAGCGCCACGCGAGGTAGACCGCGAGCCGGTACAGGATCGCCCCGCTCGGGCCGGGCAGCAGCAGGTACCACAGCAGCACGCCGAAGACGTGGCGGTGCGAGGCGACCAGCGCCTCCTCGATCGCGAGGCGGATCACCTCCTCGCGCGTGCGCACCACGCCGGAAGCGCCGCGCCATTCCTCGAGCAGCGCGCGCGCGCGGTCGATGTCGCCGGACTTGACCGCGAGCTGCAGGTCGGTGAAGTAGTGGCTGAACTGGCGGAACCCGAGCGTCAGGTAGAGCACCACGACATTGAAGACGAGCGCGAGCAGCGGGCTCGCGCGCTCGAGCAGCAGGTGCAGCACGATCGCCGCGGCGACCCAGGGCAAGACCCCGACCAGCCACGCCACCAGGCCGTGGCGGCGCTCGCCGCCGTTGAACTGCTGCTCCAGCCAGCCCGCCCACCCGGCAAGCGCGCTCTGCACGCCCTTCCTCTCGCCGAGCGGCTGCCATTGCTCGAGGACGAGCGCGGCAATGATGGCGATGACGCTCATGCGAGCATTGTATAAAGGTTCACCAGCATCCCCGCGGTGGCGCCCCAGATCGCGCGCCCCTGGTACTCGAAGACGTAGTAGCCGACGCTCTGCCCCTGGAACTCGCGCGTGCGCCGCTGCCGGTTGCGCGGGTCGAGCAGGAACGCGAGCGGCACCTCGAACACCTCCTCGACCTCGCGGCGGTCGGGCGCGAGCTCGAGCGGCGGCGTGAGCAGCCCCACCACCGGGGTGACGCAGAAGCCGGTGCGCGTGCAGTACGGCGGCATGCGCGCGAGGACCTCCACGCGCTCGCGGGCGAGCCCGATCTCCTCCTCGGCTTCGCGCAGCGCCGTGAATTCGGGCGTCGGGTCCTGCGGCTCGGCGCGGCCGCCGGGAAAGCTGACCTGGCCCGAATGGTGCTTGAGGTGCGAGGTGCGCTGGGTGAACACCACGGTGAGCCGCTCGTGCGCCACGATCGGCACCAGCACCGAGGCCGGGGTGAGCGCCGCGGCTTCCCGGCCCGCCCCGTCGTCGCCGTACACCGACAGCCCCGGCGCGCTGCGCTGCGTCAGCCGGCGACGCAGCTCCTCGAGGCCCAGGTCGAGCGGAATAAGCCTTGCCCCTACGATGTTAGTGTTCGAGCAACCGGCTTTACCCAGGACGCTCGACCAACCATAAGGGGATCACATGAAACGTCTAGCACTGTTCGCCGCCTTCGCGCTCGCCAGCTCCGTCGCCTTCGCCAGCAGCTGCCCGAAGCAGATGAAGGCCATCGACGCCGCGCTGCCCAAGGCCAAGCTCTCGGCCTCGCAGATGAGCGAAGTGAAGCAGCTGCGCGCCGACGGCGAGCAGTTTCACAAGGCCGGCAAGCACGCCGAGTCGATGGCTGCGCTCAACAAGGCGAAAGGCATCCTGAAGATCAGGTAAGCCTTCAAGGCACGAGGACCACCGAGCCGGTCGTCTTCCTGCCTTCCAGGTCGCGGTGCGCGGCTTGCGCCTCGGCAAGCTTGTAGCGCTTCGTGGTCTCGATCCTGACCTTGCCCGAGGTCACCGCCTCGAACAGCGCCTTGGAGCGCTCGAGCAGGTCGGCTCGGCTCGCGATGTGGGTGACCAGCGTCGGCCGAGTGACGTAGAGCGAGCCCTTGGCGGAGAGCACGCCCAGGTTGACCGGCGGCACCGCGCCCGAGGCGTTGCCGAAGGACACCATCATGCCGCGCGGGCGCAGGCAGTCGAGCGAGCCTTCCCAGGTCGACTTGCCGACCGCGTCGTAGACCACCGGCACGCCCTTGCCGCCGGTGATGCTCTTCACGCGCTCGACGAAGTTCTCCCTGCTGTAGTTGATGACGTGCTCGGCGCCGTGCGCCTTGGCGAGCGCGCATTTCTCGTCCGAGCCGGCGGTGCCGATGACGCTCGCCCCGAGCGCCTTGAGCCACTGGCAGGCGATCAGGCCCACGCCGCCCGCGGCGGCGTGCCACAGCACGGTTTCTCCCTTTTGTACTTTATAAGTCGTGAAAATCAGGTAATGCACCGTGAGTCCCTTGAGCATCATCGAGGCCGCCTGCTCGTCGCTCACGCCCTGCGGCAGCTTGACCATGCGCTCGGCGGGAACCACCCGCTGGTCGCAATAGGCGCCGACCAGCCCGGTGTAGGCGACGCGGTCGCCGACCTTGAGGTCCGTGACCCCGGAGCCGAGCGCCTCGACCACGCCGGCGCCCTCGTTGCCGGCGACCTGCGGGACCTGCATCGGGTACAAGCCCGAGCGCTGGTAGGTGTCGAGAAAGTTGACGCCGATCGCGGTGTGCCGGATGCGCACCTGGCCCGCGCCGGGCTCCCCTACGGGAACCTCATCGAGTTGCAGAACCTCCGGGCCGCCCTGCTTGTGAAAACGCACTGCCTTCGCCATTGCCTTCTCCTCGGTTAAAGATCGTCCTTCTTCGGCCCCGGCGCGGCGCGCATCGCCTGCAGGGCGGCGCGCTGCAGCTCGAGCCCCTGGATCGAGAACTTCACCATGTTGAGGTTCATGTTGAGCCAGGCCTCGACCGAGCGCAGCTCGGCGATGCGCTTCTCGACCTCCTGGGGGTCGAAGGTCGGCATCGCCAAGCCCGGCAGCGGCACGCCGAGCGGCCCCCACAGGCGGCGGAACATCTCGAACGGGTCGGGCGGCGGGGTGGGCTCAGCCATAGGCGCGCTCCTCGGGTGGGTCGAAGAAGCCCCTGACCTCGGCCTCGCGCGCCATCGTGTCCTGGTAGCCCAGGTCGATGAGCGCGCGGCAGAAGGACTCCTCGAACAGCAGGTAGCTCGCAAGGTTCGAGCCGGAGCGGTTGAGCGCTCCGGTCGGGCGCAGGATGAAGCGCACCGTGCCCGGCAGCTCGTGGACGAAGCGCGCCGCGATGCGCTCGAGCGGCTGCGAGGGAGTGATGAACAGCACCTTCACCGGCCGCAGCTGCAGGCCCGATTCGGGGAGGCGCTCGGGCGGCACCAGCTTCACGGTGCGGTTGATGCGCTCCAGGCGCTCGATGTCGACCATCAGGCTGTCGAGGAAGATGCTGTTGAGCGCGTGGCCGGCGATCTGCGCGATCGAGGGGTAGACGTTGGAGCGCGCGCGGTTCTGGTCGGCGGCGCTCTGCCGTCCGGTGCCGACGATCAGCACCCGGTCGGCGCCCAGGTGCAGCGCCGGGCTGACCGGCGCGATCTGGCGCATCGAGCCGTCGCCGAAGTACTCGCGGTGCACCTTCACGGCGGGGAAGATGAACGGCAGCGATGCCGAGGCGAGCAGGTACTCGAGCTTGAGCGTCACCGCGGCGCCGATGCGCTGGTTGCGCTCCCAGCCCTCCAGGCCCGAGCCGCCCTGGAAGAACGAGACGCTCTGGCCGGTGGTATAGCCCGAGGCGGTGACGCACACCGCGTACAGCGCGCCCGAGTCGATGTGGCCCTGGATCCTCTGGAAGTCCAGGTTCTTCTCCAGCATCTGCGCGAGCGGCGCGTTGTCGAGCAGCGAGATCGGGTTGTGGCGCGAGATCAGCATCATCGAGGCGAGCCAGCGCGCGCCGCTCCTCAGGACGTGCCAGGCGTCGGTGCGGTAGACGTGGCTGCAGCGCATGTTTTCCCAGACCTCGAGCAGGTTGCCCACCGCGCGCGAGAAGTCCTCGGCGAACACCGCGAGCGTGGCGGCGTTGATCGCGCCGGCCGAGGTGCCGCACAGGATCGGGAAAGGGTTCCTGACCGGATTGCCGAGGATGTCGCGCACCGCCTTCACCACCCCGACCTGATAGGCGGCGCGCGCCCCGCCGCCGGTCAGCACCAGCCCGGCGCGCGGCTTCAGGCGGCCCGCCCGCAAGGGGGTGACGTTGCCCGCGGCGCCTTCCATCGCTAGAAGAGAGTCTGCTCCTGGCCGCGCGGCGCGGTCGCGTCGGCCACCGCGAGCGCGGTCATGTTGACGAGCCGCCGCACGGTCGCCGAGGGGGTGAGGATGTGCACCGGGCGCGCCGCGCCGAGCAGCATCGGCCCGATGGTCACCCCGCCCCCGGAGGCGGTCTTGAGCAGGTTGAACGAGATGTTGGCCGCGTCGAGCGTCGGCATCACCAGCAGGTTCGCCTCGCCGCGCAGGCGCGTGCGCGGGAACACCTTGAGGCGGATGTCCTCGGAGAGCGCGGCGTCGCCGTGCATCTCGCCCTCGATCTCGAGCTCGGGGGCGCGCGCCTCGATGAGCTCGAGCGCGCGGCGCATCTTGCGCGAGGACGGCAGGTCGATCGAGCCGAAGTTCGACGCCGAGAGCAGCGCCACCTTGGGCGTGATGCCGAAGCGGCGGATCTCCTCGGCGGCGAGCAGCGTCATCTCGGCGATGTGCTCGGCGTCCGGGTCGGGCGACACGTAGGTGTCGCAGATGAACACCGTGCGCGAAGGCAGGATGAGCGCGTTCATCGCCGCGTAGTGCCGCACGCCGGGGCGCAGCCCGATCACCTGGTCGATGTACTCCAGGTGCAGCGCGTGCGTGCCGAAGGTGCCGCACAGCATGCCGTCGGCCTCGCCCTTGTAGATCATCATCGCGCCGATCAGGGTGTGCCGGCGGCGCATCTCGATGCGCGCGTACTCGGGCGAGACGCCCTTCCTCTCGGTGAGCTGGTGGTAGGTCCTCCAGTAGTCGCGGTAGCGCGGGTCGAACTCGGGATTGACGAGCTCGAATTCCCTGCCCGGCCGCGCGCGCAGGCCGAGGCGCTCCAGCCTCTGCTCGACCACCTGCGGGCGGCCGACCAGGATCGGGCGCGCGAGCGCCTCGTCGACCACGATCTGCGCGGCGCGCAGCACGCGCTCGTCCTCGCCCTCGGCGTAGACGATGCGCCGCGGCGCGCCCTTCGCCGCGGTGAACAGCGTCTTCATCAGCAGGCCGGAGTGGTAGACGAACTGCGTGAGCGACTGGCGGTAGGCCTCGAGGTCGGCGATGGGCCGGGTGGCCACGCCCGAGTCCATGGCGGCCTTCGCCACCGCGGGGGCGACGCGCGCGATGAGGCGCGGGTCGAAGGGCCGCGGGATGATGTACTCCGGGCCGAAGCTGATCGACTCGATGCCGTAGGCGAGCGCCACCTGCTCGGAAGTCTCCGCCTGCGCGAGCTCGGCGATGGCGCGCACCGCGGCGAGCTCCATCTCGGTGTTGATGGTGGTCGCCCCCACGTCGAGCGCGCCGCGGAAGATGAACGGGAAGCACAGGACGTTGTTGACCTGGTTCGGGAAGTCCGAGCGCCCGGTGGCGATCACGCAGTCGGGCCGCGCCTCGCGGGCGAGGTCGGGCAGGATCTCGGGGTCCGGGTTGGCGAGCGCGAGGATCAGCGGCCGCTCGGCCATCTTCTTCACCATCGAGGGCTTGAGCACCCCGCCCGCCGAGAGCCCGAGGAACACGTCGGCGCCGCCGATCACCTCCTCGAGCGTGCGCCCGCGCGTGTCCTTCGCATAGCGCTCCTTGTCGGGGTCCATCTCCTCGCGCCGGCCCTTGTAGACCACGCCCTTGATGTCGGTGACGGTGATGTTGGCGAGCGGCAGGCCCATCTTCACCAGCAGCCCCAGGCAGGCGAGCGCGGCGGCGCCGGCGCCGGAGGTGACCAGCTTCACGTCCTGGATCCTCTTTTGCACGATTTTCAAGCCGTTCAGGACCGCCGCGCCGACGGTGATCGCGGTGCCGTGCTGGTCGTCGTGGAACACCGGGATCTTCATGCGGCTGCGCAGGCGCCGCTCGATGACGAAGCACTCCGGCGCCTTGATGTCCTCGAGGTTGATCGCGCCGAAGGTGGGCTCGAGCGCGGCGATGATGTCGACGAGCTTGTCGGGGTCGCGCTCGTCGAGCTCGATGTCGAAGCAGTCGATGCCGGCGAATTTCTTGAACAGCACCACTTTGCCTTCCATCACCGGCTTGGCGGCGAGCGGGCCGATGGCGCCCAGGCCGAGCACCGCGCTGCCGTTGGTGACCACCGCGATCAGGTTGGCGCGCGAGGTGTAGTGCACCGCCTGGGCGGGGTCGCGCCGGATCTCCTCGCAGACCGCGGCGACGCCGGGCGTGTACGCGAGCGCGAGGTCGCGCTGGTTGGTGAGCTGCTTGGTCGGCGCCACCGAGATCTTGCCCGGCGGGCTGCGGCGGTGGTACTCGAGTGCGTTCTGCTTGAGCTGCTCGTCCACGCGGAGATTCTATAGCAGAGCCCTCTCCGTATAATCGGGCGATCGAAAAGCGCATCCTCACCGCCCGCCGCGCCGCGGAAATCGAGCCCTTCGAAGTGATGGACGTGCTCTCGCGCGCGCACGCGCTCGAGGCCCAGGGACGGCGCGTGGTGCACATGGAGATCGGCGAGCCCGATTTCACCGCGCCCGAGCCGGTGGTCGAAGCCGGCGTGCGCGCGCTGCGCGAGGGCCTCACCGCGTACACCGCGACGCTCGGGCTGCCCGCGCTGCGGGAGGCCATCGCTCGGCATTACGAAGAAAAATTCTCGAGAAAGATCGAGCCGGGAAGAATCGCGGTTACCCTGGGCGCGTCGGGCGCTCTGCTCACCGTGGTCGCGCTCTACGTCGATCCCGGCGACGAGGTGCTGGTGCCCGATCCCGGCTACCCGGGATACCGGCACTTCGTGCGCGCCTTCGAGGGCGTGGCGAGGAGCCTGCCGGTTTCCCCCGCCTGCGGCTTTCAACCCACGCTCGAGCTGGTGCGCGAGGCGTGGGGGCCGCGCACCAAGGCACTGCTGCTCGGCTCGCCGTCCAATCCGACCGGAACGCTGATCTCGAGAGACGAGCTGGCGAGGATCGCCGCGTTCGTCGCCGGGCGCGGCGGCGTGCTGCTGGTCGACGAGATCTACCAGGGGCTGGTGTACGGCGAGCAGCCCTGGAGCGCGCTCGGGCTGCCGGGGGAAGTGGTGGTGATCAACAGCTTCTCGAAGTATTTCTGCATGACCGGCTGGCGCCTGGGCTGGGTGGTGCTGCCCGCGGGGGCGGTGCGCGAGTTCGAGAAGCTCGCGCAGCACCTGTTCATCTCCGCGCCCGCGGCCGCCCAGCATGCCGCCGTCGCCGCTTTTTCCTCACGCAGCATTTCGATCCTGGAGAAGCGGCGGGAGGAGTTCGCCGCGCGCCGCGACTTTCTCGTCCCGGCCTTGAGGAGCGCCGGGCTGGCGGTGCCGGCCGAGCCGAAAGGCGCCTTCTACGTGTACGCCGACTGCGGCGGCGACTGCAGGACTTTCACCAGGGACTTGTTGGAGACAGAGGCAGTGGCGGCCACCCCCGGCATCGACTTCGGCGCCAACGGCACCGGGCGCTTCGTGCGCTTCGCCTATACGCGCAGCCTCGCGGAGCTCGAGGAGGGCGCGGCGCGCATCAGGCGCTTTGCTGCTTCCTCGCTTTCTGCCTGAGGGCTTCGAGCCGCGCCTTCTCGGCGAACACCTTGGCCGCGTACTGGGAGGTCGGCTCGTCGAGCGCGCCGGCGTACATCTGCAGCGCGGTCTCGGTGTCGCGGAAGCGGTTCAGGTACTCGCGCAGGATCTGCGCGCCGACCAGGATGTTGACCTCGGGCTCGAGCAGCGCGAGCTCGCCGCCGTGGTCGGCGAGCTTCTCGAGATGGAAGCGCGGGATCACCTGCATCAGCCCCTTCGCGCCCATGTCGCTTTTCGCCACCGGGTTGTAGCGCGACTCGACCGCCATCACGGCGAGGATCAGTAGCGGGTCGAGCGAGTAGCGCGCGCCCGCCTGGTAGGCGGTCGCGACGAAGTCCGCCATCGCGATCTCGGAGACGCGGTAGCGCCGGGCGATGAAATCGGTGACGGCGCGCTGCTCGAGCTCGAGGGCGCTGTCGGGCGCGCGCGAGCGAATCGAGCCGGCGGCGACGGTCGAGACCGGGCCGAAGGCCTCGCCGGGCTCCCAGGGCAGGCTGCCGAGCAGCGAGTCGCCCGGTAGCAGCGGGAAAGCCGCCAGCGCGGCCAGCCCGATCATGGCCAGCAGGCTCTTCACGGCGTGGTAGGTGCGCGCCGCCGCAAGGTATGCGTTATTCATTGTCGACCTCCGTGCTGATGGCCGGGGCAGGGGCTGGGCAACCGAGCGCGCCAGGACCTCGACCACCGATGCCAGATATTGCGGTGCAGCGGGACGCATCATAGGAGATTTTCTCCTGACATGTCAATCACTTCCGCAAGGCCTAGCACTCCCCCTCCGGCGCTGCGAAACGCTGATTCCGCGCAGGAATTTGGGGTCTGGAGCACAGCTGCGGCCGGGTAAAATACGCGGCCTGAGGGGAAGCCTCGCGGACCGGCCTAGGTCTCCAGTCTTGGGCCGAATTGACCAAGCCGGTCCGCTGAGCTTCGAAGGCCTGGCGGGAGACTCGCATCTCCTGCCTGTCTCTCCGGATTCCGGTTACGGCCGGGATCCGGTGGGAAACGGCCACGCGGCCGCTGGATTCAGCGCGGTTCTCGCGCCGGGAGTCGCAGCGGTGGATGGCGGTGTTGCCGGAGTGCTCGCCATCGTGTCCGCGGGGCTGGCCTGGGGTCTGGCGGCTTTCTTTGCCTTCTTCTTATTTCCCGCTTTTTTCTTCTTCTTAGCGGGCTTCTTTTTGCCTGCCGCCTTCTTCTTGCCAGCTTTCAACTTCTTCTTCTTACGTGATGATGCTTTCTTCTTCTTCTTTTTCTTTCCGCCTTTTTTCGCTTTTTTCTTCGCCATTCTCATCTCCTTCAAGGTTGTTGAACAAAAAAATCCGGCCGTGAGGGCCCGGACTATCCAACCGCCGGTGTCGACTGCCCGCCGGCATGCTGAATTGGGTTGGTCCTTGAGGCAACGTCATGATAGAGGATATCGGGGTCGAGGCGTATACCGCCTTCCCAGGTCACGGTCGCCGTTTCCGGATCGACGCTGACTTTCTCGAACTCGCGCACGTCGCGCCACAGCTGGAAGGCGCCGATCTCGAGCAGGTTGCCGAGGAACACCCGGCCCTCGAGCCCGTCCTCGAACCGCAGCCACAGCTTGTAGTCCTCTTCCACCCTGCATTCCGTGATTCGGTGCATCTCGCCCCACTCCTCTTCCATTTTTCTACTCCCAGTTCAGTGCGCCGCCCGTCTGGTACTCGATGACCCGGGTCTCGAAGAAATTGCGCTCCTTCTTGAGGTCGATCATCTCGCTCATCCAGGGGAACGGATTGGCCGCCCCGGGGTAGAGCGTGTCCAGGCCGATCTGCTGGCAGCGCCGGTTGGCGATGAAGCGCAGGTACTCCTTGAACATGGGCGCGTTCAGCCCGAGCACGCCGCGCGGCATGGTGTCCTCGGCATAGCGGTACTCGAGCTCGACCGCGCGCCTGAAGAGGCTGTGCAGCTCGTCGCGGAAGCCGGGGGTCCAGAGGTGCGGGTTCTCGAGCTTGATCTGGTTGACCAGGTCGATGCCGAAATTGCAGTGCATCGACTCGTCGCGCAGGATGTACATGTACTGCTCGGCGGCGCCGGTCATCTTGTTCTGCCGGCCCAGCGCCAGGATCTGGGCGAAGCCGACGTAGAAGAACAGCCCTTCCATCAGGCAGGAGAACACGATCAGGCTCTTCAGCAGGTCCTGGTCGCTCTGCGGCGTGCCGGTCTTGAACGCCGGGTCGGTGAGGATGTCGATGAACGGGATCAGGAACTCGTCCTTCTCGCGGATCGACGGGATCTCGTGGTAGGCGTTGAAGATCTCCGACTCGTCGAGGTCCAGGCTCTCGACGATGTACTGGTAGGCGTGGGTGTGGATCGCCTCCTCGAAGGCCTGGCGCAGCAGGTACTGGCGGCACTCGGGGGCGGTGATGTGCCGGTAGGTGCCGAGCACGATGTTGTTCGCGGCGAGCGAGTCGGCGGTGACGAAGAAGCCGAGGTTGCGCTTCACGACCCTGCGCTCGTCCTCGGTGAGGCCGTTGGGATCCTTCCAGAGCGCGATGTCGCGGCTCATGTTGATCTCCTGCGGCATCCAGTGGTTGGCGCAGGCGGACAGGTATTTCTCCCAGGCCCACTTGTACTTGAAGGGCACCAGCTGGTTGACGTCGGCCTTGGAGTTGATGATGCGCTTGTCCTCGACCGTGACGCGCCGGAAAGCCTCGGGGGCCGGCGCCGCGCCGGCCTGCACCGGGACGAAGCCCGGCGCCGGGGCGAAATCCCCGAGCTTGAGCATGGCGGGCTCCGCGCTCATTGCGGCCGGTTCATGCGCATCGCCTGGGCGAGCAGCATGGTCCTGAGGCTGGGCGTCTCCTGCGAGGCCACGGGCGCGTGGAACTCGGGGCGGTACTCGCGCTCCAGCTCGCGCTGGGCGGCTTCGCGCTGCGCCGCGGTGGAGAAGGACATCTCGTGGGTGGCGATGTACAGGTTCCAGTCGGTGCCGGCGATCCTCGCCCACTCCGCGTAGCGGGGGTGCTGCCTGAGCAGCCCGGGGGCCGAGAAGTCCTCGCTCTGCCCGAAATGCAGCGCGCGGAAGGTGAGCAGCCGCCAGCCCGGCACCATCACCGCGTACAGGCCCGCGCCCCTGGAGGGCAGCCACAGCGGCGAGAGGTACGGGCCGGAAAAGGTGCGCCGGCCGAGCGTGATCACTGGCACGCCTCGCACTCCGGGTTATCAATTGAACATACTTTGGGCGCCTCCGCCTCGGTGGCCGCGGGCACGGCGTTCAGCTGCCCGGCCTTGGAGGTCGATTTCTCGGCGTGGGTGGCTCCCATGGCGCGCAGGTAGTAGGTGGTCTTCAGGCCGCGGATCCAGGCGAGCTTGTAGGTCTCGTCGAGCCTGCGGCCCGATGCGCCGGCCATGTAGATATTGAGCGACTGCGACTGGTCGATCCACTTCTGCCGCCGCGCCGCCGCCTCGACCAGCCATTTCGGCTCGATCTCGAAGGCCGTGGCGTAGAGCAGCCGCAGCGCCGCCGGCACCCGGTCGATGCGCGCCAGGTTGCCGTCGAAGTACTTGAGGTCGGCGATCATCACCTCGTCCCACAGCCCGGCGCGCTTGAGGTCGGCGACCAGGGTCTCGTTCGCCACCGTGAACTCGCCCGAGAGGTTCGACTTGACGAACAGGTTCTGGTAGGTGGGCTCGATCGAGGCCGAGACGCCGATGATGTTGGCGATGGTCGCCGTGGGAGCGATGGCGAGGCAGTTGGAGTTGCGCATGCCGTGCCTGCGGATGCGCGCGCGCAGCTCCTCCCAGTCGAGGCTCGCCGAGCGGTCGAGCTCGACGTAGCCGCCGCGCTCGGCGGCGAGCAGATCGAGCGTGTCCTGCGGCAGCACGCCGCGGTCCCAGAGCGAGCCCGCGAACGACTCGTAGCGCCCGCGCTCCTCGGCGAGCTCGGTGGAGGCCCAGTACGCGGCATACGCCACCATCTCCATCGAGCGGTCGGCGAACTCCACCGCCTCCTGCGACGCGTAGGGGACGCGCAGCCGGTGCAGGCAGTCCTGGAAGCCCATGATCCCCAGGCCCACCGGGCGGTGGCGCAGGTTGGAGCTCCTCGCCTTGCCGACCGCGTAGTAGTTGATGTCGATGACGTTGTCCAGCATCCGCATCGCCGTCGAAATTGTTTTTTTTATTTTTGAAAAGTCCAACCCATTCCCAGTCATGTGCGCGAGGAGGTTCACCGAGCCGAGGTTGCAGACCGCGATCTCTTCGGCCGAGGTGTTGAGGGTGATCTCGGTGCACAGGTTCGAGCTGTGCACCACGCCCACGTGCTGCTGCGGGCTCCTCAGGTTGCACGGGTCCTTGAAGGTGATCCAGGGATGCCCGGTCTCGAACAGCATCGAGAGCATCTTGCGCCACAGCTGCACCGCCGGGATCTTCTTGTAGAGCTTGAGCTCGCCGCGCGCCACCCGGTCCTCGCAGCGCAGGTAGGCCTCCTCGAAGCTCCTGCCGCACTTGTCGTGCAGCTCGCGCGCGTCCGAGGGGCTGAACAGCGTCCATTCGGCGTTTTCCATGACGCGCTTCATGAACAGGTCCGGGATCCAGTTGGCCGTGTTCATGTCGTGCGTGCGGCGTCGGTCGTCGCCGGTGTTCTTGCGCAGCTCGAGGAACTCCTCGATGTCGAGGTGCCAGGTCTCGAGGTAGGAGCACACCGCCCCCTTGCGCTTGCCCCCCTGATTGACCGCGACCGCGGTGTCGTTCACCACCTTGAGGAACGGCACCACGCCCTGCGACTTGCCGTTGGTGCCCTTGATGTGCGAGCCGAGCGCGCGCACCGGGGTCCAGTCGTTGCCCAGGCCGCCGGCGTACTTCGCGAGCAGCGCGTTCTCCTTGATCGCCTCGTAGATGCCGTCGAGGTCGTCGGACACGGTGGTGAGATAGCAGCTCGAAAGCTGCGAGCGCAGCGTCCCCGCGTTGAACAGCGTCGGCGTCGAGCTCATGAAATCGAAGCTCGACAGCACGTCGTAGAACTCGATCGCGCGCGCCTCGCGCTCCTTCTCCTGCCGTGGCCCTCCTTCCTTGAGCGCGAGCCCCATGGCGACGCGCATGAAGAACGCCTGCGGCAGCTCGATGCGCCGGCCGTGGACGTGCAGGAAGTAGCGGTCGTAGAGCGTCTGCAGCCCGAGGTAGCCGAACTGCAGGTCGCGATCCGCCTTCAGGGCTTTACCCAGTACCGCCAAGTTGAACTTCTTCAATTCGGGGTCGAGCAGCTCCGCGGCGACTCCCCGCTCGATGATGCGGGGAAAGCAGGCGGCGTAGCGCGCTTCCATCTCGGCGTGGCTCGCCTCCTCGCCCAGCACCTCGAGGCGGATGATGTCGAGCAGCAGCCGCGCGGTGACGTAGCCGTAGGCCGGGTCCTTCTCGATCAGCGCCCGGGCGGCGAGCACCGCCGACTTGCGCACCTCGTCCATCGGCACGCCGTCGTAGAGGTCGCGCAGCGTCGTCTCCAGGATGGCGTCGGGCGAGGCGTCGGCGAGTCCCTCGCAGGCCGCGGCCACGACGCGGCGCAGCCGCTCGCGGTCGAGCGGCCTGCGCTCGCCGTTTTCGACCACGTGGATTTCGTCTTTCCTGGAAGTCTTCTCCTGGGCCCGCGCCTTGGCGCGCTCCTCGCGGTAGAGCACGTAGGCGCGCGCGACGTCGTGCTCGCCCGAGCGCATCAGGGCGAGCTCGACCTGGTCCTGGATGTCCTCGATGTGCAGCGTCCCGCCCTGGGGCTGGCGGCGCATCAGGGTGCCGACCACCGCCTCGGTGAGGCTCGCGACCAGCTCGCGGATGCGCGCCGAGGCCGCGCCCTGGCTGCCGTTCACCGCGAGGAACGCCTTGGTCATCGCCACCGAGATCTTGCCGGGCTCGAATCCGACCACCGCGCCGTTGCGGCGGATCACCTTGTACTCGGCGTACGCATTGCGCCCGGCCGGGCCGCTCTCGGCGGGTGCGAGGCCCGGCGCGGGGGAAACCGTGGCCTTGTCCTGAGCGATCTGCATCTCTTTCTCCCGTTCTCGGTACTGCTCGCCCGGGGCCGTCCCGCCGCGTCGCGCGGTTCCATGACGACCTGCTACTACATTTAGTATCTGATTCCGGCTTATTCACTACGACTTGTGGGCAATGTACCCGCGCAAATTTTTTTTTGCAAGCGCGGGCCACAAGATATTGAGTATGAGCAGCGATTCGACCCCGGATCTAGGGGTCATTGCGGCGGCGCACAACAACAGGTAGGGACCTCGTGCCCCGAGGTAACTAGATATGGTGGTGTTGCGAGAGCGCGACGAGCAGGCGCGGCCAGTCGAAGCGCGCGCCGGGATCGCTCTTGCGTCCGGGCGCGACGTCGCTGTGCGCGGCGATATCGCGCAGATGCAGCTTCTTCAGAAGAGATGCGAGGGTGGCGTACTGCGCGGGGGTGAAGCGATCGTCCTCGGCGCCCTCGAGCTCGACGCCGACGGAGAAGTCGTTGCAGCGCTCGCGCGCGCGCCAGCGCGACACGCCGGCGTGCCAGGCGCGCTTGCCCAGCGGCACGAACTGGACGAGCCGGCCGTCGCGGCGCACGAGGAAGTGAGCAGATACTCTTAAGGAAGAGATTTCCCGGAAATACGGATGCGCCTGCGGGTCGAGGCGGTTGGTGAACAGCCGCTCGATCGCGTCGCCGCCGTAGCGCCCCGGCGGCAGGCTGATGGCGTGCACGAGCACCAGGCTGACCGCGACCCCGGCGGGGCGCTCGTCGCAGTTGGGCGAGGCGACGTAGCGCACGCCCTCGAGCAGCCCCTCAGGACTTATTTTCCTCACGGATGCCCAGGCGCTGCATGCGGTAGCGCAATTGGCGGAAGGTGATGCCGAGCAGCTTGGCGGCCGCGGTGCGGTTGAAGCCGGTCTTCGCGAGCGCCTCGAGGATCGCCTTGCGCTCCAGGGCGTCGAGGTAGTCGGGCAGCGGCTCGGGCCCGCCCGCGCGCCCGGCCTCGGCCTCGGCGGCCAGGGGCGCGAGCCTGAGGTCCTCGACGCCGATCTGCTCGCTGCCCGAGAGCGCCACCGCGCGCTCGAGGATGTTCTCGAGCTCGCGGATGTTTCCCGGGAAGTCGTGGCGCGACAGCGCCTCGAGCGCCCCGGCGGTGAGCCGCGGCGGCGCCGTGCCGGCCTGCGCCGCGATGCGGGCAAGGATGGCGTTCGCGATCAGCGGCACGTCCTCGCGGCACTCGCGCAGCGGCGGCATCGGCAGCTCGATCACGTTGATGCGGTAGAAGAGGTCCTGGCGGAAGCGCCCCGCGGCGACCAGGGTGGCGAGCTTCTGGTGGGTGGCGCAGATGATGCGCACGTCGACCGGGTCCTCCTGCGTGGCGCCGACCTTGCGCACGCGCTTCTCCTGGATCGAGCGCAGCAGCTTGACTTGCATGCCCAGGGGCAGCTCGGCGACCTCGTCGAGGAACAGCGTGCCGCCGTTGGCGGCCTGGAAAAAGCCTTCGCGGTCCTCGCCGGCGCCGGTGAAGGCGCCCTTCTTGTAGCCGAAGAACTCGCTCTCCATCAGCGTCTCGGGAATCGCGCCGCAGTTCACCGGCACGAAGGGCTTGTCGCGGCGGGCGCCGTTCTCGTGGATCAGGCGCGCGGCGAGCTCCTTGCCGCTGCCGGACTCCCCCGAGATGTAGACCGGCGCCTGGGTGCGCGCGAGCTTGCCGATCAGCTCGCGCACCTGCGCGAGCGGCGCGCTCGCGCCGAGCAGCCGCTCGCCGCGCGCCGGCGCCTCGGCGCGGTCGGGCAGCGACAGCGCCGCGCGCACCAGCGCGCGCAGCTGCTCCAGGCCGACCGGCTTCGATACGTAGTCGAAGGCGCCCGCCTTGAGCGCCGCCACGGCGTTCTCGGCGCTGCCGTAGGCGGTGATCACCGCCACCGGCAGGTCCGCGGCGAGGGCGGCGATGTGGCGCACCAGCTCGATGCCCTCGCCGTCCGACAGGCGCATGTCGGTCAGGCACAGGTCGTAGCGCTCGCTCTTCAGGCGCTCCTTCGCCTCGGCGATCGAGCCCACGCTCGCCACGCCCAGCCCCATCTTGAGCAGCGTCAGCTCGAGCAGCTCGCGGATGTCGGGCTCGTCGTCGACCACCAGCACCTGCGCGCCGCGCCCCGCGCCGGGCCTCTCGACGCGCTTCATGAGGGCCGCGCCTCGCGGCAAAGAATCCTGAAATGGGCCCCCTGCATGTCGTTCACGTACTCGAGCGTCGCGCGGTTGGCGGCGCACAGCTCGCGCGCCAGGTAAAGACCCAGGCCGGTGCCCTTGGCCTCGGTGGTGAAAAAGGGCTCGAACAGCTGCCCCTGGCTCGACGCCGGCACCCCGGGACCGTTGTCGACGACGCTCAATTCTACGCCGTCGGCGAAGCCGCGCAGCGCGATGATGCGCACGCTCGCCGGCTCGGTGTGCGCGTAGCGCACCGCGTTCCGCAGCAGGTTCCACATCACCTGGCGCAGATGCTCGCGGTCGAAGTGCACCCAGAGGTCGCGCGCCGCGTCGAGCGCGAAGCGGCCGCGCGGCACCGACTCGTTGGCGACGAATTCGCCCAGGAACTCGCGCAGCCAGGGCACGACGCGGATCGGCTCGGCCGACATGCGGTCGCGGCGGCTCAGCTGCAGCACGTCGGACACCAGCCGCTCGAGGCGGCGCGTGTTGTCCTGGATGATGTCGGTCAGGCGGCCGCGCTCCTCGGCATGCTTGTCCTCCTGCAGGAGCTCCGCGGCGTGGCTGATCGCGGCGAGCGGGTTGCGGATCTCGTGGGCGATGTTGGCGGTGAGCCGGCCGAGCGCGGCGAGCTTGAGCTGCTGCGCCTGCTCGCGCGCGCGGGTCGTGTCCTCGATGAACAGCACGCTGAACCCCTCCTCGCGGCCGCTGTCGAGCAGGCGCAGGCCGATGTCGCGGCCGCGCACGCTGAAATTCGCCGGCGCGCCGGCCGCGACCTGCCCGGAGCGCCATCCGCCCCAGCTCTCGGCGAAGCGCGGCACCAGGGCCGCGATCTCGGCGCCGAGCAGCCGCTCCGCGCGCAGCAGCCGCTGCGCCTGGGGATTGTGCTGCACCACGCGCCCGTCGTGGTCGAGCACCACCACCCCGTCGTGCATGTCCTGGATCACGAGCTGGTTGACGCGCGTCTGCGTCTGGAGCTCGCGCCCGCGCTGGCGCGCCAGGCGCTCGTTGGTCGCGACCCGCTGCGCGAGCCAGCCGGTGATGCCGGCGCCGGCGAAGCAGCCCATCGCGAGCAGGCTGGGCTGCAGGAAGTCGGTGGTCGACGCGTCGTGCCCGAGCACCCAGTAGCCCTGCTCGAGCAGCAGCGCGATCGAGGCGAGCGCGGCATACAGGAAGGACAGGCGCCGCGGCGCGACGATCGCGGCGGCGATAAGCGAGATGAGCAGCATCACGCCCAGGCCGCTGCGGAAGCCGCCGCTCGCGTACATGAGCAGCGTGATGGCGACCACGTCGAGGCACACATGCAGCGAGAGCTGCAGGTTGAACTGCTCGCGGCTGCGCAGCACGCCGTGGAAGAGCAGCGCGAGGAACAGGTACCCGACCGCGACGTAGCGGAACAGGTCGAGCCAGTGGGCGCCGAACTTGAGCTCGTCGTCGTAGATCAGCGTCAGGGTGGAGAACAGCGTCGCCACCGCGATGCGGTACAGGTTGAAGTAGCCGAGCGAGATCCAGAACGACTCCTCGGTGGCGCTGCGAGGCGCGAGGAACAGCTCCGGGTAGCGCACTTGCGCTTCCATCAGCGCTTTCCGGGCCCGAGCTGCGCGTGCTGGTCGCTGCAGTACAGCGCCCCGGCGGCGGCGTGCGCCTCGGCGCGCGGCAGGTGCACGCCGCAATGGGCGCAGCGCACAAGGTCCTCGGTCTTCTTCGGAACTTCAGTACTGTTTGTGGGCGCACGCAGGGCCCGGCGGATCAGCCAGACGGCGACGACGGCGAGCAGCACGAGGACGAGGAGCCGGCCCATCGCGCGATTATCCAACTAACGGGAGAACGACGGATTGGTCGGGGTGACTGGATTTGAACCAGCGACACCTGCGTCCCGAACGCAGTACTCTACCAGGCTGAGCTACACCCCGATCCGGCAGACGAGCTAGCTGCTGCGGGTCACCGAGAAGGACGCCAATTCTAGCAAAGATTGCCTGAACTCAGAGGCAGGCAGCGGCGCGAGGGCGCGCGCCGCGGCCTGCGCTTCGCGGCCCGCCGCCTCGCGCGCGTAGTCGAGCGCGCCGCAGGCGCGGATCGCTTCCAGCACGCCGGCAAACTCCTCGCGCCCGCCCTCCAGGATCGCGCGCCGCACCAGCGCCGCCTGCTCGCGCGTGCCGGTGCGCAGCGCGCGGATGAGCGGCAGCGTCGGCTTGCCTTCGGCCAGGTCGTCCCCCAGGCTCTTGCCGATCGCCGCGGCGTCGCCCGAGTAGTCGAGCACGTCGTCGACGAGCTGGAACGCCGTGCCCAGATGCATGCCGTAGGCGGCGAGACCCTCCTCGAGCGCCTGCGACCCGCCCGCGAGCACGCCGCCCAGACGCGCCGCGGCCTCGAACAGCTTCGCCGTCTTGCGCCGGATCACCTCGAGGTAGCGCGCCTCGTCGACGTCGGGATCGCGGCTCGCCATGAGCTGCATCACTTCCCCGGCCGCGATCGCGTTGGTGGCGTCGGCGAGCACCCGCATCACGCGCATGTGGTCGAGCTCGACCATCATCTGGAAGGCGCGCGAGTAGAGGAAGTCGCCGACCAGCACCGCGGCCGCGTTGCCGAACGCCGCGTTCGCGGTGCGCCGGCCGCGGCGCAGCTGCGACTCGTCGACCACGTCGTCGTGCAGCAGCGTCGCGGTGTGGATGAGCTCGATCACCGCGGCGAGGGGCAGGCGCGCCTCGCCGCGGTAGCCGCAGGCCCCGCACGCGAGCAGCAGCAGGGCCGGCCTGAGGCGCTTGCCGCCGGCCGCGACGATGTACTGCGCCACCTCGCGCACCAGCGCCACGTCGGAATCCAGCCGCTCGCGCAGCAGCGCGTCGACGCGCCGCAAGTCCTCGGCGACCGGCGCGAGCATGGACACAAAAGTCACCGATCGCTTATAATTCCAAGTCTTTGCGGACGCAAGGCGGGGTGCAGGCTCTCATGTACGCGGTCATCAAGTCGGGCGGCAAGCAATACCGGGTCGAACCCGGGACGCAGCTGCGCGTCGAGGCGCTGGGCGCGCAGGTCGGCGCCTCGGTTTGCTTCGACGAGGTGCTGCTGGTCGGCGCCGGCGACGCCGTCAAGGTCGGCGCGCCGCTCGTGGCCGGCGCGCAGGTGAAGGGCACCGTGATCTCGCAGGGGCGCGCCGACAAGGTGCGCATCTTCAAGCTGCGCCGGCGCAAGCACTACCAGAAATCGCAGGGCCACCGGCAGTCGTACACCGAGGTCCGCATCGACGACATCCAGGGGTAGAAGATGGCACACAAGAAAGCGGGCGGCAGCTCGCGCAACGGCCGCGACTCGCAGGCGAAGCGCCTCGGCGTGAAGGCGTTCGGCGGCGAGCGCGTCAACGCCGGGCAGATCCTGGTGCGCCAGCGCGGCACGCGCGTGCACCCCGGCGCCAACGTCGGCATGGGGCGCGACCACACGCTGTTCGCGCGGGTCACCGGGCAGGTGCGCTATGCAGTCAAGGGCGAGGACAGCAAGAACACCGTAAGCGTGATCCCGGCGTAAGCCGGGCCAGGACACTGCAAGGCCCTATCGCACGCGGTAGGGCTTTTTTGTTTGTGGCGCCATGAAGTTCATCGACGAAGCGAAGATCGAGGTGCACGCCGGCAAGGGCGGCGACGGCGCCGCCACTTTCCGGCGCGAGAAATACGTGCCGCGCGGCGGGCCCGACGGGGGCGACGGCGGCCGCGGCGGCAGCGTCTGGGCGCGCGCCGACCGCAACGTCAACACGCTCATCGACTACCGCTTCGCGCGCATTCACCGCGCGGAGCACGGCGCGCGCGGCGCGCGCGCGAACTGCAGCGGCCGCGGCGGCCGCGACCTGGAGCTGCGCGTGCCCGCGGGCACCCTGGTGCGCGACGAGGCGAGCGGCGAGCTGCTCGCCGACCTGGCGCGCGACGGCAGCCGTGCCCTGCTCGCGCGCGGCGGCCGCGGCGGCCTGGGAAACACGCATTTCAAGTCGAGCGTCAACCGCGCGCCGCGGCAGTTCACGCGCGGCGAGCCGGGCGAGAGCCGCCGCCTGGCGCTCGAGCTGCGCGTGCTCGCCGACGTCGGGCTGCTCGGGCTGCCGAACGCCGGCAAGTCGAGCTTCATCCGCGCGGTCTCGAGCGCCCGCCCGAAGGTCGCCGACTACCCGTTCACGACGCTCAACCCCTCCCTCGGCGTAGTGCGCGTGGGCGAGGCAAGCTTCGTCATCGCCGACATCCCCGGCCTGATCGAGGGCGCGGCCGAGGGCGCCGGCCTCGGCCACCAGTTCCTGCGGCACCTGTCGCGCACCCGGCTGCTGCTGCACGTGGTCGACATCACGCAGCCCGACGCGGCGCAGGGCACGCGCGCCATTGCCGCCGAGCTCAGGAAGCACTCCGCCGCGCTCTACCGCAAGCCGCGCTGGCTGCTGTTCAACAAGATCGACGCGGTGCAGGATGCGCCGGCGCGGATCCGCAAGATTGTCTCGGCCTTGCGCTGGAAGCGGCCATGGTTCAAGGTCTCGGCACTCACCGGCGAAGGATGCCGGGAGGTGTGCAAGGCAGCGGCCAGGGAGCTCGCGCGCGCATGATGAGCGACGCCAAGACGCTGGTGGTGAAAGTCGGGTCCTCGCTCGTCACGGACGCGGGCCGCGGGCTCGACGTCGCGGCGATCGCGCGCTGGGCGGCGCAGATCGCGCGCCTGCGCAGCCTCGGCCGGCGCTCGATCCTGGTCTCGAGCGGGGCGATCGCCGAGGGCATGCAGCGGCTGGGCTGGACGCGGCGGCCGCGCGCCATGCACGAGCTGCAGGCGGCTGCCGCCGTGGGGCAGATGGGCCTGGTGCAGTGCTACGAGAGCTGCTTTCGCGAGCACGGCCTGCATACCGCCCAGGTGCTGCTCACGCATGCCGACATGGCCGATCGCCAGCGCTACCTCAACGCCCGCTCGACGCTGCGCACGCTGCTCGGGCTGGGCGTCATCCCGGTCATCAACGAGAACGACACGGTGGTCACCGACGAGATCAAGTTCGGCGACAACGACACGCTGGCGGCGCTGGTCACCAACCTGGTCGAGGCCGACGCGCTGGTGATCCTCACCGATCAGGCCGGCCTCTACGAGCTCGACCCGCGCAAGCACGCCGGCGCCAAGCTGGTGGAGCAGGCGGAGGCGGCCGACCCGCGGCTCGAGGCGATGGCCGGCGGCACCGGCAGCGCCGTCGCGAGGGGCGGCATGCTGACCAAGGTGCTCGCGGCGAAACGCGCCGCGCGCAGCGGCGCGCACACCGTCATCGCCTCGGGCCGCGAGCCCGAGGTGCTGGTGCGCCTCGTTCAAGGCGAGCGCATCGGCACCCTGCTCACGGCGCGCACCGTGCCGCTCGCGGCGCGCAAGCAATGGCTCGCCGACCACCTCACCGTCAGCGGGCAGCTGCGGCTGGACGGCGGCGCGGTCAAGGCGCTGGTGCGCGACGGCAAGAGCCTGCTGCCGATCGGCGTGGTCGAGGTGGCGGGGGAGTTCCAGCGCGGCGAGGTGGTGCTCTGCGTCGACCCCGACGGGCGCGAGGTGGCGCGCGGCCTGGCGAACTACTCCTCCGAGGAGACGCGCCGCATCATGCGCCGGCCCTCGGGCGAGATCGAGGCGGTCCTCGGCTACGTCGACGAGCCGGAGCTCATCCACCGCGACAATTTGGTGCTGCTCTAGGCGGCGAGGTCGGCGACGAGCGCCTCGCGCACCCCGGCCGGCACCTCGACCTCGGCGCGGTAGCGCGGATGGTCGATGCCCATCGAAAGCGGCGCTCCGCCGCGCAACCGTTTGCGCATTTCTTCCGACAATTCAAAACGAACAAAGTGGACCGCCGAGGTCTTCTCCTCGGTCTCGCGCTCGAGGTCCTCGTCGGCGATCGCATCGACCCGCTCGCAGCCCGCGACCCGCACCCAGGTGCGCCGCTCGATGCCCTTGAGCCGCGCCAGCATGCGGCGGCGCTCCTCGGCGTCGGGATACTCGATCAGCATGGTCGCCTTCCAGTTGGCGCCGTCGGGAACGAGCGGGTTGTAGGCGTCGAGCTCCCCCTGGATCCCCTGCTCCTCGAAGATGCGCTCGATGCGCAGCATCTCCTGGACCTGGTAGCGGATGGTGAGCTCGTCCTCGAATTGCAGCGTCACGTGCTCGCCCAGGCGGACGGTGCGTTTCTTCTTGTGCGCCATCACGCTGGCGCGGAACGCGTTGCGCTCCCGCGCGTAGGCTTCCAGCGAAAGAAGACTCTCTCTTCTAATCACTCAGGCCGTCCAGGGCTTTCTGGAAGCGGTTGGCGTGGCTGCGCTCGGCCTTGGCGAGGGTCTCGAACCAGTCGGCGATCTCGCCGAAGCCCTCGTCGCGCGCCTGCTTGGCCATCCCCGGGTACATGTCGGTGTA
>Ga0156230_1029_pt1 | contig 38740 bp, 35 predicted proteins | sample RifCSPlowO2_12_FD_107877 | JGI IMG/M metagenome (GOLD analysis project Ga0156230, IMG submission 107877) | Betaproteobacteria bacterium RIFCSPLOWO2_12_FULL_68_19 | reverse complement strand
GCGGCCGCTTGCGATTCGCCTCAGCCCGAGCCACCAGCCGGCGGCGAAGCCGGCGAGGTACATGAGGCCGTACCAGCGCACCGCCAGCGGACCGATCGAGAAGGCGATCGGATCGATATTCGGATGGACCAACATTAGAATTGGCGATTAGATCACAAGGAGAAACGGCAAATGGCGTACAACCGGCGCAGCCGCCTCATCACCCAGGGCGTCGCGCGCTCGCCCAACCGGGCAATGCTGCGCGCGGTGGGCTTCGGCGACGGCGACTTCGACAAGCCGATCGTCGGCGTGGCGAACGGGCACTCGACCATGAACCCCTGCAACGCCGGCATCCAGCCGCTCGTCGAGCGCGCCGTGGCTGCCCTCGAGCAGGCAGGCGCGAAGCCGCAGACCTTCGGCTTTCCGACGGTCACCGACGGCATCGGCATGGGCACCGAGGGCATGAAGTACTCGCTGGTCTCGCGCGAGGTGATTGCCGACGCCATCGAGACCGCGGTCAACGGGCAGCTGATGGACGGGGTGCTGTGCGTCGGCGGCTGCGACAAGAACATGCCCGGCAGCATGATGGCCATGGCGCGCATCAACGTGCCGGGGATCTTCGTGTATGCCGGCACCATCAAGCCCGGCCACTGGAAGGGGCAGACCCTCACTATCGTCAGCCCCTTCGAGGCGGTCGGAGCATTCTGCGCCGGCAAGATGAGCGAGGAGGACTTTGCCGGGATCGAGAGGAACGCCTGTCCGAGCGTCGGCGCCTGCGGCGGACAGTACACCGCCAATACGATGTCGTCCTCGTTCGAGGCGCTCGGCATGAGCCTGCTCGGCTCCTCGCAGATGGCCTCGCCCGACGCCGAGAAGGCCGATTCGGCCGCCGCGTCGGCGCGCGTGCTGTTCGAGGCGATCAAGCGCGACCTCAAGCCGCGCGACATCATCACGCGCAAGTCGATCGAGAACGCGGTCGCGCTGGTGATGGCGACCGGCGGCTCGACCAACGCGGTGCTGCATTACCTCGCGATCGCCAACGCCGCGGGCGTGAAATGGACGATCGACGACTTCGAGCGGGTGCGCCGCAAAGTGCCGGTGCTGTGCGACCTCAAACCCTCCGGCCGCTTCGTGGCGGTCGACTTCCATCGCGCCGGCGGCGTGCCGCAGGTGCTCAAGATGCTGCTGGCGAACGGCGTGCTGCACGGCGAGTGCATGACCATCCACGGCCGCACCATGGCCGAGATGCTGAAGGACGTGCCCGCCGAGCCGCGCGCCGACCAGGAGGTGATCCGCCCCTGGTCGAAGCCGCTGTACCGCGAAGGCCATCTCACGATCCTGAAAGGCAACCTCTCTCCGGAGGGCTGCGTGGCGAAGATCACCGGCCTGAAGAGCACCTCCATCACGGGCCCGGCGCGGGTTTTCGACTCGGAGCCGGCCGCGTTGAAGGCGATCCTGGCCAAGCGCATCAAGGCGGGCGACGTGATCGTGATCCGCTACGAGGGCCCGAAAGGCGGCCCCGGGATGCAGGAGATGCTCGCGCCGACCTCGGCGCTCATCGGCCAGGGGCTGGGAGAGTCGGTCGGGTTGCTGACCGACGGCCGGTTCTCCGGGGGCACCTGGGGCATGGTGGTCGGCCACGTCGCGCCCGAGGCTTACGCCGGCGGCGCCATCGCGCTGGTGAAAGAAGGCGACTCGATCACCATCGACGCGAAAAAGCGCCTCATCCAGCTGAACGTGTCGGCGAAGGAGCTCGCCGCGCGGCGCAAGAAATGGAAGGCACCGAAGCCACGCTACACCCGCGGCCTGCTGGCGAAGTACATGAAGCTCGTCTCCACCGCCTCGCGCGGCGCGATCACGGATTCAGAAGCTTGAGCCGGGCTGCCTGAGAAATTCGATCTCCTCGGGCGTGCTCGCGCGCCCGAGGGCGGCATTGCGGTGCGGGAAGCGGCCAAAACGCCGGATGAGGTCGCGGTGCGCAGCCGCGTAGCGGTAAGCGTCGTCGGTCTCGGCAAAGGCGCCGAGCGGCTCGCACAGCTCGCAGGCCCGCAGCTGGTCCTCGAGCGTCTCGCTGTGCTCGAACGGCAGGTAGGTAAACAAGCGCTCCACCGGCAGCAGCGCGCGGTCGTAGCCGCGCGCGACGGCGTGGCGCGCCGCGCTGAGCGCCAGGGAATCGGCGGCGAAGGCGCGGGCCGAGCCGCGAAACATGTTGCGCGGGAACTGGTCGAGCACCACGATGCGCGCCAGGCAGCGCTCGGCGTCGTCCAGCCAGTCTGCGCGGCCGCCGGCGGCGAGCTGCTCGTAGAGCGGCAGGAAACGGTCGCGGATCGCGGCGTCGAAGGCGGGGTCCTTCTCGAACCAGCGCCTGAGCCTCGGCCCGCGCGGCGCGCCGAACCAGAACTGCAGCACGTCGAGGTGGCTCGCGGTCGTCATGAAGTGCTAAGCTGAAAACGTAACAACCGCCAAAAAAGGAGGCACCATGCTTCGTCGCTTCATTTCCAGCCTGTTGATCCTATCCCTCGCCGGCCTGGGTTTCAGCGTCCCGGCGCAGGCCGCCCTGGTCGCAACCGATGCCGCGGCGGCGAGCGCCGAGCGCAGCCGCATCTCGACGCTGCTCGACCGGGCGGACGTGCGCGCGCAGCTGCAAGCTTACGGCGTCGAGCCTGCGGATGTGAAGGCGCGCGTCGCGGCGCTCACGGACGAGGAGGCCGCGCAGCTCGCCGCGCAGCTCGACAGCCTGCCCGCGGGCGGCAGCATCGTCGGCGCCATCGTGCTGGTGTTCCTCGTGCTGCTCATCACCGACATCCTGGGCTTCACCAAGATCTTCCCGTTCACCCGCTCGGTGCGCTAACGCTGAACCGCCTCGCGCAGGAGACCTCTCCCTACCTGCAGCAGCACGCCGCCAACCCCGTGGAGTGGTATCCATGGGGTGCGGAGGCGCTCGAGCGCGCGCGGCGCGAGGACAAGCCGATCCTGCTCTCGGTGGGCTACTCGGCCTGCCACTGGTGCCACGTCATGGCGCACGAGAGCTTCGAGGACCCGCAGGTCGCGGCGTTGATGAATCGCCTGTTCGTCAACGTGAAGGTCGACCGCGAGGAGAGGCCCGACCTCGACCAGATCTACCAGGGCGCGCACCAGATGCTCGCGCAGCGTCCCGGCGGCTGGCCGCTCACCATGTTCCTTTCGCCCGACGGCACGCCGTTCTTCGGCGGGACCTACTTCCCGAAAGAGGCGCGCCACGGGCTGCCGGGCTTCCCGGAGCTGTGCGAGCGCATCGCCGCGATCTGGCGCGACAGGCGCGCCGAGATCGCGGCGCAGAACCGCGAAGTGCTGCAGGCTCTCGCGCGCACCGTGCCGCAGCGCCCGGCCGGGCGCGCGCCGCTCTCGGGCGAGGTGGCGCGCGCGATGCTCGACAACCTGCGCGCGAGCTTCGACGCGCGCCACGGCGGTTTTGGCGGCGCGCCGAAATTCCCGCACCCGAGCGATCTCGAGCTTTGCCTGCGCCACGGCGAGCTCGACATGGCGCACCTCACGCTCAAGCGCATGTGCGAGGGCGGCATCTACGACCAGCTCGGCGGCGGATTCTGCCGCTACAGCGTGGATGCGCAATGGACCATCCCGCACTTCGAGAAAATGCTCTACGACAACGGCCCGCTGCTCGGGCTGCTCGCCGACGCCTGGCTCACCGGCGGCGAGGCGCTCTATGCGCGCTGCGCGCAGGAGACGGCGCTCTGGCTGATGCGCGAGATGCAGTCCCCGGAAGGCGGCTACTACTCCTCGCTCGACGCCGACAGCGAGCACGAGGAGGGCAAGTTCTACGTCTGGAGCCGCGAGGAGCTGCGAGCGCTTCTCGGCCGGGAGGAGTTCGAAGTCCTTGCCTCCCACTACGGGCTCGACGGCCCGCCCAACTTCGAGAACCGGCACTGGCACTTGCGCGTCGCCGCGCCGCTCGAGGACCCCGGAGCCCTGGAAGAAGCGAAACGCAAGCTCTTCGCCGCGCGCGAGAAGCGCGTGCGCCCGGGCCGCGACGAGAAGGTGCTCGCTTCGTGGAACGCGCTTGCGATCCGCGGCATGGCGCACGCCGGCCGCGTGTTCGGCCGCGGCGAATGGATCGCCTCGGCGCGCCGGGCGCTCGATTTCGTGCGCGCGGCGATGTGGCGCGATGGACGGCTGCTCGCCACCTACAAGGACGGCCGCGCGCACCTCGACGCCTACCTCGACGATTACGCGTTTCTCGTTGCGGCGCTGCTCGAGCTCATGCAGGGCGAATTCCAGGTCGGGGATCTGGCCTTCGCGCGCGAGCTCGCCGACGTGCTGCTCGAGCAGTTCGAGGACGCGCAAGGCGGCGGGTTCTTCTTCACCGCGCGCAGCCACGAGCAGCTCATCCATCGCCCCAAGCCGGGGCACGACCAGGCCACGCCCTCGGGAAACGCGCTCGCCGCCTGGGGGCTCGCGCGGCTTGCCGCGCTGAGCGGCGAAACGCGCTACGCCCGCGCCGCCGAGCGCACGCTCGAGTGCTTCTACCCCGCGATGCGCGAGTACCCGGCAGGCTTCGCGACCATGGCGGTCGCGCTCGACGAGCAGCTCGAGCCGCCCTCGCTGCTCATCCTCAGGGGAGAGCGCCAGGCGCTCGCCGCCTGGCAGGCCGAGCTCGCGCGCGCATACCTGCCTGCGGCGATGGTGGTGGCGCTGCCCGAGGGCAGCGCAGGCCTGCCGGCTTCGCTCGACAAGCCGCCGCGTCCTGGGCCGGTCAACGCCTGGCTATGCCGCGGCGTTACCTGCCTCGAGCCTATCGCCGATCTCGTGGAATTGAACAAGGCCCTGAAGGAGAAATGGTGAAGAGCCGCGCGGAGATAGAAAAAGGGGCGCGGCTACGCGTAAGATATCGCCCCCACAAGGAACCCCGGGAGACCCCATGAACAAGACCACGGTAGGCATCACCCTGATCGCCGGCGCGCTGGCGCTTGCCGGCTGCGGCGAGCAGCAGAAGCCTGCGGCGCCCCAGGCCTCGGGCATCGAGATCCGCATCGGCCACGCGGGTCCGACCACCGGCGCGATCGCGCACCTCGGCAAGGACAACGAGAACGGCGCGAAGCTTGCCATCGACGAGGCGAACGAGGCGGGAATCAAGATCGGCGGGCAGGCGGCGAAGTTCGTGTTCATCGGCGTCGACGATCAAGCCGATCCGAAGACCGGCACCACCGTGGCGCAGAAGCTGGTCGATGACAAGGTGAGCGGGGTCGTCGGCCACCTCAACTCGGGCGTCACCATCCCGGCCTCGGCGATCTACAACCAGGCCGGCATCCCGATGGTCAGCGGCTCGGCCACCAATCCCAAGCTCACCGAGCAGGGGTTCAAGAACGTGTTCCGCGTGGTCGGGCGCGACGACCAGCAGGGGCCCGCGATCGCGAGCTACCTGGCAGCCGCGAAGAAGCCGAAGCTGGTGGCGGTGATCGACGACGCCACGGCCTACGGCGAAGGCATCGCCAACGAGGTGGAGAAAACGCTCAAGGCGGCCAACATCAAGGTGCTGCCGCGCGAGAAAGGCACCGACAAGACGACCGACTGGAAGGCGGTGCTCACCAAGCTGCGCGGACGCAGCCCAGACGCGGTCTTCTTCGGCGGCATGGACGCGACCGGCGGGCCGCTGCTCAAGCAGGGGCGCGAGCTCGGCATGAAGGCGGTGTTCTCCTTCGGCGACGGCGCCTGCACCGACAAGATGACCGAGCTCGCGGGCAAGGCGGCCGAAGGGCTGCTGTGCTCGCAGGCCGGCATCCCGCCGCAGGCGGCTTCCAAGAAGTTCCTCGAGGCCTACAAGAAGAAGTTCAACACCGACCCGATCCTCTATGCGCCGTTTACCTATGACGCGGCCAACCTGCTGATCGAGGCGATGAAGAAGGCCGACTCGGCCGAGCCGCAGAAGTACCTGCCGGAGCTGCAGAAGATCAGCGGCTTTACCGGCGCCACCGGGCCGATCGCTTTCGACGACAAGGGCGACCGCAAGGACGCCGAGATCACCATCTTCACCATGAAGGGGGGCAAGATCGAGCCGATCGCGGTGGTGAAGAGCGGCAAGACGGTGCCCTACGAGGAGTTCGTGAAGAGCATGGGCGGCAAGTAGCGCCTCGCGCCGCGACGAAAACGGCACCCGAGGGGTGCCGTTTTTGTTTTTGGTTTAGGCTAGCCGGCCGTGGATACGTTTCTGCAGCAGCTCATCAACGGCCTCACCGCGGGCAGCGTCTACGCCGTGGTGGCGCTGGGCTATACCATGGTGTACGGCATCATCCAGCTCATCAACTTCGCGCACGGCGAGGTGGTGATGATCGGCGCGATGGTGGCCTTCACGGTGATCAACGCGCTCGCGCCTTCGGGCCTGCCGCCGCTCGCGGTGGTGCTGATCGGCACCGGCTGCGCGGTGCCGGTGTGCATGCTGGTCGGCTACTCGATGGAGCGGCTCGCCTATCGACCGCTGCGCGGCGCGCCCCGCCTTGCGCCGCTGATCACGGCGATCGGCGTCTCGATCATCCTGCAGCACCTCGCGCTCATGATCTGGAGCCGCAACATCATGGCGTTCCCGCAGATCATCGAATCGCGCACCTACTTCATCGCCGGTGCGGCGATCACCACGGTGCAGATCGCGATCCTCGGCATCTGCGTCCTGCTGATGGGAGCCCTTGCGCTGCTCGTGTATCGCACGCCGCTCGGCACCGCGATGCGCGCCACGGCGCAGAACCCGCAGGTCGCCGGCCTGATGGGCATCGACGTGAACCGCGTCATCGCCGCCACTTTCGTCATCGGCGCGGCCCTGGGTGCGGTGGCGGGCGTGCTGTTCGGCACGTACTACGGCATCGCGCAGTACACCATGGGCTCCGTCCTCGGCCTGAAGGCGTTCTCGGCCGCGGTGCTCGGCGGCATCGGCAACATCCCCGGCGCAATGCTGGGCGGGGTGCTGCTCGGCCTGGTGGAGGCGCTCGGCGCAGGCTACATCGGCGACCTCACCGATCTTTGCCAGTACGGGTGGCTCTCGGGCCTCATCGACGCCTGCGCGGGCGGCGGCCACTTCATTCTCTTCGGCTCGAACTATCAGGACGTGTTTGCCTTCGTGGTGCTGATCCTGGTGCTGGTGATCCGGCCTTCGGGTCTGCTCGGCGAACGCGTCGGTGAGCGCGCCTGATGCAGAGCTTTTTCGACACGCGCAGATATCCCTGGCTGGTGTGGGTCGGATTCGCGCTCATCGCCGTTTCGCTCGCCGTGCTGCCCTTCGCGCTGGCGCAGGTCGGCACCACCTGGGTGCGCATCACGAATTACGCGATCCTGTACGTCCTGCTCGCCCTGGGACTGAACATCGTGGTCGGCTTCGCGGGGCTGCTCGACCTGGGGTACATAGCGTTCTACGCCGTGGGCGCCTACACCTACGCGCTGCTCGCGAGCCCGCAATTCGACCTGCACCTGCCGTTCTGGGTGATCCTGCCCATCGGCGCGGCGGTCGCGGCGCTGTTCGGGGTGCTGCTCGGGGCGCCGACGCTCAAGCTGCGCGGCGACTACCTCGCCATCGTCACGCTCGGATTCGGCGAGATCGTGCGCATCTTCCTCAACAACCTGTCGCGGCCGGTGAACATCACCAACGGGCCGCAGGGCATCACGCGCATCGACTCTTTCAAGCTCGACGGCTTCGACTTCGGGCACTACGGGAGCCTTTTTGGTTTGGAGGTCAGCGGACCGATCAGGTACTACTACCTGCTGCTCGCGGTCGCGCTAGGCATCATCGTGGTCAACCTGCGGCTGCAGAACTCGCGCGTCGGGCGCGCCTGGGAAGCGATCCGCGAGGACGAGATCGCGGCGCGCGCCATGGGCATCGACACGCGCAACCTGAAGCTGCTCGCCTTCGCCATGGGGGCAAGCTTCGGCGGCGTTGCGGGCGGCATGTTCTCCGCCATTCAGGGCTTCATCTCGCCCGAGAGCTTCGTGCTGGTCGAATCGATCATGGTGGTATCGATGGTGGTGCTCGGCGGCATGGGCAACATCTGGGGCGTGATCCTCGGCGCGCTGCTGCTCTCGTTCGTGCCCGAGATCCTGCGCTGGACGGTCGAGCCGCTGCAGCAGGCGCTGTTCGGCCGCATGCTGGTCGAGCCGGAGGTGATCCGCATGCTGCTGTTCGGCCTGGCGCTGGTGCTGATCATGCTGTTCCGTCCTGCCGGCCTCCTGCCCTCCGCGGTCAGGAAGCGCGAGCTCGCCGAGCGCGCCGCGTGACGCTGCTCGTCGTCGAGCGGATCGCCAAGCGCTTCGGCGGGGTGCAGGCGCTCGACCAGGTCTCGTTCGCGATTGCGCCGGGCGAGATCTACGGCCTGATCGGCCCGAACGGCGCGGGCAAGACGACGCTCTTCAACGTGCTCACCGGCATCTACCCGCCCGAGCAGGGTTCCTTCGCCTTCCTCGGGCGCCCCATCACCGGTCTCAAGCCCGACCAGGTCGCGAGGGCGGGCATCGCGCGCACCTTCCAGAACATCCGCCTGTTCGCCAACCTGTCGTCGCTCGAGAACGTGATGATCGGCAGGCATGCGCGCACGCGCACCGGGGTGCTGGGGGCGATCCTGAGGAGCAGGAGGACCATCGCCGAGGAGCGGGACATCGAGCGCCGCGCCCTGGAGCTGCTCGACTACGTCGGCATCCGCGCGCGCGCGAACGATCCTGCCGGCAGCCTGCCCTACGGCGACCAGCGCCGCCTGGAGATCGCGCGCGCGCTCGCCACGGACCCGCAGCTGCTTGCGCTCGACGAGCCCGCCGCCGGCATGAATCCGACCGAGCGCCAGGCCCTCGGCAGGCTGATCCGTGCCATCCGCGACGGCGGCATGACCGTGCTGCTCATCGAGCACGACGTGCGGCTGGTGATGAACGTGTGCGACCGGGTGATGGTGCTCGATTACGGCGAGAAGATCGCGGAGGGGTCTCCCGCCGAGGTGCAGCAGGATCCCAGGGTCATCGAGGCCTACCTCGGCGTCGCGCATGCTTGAGGTCAGGCAGCTGCAAGTGCGCTACGGCGGCATCCGCGCGGTCAAGGGCGTCGACCTGGACGTGGGCGAAGGCGAGCTGGTGTGCCTGATCGGGGCCAACGGCGCGGGCAAGAGCTCGACCCTGAAGGCGATCTGCCGCCTGATCGCTTCCGACTCGTCCAGGCTGAGTTACCTGGGAAGCGACATCAGGAAATCGCTCGTGCACGAGCTGCCGCGCAGGGGGCTGGTGATGGTGCCCGAGGGCCGCGGCATCTTCCCGCAGCTGACGGTGCACGAGAACCTCGCGATGGGCGCGTACGCGCGCGGCGGCGGCGACCCCGCGGCGCAGTACGAGCGCTTCCCCCGGCTCAAGGAGCGGCGCCACCAGGTCGCCGGCACGCTCTCGGGCGGCGAGCAGCAGATGCTCGCCATCGCGCGCGCGCTGATGAGCGAGCCCAAGCTGCTGCTGCTCGACGAGCCTTCGATGGGGCTCGCGCCGCAGATGGTGGCGAAGATCTTCGAGATCGTGCGCGAGATCGCCGCGCAGGGCGTCACCATCCTGCTGGTCGAGCAGAATGCGCTGCTCGCGCTCGAGCTCGCGCATCGCGGCTACGTCATGGAGTCGGGGGAGATTTCGCTGGCGGGCGAAGCGAAGCGCCTGCTCGAGAATCCGAGGGTGCGGGAAGCCTACCTGGGCGAAGGCGCCGGCTGAGCGAGGTCGGCCTGGGTGGTGAAGCTGTCGGCGAAGAACTCCTCCTCCGGCAGCCCGCACACGGTGGTGAAGTCCTTCCTGGCCGAGTCGACCATGATCGGCACGCCGCAGGCGTAGACCTGATGGCCCGAGAGGTCGGGGAAGTCCTGCATCACGGCGCGGTGCACGAAGCCCGTGCGCCCGGCCCAGGCGTCTTCGGGCAGGGCGTCGGAGATCACCGGCACGTAGCGGAGCTGCGGCGGACGCTCGGCCGCCCACTTGAGCGCGAGCTCGTTCATGTACAAGTCCTTCGGCCGCCGCCCGCCCCAGTAGAGCGTCATCGGCCGCGCGATGCCGCGATGCAGCGCGTCCTCGATCAGTGCCTTGATCGGCGCGAAGCCGGTGCCCGAGGCTACCAGCACGATCGGCCTTGCCGATTCCTCGCGCAGGAAGAACACGCCGAGCGGCCCCTCGAAGCGCAGGATGTCGCGCTCTTTCATGCGTCCGAAGACGTGATCGGTGAACTGCCCGCCGGCGACATGGCGCACGTGCAGCTCGATGAGCTCGGCGTCGTGGGGCGGGGCGGCAATGGAGAAGCTGCGACGCGTTCCGTCCTTCAGCCGGAACTCGATGAACTGGCCGGCAAGGAACTTGAGCCGCTCGTTCGCCGGGAGCTTGAGATGGAGCACCATCACGTCGTCGGCCAGGCGCTCCATCTTCTGCACCCGGCACGGCAGCGTCTTCACTACGATGCCCCCGGCCGCGCTCACCGCGCGCGCCTCGATTACCACGTCGTCGAGCGGCCTCGCCTGGCAGAACAGCGCCTTGCCCTGCGCCTTTTCCTCGTCGGAGAGCGCCTTCCTCTGGTACACGCCATAGTCGACGCGGCCCTCGAGCAGCTTGCCCTTGCAGCTGCCGCAGGCGCCGTTGCGGCAGCCGTAGGGCAGGATGAGATTCTGGCGCAGGGCAGCGGCGAGGATCGACTCGCCGTCCTCGACCTGGAACTGCTGACCGCTCGGCTGAAGGGTGACTGTGGGCATCTCGCTAGAATAGGTGCGGTGAAACGCCTGCTCATCGCCGGCTTCGGCGACATCGCGCGCCGTGCGGCTCCGCGGCTCGAGCGCCGATTCGCCGTCCAGGCTCTCGGGAGGCGGTTCGGCCTCGACCTCGACCGGCCCGAAACCCTGGCACTGGAGAGCGCCGAGGCGCTGCTGCACTGCGCCCCTCCGCCGGCGAGCGGCGAGGGCGACCCGCGCACCGCGCACCGCGCATCTGCTTGTGGCGCTCGAAAAGCGCCGCATTTTACCGGCACGCGTGGTCTACGTCAGCACGAGCGGCGTGTACGGCGACTGCGCCGGCGAGCGGGTCGACGAGTCGCGGCCGCCCGCGCCGCAGACCGAACGAGCCAAGCGCAGGCTCGATGCGGAGCGGCAGCTTGCACTATGGTGCAGTGCGCGCGGCGCCGCGCTGGTGGTGCTGCGCGCGCCGGGCATCTACGCCGCCGAGCGCCTGCCCCTGGCGCGCCTGCGCGCCCGGGCCCCGGTGCTGCGCGCAGAGGACGACGTGTATACCAGCCACATCCATGCCGATGATCTGGCGGCCGCGCTGGTGCGCTCGCTCGAGGACGACGCGCCGGCCGGCATCTACAACGCGTGCGACGACAGCGAGCTGCGCATGGGCGACTGGATGGACCTGGTCGCCGAGCGCTGCGGGCTCGCGCGGCCGCCGCGGCTCGCGCGCGCGCAGATGCCGGAGCCGAGCTCGTTCATGATGGAATCGCGGCGGCTCGACAACCGAAAGCTCAAGCAGGTGCTCGGGCTGCGCCTGCTCTACCCGAGCGTCCACGAGGGATTGCGCCATGCAGAAGCTGCTGGTGTTCACTAACCTCCCCGACCGCGCAAGCGCCGAGCGCCTCGCCGAGCTGCTGCTCGAGCGCGGCCTGGCGGCCTGCGTCAACATCCTCGCGCCGTGCCGCTCGGTCTACCGCTGGAAGGGCGCCGTGCAGCACGACGAGGAGCACCCGATGCTGATCAAGACCACGGCCGGGCGCTACGCCGAGCTCGAGCAGGCGCTGCGCGAGGGCCATCCCTACGAACTCCCCGAGATCATCGCGGTCCCAATCGAGCGGGGATTGCCCGCGTACCTGGACTGGGTTGCGTCGGAAACCGCCGCGACGAAATGAAGAAATCGATCCTCGGATGGCTGTTGCTCCTCGTCTGTCTTCCGGGGATGGCGCAGCTGAAGCTCGGCGCCTCGGCTGACGAGCTTCTCGAGCCGGAGAAGGCGTTCCGCTTCTCGGCACGGGTGCTGGACACCGCCACGATCGAGGTGCGCTACGCCATCGCCGACGGCTATTACATGTACCGGGAGCGGTTCAAGTTCGCGGCCGAGGGCGGCGCGCAGCTCGGCGCGCCGGAGCTGCCCCAAGGGCTGCGGCACAAGGACGAGTTCTTCGGCGAGGTCGAGACCTACCGCAAGGAGGTGCGCATCCGCGTCCCGGTGCAGGGCGAGGGCCGCGTCGCGCTCAAGGTGACCTCGCAGGGCTGCGCCGACATCGGGGTGTGCTACGTGCCGATGGAGTCGAGCGCCGTGCTGCAGCTTGCAGCGCTGCAGGGGCCGGGCCTCACGCCCGGGCCGCGCGAGGTCGTGGCGCAGCCGCGCTTCTCCATTTTCGCGAGCGACATCGATATCGCGCGCCTGTTCGATGGCAACTTCGCGCTGGTGCTCGGCAGCTTCTTCGCCTTCGGGCTGCTCCTGACCTTCACGCCGTGCGTGCTGCCGATGGTGCCGATCCTCTCCGGCATCATCGCCGGCGAAGGCAGGGCGCTCGACAAGGCTCGTGCCGCGGCGCTGTCGCTGTCCTACGTGCTGGGCATGGCGCTTACGTATGCTGTTGCCGGGGTGGCCGCCGCCTACTCGGGTTCGCTGCTCGCCGCAGCCCTGCAGAACGCGTGGGTGCTGGGCGCCTTCGCGCTGGTGTTCGTGGCGCTCGCCTTGTCCATGTTCGGTTTCTACGAGCTGCGCCTGCCGGGCTTCATCCATCACCGGCTGCACGGCGCCCACCAGCGCCTGCGCGGCGGGCGCGTGGCCTCGGTGGCGGCGATGGGCGCGCTCTCCGCGATCATCGTCAGCCCCTGCGTGGCGGCGCCGCTCGCCGGCGCGCTGCTCTACATTTCCCAGACGCGCGACGTGGCGCTCGGCGGCGCGGCGCTGTTCGCCATGGCGCTCGGCATGGGCGTGCCGCTGATGGCGGTGGGCGTCTCCGAAGGGGCTCTGCTGCCGAAGGCGGGCGCCTGGATGCAGGGCGTGCGCAGCTTCTTCGGCGTGCTGCTGCTGGCGGTGGCGCTGTGGATCGTCACGCCGATCCTGCCGGGCGCCGTGCTGATGCTCGCCTGGGCGGCGCTGCTGGTCGGCTCGGGGGTGTTCCTGCGCGCCTTCGATCGGCTGCCGCCCTCGGGCTCGGCCTGGTGGCGATTGTCGAAGGCCGCGGGCCTGATGCTCGTCCTGACCGGTGCGGCGCTGCTGGTCGGCGTGCTGGCAGGCAATCGCGACCCGCTGCGTCCGCTCGCGGGCCTCATAGGCTCCGCGGCCGCGCCGGCGCAGCCGCTCGCCTGGGTCCGGGTCGCATCGCTCGGCGAGCTGGAGCAAAGGCTGCGCTCGCCCGGCAGGCCGGTGATGCTCGACTTCTATGCCGACTGGTGCGTTTCGTGCAAGGAGATGGAGAAGTTCACCTTCTCGGACCCGAAAGTGCGCGCGGCGCTCGACGGCATGCTGCTGCTGCAGGCCGACGTCACCGGCGGGAGCGAGGCCGATCGCGCGCTGCTCAAGCGCTTCTCGTTGTTCGGGCCGCCGGGCATCGTGTTCTTCGACGCGGGGGGCCAGGAGATCAGGGGCCTGCGCGTGATCGGCTACCAGAACGCCGAGCGCTTCCTGAAGACGCTCTCCTTGGCGGTTGCCCCTTGAGCGACCTCGCCGCGTCGAGCGCGAAATAGGTCAGGATGCCGTCGGCGCCGGCGCGCTTGAAGGCGAGCAGCGCTTCCAGCACGCAGGACGGGGGCAGCCAGCCCCGGTCCACCGCGCCGCGCAGCATCGAATACTCGCCCGAGACCTGATAGGCATAGGTCGGCGCCTTGAACTCCTCCTTCACGCGCCGCAGTACGTCGAGGTAGGGCAGCCCGGGCTTGACCATCACCATGTCGGCGCCTTCGGCGAGGTCGAGCGCCACTTCCCATAGCGCCTCGTCGCTGTTCGCGGGATCCATCTGGTAGGTCTTCTTGTCGCCGCCCCCGAGGTTGCCTGCCGAGCCGACCGCGTCGCGGAACGGCCCGTAGAAGCCGGAGGCGTACTTGGCGGAGTAGGCCATGATGCGGGTGTGAATGTGGCCGGCCTTCTCCAGCGCGGCGCGGATGCGCCCGATGCGCCCATCCATCATGTCGGAGGGCGCGACGATCTCGACGCCCGCCTCGGCCTGTGCCAGCGCCTGGCGCACCAGCACGGCGAGCGTCGCGTCGTTGACGATGTATCCGGACTCGTCGATCACGCCGTCCTGCCCGTGCGAGGTGTACGGGTCGAGCGCGACGTCGGTCATGATGCCGAGCTCGGGAAAGCGCTTCTTGAGTGCCGCGACCGCGCGCGGCACGAGGCCCTTGGGATTGAAGGCTTCGCGCCCGTCGGGGGTCTTCAGCCGCTGCTCGATCACCGGGAAGAGCGCCAGTACCGGGATGCCGAGCTCCAGGCACTGCTCGGCCACGGGCAGCAGCTTGTCGATCGTCATGCGCCCGACGCCGGGCATGGAATCCACTTTCTCGGTGCGGGCTTTTCCATCCAGCACGAACACCGGGTAGATCAGGTCGTCGCTCGTGAGCACCGTCTCGCGCATCAGGCGGCGGGAGAAGTCATCGCGCCGCATGCGCCGCATGCGCACCGAGGGAAACTGGCAGTAGAGGTTCATTTGACTGATTTTTCTCGTGGTTTGCGCGGCGGGAACTTTTCCGCCGGCCGGCCCATCTTACCTTTAGACGATGTTCATCGTCTCCCGCTTCTCCTCCCTGAGCGGGTGCCTTAATTCCAAAGATTAAGGCTTTTTCGCCCCCGGTTTATATCCCCTTTACCGGGGGCCTTTTATTCCTGCGGCCTGCTCGGCGAGCCAGCGCTCGAGCAGGTCGCGACATTCGTCGACGCCCTGCCGCGTTACGCTCGAGAACAGCCGCGCCTCGGGCTGCACCAAAGTGCCTACTCTTTTCAGGGTCGCTGCCTGTTCGGCGCGCGAAAGCTTGTCGGCCTTCGACAGCAGCAGGAGCGTGCGGATGCCGCCGAGCCAGTCGAGCAGCTGCACGTCGAGCGGCGTGAGCGGATGGCGCGCGTCCATGACCACCACCACGCCCGCGAGCGCGCTGCGCGAGCGCAAGTAAGCCCCGACCAGCTCGGCCCATTGGGCACGCAGGCTCTGCGACACGCGCGCGTAGCCGTATCCCGGCAGGTCGACCAGCCGGGCATGCTCGCCCAGGTCGTAGAAATTGATGGTCTGCGTCCGCCCGGGCGTCTTGCTGGTGCGCGCCAGGCGCTTGCGGCCGGCGAGCGCATTGATGGCGCTCGACTTGCCGACGTTCGAGCGGCCCGCGAACGCGATCTCGGGCGGGCCTTCGGGCAGCAGATCGGCCGCTCGCGCGGCGGAGGCGCGGAAGGCAGCTTGCGAAAGAAGCCTCATGACGGGGGCGGAAATTCTAATAAAATCGCGGCTTTCGCATTAGGGGGCAGGGAGATGATGCGCGCACTGGCGCTCGCCGCGGGATTCGCAGCCGTGTCGGCCGGGCAGGCGCTCGCCCAGGACATCGCCGGCGCGCAGAAGATCGCCGCGCAGGTCTGTGCCGCCTGCCATGCTACCGACGGCAACAGCGCTGCGGCGGCCAACCCCAAGATCGCTGGCCAGATTCCGGAGTACCTGCATAAGCAACTCTCCGACTTCAAGGCCAGGTCCGGCCAGAAGCCGGCGCGTCCGAGCCCGGTGATGAACGGCATGGTGGCGGGCCTCTCGGAGGCCGACCTGAAGGGCCTTGCGGCCTACTATTCCGCCCAGAAGCTCAAGCCCGCCGCCGCGGCGGACAAGGACCTCGCCTCGCTCGGCCAGAAGATCTGGCGCGGCGGCGTGGCGGGGAGCGGCGTGCCCGCCTGCGCCGGCTGCCACGGGCCCGCCGGCGCGGGGATGCCGGCGCAGTATCCGCGCCTCTCCGGCCAGTTCGCCGAGTACATCGCCGCGCAGCTCAAGGCCTTCAAGGAGGGCGCGCGGGCGAACGATCCCAACGCCATGATGCGCGGCGTCGCGGCGCGCATGACCGAGGGCGAGATCCGGGCCGTCGCCGAATACGCCGCAGGGCTGCGCTGAGCTCCGGGAATGAAATAAAGCCGCGCCCGCGGCTGTTAGTTCTCGAGGCGGCGGACCCGCTGCCGACCAAACTCGAGGAGAAACGGATGAGAAGAGGCCTGTTGGCAGCAGTCGTCTTGGTCGCCGGAGCAAGCGTCGCCTCCGGCGCGTTCGCGCAGGCGAAACCCGAAGTCCTGGTCAAGCAGCGCCAGGCCGTGATGACGCTGCAAGGAAAGTATTTCGGACCCCTCGCCGGGATGGCGCAGGGCAAGCTGCCGTACAACGCGCAGGTTGTCCAGCGCAACGCCGGCTTCCTCGACAACCTGACCCGCATGGCCTGGGACGGGTTCGATCCCCGCACGCGCAACGAGAAGTCGCGCGCGTTGCCCGCGATCTACAACGACAGCGCAAAGTTCAAGGAGGCCGCCGCGCGCCTCGAGAACGAGACCGCGAAGCTCTACCAGCTCGGCCGCGGCGGCGACGAAGCCGCGGTAAAAGCGCAGATCGGCGCCGTGGGCAAGGCTTGCGGCGGCTGCCACGACAACTTCCGGCAGAAGCAATAGCGCTTGACGCCGCGCACAAGCCCCGCCGTGGCGGGGCTCTTGCTTCTCGGGCTGACGTTCTGGGCGGGCCTTGCGCCCGCCCAGGGCGACCCGAAGCGCGGCGAATACCTTTCGAAGGCCGGCGGATGCCTCGGCTGCCATACCGAGGCGCGACAGGGAGCAGTTCCGTACGCAGGAGGCCGCGCACTCGAGACGCCGTTCGGCGTGTTCTACGGTCCGAACATCACGCCGCACCCGCAGGCAGGCATCGGCCGGTGGACCGAGGCGAATTTCGTGCGCGCGCTGCGCGAGGGCCGGCGCCCCGATGGCGCGCACTACTACCCGGCATTTCCCTATCCTTCGTTCACCAGGATCGTCGATGCGGACCTGCGCGATCTCTGGGCGTACCTGCGCTTGCTGCCGCCGAGCGCGCGCGAAAGCCGGCCGCACGAGCTGCGCTGGCTTTATCGCTGGCGGCTTCTGCTCGGCATCTGGAAGTGGCTTTTCTTCACCCCGGGTGCGTTCGTAGCGGAGCCGCAGCGCCCGGGGGTGCTCAACCGCGGCGCGTACCTGGTGCAGGCGCTCGGCCATTGCGGCGAATGCCACACGCCGCGCAACTGGCTCGGCGCGCCGAAGCAGGACCGTTTCCTCGCCGGCGTGAAAGGCGATGACGACGGCGTGCCGAACCTGACGCCAGCGCGGCTCAAGAAATGGAGCGACGGCGAGCTGAAGGATTTTCTCGCGAACGGCCTCACGCCCGACGGCGACGTGGCCGGAGAGACGATGGGCGAGGTGATCCGCAACACCACCAGCCAGCTCGCGCCAGCCGATCTCGACGCAGTGGTGGCCTACCTGCGCTCGCTGCCGCGATTGCCCGACGAGCGGAAATAGCGTGGAATAGCGGCCTTCCGGAGCCTGTTATTCGGCATGAACGAAGCCCAGCGCCTGATTGAGTTGATTCCGCGGCTGCGGCGATATGCACGCGCGCTGGTCGGCGACCGTGCCTCTGCCGACGACCTTGTGCAGGACACGCTCGAGCGCGCGTGGATGAAGCTGCACCTTTACCGCCGCGGCACCGATCTGCGCGCATGGCTGTTCACGGTCATGCACAACGTACACGTCAACAAGGTGCGCTCCGCGCGCGCCACCGATCCGCTCGAGGACGAGATGCCCGAGCTCGCCCAGCGCGGCGCGCAGGGCGACGCACTGATGGTGCGCGATCTCGAGCGCTCGATCGCGCGGCTGCCCGCGGAGCAGCGCGCGGTGTTGCTGCTCGTCACGCTCGAGGAGATGAGCTACGAGCAGGTCGCTCGCACGCTCGGCATCCCGATCGGCACGGTCATGTCGCGCCTGTCTCGCGCGCGCGAGAAGCTGCGCGCCCTGATGCTCGGACAGGGCGCCGCGGCGAAGCTGAAAGTCGTGAAGTGAGCGCCGCACCCATCACCGAAGCCGACCTGCAGGCCTACGCCGACGGGCGCCTCGACGCCGAGCGCCGCGGCGAGGTGGAGGCCTGGCTTGCCGCGCGTCCCGACGAGGCCGAGCGCATCGACGCCTACCGCCGCCTCGGCGAGGAGCTGCGCGGTCTGTACGACCCGGTGCTCTCCGAGGCGCTGCCGCCGGCGCTCGCGGGCGCGGCATTGCCCCTGCGGCGGCGCTGGTCGCGTTTCGCTGCGGTGGCCTCGTGGGTGGCGCTCGGCGCGGCGGTGGGCGCGATCGGCGGCTGGGAGCTGCGCGACTCGCGAACGGTGGCGGCGCCGGCCGCCGACGTCGGCGCGTTGATGGCGCGCCGCGCCGCGGTCGCGCATGTAACCTATTCGCCCGAAGTGCGCCATCCGGTCGAGGTCGGCGCGGACCAGGAAGCGCATCTCGTCGCTTGGCTATCCAAGCGGGTGGGCGCGCCGCTGCGGGCGCCCAAGCTCGAGGCGGTCGGCTACAGCCTGGTCGGCGGTCGATTGCTGCCCGGCGACAACGGGCCGGTCGCGCATTTCATGTACCAGACCAATCGCGGCACGCGGATCACGCTCTATGTGCGCACCGAGATAGCGGGAAACCGCGAGACCGCCTTCCGCTACGCGCGCGAGGGCAACGTGAGCGTGTTCTACTGGGTCGACCGCAAGCTCGGTTACGCGCTCTCCTCGGCCGACATCAGCAAGGACGACCTGCTCAAGGTCGCCAACGCGGTCTACCAGCAGCTCAATCCGTAAGTCGGCCAAGAGAAGCTCGCCATAGACGGCGAAACAGCTTGACGAGCGCCGGCAGCTGGTAGTTCGCGTTCAGGCCGCTCGGGTTCGGCAGGACCCAGACCGGCGCGCCTTCGAAGCGGCCGGGCTGGGGGCCCACGGCGGCGCGCGGAAGCGAAAACGCGTGACAGTAGGCGCCGACGCCGAGAAAGGCCACCAGACGGGGGCGGTAGCGCCTTACCTTGGCCGCCAGGCGCCTGCGGCCGGCGACGAACTCCTGCGGCGCAAGCTCGGCCGCCGTCGCGGTGGCGCGGTTCACGAGGTTGGTGACGCCGCAGCCCGTTTTCAGCAGCTCGCGCTGCTCCGAGGGGTGCAGCAGGCGCGGGGTGAAGCCGGCGGCGTGCAGCGCCGGCCAGAAGCGGTTGCCCGGCCGGGCGAAGTGATGCCCGGTCGCGGCCGAGTAAAGCCCGGGATTGATGCCGACGAAGAGCACCCGCAGCCCGGGCGCGATGACGTCGCGGATGCCGCGGTTCGCCGCGGCGCGCAGCCGCTCCTTACTGGGCGGCGGGCCGGATGAGGTAGCCGCCGGATTTTTCGTCGGGCTCAAGCTTGACCAGGCCCTTCGCCTCGGCCTCCTCGAGCAGGTCGGAAAAGGCGCGGAAGCCGTAGTAGGACTCGTTGAAGCCCGGCTTGCGGCGCTTGAGCGCCTGCTTGACCATCGAGCCCCAGATCTTCTCGCCCTCGCCGCGCTCGGCGATCAGCGCATTGAGCGTCTCGAGCACCAGGTCGAAGGCCTCCTGCTTCTTCTCGCCGCCGGCCGGCGCGGATTCGCGGCGCTTCTTCGCCGCGCGGCGCTGCTGCTCGTCCTGGCGCACCAGGTCGTCGTAGTAGATGAACTCGTCGCAGTTGGCGATCAGCAGGTCGGAGCTCGAGTTCTTCACGCCGACGCCGATCACCGTCTTCGCGTTCTCGCGCAGCTTGGAGACGAGCGGCGAGAAGTCCGAGTCGCCGCTCACGATGACGAAGGTGTCGACGTGCTGCTTGGTGTAGCAAAGATCGAGCGCGTCGACCACCATGCGGATGTCGGCGGAATTCTTGCCGGACTGGCGCACGTGCGGCACCTCGATCAGCTCGAACGAGGCGAGGTGCATCGCGCTCTTGAACTCCTTGTAGCGCTCCCAGTCGCAGTAGGCCTTCTTCACCACGATCGAGCCCTTGAGCAGCAGCCGCTCGAGCACCTTTTCCATCTCGAACTTCGCGTACTTCGCCTCGCGCACGCCGAGCGCGATGTTCTCGAAGTCGCAGAACACCGCCAGGTTTCTCGATTCCGGGCTCGGCATCTCAGCGTCCGTCGCGCGGCATCTGGGGCGAGTGCACGGCGGCGGCGGACCCGGCGCCGTGCGCGGCGCGGCGCCGCGCGCGCCAGCCCTCGACCAGCGAGTAAGCCGCCGGCACGACGACCAGGGTCAGGGCGGTGGACGTGATCATGCCGCCGATCACCGCGATCGCGAGCGGCGCGTTGGTCTCGGCGCCCGCGCCCAGGCCGATCGCCGCCGGCAGCAGGGCGAGGATCAGCGTGAGCGAGGTCATCAGCACCGGGCGCATGCGGATCGGGCAGGCGTCGCGCAGCGCCTCGTCGACGCCCATGCCCTGGGCGCGGCGCTGGTTGGCGAGATCGACGAGCAGGATCGAGTTCTTCGCCACCAGCCCGATCAGCAGCACCAGGCCGATCATGGAATAGATGTTCAGCGAGTGGCCGAAGATCCACAGCGCGATCACGCCCCCGATCACCGCGAGCGGCACCGCGATCATGATCAGCAGCGGCTGCAGGAAGCTGTTGAACTGGCTGGCGAGCACCATGTAGAGCAGCACCAGGGCGAGGGCGAAGGTGAATTTGGCGGCGCTGCTCGTCTTGTCGAGCTGCTCGGCCTCGCCGGTGAAGCTCACGCCGTAGCCGAGCGGCAGCGTCTGCGCCGCCTCGCGCACGATCGCGACCGCCGCCCCGAGCGGCACGCTCGGGTTGGCATAGAAGCTCGCGGCGTAGCGCAGGTCGAAGCGCGCGATCACCGCCGGGCCGATGGTCTCGCGGAAGCGCGCCACGTTGTCCAGGCGCACCAGCTGGCCGCTGCGGTTGCGCAGGTAGATCTTGCCGAGGTCGGCCTGCTGCTGGAACTCGCCCTCTTTCGCCTTGACGCGCACGTCGTAGCGCTCGCCGTCGCCGGGCTGGTCGTTGTACTTCGCGATGTCGACTCCCCCGGTCAGCATGTTCACCGCCAGCGCCACGTCCGAAGAGGTCAGGCCGAGCGCCGCGGTGCGCACCCGGTCGGGCTCGAGCACCAGCTGCGGCAGGTCGAGCTGCAGGTCGGTGTCCATCCGGCCGATGCGCGGGTCGGCCTGCAGCCGCTCCTGCAGCTCGCTCGCGACGCGGCCCATCTCCTGCAGGCTGGGGCCGCGCACCACGAACTGCAGCGGCTCGCTGCGCTGGCGCGGCACCAGCCCCGGCGCGCGCGGAAAGGCGCGCACGCCGGCGATCTGCGCGAGGTCGCGGCGCAAGAGCTCGATCACCTGCTGCTGCGAGCGGCGCCGCTCCGAGCGCGGCTTCATGCGCACCACCAGCGTCGCCTGGTTGACCTGCGCCGCCGAGCCCAGGCCGATCACGCCGTACACCGTGGTCACCTCGGGGTACTTGGCCACCATTTGCTCCCCCTCGCGCAGCTTCCTCTCCATGTAATGAATCGACGAGCCCGCCGGCGCGCGCATGCTGACGAAGAACTTGCCCTCGTCCTGCTGCGGCGCGAGCTCGACCGGCAACGCGCGGAAGAAGTACACCGACGACAGGGTCGCGGCGGCGGCGGCGGCGAGGATCAGCCAGCGATGTCCGAGCGCCCAGTCGAGGCTCGCGCGGTAGGCGCGCTCCATGCCCTTGAAGAAGCGCTCGAGCGCCCAGTAGACGCGGCCGTGCTTCGCGCGCACCTCGAGGAAGCGCGAGCACAGCATCGGCGTGAGGGTGAGCGAGACGAACAGCGACACCAGCACCCCGAAGGTCACCACCACGGCGAACGAGCGCAGGAACTGGCCGAGGATCCCCGAGACGAAGATCACCGGCGCGAAGATCGCCGCCAGCGAGAAGCTGGCGGCGATCACCGCGAAGGTGACCTCGCGGCTGCCGCTCACCGCCGCCTTGACCCGGTCGGGCTCGAGATGCTCGCGGTGGCGGAAGATGTTCTCCAGCACCACGATTGCATCGTCGACCACCACGCCGACCAGCAAGAGCAGCGCGAGCAGCGTCACCGAGTTGAACGTGTAGCCGAAGAAGTACATCACCGCGATCGAGCCGAACAGCGACACCGGGATCGAGGTGGCGATGATCAGCGTCGAGCGCAGGCTCTTCAGGAACAGCCACACCACCAGCGCCGCGAGCAGCGTGCCCTCGACCAGGTGATTCTTCAGCGATCGCACCATCTCGTCGATGAACAGCGCGTCGTTCTGCACCGGGTTGAGCTCCAGGCCGGGCGGCAGCTGGGGGCGGATCTCCTGCTCGACGCGCCGCTCGACCTCGCGGATGATCGCGACGGTGTTGGTGTTCGGCACCTTGGCGATGCCGATGCCGACGCTCTGCCTGCCGTTGGCGCGCGCCAGCTGCCGGAAGTCGTTCAACCCGTCCTCGATCTCGGCGATGTCGCGCAGCCGCACCGGGGCGCCGTCCTTGTAGCCGACGATCATCGCCGCCAGATCGTCGAGCTTGTGGAACTCCAGGTCGAGCTTGACCAGGTGCTCGCTCGACTGGCCGGTCAGGAAGCCGCCCGAGAACTGGATGTGCTCCTTGCGGAAGCCCTCGGTGATGTCCTGCGCGGCGACGCCGTAGGCCGCCATGCGCGCGGGCAGCAGGTTGACGCGGATGGTGCGGTCGCGGCGCCCGCCGATGCGCACCTCGCCCACGCCGTCGACCGTCTCCAGGCGCTTCTTGATGACGTTGATGGCGTACTGGTTGAGCTGCTGCTGCGTGCGATCGCCCTGCAGCGCCATCCAGTACACGGGGAAGGTATTGGTCTCCACCTTCGCGACCACCGGCGGATCGGCGTCCTCGGGCAGCCGGCGCAGCACCTGGTTCACCTTGGCCTGCACCTCCTGGAAGGCGACGTCCACCGACTTGGCGAGGTCGAAGGTGATCGCGACCGTCGAAGCGCCCGGCGACGAGGTCGACTGGATGTGCTCGATGCCGGGAACGCTGTTCACGACGGTCTCGATCTGGTTGGTGATCGACGCGTCGATGACCTCGGGATTGGCGCCGCGCTGCGTCGTGTGGACCGAGATCACCGGGAACTCGATGTACGGCAGCTTGTCGACGCCGATTCTCTGGTAGGCGATGATGCCGAACAGGATCAGCACCGCGTTCAGCATGAACGCGAACACGTGCCGCCGGATCGAGAGCTCGGGAAGCGTCATTTGGCCTTGCCCTTGCCGGCTCCGGGCTTCGCGTCCGAAGGCAGGGTGACTGCGGCGCCGTCGGTGAGGAATCCCGCGCCGTCGGCGGCGATCAGCTCGCCGGGGACGAGCCCTTTCACGACCTCGTAGAGGCCGTCCTGCTTGAGCCCCGTCTCGACCGCGCGCTGGGAAACCCGCCCGTCGGCCACGACGTACACGACCTTGCCGGCCGGGCGCAGCACCACGCTCTGCTCGGGCACCATCAGCGCGTGCTGCTTCACCTCGATCACCACGCGCGCGTTGACGCTTCCGCCGCCGCGGAACGCGCCGTTCTCGGCGTCGAAGCGCACGATCGCGTCCAGCGCGCGGTTGCCGGCGTTCACCGTCGGCTTGATGTCCTCGATGCGCGCCTCGATGCTGCGTCCCGGGGCGGCGGGGGACTCGAGCGCGACCTTGAGCCCGGGCCGGATGCGGCTGCCGGCGCTCTCCGGGAACAGCAGGTGCGCCCGCAGCCGCTGCATTCCGACCAGCGTGAACAGCGGGTCCCCGACCTTCACGTAGTCGCCGGTCGCGACCACCTGGGTCTCGATCTCGCCGTCGACCGGCGCGACCACGCGCGTCTTGCCGAGGCTGCGCCCGGTCGACTCGGCGCGCGCGCGCGCGCCGCTCAACTGCTCGCGCAGCACGGTGCGCTGCGCCAGCGCTTCGTCGAGCGCGTTCTGCGAGATGAAGCCCTGGCCGACCAGTTTTTGCTGGCGCGCGACGATGCGCTCCTGGTTGGCGAGCAGCGCCTGCAGCCGCTTCACATCCGCGGCGTCGGCGCGCGACTGGATCCGGAAGTCCTGAGCGTCGATCTCGGCGAGCAGCTCGCCCTGCTTGACCTTCTTGCCGGTGAAACCGAGCACGCGCGTCAGGCGCCCGGCCACCTCGGCGCCGATCTTCGGGTCGATCACGTTCTCGAGCGATCCGACCACCTCTTCGTAGATCTCGAGCGTGCGTGGCTGCACCGGCACGGCGGTGATCAGCACCGCGCGCGGCCCGGCCGGGCGCTTCGCCGACTCCGCATCGCCGCCGCAGGCCGCCACCAGCGCGAGGCCGAGCGCGGCGCAGCCGGCGAGCGCGAGCACCCGCCGCGTCATCGCGGCGGCTCCTCAAGGGCGAGCAGCGACTCGACCGATTCGCGCCGCCTGACCAGCCGGGCTTCGGCGCCGCTCACCAGGACCTCTGCGGCGCGCGGCCGCGTGTTGTAATTGGAGCTCATCACCATTCCATAGGCGCCGGCGGACATCACCGCCAGCAGCTCGCCCGGCCGCGCCGAGAGGCGCCGCCCGCGGGCAAGGAAGTCGCCACTCTCGCACACCGGGCCCACCACGTCATAAACAGCCGCATCGCCGCCCTGTTCCGCCTGGCGCACCGGCCGCACCTCGTGCCAGGCGTTGTACAGCGCCGGCCGCAGCAGGTCGTTCATGGCCGCATCCACCACCAGGAAGCTGCGGGCGGCGCCGGGCTTCACGTACTCCACGCGGGTGAGCAGCACCCCCGCGTTGCCGACGATCGAGCGCCCGGGGTCGACGATCAGAGTTTCCCTGCGTCCGGCCAGCATGCCGAGCGCGGCTGCGAGAAAGCCGCCGGGCGGCTCGGGCACGTCGTCGTCACCGTAGCGAATGCCGATGCCGCCGCCGATGTCGATGTGCCTGAGCCGGATGCCGCGCCCTGCCAGGCGCTCGGCAAGCGCGGCGATGCGCCCGGCTGCTTCCGCGAAGGGCGCGGCGCGCGTCAGCTGCGAGCCGATGTGGCAGCCGATCCCCACCAGCTCGATCCCGGGCATCGCCGCCGCCCGTGCATAGAGCCGCTCGGCGTCGGCATGCGCGACACCGAACTTGCTCTCGCGCAGGCCGGTGGAGATGTACGGGTGGGTGCGCGCGTCGATGTCCGGGTTGACGCGGAAGGCGACCGGCGCCCGCCGGCCGAGGCGTCGCGCGATTGCGTCCACGCGCTCGAGCTCCGCCTCGGACTCGAGGTTGAGGCAGTAGACCCCTTTCTCGAGCGCGGCCGCGATCTCCCCTTCGCTCTTTCCCACCCCGGAAAACAGCGTCTTGCGCGCCTCGCCGCCGGCGGCGAGCACGCGCGCCAGCTCCCCGCCCGAGACGATGTCGAACCCGGCGCCAAGACCGGCAAGCAGCGCGAGCACCGAAAGGTTGGAGTTGGCCTTCACCGAGTAGCAGACCAGCGCGTCGCGGCCCCGCAACGCGGCAGAGAACTCATCGTAGGCGGCGGCGATCGCGGCGCTCGAATACACGTAGCAGGGCGTGCCGAAGCGCCGCGCCAGCTCGTCGAGCGGCGCCTGCTCGGCGCAAAGCACGCCGCTGCGGTAGGCGAAGGACATGGGAGCTACTTGCCTTCGGCTTCGCCGTCGCGCGCCGGGTAGGGCACCGGCTCGAACGGCTTGGGCTTGGCCGCCTTCACGCCGGGCGGCGGGCTGTCGCGCAGGTAAAGCGGGCCCTTCTGCCCGCACCCGGCTGCGAGCAGCGCCATCGCCGCGCCGAGAAGAAAGAAGCGCATAAAATCGCGATGTTAGCACCCATGAACGAGACTGACTTCGAAGCGCTCGCCGAGCGGGCGCTGTCAAGAATCGAAACCGCCCTCGAGGAGGGTGGTGTCGACGCGGACATCGAGCGAAAGGGGGACGGCGTGCTCGAAATCGAGTTCGCCGACGGCTCGAAGATGATCGTCAACCGCCACGGCGCGGCGCGCGAGATCTGGGTGGCGGCGCGCGCCGGCGGATTCCACTTCCGCTGGGACGGCGCGGCCTGGCGAGATACGCGTGACGGCGGGGAGCTGTTTGCCGCGCTCTCGCGGCTCGTATCGGCGCAGAGCGGCCAGCCGGTGCTGCTGCGCCCTCAAGAGGGCGGATAGGACCGCTCGAAGAGCGGCGACTGCTCGTACAGGGGCAGCGGCAGGGGAGGCGCAGGCGGTCGCAGCACCTCCGGCGGCGGCACGGCCTCCTCGTAGAAGAATTCCGGCACCAGCTTGGGCTCGCCCGGCAGCGCCGGGAAGGGGCCGACCGGCACGGTGACGATGCCAGGCGGCACCTCGCGCGAGGTCTGCGGCTCGTCCTTCAGCACCGCTTCCATGTAGTCGAGCCAGATCGGCAGGGCCACCACGCTCCCGGTCTGGTTCTTCCCCAGCGTGCGCGGCTGATCGAACCCGACCCAGGCGATCGCCACCAGCGAGGACTGGTAGCCGGTGAACCAGGCGTCGACGAACTCGTTGGTCGTGCCGGTCTTGCCGGCGAGATCGGTGCGCCCCAGGCGCGCTACGCGCGCCCCGGTCCCGTAGCGCGTCACGTCCTGCATCATGCTGTCCATGACGAAGGCATTACGCTCGTCGATGACGCGCGGGGACTCGTCGCCGGCGCGCGGCGGGTCGGCGAGCGCGAGCGGGTTGCCGCGGTCGTCGACGATCTTGTGGATGAAATAGGGCTGCACCAGGTAGCCGCCGTTCGCGAACACCGAATAGGCGCGCGCCATGTGCCAGGGCGTGACCGAGCCCGCGCCGAGCGCCATGGTGAGATAGGCGGGGTGGCGCTCGGGCTCGAAGCCGAAGCGCGCGACGTAATCCTGGGCGTACTTCGGCCCGATCGCATCCAGAATCCGGATCGAGACCATGTTCTTCGACTTGGCGAGCGCCGCGCGCAGCCGCATCGGCCCCTCGAACGCCCCGTCGTAGTTCTTCGGCTCCCAGCGCTGGCTGCCGGTCTCTTCGGCTTCCAGCACCACCGGCTCGTCGGGCACGACCGTGGCGGGGGTGAAGCCCTTTTCCAGCGACGCCGAGTAGATGAACGGCTTGAACGACGATCCGGGCTGGCGCCAGGCCTGCGTGACGTGGTTGAACTTGTTGCGGCCGAACTCGAATCCGCCCACCAGGGCGCGCACCGCCCCGTCGCGCGGGTCGAGCGAAATGAACGCCGCCTCGACCTCCGGCAACTGGACGATCTGCCAGGCGCGGCCCTCGCGCACTACGCGCACGATGGCGCCCCGGCGGATGCGCCGCTGCGGCGCGGTCTTGGGCTCCAGGGCGCGCGCGGCGAAGCGCAGCCCCTCGCCCGTGATGCTGATTTTCTCGCCGTTGCGCAGCGCGGCCTGCACCTGGCGCGGGTTGGCCGCCAGCACCACCGCGATCAGCAGCTCATCGCTGTCCGAATGGTCGGCGAGCGCGTCCTCGTAATCGTCGTCGCTGGCCCCGGCCGGAAGGTCGACGAAGGCCTCGGGGCCGCGATAGCCCTGCCGCCGGTCGTACTCCAGTACGCCTCTGCGCAGCGCGTAGTAGGCGGCCTCCTGGTCGGCCTTGCGGATCGTGGTGTAGACCCGGAAGCCGCGCGAATAGACGTCTTCGGGATAGTGCTCGGCGAGCGCTTGCCGCACCATCTCCGCAATGTACTCGGCGTGCACGGAGTATTCGTTCACTTCGCCCCGGCGCGGCCGGATTGGGGCGTTTAGCGCATCCTCATACTGCGTCGCCGTAATGTAGCCAAGCTCGGTCATGCGCCGCAGCACGTACTTCTGGCGCTGCTTGGCGCGCTGGGGGTTGGCGATCGGGTTATAGACCGACGGCGCCTTCGGCAGGCCGGCGAGCATTGCGGTCTCGGCGAGGCTGAGCTGGCCGAGCGCCTTGCCGAAATAGATCTGCGAGGCGGCGCCAAAGCCGTACGCCCGCTGCCCGAGATAGATCTGGTTCACGTACAGCTCCAGGATCTCGTCCTTTGCCAGGCTGTGCTCGATCTTGAAAGCGAGCAGCGCCTCATAGAGCTTGCGCGTGAGGGTCTTTTCCGACGACAGGAAGAAATTGCGCGCGACCTGCATGGTGATGGTGCTCGCGCCCTGGCGCTTGCCGCCGGCAACGACGTTGGCGTACGCGGCCCGCAGCACGCCCACGTAGTCGATGCCGGGGTGCTCGTAGAAGCGCTCGTCCTCCGCGGCGATGATGGCGTTCTTGAGCTGCGCGGGCACCTCGTCGATCGAGACCACGGCACGGCGCTCCTCGCCGAACTCGCCGATCAGGATCCCCTCGGCGGTGTAGATCCGCAGGGGCACCTTGGGCTGGTACTCGGTCAGGACGCCGAGGGCGGGCAAGTTGGGGTAAGCGAGCGCTACCACCAAAGCCAGGGTAAGCACGCCGATAACCGCCAGACCCGCCAGCAGGGTCAGCGGAAAAACGAGAAAGCGGAGCCACATCAAGGCTGTTAGCCGGTCGCCGGCGCGTTATTGCAGGGCTTGCTGGAAACGTAGCATCATAACTCCTTGGGCCCTGCGGAAAATTAACTAGACACGGGGAGGGGTTGTTGCTAGCATTTAACGCGAATTCTACGTATCGCCCCTAAGGCCCGATGCACAAAGGAAAATAAGGGAAATTAGGGAAATTAGGGAAATAAGGGAAGGGAAGCAACTTTAATGGCATTCGACCTGTTCAAGCCGAAGGCTCCGCCATTGTTCGGGCTGGACATCAGCTCGTCGTCGGTGAAGATGCTCGAAATCGTCGATGCCGGCAAAGGGAGCTACCGCGTCGAGCGCTACGCCATCGAGCCGCTGGCGCGCGACTCGGTCGTCGACGGCAACATCAACAACCTCGAGGCGGTGGCCGACGCCGTGAAGCGCGCGCACAAGCGCCTCGGCACGCGCACCAAGCACGTGGCGATGGCAGTGCCCACCGGCGCGGTGATCACCAAGAAAATCGTCGTCCCGGCGGCGTTGCGCGAGGACGAGCTCGAGGTGCAGGTCGAGAGCGAGGCGAACCAGTACATTCCCTTCGCGCTCGAGGAGGTGAACCTCGACTTCCAGGTGCTCGGCCCTTCGGCGACCACCCCCGACGAGCAGGAAGTCATGATCGCCGCGACGCGCAAGGAAAAGGTCGAGGACCGGGTCGCCGTGGCCGAGTCCGCCGGGCTCAAGGCGCTGGTGATGGACGTCGAGTCCTTCGCCCAGCAGGCGGCGTTGTCGCTGGTGGTGCAGGCGCTGCCCAACGGCGGCAAGGACCAGAACATCGCCGTGGTCGACGTCGGCGCGAACGTGATGAACGTGAGCGTGCTGCGCAACGACCAGTCGGTGTACACGCGCGAGCAGGCCTTCGGCGGCAACCAGCTCACGCAGGAGATCGTCAGCCGCTACGGCATGAGCCCGGAGGAAGCGGAGAACGCCAAGCGCTCCGGCGGGCTGCCCGACGATTTCGAGGCCGAGGTGCTCAAGCCTTTCATGGAGAACCTGTCCATGGAGGTGCAGCGCGCGCTGCAGTTCTTCTTCACCTCCACGCAGTACCACAGCGTCGACCATATCCTGCTCGCCGGCGGCTCGGCGGTGATCCCGGGGCTCGACGAGGTGGTCAACACGCGGGCGCAGGTGCCCGCGAGCGTCGCGAATCCGTTCGCGCTCATGCAGACCTCGCCCCGCATCCAGCTCAAGCGCCTGATCGTCGACGCGCCCTCGCTGATCGTGGCTTGCGGGCTGGCCATGAGGAGATTCGATCCGGTATGAGCGCCCGCATCAACCTGCTGCCGCACCGCGCCGAGTCGCGCAAGCGCGCGCGCCAGCATTTCATCGGCGTATCGATCGGCACCGCCGTGCTCGGCGCCGTGATCGTGTTCGCGGTGCACACCTTCTATGCCGAGAAAATCAGCACGCAGGAGGGCCGCAACAGCTTCCTGAAGGGCGAGATCTCCAAGCTCGACAAGGAGATCGCCGAGATCAAGAAGCTCAAGGACGAGATCCAGGCGCTGCTCGCCCGCAAGAACATCATCGAGACGCTGCAGGCCGACCGCGCGCAGACCGTGCACCTGCTCGATGAGCTGGTGCGCCAGACGCCCGAGGGCGTGTACCTGAAGTCGCTCACCCAGAAAGGCCTGCGCGTCCAGGTGGTCGGCTATGCGCAGTCGAACGCGCGTGTCTCGTCCCTGATGCGCAACATCGAGTCCTCGCCGTGGCTCGAGAACCCGGTTCTGGTCGAAGTCAAGGCGGCCAACGTCGACAAGAAGCGGGTGTCGGAGTTCAACCTGTTCCTGTTCCTGAAGCGTACGGCGGCGGACGAGTCCAAGGCCAAGCCGGGGGCGAAGCCCGCGGCGAAAAAAGGGTAGATGCCATGGCCCTCAACCTCAACGCCCTGGTCGAGGAGTTCAAGCGCACCAACTGGCAGGATCCCGGCACCTGGCGTGTCGCGCCCAAGCTGCTGGTGCTCCTCGCCATCCTGATCGCAGTCCCGGTCGCCGGCTTCTTCCTTGACACGCAGCAGCAGCTGAACGACCTCGAGAGCGGCCGCAACCAGGAAGAGAGCCTCAAGCAGCAGTACCTCGGCAAGAAGAAGCAGGCGATCAACCTCGATCTGCATCGCCAGCAGCTGCGCGAGATCGACACGCAATTTGGCGCGCTGCTGCGCCAGCTGCCCAACAAGTCGCAGATGGACGCGTTGCTGGTCGACATCAACCAGGCCGGGCTCGGGCGCGGGCTGCAATTCGATCTCTTCAAGCCGGCCGCGAACGAGAGCGTGAAGGACTTCTACGCCGAGCTGCCGATCCAGGTGAAGGTGCTCGGCACCTACCACGACATGGGCGCCTTCGCGAGCGACGTCGGCCAGCTCTCGCGCATCGTGACCCTGAACAACGTCGCCATCAACGCCGGCAAGGACGGCACCCTGCTCATGGACGCCACCGCCCGAACCTTCCGCTATCTCGACGAGGACGAGATCGCGGCGCAGCGCAAGGCGCAGGCGGCGAAGAAGGGCGCGAAGAAACGATGAGAGGCGCTATCGCCACCACCGTCGCGGCGAGCGCCGCGCTGCTCATCGCCGGCTGCGGCGGGGAAGAGCACAGCGACCTCAAGCAGGAGCTGGCGCAGGCGACCAAGGACTTCCGCGGCCGGGTCGACCCGTTGCCGCAGGTGAAGCCCTACGAGCCGGTGCCCTACACCGCGGAAGGCCAGATCGATCCGTTCCGGCCCGAGCGCATCGAGGTGGCGCAGGCTGGCCGCAGCTCGGCCAGCGCGAGCAAGATCGCCGAGCACGAGAAGCGGCTGAAGGAGCCCCTCGAGGCCTTCCCGCTCGAGTCGATCCAGATGCTCGGCAGCATCACCCAGGAAAAGGAGGTGTTCGCGCTGGTCAAGGCGGGCCCGAACCTGTACCGGGTGAGGAAGGGCAACTACATGGGGCAGAACTTTGGCGTGATCACCGCCATCGACGAAGCGCAGATCAGCCTCAAGGAGCTGGTGCAGGACAGCGGGGGGGAGTGGGTCGAGCGCTCGAGCTCGCTCCAACTGGTGGAGGCTAAAAGATGAAAACGAAAACGCTCTTGTTCGGGCTCGCATTGTGGCTCGCCGGCACGGGGCTCGCCCTCGCCCAGGCGAACGGCGCCGCGGCCAACAGCATCGAGGCGCTGGACGTGACCCAGCAGGGCGGGAAGGTCGTGGTGCGGATCACCACCAAGGAGCCGCTGCGCAGCGTGCCGCCCAACTTCGCGATCGCCAGCCCGGCCCGCATCGCGTTCGACTTTGCCAATACCGTGAACTCGCTCGGCCGCTCGAGCCAGGAGATCGGCCAGGGCGAGCTGCGCAGCGTGAACATCGTGCAGGGCGCCGACCGCGCGCGCCTGGTGCTGAACCTGCGCCGGCCGGTGGCGCACGAGGCGAGCGTCGAGGGTCGCACGGTGCTGATCACGCTCTCCGAGACGACCGCGGTGGCGCAGACGCCCGGCGGCCAGGTGGCGCATTTCGCCCAGGGCAGGGCCGACGCCAAGCACGCCATTCGCGACATCGACTTCCGCCGCGGCCGCTCGGGCGAAGGGCGCGTGATCGTCGACCTCTCGGACAGCAGCACCGGCATCGACATCCGCCAGCAGGGGCAGAACGTGGTGGTCGAGTTCCTCAAGACCACGCTGCCCGACAACCTGCGCCGCCGCCTCGACGTGATCGACTTCGGCACGCCGGTGAACACGGTCGCCACCTTCCAGCAGGGCGAGAACGTGCGCATGGTGATCGAGCCGAAAGGGCAGTGGGAGCACAACGCCTACCAATCCGACACGCAGTTCGTGCTCGAGGTCAAGCCGCTCTCGGCCGACCCCACGCGCGAAGCGCGCGGCCGCTACACCGGGGAAAAGCTCTCGCTCAACTTCCAGAACGTCGAGGTGCGCGCGGTGCTCAACGTCATCGCCGACTTCACCGACCTCAATATCATCACCAGCGACACGGTCACGGGAAACATCACGCTGCGGCTCAAGGACGTTCCCTGGGACCAGGCGCTCGAGATCATCCTGCAGACGCGCGGGCTCGACAGCCGGCGCAACGGCAATGTGATCTGGATCGCACCGCGCGACGAGCTCGCCACGCGCGAGAAGCTCGCGCTCGAGGCCGCCAACCAGATCAACGACCTCGAGCAGACGCGCACCGAGTCGTTCCAGATGAACTACCAGAAAGCGGCCGACGTGCAGAAGCTGCTCTCCGACCCGAACCAGAGGATCCTCTCCAAGCGCGGCAGCGCGGTGGTGGACGCGCGCACCAACACGCTGTTCGTGCAGGACACGCCGGCCCGGCTCGACGAGGTGAGGAAGCTGCTCGCCAAGATCGACATCCCGGTACGGCAGGTAATGATCGAGGCGCGCATCGTCGAGGCGAACGACAGCTTCAGCAAGAACCTCGGGGCGCGCCTTGGCTACCACGACATCTCGCCGGTTCCCGGGACGCGCGTTCTCGGGCAGAACAGCCCGCGCTTCTCCGTCGGCGGCGGCATCGCCGACACCGGCTTTCACACCGGCCAGACCGGCACCGACCCGGACTTCATCGGCAACGCCCACAGCGTGAACCTGCCGGCCGCGGGCCTCAACCTGTTCAACGCCGGGCAGTTCTCCTTCATCCTGTTCAACAGCGGGGCGACGCGCTTCCTCAACCTCGAGGTGAGCGCGCTGGAGGCCGACGGCAAGGGCAAGATCATCGCCAGCCCGCGGGTGCTGACCGCCGACCAGGTCGAGGCGCTGATCGAGCAGGGCACCGAGATCCCCTACCAGACCGCGACCTCGTCGGGCGCGACGTCCATCTCCTTCCGCAAGGCGGTGCTCTCGCTCAAGGTGAAGCCGCAGATCACCCCCGACGGCAACGTCATCATGACGCTCGACGTCACCAAGGACCAGGTGGGCAGCGGGGTCGGCACGTTCGTGCAGATCAACACCAAGCACGTCAAGACCGAGGTCCTGGTCGAGAACGGCGGCACGGTGGTGATCGGCGGCATCTACGAGCAGAACGACCGGACCGATATCACCAAGGTGCCCCTGCTCGGGGACCTGCCTTTCATCGGCTTCCTGTTCCGCAACGACGCGACCAGCAACGACAAGACCGAGCTGCTGGTATTCATCACGCCGCGCATCGTGAACGAGCGGCTCACGATTCGCTGATCGCCACCCCTCCTCGGGCGGCTTCGACGGCCGGGACCTCCCGGCCGTTTTTGTTTCTACAATGCCGGCGATGAGGCACGCGGGAAACATCTACCTGGTCGGCATGATGGGCGCAGGCAAGACCACCGTCGGGCGGCTGCTCGCGCGCCGGCTCAAGCTGCGCTTCATCGACTCGGACCGGGAGCTCGAGCGCCGCTGCGGCGTGAAGATACCGCTGATCTTCGATATCGAGGGCGAAGCCGGGTTCCGGGCGCGCGAGGCGCAGGTGCTCGCCGAGCTGACGGCCCTCGATGGGGTGGTGCTGGGCACCGGCGGCGGCGTGGTGCTCTCGGAGGACAACCGCAGGCGGCTCGCGGCGCGGGGCACGGTGGTGTACCTGCGCGCCACCCCGGAGGACCTCTACGAGAGGGTGCGCCACGATCGCAACCGGCCGCTGCTCGCCACCGCCGACCCGCTCGCGCGCCTGCGCGAGCTGCACGCCGAGCGCGACCCGCTGTATCGCGACGTCGCCGACCTGGTCGTCGACACCGGCAAGCAGACGGTGCTCGCGCTGGCGAGGGAGCTGATCGACAAGCTCGGAGAGCGATGGAAAGCCTCAGCGTAGCGCTCGGCAGCCGCTCCTATCCGATCCACATCGGCGCCGGAATCCTCGGCACGAGCGCCCTCTACACGCCGTATCTGGCGGGAAGCGCCGCGATCGTCACCAACGAGGTTGTGGCGCCCCTTTACCTGGATCGGGTCAGGCAGGCCCTGGAATCGGCGGGAGCGCGCGTCACCCGGATCGTCGTGCCCGACGGCGAGCAGGCCAAGGGGTGGCAGACGCTGGAGCGCGTGTTCGATGCGCTGCTCGCGGCGCGCTGCGGGCGCGACACCCTGCTCGTCGCGCTGGGCGGCGGGGTGGTGGGGGATCTGGCCGGCTTCGCCGCCGCGGTCTACCAGCGCGGCATCGCCTTCGTGCAGGTGCCGACCACGCTGCTCGCGCAGGTCGATTCCTCGGTCGGCGGCAAGACCGCGATCAACCACCCGCGCGGCAAGAACATGATCGGCGCCTTCCACCAGCCGCGCGCGGTGATTGCCGACCTCGCCACCCTCGACACGCTGCCCGAGCGCGAGCTGCGCGCCGGCCTGGCCGAGGTCATCAAGCACGGTGCGGCGCTCGATCGCGCCTTCTTCGGGTGGCTGGAGCAGAACATCGAGAAGCTGCTCGCGCGCGAGCGCGGCGCGCTCACGCATGCGGTACGGCGCAGCTGCGAGCTCAAGGCGGCGATCGTCGCCGCCGACGAGCGCGAAGCCGGTCCGCGGGCCCTGCTCAACCTCGGCCATACCTTCGCCCATGCCATCGAAGCCGGCAGCGGCTACGGCGCATGGTTGCACGGCGAGGCCGTGGCCGCCGGCATGGTGATGGCGGCGGAGCTCTCCAGGCTGCTGAAGCTGATCGGAAGCGACGACGTTGCCCGGGTGCGCACGCTCATCTCGCGCGCTGGACTGCCGGTCAAAGGACCGCCGCTCGCGCTCGACGAGATGCTGGCGCTGATGGCGGTCGACAAGAAGGCGGCGAAAGGCGAGCTGCGCTTCGTTCTGCTCGAGCGGCTCGGGAGCGCGAGCATGCGTGGCGGCGTGGACGAGCCGCTGGTGCGCGCAGCCATTGTCGCTGCAGCGCAATAATTGTATATTCAACAGTCCGGTCATGAGCTTGCCTGCGCAGGGCCTGTATCGCCCCGAAAACGAGCACGACGCCTGTGGCGTTGGCTTCGTCGCGAACATCAAGGGCAAGAAGTCGCACACCATCGTCGAGCAGGGCCTGACGGTGCTGAAGAACCTCACGCACCGCGGTGCCGTGGGATGGGATCCGAAGCTTTCCGACGGCGCCGGCTGCCTGATCCAGATTCCCGACCGCTTCTACCGCGAGGAGATGGCCACGCAGGGCGTGAAGCTGCCGAGCGCCGGCCAGTACGGCGTCGGCATGGTGTTTTTGCCCCGCGATCCGGCCTCGCGCATCGCCTGCGAGTACGAGATCGAGCGCGCGATCAAGGACGAGGGGCAGGTGCTGCTCGGCTGGCGCGACGTGCCGGTCGACTCGAGCGACCTCGCCGAGCCGGCGAAGAAGCTGGAGCCCGTGATCCGGCAGGTCTTCATCGGCCGCGGGCGCGGCGTCACGGTCACCGACGCGCTCGAGCGCAAGCTCTACATCATCCGCAAGAGCTCGGGCCACGCCATCCAGGCCCTCAGGCTGCAGCACGGCAAGGAGTTCTACGTGCCGTCGATGTCGGCGCGCACCATCTGCTACAAGGGGATGCTGCTCGCCTACCAGGTCGGCGAGTACTACCTCGACCTCAAGGACGCTCGCGTCGAGTCGGCGCTCGCGCTGGTGCACCAGCGCTTTTCGACCAACACCTTCCCGTCCTGGGACCTGGCGCACCCCTTCCGCCTGATCTGCCACAACGGCGAGATCAACACCCTGCGCGGCAACGTCAACTGGATCCGCGCGCGCCAGGGCGCGATCTCCTCCCCGATCCTGGGCAAGGACCTGGAGAAGATCTGGCCGCTCATCTACCCCGGACAGTCCGACTCGGCTTCGTTCGACAACGCGCTCGAGCTCCTGGTCATGGGCGGCTACTCGATCGCCCACGCCATGATGATGATGATCCCGGAGGCGTGGGAGAACCACGCGCTGATGGATCCGGCGCGCCGCGCGTTCTACGAGTATCACGCGGCGATGATGGAGCCCTGGGACGGGCCGGCCTCGATCGCCTTCACCGACGGGCGCCAGATCGGCGCGACCCTCGACCGCAACGGCCTGCGGCCCTCGCGCTACATCGTCACCGCCGACGATCTGGTGATCATGGGGTCCGAGTGCGGCTGCCTGCCGGTGCCCGAGGAAAGAATCATCAAGAAGTGGCGCCTGCAGCCCGGAAAGATGTTCCTCGTCGACCTCGAGCGCGGCCGCATCGTCGACGACAAGGAGCTCAAGGACTCGCTCGCCGGCGCCAAGCCCTACGCCGAGTGGATCGAGCGCATCCGCGTCAAGCTCGACGAGGTGGAAAGCGAGAAGACCCCGCCGCTCAAGTCGACGGTCGCGCTTCTCGACCGCCAGCAGGCCTTCGCCTACACGCAGGAGGAGCTGAAATTCATCATGGAGCCGATGGCGGCGAACGGCGAGGAGCCCGTCGGCTCGATGGGCAACGACTCGCCGCTCGCGGTGCTGTCGAACAAGAACAAGACCCTCTACCACTATTTCAAGCAGCTCTTCGCCCAGGTCACCAACCCCGCGATCGACCCGATCCGCGAGGAGCTGGTGATGTCGCTCGTGTCGTTCATCGGTCCCAAGCCCAACCTGCTGGGCATCGACGAGATGAACCCGCCGCTCAGGCTGGAAGTCACCCAGCCGGTGCTGGACTTCTACGAGATGGAGAAGATCCGCCACATCGAGCGCTACACCGCGGGCAAGTTCAAGGCCTGCGAGCTCGACATCACCTATCCGGTCGCCTGGGGCAAGGAAGCGGTCGAGGCGCGCCTCGCCTCGCTCGCGGCCCAGGCCGAGGACGCGGTGCGCTCGGGCTACTCGATCATCGTCATCTCCGATCGCCTGCTCGACGCCGAGCGCGTCGCGATCCCGGCGCTGCTCGCGCTCTCGGCCATCCACCAGCACCTGGTCGGCAGGGGCTTGCGCACCTCGACCGGCCTGGTGGTCGAGACCGGCAGCGCGCGCGAGGTGCACCATTTCGCCCTGCTCGGCGGCTACGGCGCCGAGGCGGTGCATCCCTACCTGGCGTTGGAAACCCTGCTGAATCAGCACGAGGGCGACCGGGTCGGTGCTTCCAAGGCGGTGAAGAACTACGTCAAGGCGATCGGCAAGGGCCTGAAGAAGGTGATGTCCAAGATGGGCATCTCGACCTACATGTCCTACACCGGCTCGCAGATCTTCGAGGCGGTGGGGCTGGCGCGCTCGCTGATCGACAAGTATTTCAGCGGCACGACCTCGAACATCGAGGGCATCGACGTGTTCGACGTCGCCGACGAGGCGATCCGCGTGCACCGCGCGGCGTTCGACGAGCGCGCGCCGCTGCTGAAGGGCATGCTCGACGCCGGCGGCGAGTACGCGTGGCGCGTGCGCGGCGAGGAGCATGCGTGGACGCCGGACGCCATCGCCAAGCTGCAGCACGCCTCGCGCGCCAACTCCTACGGCACGTACAGGGAATACGCGGCGCTGATCAACGACCAGTCGGAGCGCCACAAGACCTTCCGCGGCCTGTTCGAGTTCCGCTTCGGCGAGCGCAAGCCCGTGCCGATCGAGGAGGTCGAGCCGGCCGCCGAGATCGTCAAGCGCTTCACCACCGGCGCGATGTCGCTCGGCGCGATCTCGACCGAGGCGCACACCGTGCTCGCGCTCGCCATGAACCGCATCGGCGGGAAGTCGAACACCGGCGAAGGCGGCGAGGACCGGCGCCGCTACGCGCTGGTAAAGGCCGGAGAAACGCTGCAGTCCCGGCTCGGCAAGGGCCGCGTGGAAATCGACCTTGCGCTGCGCGAGGGCGATTCGCTCAAGTCCAAGATCAAGCAGGTCGCCTCGGGCCGCTTCGGCGTCACCGCGGAGTATCTGGCCTCGGCCGAGCGGCTGCAGATCAAGATCGCGCAAGGCGCCAAGCCTGGCGAGGGCGGCCAGCTTCCGGGTCGCAAGGTGTCCGAGTACATCGCGGAGCTGCGCTACGCGACGCCCGGCGTCGAGTTGATCTCGCCCCCGCCGCACCACGACATCTATTCGATCGAGGACCTGGCGCAGCTGATCCACGACCTGAAGAACTCCAATCCGCAGGCCGCGATCTCGGTGAAGCTGGTGTCCGAAGTGGGCGTGGGCACTGTCGCGGCCGGCGTGTCGAAGGGCAAGGCCGACCACGTCACCATCGCCGGACACGACGGCGGCACGGGCGCGTCGCCCTGGTCGTCGATCAAGCACGCCGGGACACCGTGGGAGCTCGGCCTCGCCGAGACGCAACAGACCCTAGTGCTGAACCGTCTGCGCGGCCGGATCACGGTGGAGGTCGACGGCCAGCTCAAAACCGGCCGCGACGTGGTGATCGGCGCAATCCTCGGCGCCGACGAGTTCGGCTTCGCCACCGCGCCGCTGGTGGTCGAGGGCTGCATCATGATGCGC
>Ga0156230_1022_pt2 | contig 49659 bp, 61 predicted proteins | sample RifCSPlowO2_12_FD_107877 | JGI IMG/M metagenome (GOLD analysis project Ga0156230, IMG submission 107877) | Betaproteobacteria bacterium RIFCSPLOWO2_12_FULL_68_19 | reverse complement strand
GCTCAGTTCGGTTTGGCGCATCGCACACGCTCCTCGGGTTGTGGAGATGCGCCATTATAATGTTTCGTAATTAACGTGTCACGATACTAGTCCGGCAGCTTGGCAAACATCCCGAGCGCGTCTTTACCTTCAACGGCAAGCCCCTTGCCTGGGCCAATACTCGCGCGTGGCGTGAGGCGCTTAAACGAGCCGGCATCGAAGACTTCCGCTGGCACGATCTGCGCCATACCTGGGCGAGCTGGCTGGTGCAGCGTGGTACGCCGACGAACGTGTTGCAGGAGATGGGTGCTTGGGAATCCGAAGGAATGGTCAGGCGGTACGCTCACCTTGCGCCGGCGCACCTTGCCGAGCACGCGGAGCGGATCGCGGGACTAGTGGGCGGCACAGAATTGGCACAACCTGCTAAAGAAAAAGGCTCTAGCGAAAGCTAAAGCCCTGAGTATTTGGTAGGTCGTGGCGGATTCGAACCGCCGACCAACGGATTAAAAGTCCGCTGCTCTACCAGCTGAGCTAACGACCCGTATTTACGCGCTGCAGAAGGGGTGAAATTTTATCAGCGCTTGCCGGCCGCGGCGAGGCGCTGCTTGGCGCTCGCGGCGGCGCTCGAGTCTGGATACTTGGCGATGACCTCTTCCAGGGTCTTCTGCGCGGCGCGCCGGTCGCCCATGGTTTCCTGGGCGCTCGCGATGCTGAGCAGCGCATCGGGCGCTTTCTGGCTCTCGGGCCAGGTCGCGAGCAGCTTCCTCTGCGCGGCGATGGCCGCCTTGTAGTCGCGCTGGCCCGAGTGCGCCATGCCCACCCAGTACTGCGCGTTCGGCGCGAGCGTGCTCGCCGGGTAGGCGGCGAGGAAGTTCTGCATGGCGGCGACGGCGAGCGCGTAGTTGCCGATCTTGAACTGGTCGAGCGCCGCCTGGTAGGCCTTGGTCTCGGCGTCCGAGACCTCCTGCGGCGACGGCGCCGCAGCCGCCGGCTTCTCAGCCGCAGCAGCGGCCGCCGCCTGCTCGCTCGCCTGCTCGAGCTTCCGGAGCCGCGTGTCGATGTCGAGGTACAGGTCCTTCTGGCGCCGCTCCGCCACCTCGGCCTGGTTGGCGAGCACCTCGACCTGGCCGCGCATGCGGGCGATCTCGCCGCGCAGCGACTCGATCTGCGAGGCGAGCTCGAGGATCGCGCTGCGGTCGCTCGCGCCCGAGAGCGCGGACTCGATCTTCGCGAGCCGCTCGTCGGTCGCCTTCTGCTGCTCGTTCAGCTGCCCGCGCAGGACCTCGATGCGCCGGCGCGCCTCGTTGTCGTCGAACAGGCCCTGCGCCGCAGCCGGTGCTGCGAGCGCCAGGCCGAGCGCGATCAGGACGATGCGCAGCATCGGCTCTAGTACTCGCCCGAGTAGAGGATGTCGCTGCGCCGGTTCTTCGACCAGGCCTCCTCGTCGCGGCCTTCGGACTGCGGCTTCTCCTCGCCCAGGCTCACCGACTCGATCTGGCTCTCCTTGGCGCCGAGCAGGAGCAGCATCCTCTTCACGCCGTCGGAGCGGCGCTGGCCGAGCCCGACGTTGTACTCCCGGCTGCCGCGCTCGTCGGTGTTGCCCTGGATCAGGATCTTGGCGCCGGGGTTCTCGCGCAGGTACTTGGCGTGCGCCTCGACCAGGCCGCGGTACTCGTCGCGCACGTCGAACTTGTCGTAGTCGTAGTAGATCGAGCGCTTCGAGAGGATGTTGCTCGGGTCCCTGAGCGCGGCGCCCGGGTCCTGGCGCGAGGCGGTGAGGTCGACGCTCGCGATCGGCTTCTGCTCGACCGGCTGGGAGGCCCCGGGCTTGCCGGCGCCGGGGCTGCGGTCCTCCACGCCCGCGGGGGCCTGCTCCGGCGGGGGGGTGGTCGAGCACGCGGCGAGCAGCGCCGCGCAGCTCGCCGCAGCCAGGGTTGCGATCAGGGTTGCGCGCATGGCAATCACTCCTTTCATTCGATAAACGGGCCCCAGGCGGGCTCGCGCACGTCGCCGGCGGTGGCGCTCAGCCGCTGCTTCACGCGGCCGTCGGCAGATACCGCCGAGAGCACGCCGCGGCCGCCGAGCACGGTGGCGTGCAGGATCATGCGTCCGTTCGGCGCGAAGCTCGGGGACTCGTCGCGGTCGCTGTCGGTGAGGATCTGCACCTGCCGGTTCGCCAGATCGAGCAGCGCCACCTGGAACCTGCCGCCGTTGCGCGTGATGTAGGCGAGCGTCCTGCCGTCGGGGCTGATGCGCGGCGACACATTATAGCCGCCCTCGAAGGTGACGCGCTGCGGCTCGCCGCCGCTCGCGCCCATGCGGTAGATCTGCGGGCTGCCGCCGCGGTCCGAGGTGAAGTAGATCGACCGCCCGTCGGGCGAGTAGCGCGGCTCGGTGTCGATCGCGCTCGAGCTGGTGATGCGGCGCAGGCCGGCGCCGTCGGGGTTGATGAGGAAGATCTGCGACCCGCCCTCGCGCGAGAGAGACACCGCGAGCCGCGCGCCGTCGGGCGACCAGGCCGGGGCCGAGTTCGAGCCCTTGAAGTTCGCCGCCACGTGGCGCTTGCCGTCGGTGAGCGAGTGCACGTACACCACCGGCTTCTTGTTCTCGAACGAGACGTAGGCGAGGCGCCGGCCGTCGGGCGACCAGGCGGGCGAGATGATCGGCTCGAAGGAGGCGAGCGCGGTCTCCGCGCCCGCGCCGTCGGCGTCGGCGATCTGCAGCTCGTAGCGGTTGCCGCGCTTCACCACGTAGGCGATGCGCGTGGAGAACACGCCGCGCTCGCCGGTGAGCTTCTCGTAGACGAAGTCGGCGATGCGGTGGGCGGTGGCGCGCACCTGCTCCTTCGACAGGGTGTAGGCGATGCCGCCGAGCGCCACCTGCTTCACCGTGTCGAACAGGCGAAAGCGCACCTCGAAGCGGCCGTCGGGACGCGTCGCCACCGAGCCCAGCACCAGCGCGTCGGCGAGGCGCGAGCGCCACTCGGCGTAGTTGACGCTCGAGGCCTCGGTGGGATGCGGGATGAGCGGCGGCACCTCGAGCCCGCGGAACAGGCCGCTCCTTTCCAGGTCGGCGCGCACGATGGCGCTCAAGCCCGGGCCGAGCGCCGCCTCGCCGGCGAAGGGCACGATGGCGATCGGGATGCGCTGCGCCCCGGCGCCGGTGATCTCGATCGAGAGCTGCGCGCGGGCCTCGGGTTGCCAGGCGGGCAGCCAGGCGAGCAGCGCTGCTCCGAGCAGCAGGGACAGGCGTGCGAGCAAGTGGCGGCTCCTCCTCCCGTTATTCTTCAAGAGAGCATCCTATTTGTCTTGCGGCTGGAAGCGAAGTTCCAGCCGGCGCTGGAACAGGCCCGGGTCGTCCGGCTTGGGCAGCGGGGAGGACTTCAGGATGGCGCGCTCCACCGCCTCGTCGTAGCCCCGGTGGCCGCTCGACTTGCGCCGGGTCACCGACAGCACCTCGCCGGTGGGCAGCAGGGTGACGTCGAAGATCGCCTCGGGATTGCCCCGCACCTCCTCCACCACGCTCACCGGGATGTTGCCGCGGATCTTCGCGCGGATCTTGCCGGTCCAGGCGGCGAGCGCGCTGGCACGCGCCGCGGCCTGCGCGGCGGCCTGCTGGCGCGCCAGAAGCTCGCGCAGCTCGCGCTCGCGGCGCTGCGCCTCGAGCACGCGCTGCTGCTCTTCCAGCGCCTTCTGCTCCATCGCCACCTGCTCGCGCAGGCGCTTCTCGAACGCCGGGTCCCGCTTGGGCGGCTCGGCCTTGGGCTTTGGCTTCGGTTTCGGCTTGGGCTTCTCGCGGATGGCGATGTCGGGCTTCTCCACCCTGGGCTCGGGCTTCGCCACCTCGACCGGCGGCGGCTTGGGCGGCTCCACCCTCGGCTCGACCTTCGGCGCGGGCGGCGGCGGGGGCGGCGGCGCCTCCCAGAGCTCGACGGTGACGGTGTCGGGCTCGTGGCTCTGCCAGCGCACGCCCAGGAACATGACGCCGATCAGCGCCGCGTGCATGAGCAAGGCGAGCACGAACGAGCGCCCGAGCGCCGGCTCGCGCCGCTCGCCGAAGCCGAAGCCGAGGACGCCGGCCTGCGCGCTCATTGGGCGGTCTTCACCTGCAGCCCGACCTTCTGCACGCCGTGCTTGCGCAGCTCGTCCATCACCTGCAGCACCGCCTCGTAGCGCGCGTTCTTGTCGCCGCCCACCAGCACCGAGAGCTCGCTCGCCTTGCCGGCTTTCTTGATGAAGGCCCCGAGCTCGCCGCGCGAGACGGTCTTTTCCTCGACGATGTGGCCGCTGCGGTCGCGGCTTCGCACCACCAGGCCGCGGTCGGCCCTGACGAAGACTTCCAGCGGCACGATGCGCGGCTGGCTCGCCTTGTCGACGGTCGGCAGGTCGATCACGCCGGGCGTGATGAGCGGCGCCGTCACCATGAAGATCACCAGCAGCACCAGCATCACGTCGACGTAGGGCACGACGTTGATCTCGTGCATCGGCGCGCGTCGCCTCTGCAGTGCCATTACCTGACGGCCTGGCGGTGCAGGATGTTCGAGAACTCTTCCATGAAGCTCTGGAACCGGTTCGCCATCCGGTCGATGTCGTGCGAGTAGCGGTTATAGGCGACCACCGCGGGAATCGCGGCGAACAGGCCGATCGCGGTCGCGACCAGCGCCTCGGCGATGCCCGGGGCGACCTGCGCGAGGGTCGCCTGCTGCACGTTGGCGAGGCTGCGGAAGGCGTGCATGATTCCCCACACCGTGCCGAACAGGCCCACGTAGGGGCTGACCGAGCCGGTCGAGGCGAGGAACGAGAGGTGGCGCTCGAGGAAGTCCATCTCGCGCTGGAAGGTGGCGCGCATGGCGCGGCGCGCGCCGTCGACCATGTCGCTCGGGTCGGTGCCGCGCTGGCCGCGCAGCTTGGCGAACTCGCGGAACCCGGCCTCGAAGATGCGCTCCAGGCTGCCGATGGTGTGGCGGTTGTTGACCGCGCCCTGGTAGAGCGCGTTCAGGTCGTTGCCGCTCCAGAACTCGCGCTCGAACTGCTCGGTCTGGCGCGTCGCGCGCCGGATCGCGAACCATTTCTGGAAGATGAACATCCAGGACATGAACGACACCGCGAGCAGCAGCACCATCACCACCTTGACCACGAAGCTGGCGTTGACGATCAGCGTCCAGATGTCCAGGTCCTGCGTGAAGGTCATTTGAGCGCCTGTTCGAGTTCTTCCGGGATGCGCGCCGGCCTCATGCGGCCGCGCTCGACCAGCGCGAGCGTGACGTCGGCTTCGACCAGCAGCTCGCCGTCGCGTTCCACGCGCTGGCGGAACACCAGGCTCGCGTGGCCCAATTTTACGACTTCGGCGCTCACCGAGAGCATGTCGTTCAGCCGCGCCGGCCGGTGGTATTTCACGGCCAGCTCATGCACCATGAACAGCAGCCCATGGCGCTCGGCGAAGCGTCCCAGGTCGATCCCCGCCTCGTTCAGCAGCTCGCTGCGCGCGCGCTCCATGAAGGCGAGGTACTGCGCGTGGAATACCACGCCGCCCGCGTCGGTGTCCTGGTAGTAAACCCGTACCGGAATTCTCAACGGAAAACGCTACGCGTCGGAGAGCAGGTCGCGGGCGGCGGGGGGCGCGGCGAGGCCGAGGTGGCGGTAGGCCGCGGGCGAGGCGACGCGCCCGCGCGGCGTGCGCTGCAGGAAGCCCTGCTGGATGAGGAAGGGCTCGAGCACGTCCTCGATGGTCTCGGCGTCCTCGCCGATCGCGTGCGCGAGGTTCTCGAGCCCCACCGGGCCGCCGGCGAACTTCTCGATCACCGCGCAAAGCAGCTTGCGGTCCATCACGTCCAGGCCGAGCGCGTCGACTTCCAGCATCGCGAGCGCGGCCTCGGCCACGGGCCGGGTCACCGCGCCGTCGGCCTTCACCTGCGCGTAGTCGCGCACCCGGCGCAGGAGGCGATTGGCGATGCGCGGGGTGCCGCGCGAGCGCCGCGCGATTTCGAATCCGCCTTGTTTCTCAAGTTCAATTTTCAAAAGTCCCGCCGAGCGCTGGACGATCGCCGCGAGCTCGGTGGCGCTGTAGAAATCCAGGCGCGCGACGATGCCGAAGCGGTCGCGCAGCGGGTTGGTGAGCATGCCGGCGCGCGTGGTGGCGCCGGCGAGCGTGAAGGGCGGCAGGTCGAGCTTGATCGAGCGCGCCGCCGGGCCCTCGCCGATCATGATGTCGATCTGGAAGTCCTCGAGCGCCGGGTACAGGATCTCCTCCACCACCGGCGAGAGGCGGTGGATTTCGTCGATGAACAGCACGTCGCGCGGCTCGAGGTTGGTCAGGATGGCGGCGAGGTCCCCGGGGCGCTCGAGCACCGGGCCGGAGGTATGGCGCAGGTTCACGCCCAGCTCGCGCGCGATGATGTGCGCGAGCGTGGTCTTGCCCAGCCCGGGCGGGCCGAACAGCAGCACGTGGTCTAGCGCCTCGCCGCGCGCGCGCGCCGCCGCGACGAAGATCTCGAGCTGCGCGCGCACCTTTTCCTGGCCGACGTACTCGGCGAGCGTCGCGGGGCGCAGCGAGCGCTCGACCTGCTCCTCCTGCGGGGAGACGGGCTTGCCCGAGATCAGCCGGTCGGTTTCGACGCTCACCCCGGGGATTCTAGTGGAAGCTCAGAAGCGCAATTCGAGCCCGAGGTTGACGTAGTCGATGTCGGCCTGGCCGACGCTGCCGCCGCCGACGGAGTCGTAGCGCTGCCATTCCGCGCGCACCCCGACGGCGCTGCCGAGGTCGATGCGCAGCCCGGCGCCGAAAGTGAAGCCGGTGTTGTGCACGCTCTCATTGGCCACGGTGGCGCCGAGGCCGCGCACCTCGAGCTGGGAGCGGTACAGCCCCAGGCGGCCGAAGACCGCGAAGCGCTCGGAGAAGGGATACGTGGGAAGGATCGACACGTCGAGCGCCTTGAGCGTGGCCTCGAAGCTGACCGGCACGCCGCTGTCCACGCGCACGGCGTCGACGAAGACTTCGGCCGCGCTGGCGTAGCCGACCTCGATCGGCATGTTCGGGCTGGGGCGGAAGCCGCCGAACACCCGATAGGCGGTGTCGTCGGGATCGCAGGTGCCGCCGGTATAGAGCGTGCAGGTGCTGCGGAACTGGCCTTTTCCGGCCGAGGCGCCCAGGAACCAGCCGCCCTCCTGCGCCGCGGCGGGCGCCGGCGCGGCGAGCGCCAGCACGAGCAGGATGCCGAGAATCGCCCAAGCTTCTTTCTTGTTCATGAGTTCCCCCGTTTTGATGCCGGGCTCAACACTACAACGAATGGCCGGGAGCGTTGGACCGGCCTCGGCGCTCCCGGGGCGGACCGGGTGGGCGCTTGTTGCGAAATAACAACGATGGGTCAGCGCAAGTTTTACAGCCCGCGGTTTCGAGAGGCTTTTTTCGCTTCGCGCCTCGAGCGTTCCCTTGACAGTGCTCAGCCGCGCGCCAATAGAATGATCCGCAGTTTTCTCCACGCTCAACTCTAGGGGAGTTTCCTCAATGAAGAAGATTCTGGCGGTAGCTGTGATGGCGGCGTTCCCTGTGGCCGCGATGGCGGCCGGCGAGAACAACGTCGGTGCATGCGGCTGGGGTTCCAAGCTGTTCGAAGGGCAGTCGGGCATCGCGCCGCAGGTGCTCGCGGCAACGACCAACGGCACGTCGGGCAACCAGACCTTCGCGGTCACCAGCGGCACGTCGGGCTGCACGCAGGACGGCGCCGTGAGCTCGATGTGGCGTACCGCGATGTTCATCGACGGCAACAAGCACAAGCTCGCGCGCGACATGTCGGTCGGCAGCGGCGAAGCGCTCGACTCGCTCGCGCACCTGCTCGGCGTGGACGCGCAGGACCGCGCTGCGTTCGCGAGCCTCGCCAAGGACAACCTGGCGCGCATCTTCCCGAGCGACGAAGCGGCGACCCGCGAGATCGTCGCCTCGCTGCGCGAGGTGATGGCGGCCGATGCCCGTCTGGCGCGCTACACGGCAGCGCTCTGACGTAGCAGAAGCAAGGCAGTTCACGAAAACCCTGTGGTGTCCCCACAGGGTTTTTTTTGGCTTGTGGCTTGCCCTCGTCGCGCCCCTCGCCGCCGCCGCCCCGGTCGATCCCGCCTACCTGGCCGAGCTCGCCGCGCGCTCGCGCGCGCTCGGCCTCGCCGAGCGCCCCGAATGGCACAAGCTCCTGCACTACGTGCCCAACATGGGCGCGCCCGGGGTCCATAGCCTCGTCGACAGCCCGGACTTTTTCAACGCCCCCGAGGGCAAGACCAACCCGCAGGCCGAGCTCGAAGCCACCCTCGCCTCCTTTTCCGTAGAAATAGAGGAGACGCCGAACCGGCAAAGCCCGCAGTGCGCCTTCGTTGCGCGCTTCGCGTGGCTCGACGAGCAGCTCGGCTTCGACCCCCGGCGCCTGCCGCGCCTGGAGTGCGAGCGCTACCGGGAATGGCGCGAGGCGCTGAACGCGAAGGGCCTGACGCTGGTGTTCGCCTCGGCGTATCTCAACAACCCCTCTTCGATGTACGGGCACACGCTGCTGCGCGTCGATGCGCGCGACCAGGACGAGCGCACACGCCTGCTCGCCTACACCATCAACTTCGCCGCAAATACCGACGAGACCAACGGCCTCATCTTCGCGGTGAAGGGACTGCTCGGGGGCTACCCCGGCACCTTCTCGATCGTGCCCTACTACCTCAAGGTGCGGGAATACAGCGACCTGGAGAACCGCGACCTCTGGGAGTACGAGCTCAACCTCACCGGGGAGGAGGTCGACCGGGTGCTGCGCCACGCCTGGGAACTCCTTCCGGCCTATTGGGCGTACTACTTCTTCGACGAGAACTGTTCGTACCATCTCCTGCGCCTGATCCAGGTGGCGCGGCCGGAGCTGGACCTGGCCTCGCCGTTCCGCTGGTGGGCGCTGCCGACCGACACGGTGCGCGCGGTCGCCGCGGCGCCCGGCCTGACGGCGAGAGCGACCTACCGCCCGGCGAGCGCGACGCTCATCGCGCGGCGGCTGGCGGCGATGTCCGGCGAAGAACGAAGCCTGACCAAGGAGCTGAGCTTGCGCAGCATCAGCGCGGACGACCCGAAGCTCTCCGCCCTGCCCGAGGCCCGGGCGGCGGCGGTCCTCGAGACGGGACACGACTACGTGGAGTACCGCCGCGCCATCGGCAAGCCCGACGTCCCCGACCCGCGCTCGCTCGCGCGCGAGCTGCTCATTGCGCGCAGCCGCGTGCAGGCGCTCAGCCAGGCGCCCGGGATCAAGCCGCCGGCGCGGCCCGACGAGGGGCACGCCTCGTCGCGCTTTTCACTGGGCGCCGGCACGCAGGCCGGGCGCGAGTTCGGCGAGCTGCGCCTGCGCCCCACCTACCACGACATCCTCGATCCGGACGAAGGCTACGTGCCGGGCGCTCAGACCGAGTTCTTCCACTTCGCCTTCCGCCATTACCGCGAGGGAGGCACGCAGCTCGAGAGCCTGATCCCGATCGATATCCTTTCGCTCTCGCCGCGCGACGAGTTCTTCCGCTCGTGGTCCTGGAAGGCGTCCGCGGGCTGGCGCCGCGCGCTGGTGCGCGAGGGCAGCCGGCCGCTCCTCGCCTCGGTGGACGCCGGGGCCGGCGCGGCGTGGGGCGCGGGCGGCCGCATGGCCTACGCCATGCTCGACGCCAGGCTGCGCGTGCATTCGCGGCTGGAAGACAGCTACGCACTCGGCGCCGGGGCAAGCGCCGGCGTCCTGCTCGACGTGACCTCGCGCCTGCGCGTGCACGGCTATGCGCGCGTGCTGCGGCAATTTCTCGGCGAGGACGATACGCCGGGCTCGATCGGCCTGGAAAGCCGCTTCAGCCTGGGACGCGACCTTGCCCTGCGCTTCGATCTCGCGCGCCAGCGGGAGGCTGGCCGTTCCTTCAACTACGGCTCCCTCTCCCTCATGGTGTACCACTGACATGCGCGCTTTCTTCATATCGTTGTCGATGCTTTTCGTCGCCGGTTGCACCCAGGCCTTCTTCCAGCCGCACCGGTATATCGTAGCCACCCCCGGCCAGTACGGCGTGGAGTACCAGCCGGTGGAGTTCAAGGCCGCGGACGGCACCGCGCTCTTCGCCTGGTTCCTGCCGGCGCGCGGCGCGCCGCGCGCCACGGTGCTGTACCTGCACGGCAACGCCGAGAACATCAGCACCCACTTCGCGAACGTGGCCTGGATGCCGGCCGCGGGCTTCAACGTGCTCGCGCTCGACTACCGCGGCTACGGCGGCTCGCAGGGCTCGCCCACGCTCGAAGGCGTCCAGCTCGACATCGACGCGGCGATGCGCACGCTGCTCGCGCGGCCCGACGTCGACCCGGCGCGCATCATCATCTTCGGCCAGAGCCTGGGAGGCTCGCTCGCGATCCATTACGGCGCACGCAGCGCCTACCGCGGCAACGTGCGCGCGATCGTCGTCGACAGCGCGTTCTCCGATTACCGCCGCATCGTGCGGGAGAAGCTTGCGAGCTTCTTCCTCACCTGGCCCTTCCAGTGGCTGCTGCCGCAAACCGTCGACAACGACTTCTCACCCTCCGCATCGGTGCGCGCGGTGAGCCCGATCCCGCTGCTCTTCATCCACGGCGAGCGGGACACGGTGGTGTCGGTCGAGCACTCGCAGCGGCTTTTCGAGCGCGCGGCCTCGCCGAAGGAGCTCTGGATTCTGCCCGAGGCCGGGCACATCCAGGCGGTGAGGGACAAGGCAGTGCGCGCGCGGCTCGCCGAGTTTCTGACCCGGCGGGCGGCAGCGCCTTCCAGCCTAGCCTTTCGCTAGCGCCTTGAGCGCGGCGCGGATTCCCTCGGCCACCGGCAGTCCGGGCGCGAGGCCCTTCACCGCGGCCGCCGCTTCCTTCTCGCTGTAGCCCAGGCCGAGAAGCGCGTTCACCACGTCGCTCGCGCGCTCCTGCGCCGGCCCGGGCAGCGCCTCGGCGAGCTTGCCCTTGAGCTCGAGCAGCAGCCGCTCCGCGGTCTTCTTGCCGATGCCGGGGACTTTCACCAGGCGCGAGCCGTCCTGCAGCATTACGGCCTGCGCGAGGTCCGCGACCGAGAGCCCGGACAGCACCGCGAGCGCGGTGCGCGCGCCCACGCCCGAGATGCGGATGAGCTGTCGGAAAGCGCTGCGCTCCTCGAGCGTGGCGAAGCCATAGAGCACGTGCGCGTCCTCGCGCACCACCAGATGGGTGAAGAGGCTCACCGCCTCGCCGCTCGCCGGCAGGTTGTAGAAGGTGCTCATCGGCACGTCCACCTCGTAGGCGACGCCGCCGACGTCGACCAGCACCTGCGGCGGGTGCTTCGCCGCGAGGCGCCCGGTAAGCCGGCCGATCAAACGAGTCTCCCTTTTCTTATTCTGAAGGATTTTGTTTGAAGCGTGCCCAGACTGCGCCCGTGCGCGTGGCAGATGGCGCAGGCAAGCGCGTCGGCCGCATCGGCCGCGGGATCGCCCGGCAGGGCGAGCAGGCGCCGCACCATGTGCTGCACCTGCTCCTTGGCGGCGTGACCGTTGCCGACCACCGACTGCTTCACCTGCAGCGCGGTGTACTCGGCGACCGGCAGCCCGGCGATCACCGCCGCACAGATGGCGGTGCCGCGCGCCTGCCCGAGCGCGAGCGTCGACTGGGGGTTGGCGTTGACGAACACCTTCTCCACCGCCACCTCGAGCGGCGCATGCGCGGCGATGACCTCGTTCAGGCCCTCAAGGATGGTTTTCAGCCGCGCCGCCAGGTCGCCCGCACCGGACTTCACGCAGCCGCTCGCCACGTACACAAGCTTTTTGTCGCTTGAATCGATAACGCCGAACCCAGTCACCTGCAGGCCCGGATCGATGCCGAGGATTCTCAGTCGATCACCGCGGTGGTGTAGACGTCCTGCACGTCGTCGAGGTTCTCCAGCGCCTCGAGCAGGCGCCGCATGCGCGCCGCCTCCTCGGCGCCGAGCGCGTTCTCCGCGGTCGGCTTCATCGTCACCTCGGCGAGCTCGGGCTTGAGCCCGGCCTTGGCGAGCGCCGCCTTCACCGCCGCGAAGTCCGCCGGCGCGCAGACGAGCTCCACCGAATCGTCGTCGTTCTTGAACACGTCCTCGGCGCCGGCGTCGAGCGCGGCCTCCATCACCTTGTCCTCGCTCGTGCCGGGCGCGAACACGAACTGCCCGCAATGCTTGAAGAGGTACGCGACCGAGCCGTCCGAGCCGAGGTTGCCGCCGTTCTTGGTGAACGCGTGGCGCACCTCGGCGACGGTGCGCGTGCGGTTGTCGGTGAGGCAATCGAGCATCACCGCCGCGCCGCCCGGGCCGTAGCCCTCGTAGCGCAGCTCCTCGTAGGAGGCGCCCTCCAGGTCCCCCGCGCCGCGCTGGATGGCGCGCTGGATGTTGTCGCCCGGGAGGTTCTGCTCCTTCGCCTTGTCGATCGCGAGCCGCAGCCTCGGGTTGCCCGCCGGGTCGCCCCCGCCCAGGCGCGCCGCGACGCTGATCTCCTTGATGAGGCGCGTGAAGATCTTGCCGCGCTTCGCATCCGCGCGCTCCTTGCGGTGCTTGACGTTCGCCCATCGGCTGTGACCGGCCATACCCCTATAATTTTACGCAAACGGAGAGAACGGCATGGATCTGGGAATCCGCGGCAGGACCGCGCTGGTGTGCGCGGCGTCGAAAGGGCTGGGCAAGGGCTGCGCCATGGCGCTCGCGCGCGAGGGCGCCGAGCTCGTGATCACCGCGCGCGGGCGCGAGGCGCTCGAGGCTACCGCGACCGAGATTCAATCTCTTTTCAAGGTCAAGGTGAGAACCGTAGTCGGCGACATCACCACGCCCGAGGGCCGCGAGGCCGCGCTCAAGGCCTGCCCTGCGCCCGACATCCTGGTCAACAACGCCGGCGGGCCGCCGCCCGGGGACTTCCGCGAATGGGACCGCGACACCTGGGTGAAGGCGCTCGACGGCAACATGATCGCGCCGATCCTGATGGTGCGCGCGGTGATCGACGCCATGATCGCGCGCCGCTTCGGCCGCATCGTGAACATCACCTCGGGCGCGGTGAAGCAGCCGATCCCGGAGCTCGGCCTCTCGAACGGCGCGCGCACCGGGCTGACGGGCTTCATCGCCGGGCTGTCGCGCACCGCGGTGCAGCACAACGTCACCATCAACAACCTGCTGCCCGGGCCCTTCGACACCGAGCGGCTGCGCTCGAACTTCGAGTTCAACGCCAGGAAGCTCGGCAAGAGCGCCGCCGAGCTCGCGAAGCTGCGCGCCGAGGCGAACCCGGCCAAGCGCTTCGGCACGATCGAGGAGTTCGGCGACGCCTGCGCCTACCTGTGCAGCGCCCAGGCCGGGTTCATCACGGGGCAGAACCTCCTGATGGACGGAGGTTCTTACCCCGGGACCTTCTGAGCGAAGCTAGGCCTTCAGCATCTCCTTCTTGAACGGCAGGTCGCGCAGGCGCTTGCCGGTGAGCTTGGCGAGCGCGTTGGCGACCGCAGGCGCGATCGGCGGCAGGCCGACCTCGCCGATGCCGCCGGGCTTGTTCTCGGTCACCATCACCTTGACGTGCACGAGCGGCGCCTGGTCCATCCGCAGCACCGGATAGTCGTGGAAGTTCGACTGCTGCGGCACGCCGTCCTTGAAGGTCACCTGCTCGGCCAGCGCCGCGGACAGGCCGAACATGATCGCCGACTCCATCTGCGCGGCGACGTTCCTCGGCTGCAGCGCGACGCCGCAATCGACGGCGCACCAGACCTCGTGCACGCGCACCGCTCCGGTCTTGCGGTCGACCGAGACCTCCGCCACCTGCGCGCAGTGCGTCTCCCAGGAGTCGGAGTACGCGATGCCCAGCGCGCGGCCCCGGGGGCGCGGCGAGTGCCACTGCGACATGCGCACTACCTCCTCGATGACCTCGCGCGCGCGCGGGCTGTTCTTGAGCAGCCCCAGCCGGTACGCCACCGGATCCTTGCGCGCGATCGAGGCGAGCTCGTCGATGAAGGTCTCGATGGCGAACTTGGTGTAGCCCGAGCCAACCCCGCGCCAAAAACCTACGTCGATGCCGCGCTGCTCGCGCAGGTAGTAGAGCACCCGGTTCGGCACGCCGTAAGTGATGTGCTCGGCACCTTCGCAGAGCACGATGTCGCGCCCGCCCGCCTTCTGGAACGCTGGCGGATTGGCGCGCGCGTAGACCGACTCGCCGACGATGCGATGGCGCAGCGCGATCGGATTTCCCTGGGGGTCGAGCGCGGCCGACAGATGCTGGGCGACGAGCGGCCGGAACTTCGTGAACTGCACATCGTCCTCGCGCGGCCAGACGACCTTTACCGCCGAGCCCTGGAAGTTCTTGGCGAGGAGCACCGCGTCGATCACGTAGTCGAAATCGACCCGCCGGCCGAAGCCGCCGCCGAGAAGCGTGATGTTGATCGCGGTGTTCTCCGGCTTGAATCCGGTGATGGTAGCGGCAAGGGCGACCAGGCTCGCGGCCTGGCTGGGGCTCCAGATCTCGACCTTGTCGCCGTCCACCCTGGCCGTGCAGTTCATCGGCTCCATCGGCACCTGCGCGACGTGCTGCGACGAATACTCCGCCTGGATGAACGTCCTGCCCTTCTTGAGGGCGCCCTCCGGGTCCCCCTCCTTCACGAACTCGAGGCCGGTATCCGACAGGTTGCGCGCGCGCGCCTGGAACTCGGCGAGCGCCTTGTCCGACGAATAGGCGCGCGCCTTGGCGCCGCTCGACCAGGAAACCTTGAGCGCGTTTCGCCCCTTGCGCGCCGCCCAGTAGGTGTCCGCCACCACGCCCACGCCGTAGGGCAGCGGCACGACCGCCCTGACGCCCGGCACCTTCTTCGCCGCCGCGTCGTCGATCTTCTCGGGCTTCTCGCCCTGCACCGGCGCGCGCAGCACCGTGGCGTACAGCATGCCGGGCTGCCGGACATCGATGCCGTACTTGGCGCGGCCCGACACCTTGTCTGGCACGTCGATGCGCCCGATGTCCTTGCCGATGAGGCGGAACTGCTTGGGCGACTTGAGGCGCTCGCGCGTGAACTGCGGCGGGCTCGACGGCACCTGCGCGAAGGACGCGATCTCGCCGTAGCTCATGCGCCGGCCGCTGGCCTTGTGCACCACGTAGTGCGGCTCGGTGCTCAAATCCGACACCGGCACGTCGAGCTTGCGGCCCGCGTTCTGCAGCATGATCTCGCGCGCCTGCATGCCCGCGAGGCGCATGATCTCGTAGTAGCCGCGCGTGGTGCGCGAGGCCCCGGTGAGCATGCCGCCGCCAAACAGCGGATTGCCGAAGATTTTCGGGTCGGCGGGCGCCTGCTCGACGCGGCACAGGTTCCAGTCGAGGTCCATCTCCTCGGCGATGAGCAGCGGCATCGCCGTCATCACGCCCTGGCCCATTTCCGAGGCCGGGGCATAGATGGTGACGATGTTGTCGGTGCCGACGCGCACCCAGCCGTTTGGCGCGTAGGGCCCGGCCTGCGCGAGGACCTTCTTCGAAAGGGAAAGTCCACCGAATGTAACGGCAACAGCTGCGGCGCCGCTGGAGAGCAGGAACGCGCGGCGCGAAATGCCCTGGAAAACGATGCCTTCGAATTCCGGTTTCATGGCCGCCTCCTTACGCTTGCTTCGCCGCGCGCTGGATGGCGGCGACGATCTGGTTGTAGGTGCCGCAACGGCACAGGTTGCCTTTCATGTGCGCGACGATCTGCGCGCGCGTGGGCTTCTTGTTCTTGGCGAGCAGCGCCGCGGCGGCCATGATCTGTCCCGACTGGCAGTAGCCGCACTGCGGCACCTGCTCCTCGATCCAGGCCTTCTGCAGGGCGTGATCCGCCGCCGGCGACAGGCCCTCGATGGTGGTGATTCTCTTTCCGGCGACCGAAGACACCGGCGTGATGCAGGCGCGCGTCGGCACGCCGTTCACGTGGACGGTGCAGGCGCCGCACTGCGCGATGCCGCAGCCGAACTTGGTGCCCGTCAGCCCCAGCTCGTCGCGAACTACCCATAGCAGCGGGGTATCGCCCGGCTGCTCGGAATGCGCCTCCCTGCCGTTGACGACAAACTTGACCATGGTCTCCTCCTCCTTGGAGATCGAAATGTATCACTACCGCCGGGAGTAAAATCCGCCTTCCACAGGAGGTACGGATGAACGCACCCGCAAAAGCCGGACTGCCGGCGCTTCCCCTGAAGGATCCCAAGCTGTTCCGCGAGCAGTGCTACATCGACGGCGAGTGGGTCGGTGCCCACGGCGGCAAGACCTTTCCCGTCGACAACCCGGCGACCGGCGACGTGCTCGGCACGGTGCCCAACCTGGGCGCGGCGGAGACGCGGCGCGCGATCGAGGCCGCCGAGCGCGCCTGGCCGGCGTGGCGCGCCAAGACCGCCAAGGAGCGCGCCGTCATCCTGCGCAAGTGGTACGAGCTGATGATGGCGAACCAGGAGGACCTGGCGCAGATCCTGACCGCCGAGCAGGGCAAGCCGCTCGCCGAGGCGCGCGGCGAGATCGCCTACGGCGCCTCGTTCATCGAGTGGTTCGCCGAGGAGGGCAAGCGCGCCTACGGCGACGTCATTCCGCAGCACCAGGCCGACAAGCGCGTCCTGGTCATCAAGCAGCCGATCGGCGTGTCGGCCATGATCACGCCGTGGAACTTCCCCAACGCGATGATCACGCGCAAGGCGGGGCCGGCGCTCGCCGCGGGCTGCACCGTGGTGCTCAAGCCCGCCGGGCAGACGCCCTTCTCGGCGCTCGCCATGGCCGAGCTCGGCAGCCGCGCCGGGATCCCGAAGGGCGTTCTGAACATCCTCACCGGCGATTCGCGCGCGATCGGCGGCGAGCTGTGCGCCAACCCCACGGTGAGGAAGCTGTCGTTCACCGGCTCGACCGAGACCGGGCGCATCCTGATGAAGCAGTGCGCCGACACGGTGAAGAAGCTCTCGCTCGAGCTCGGCGGCAACGCGCCCTTCATCGTGTTCGACGATGCCGACCTTGACGCCGCGGTCGAGGGGGCGATCGCCTCCAAGTACCGCAACGCCGGCCAGACCTGCGTATGCGCCAACCGGATCTACGTGCAGGACAGCGTCTATGACGCCTTCGCGGCCAAGCTGACGGACAAGGTCAAGGGATTCAAGGTCGGCGCCGGCACCGAGCCCGGCGTGGTGATCGGGCCGCTGATCGACGAGCAGGGCATGAAGAAGGTGGAGAAGCACGTGGCCGACGCCCTCGGCAAGGGCGCGAAGACCCTCCTGGGCGGCAAGCGGCACGAGCGCGGCGGGCTGTTCTTCCAGCCCACGGTGCTCGCTAACGTCACCCCGGAGATGGTGGTCTCGCACGAGGAGACCTTCGGACCGGTGGCGCCGCTCATCCGCTTCAAGACCGAGGAGGAGGCGATCCGGCTCGCGAACGACACCGAGTTCGGGCTGTGCGGCTACTTCTACAGCCGCGACGTGGGACGCATCTGGCGGGTGGCGGAGCAAATGGAAACCGGCATCGTCGGCGCCAACGCGGGCATCATCTCCACCGAGATCGCGCCCTTCGGCGGCGTCAAGCAGTCCGGTCTCGGCCGCGAAGGCTCGAAGTACGGCCTGGAGGAGTATCTCGAGGTGAAGTACATCCTGCTGGGCGGGATCCAGTGAAAGCCGGGCAGTGAAAAGCGGCGAGGAGTTCAAGGGCGACTTCTCCTCGCCGCTCACCGCCGCGCGCACCAACGTCGTGCCCGGCTGGCTCGAGTGGCTGATCTTCCCGCACCGGGTGAACTACCACATCGAGCACCACCTCTACGCTTCGGTGCCGCACTACAGCCTGCCCGAGCTGCACCGCGAGATGGCGCGCCGCGGCATGCTCGAGGGCGCCGAAGTCCTGCCTTTCTGCCTGACGTTGCGGAAGATTTTCAACCGAGCTGCAATCGCATCGCCTTCATAGGCGAATCGACGAATCCGTGCCTGCGATAGAGCGCGTGCGCGCGCTCGTTGTGCCGGTCGGTGAGCAGCGTGAGGCGCAGCACGCCTTCCTTGCGCGCCTGGGCGATCACGAAGCGCAGCAGCGCCGTGCCCACGCCCTTGCCGCGGAATTCGGGCAGGACCACCAGGTCTTCGAACAGCGCCGCCTTGCCGCCTTCGGCCGTGCTGACGGTATAGAGCAGGCTCGCCATCGCGATCACGCGCTCAGCCTCGCGCGCGACGAACACCCGCCCGATGCCGCGGTCCGAGACGATGGCCTCGAGCGCGCGGCGCTGCTTTCGCGGCCGCGGCACGAACTCGGCTTCCTGCCCGAACAGGATGCCGAGCAGCGCGACGAGCTGCCCGAGCTCCGCGGGCCGCGCCGCGCCGTACGCGACGCTCAGTGCCCGGCCCGCATGAAGCCGAGCACGCGCTTTCCGAGCTCCTCGTCGCGCGTGTTGAAGCTCAGGCTCGGCGAGAGGTGGTTGTGGCCGCGCAGGTACACGATGCCCGGGCACTTCTTGTCGCGCGCGCAGAGCGCCTGCGCGAGCTCGAGCGAGGGCGCCGAGAGCGCGACCGGGTCGTATTCCGCGTACGCCAGCAGCACCGGCAGCGGCTTGCTGCGCGGCACGTGCAGCAGGGACGAGCGCGCCGCGTAGCGGCTTTCGTCCGCGCCGAAGTACTTGAGCCCGGCGGGCGGCAGGGCGTCCCTGGTGACGCGATAGGCTGCGCCGCTCATCAGGATCGCGCCGGCCACGCCCGGGCCCTGCGGCGGATGCACCGCGGGATCGAACAGGTAGCTCGCCACGTTCGCCGCGCCGGCCGAATGGCCGAACACGTAGATGCGCCCCGGGTCGCCGCCGTACTTCCTCGCGTTTGCCCTGGCCCAGGCCACCGCCGCGCCGACGTCGGCCGCGCCCGCGGGCCAGGGATCGGGGGCGACGCGGTAGGAGGCCGCGATCGCGAGCACGCCGTGCCTCGCGAAGAAGGCGAGGATGTTGTGACAGCACAGGCCCTCGACGTTGCGGTTGCTCGCGCCCCAGCCCCCGCCGGGGATCCACACCAGCACCGGCAGGTCCTGTCCGGGCGCCTCGGAGTGCGCGAAATCGAGCTTCTGGCGCTCGTGCGCGCCGTAGGCCACGTCGGTGACGATCCTGATCCCGGCGCGCGGCTGGTCCTGCAGCACCGGGCGGTAGAGCGCCTGCGTGCGCTTGAGCACCTCGCCGCTCCAGACCGGGCCGATGGCGGCGATGCCGGCGCCGATCTCGGGCGGGAGATTGGACATCTGAGCACCCGCCGACGTAACGGCGCACAGCGCGAGCAATCCGAGCATTCGCATGAGCTTCCCCTTGCGTGAGATCGACCGGATTATCGGCGGCTAGACGTTGAAGCGGAAGTGGATGACGTCGCCGTCGCGCACCACGTAGTCCTTGCCCTCCAGGCGCAGCCTGCCCGCCTCCTTTGCGCCCTGCTCGCCGCCGCCGGCGACGTAGTCCTCGTAGGAAGCGACTTCGGCGCGGATGAAGCCGCGCTCGAAATCGGTGTGGATCACGCCCGCGGCCTGCGGCGCGGTGGCGCCGGCGCGCACGGTCCAGGCGCGCACTTCCTTCGGCCCGGCGGTGAAGTAGGTCTGCAGGCCGAGCAGGCGGTAGGCGGCGCGGACCACGCGGTTCAGGCCCGGCTCGTCCATGCCCACGTCCTCGAGGAACAGCTTCTTGTCCTCGTCGGGCATGTCGGCGATCTGCGCCTCGAGCGCCGCGCTGATCGGCACCACGGGCGCGCCTTCCTTCGCAGCATGGGCTTTGACTTTCTCGAGAAGAGAATCCGATCCTTTCTCGCCCACGTTGGCGACGTACATCGTCGGCTTCATGGTGAGCAGGAACAGGGGCCGCACCACGGCGCGCTCCTCCGGCGAGAGCTCGGTGGTGCGCGCCGGCCGCCCGTCATCGAGTACGGCTCTAATTTTTCGAAGAACCGAAACAAGTCTTTGCGCTTGCTTGTCGCCTCCCGCCTGCGCGACCTTCTCTTGCTTGGCGAGCTGCTTTTCGACGGCGTCGAGGTCGGCGAGCGCGAGCTCGGTGTCGATGGTCTCGATGTCGGACACGGGATCGATCTTGCCGGCCACGTGGAGCACGTTCGGGTCCTCGAAGCAGCGCACCACGTGCGCGATGGCGTCGGTCTCGCGGATGTTGGCGAGGAACAGGTTTCCCAGCCCCTCGCCCTTCGAGGCGCCTGCGACCAGGCCGGCGATGTCGACGAACTCGACCACCGCCGGGACGACCTTCTGCGGCTGCGCGATCTCGGCGATCACCTCCAGGCGCAGGTCGGGCACCGCGACGATGCCGACGTTGGGCTCGATGGTGCAGAACGGGTAGTTCTCGGCCGAGATGCCGGCCTTGGTGAGCGCGTTGAAGAGAGTCGACTTGCCGACGTTCGGCAAGCCGACGATGCCGCACTTCAAGCTCATTTCCTGCCGAACAGCGACTTCAGGATGCCGGCGGGCTTCTGCGCGGGTTTCACTGGCGCTTCGGGAGCTTCAGCTGCTTCGGGGGCTTTCTTCGGCGCCTCGGGCTTCTTTTCCTCGGTGTGCAGCTTCGTCATGGCGCCCTGCATGTCACCCGAGAGGCACAGCGGCAGGACCTCGAGGGCCTTCGCGATCGCCGCGTCGATCTCGACACGCTCCTCGGCGGAAGGTTTCTGCAGCACGTAGTCCGCGCCATCGGCTCCCGCGGGCGGCTTGCCGACGCCGATGCGCAGCCGCCAGTAGTCGTGCGTGGCGAGGCGCTGCGAGATGTCCTTCAGCCCGTTGTGGCCGGCAATGCCCCCGCCCTGCTTGATCTTGGCCGTGCCGGGCGGGAAGTCGAGCTCGTCGTGCACCACCAGGATCTCGTCGGGCTTGATCTTGAAGAACCCGGCGAGCATCTGCACCGGCTGCCCGCTGAGATTCATGAACGATTGCGGCAGCAGCAGCCAGGCGCCGCCCTCCCGGCGGCCCACCAGCGCCTTGAACTTCGGGTCCTTGCGCAGCACCACGCCGCTGGCCGAGGCAAAGCGCTCGACCAGCCAGAAGCCCGCGTTGTGGCGCGTGCGCTCGTACTCCTTGCCCGGGTTGCCCAGGCCGACGACCAGGCGGATCACGATGCCCTACTTCTTCTCTTTCTTCTCGACCTTGTCGGCCGGCTTCTCGGCCTTGGCGGCGCCCTTGCCCGCGGCCGCGCCCTTGTCGCCCTCGGGCTGCGCTTCGCCTTCCTTCGGCGGGGCGGCCTGCTCGGTGGTCGGAATCTCGGAGAGCGCCACGACGGCTTCGGCGGCGGCGGCTTCCTCTTCCTCGGTGATCAGCGTCGGCACGACCACGGTCGCCACGACCGGGTTGTCGTCCTTGTGCAGCACCGCCTCGACGCCTTTCGGCAGCGCGAGCTCGCGCGCGTGTATCGAGTTGCCGACGGCGAGCGCGCCGAGGTCGACCTCGATGTACTCCGGCAGGTCGTCGGGAAAGCAGGCGATGTCGAGCTCGTTCAGCACGTGGTTGACCACGCCGCCCTGCTCCTTCACGCCGGGGGATTTCTCGGCGTTGACGAAGTGCAGCGGCACCTTCATGTGGATCTTGCGGTCCTTGGAAACGCGCTGGAAGTCGACGTGCTGCACCTGCGCCTTGAACGGGTGCATGTTCACCGCCCGCAGCAGCACCTGCTGCTTCGCGCCGCCAAGCTCGAGGGTGAGGATGGAGGCGTGGAACTTCTCGTTCCTGAGGTTGAGGTACAGGTCCTGGTGGTCGAGCTCGATGTTGAGCGGCGGCTGCTCGCCGCCGTAGACCGTGCCCGGCACGCGCCCGGTGCGCCGCAGCCTGCGGCTCGCGCCGGTTCCCTGGGCCTCGCGCTTGCGCGCGCTGATTTCGATTGCCATTGCCTTGCTCCTGGTAAGTGACCTATTCGATGAAAAGCGAGCTGACCGATTCCTCGGTGTAGATGCGCAGGATCGTCTCGGCGATCAGTCCCGCGACCGAAAGCTGCCGGATGCGCTTGCACTCGCGCGCGTCGTCGCCGAGCGGGATGGTGTCGGTCACCACCAGCTCGTCGAGGTCCGAGGCCGCGATGCGCTCGACCGCGCCGCCCGAGAGCACCGGGTGGGTGCAATACGCCACCACCTTGGTGGCGCCCTCTTCCTTCAGCACCTGTGCCGCCTTGACCAGCGTGCCGGCGGTGTCGACCATGTCGTCCATGATGACGCAGGTGCGTCCCTTCACCTCGCCGATCACGTTCATGACCTCGGCGACGTTCGCCTTGGGCCGGCGCTTGTCGATGATCGCGAGGTCCGATTCGAGCCTTTTCGCCAGCGCGCGCGCCCGCACCACGCCCCCGACGTCGGGCGAGACCACGATCACGTCCTCGTAGCGCTGCTTCCACACGTCGCCGAGCAGCACCGGCGCGGCGTAGATGTTGTCCACCGGCAGGTCGAAGAACCCCTGGATCTGGTCCGCGTGCAGGTCCATCGTCAGCACCCGCGCCACGCCGACCGAGGTCAGCATGTTGGCCACCACCTTGGCGCTGATCGCCACGCGCGCCGAGCGCGGCCGCCGGTCCTGCCGCGCGTAGCCGAAGTACGGGATGGCTGCGGTGACGCGCGCGGCGGAGGAGCGCTTCAGCGCATCGACCATCACCAGCAGCTCCATCAGGTTGTCGTTGGTCGGCGCGCAGGTCGACTGCAGCACGAACACGTCCTTGCCGCGCACGTTCTCCAGCAGCTCGACCATCACCTCGCCGTCGGAGAACTTGCCGACGATGGCGCGCCCGATGGAAAGGTTCAGGTGCTTCGCCACCTCCTGCGCGAGGCGCGGGTTGGCGTTGCCCGTGAAAACCATCAGCCGTTCGAGCGGCGCGTTCGTCATAAGTGATCGCTGGCTGGGGAGGTAGGATTCGAACCCACGTATGCCGGAATCAAAATCCGGTGCCTTAACCAGCTTGGCGACTCCCCAGTTGAAATCAATCAGCCCAGTCATGGAGCGGGTGACGCTCGAGCCCCTGCGCCACGAATCCGCCCGTTCCCCCCGGCAACTGGGACTGAACCGCGTCCGCCTGCGCCCTGGTCTCGAACTCGGCGAAGACGCACGCTCCGGAGCCCGTCATGCGCGCCTGCGGGCACAGTTGCCTGAGCCGCGCGAGCAGCGCTGCCACTTCGGGGTAGCGGGCGGTGACGACGGCTTCGAGATCGTTGCGCCCCTGCCCCGGGAAAAAGGGCGGTATTGTGAGTCGTTTCGATCGCCCTGTCAACGCGGAAGAGAAAGTTTCCTTAGTGGAAACCGACACTTGCGGCACAGCCACGAGATACCAGGCGCGCGGCAGATCGAGCGCCGCGAGCCGCTCGCCGATCCCCTCGCCCAGCGCGTTGCGCCCGTAGATGAAAAACGGCACGTCGGCGCCCAGCCGCAGGCCGATTTCCATCAGGTCCTCCCGGCTCAAGCGCGTCTGCCACAGGCGATTGAGGACCAGCAACACCGTCGCGGCGTCGGAGGAGCCCCCGCCCAGCCCGCCCCCGATCGGCAGGCCTTTCTCCAGCCGCAGGTCGGCGCCGAGCGCTGCGCCGGTCTCGCGCTGGAGCAGGCGCCCGGCGCGCAGGCAGAGGTTCTGCTCGCCGAAGATGCCCTCGAAGCGCAGTTTGCCGTCGGAGCGCGGCGCGATCCCCACGCGGTCGCATCGATCGATGAGGCGAAATGCCGTCTGCAGCTCGTGATAGCCGTCGGGGCGGCGCGCGAGGACGTGCAGGAAGAGGTTCAGCTTGCCTGGCGCGGGATACCAGGTCACTTCCACTCGGTGACGGCGAAGCGCAGCTCGATGCCGGGATACACGAGGCGCAGCAGCCGCGGCCGCTCGCCCTCGTATTCGAGATACTCGATGCGCCAGCCCCGCTGCTCCAGCAGCTTCAGGGTTCCATTGTCATTGTGTTGTGTGACTGCAGGCGAATCGGCCGACGGCCGCGCGCGCACCCAGTCGCCCAGCCCGAGGAGCGGCAGCCGGAAGCCGAGCGCCTTCTGCGTGAGCGTCTCCGCGTCGCTTGCGCGGTACTCGCGCGGCTCGGCGGTACGCAGGATGACGCCTTCATGGTCGCGCACGATGCGCGCCACGCCCTGGCCGAGCGGGCTGCTGATCAGCATCTCGTCGCCCTGCTGCGCATGGCTCCAGGTCACGTTCCCGGTGAATGATTCGCCGTTGTAGCGCGCTGCGAGCCGACCGGTCAGCTCGAACTCGAGCGGTCCGGCGGGCGGCCGGGGCTCGAACTGCGCGCACGCCCCGGCGAGCGCCGCGGCGGCGAGCGCGGTGACGAGCCGGGCGGCCCGGGTCACGGCCGCAGGCGCTTGATCGTCTTGCGCAGCGTGTCGTTCTCGGGCGCGGCCTTGAGCGATTCCTGCCACACGCGCTCGGCCTCCCCGCGCTCGCCCAGGCGCCACAGCACCTCGCCCAGATGGGCGCCGATCTCGGCGTCCGGGCGCCCGGCATAGGCGCGGCGCAGCGTGGCCGCCGCGCCCTTGAGGTCCCCCTCGCGGTACTGCACCCAGCCCAGGCTGTCCATGATGAAGTAGTCCTCGGGCGCGAGCTCGAGCGCCTTCTCGACGAGCTTCCTCGCCTCCGGCAGGCGCGTGTTGCGATCGGCGAAGGAGTAGCCGAGCGCGTTGTAGGCGTGGGCATGATCGGGCTTCACCTGGATCAGCTTGCGCAGGTGGCTCTCGAGCACGTCGTAGCGCTCCAGCTTCTCGGCGGTGAGCGCGAGATCGTAGAGCAGCTCGGGCTGCTCGGGCTCCTTCGCCAGCGCCTCGTCGAGCATCGCGAAGGCGTCGCCGTGGCGGTTGGCGTCGCGCAGCAGCTGCGCCTCGGCCACCAGCAGCTGCACCTGCTCGCCGGGATGATCGGCGCCGACGCGCCTCAGGAAAGAGCGCGCCTCGTCGAGCCTGCCCTGCTTGGCGATCGCGCCCGCGGTGCGCATGCGTGCCGGCAGCACGTGGTCGCCGGACTTGATCGTTTCGTACCACTTGATCGCGTCGGGCCAGAGCTTCTGCTCCTCGGCCATCTGCCCGAGCAGGTAGCGCACGCCGTTCGCGTCGCGGTAGCCCATGCCGAGCAGGCGCTTCATGTTCTCTTCGGCGACCGGGTAGTCCTTGAGCTGGAAGGCGAGCAGCCCGACCGCGTAGATCACCTCGGTGTTGCCGGGACTCGCGGCCAGCACCGCCTCGAACTGCTTGCGCGCCTCGGGAAAGCGCTTGTCGAGCACCAGCGCGCGCGCATAGTTCATGCGCCCCTCGCGCGAGCCCGGATTGCGCTCGACGAACTCGCCCAGGCGCCTGGCGGCCTCGGCGGGAGAGCGCTTCTGCAGCACCTGGGCCTCGAACAGCGCCGCGATCTCCCAGTCCGGCCGCAGCGCCGCCGCCTGGCGGATGGCGGCGAGCGCCGCCGCTTCCTCGCCGGCGGCGAGCGCCGCCTGCGCCACCGCGAAGTGCGCCTGCGCGAGCTGCGCATGCGGGGCGGCGAGGCTGCGCACCACGCGCAGGTTGGACGCCTTGTCCGGGTTTCCGGCGAGCAGGCGGTTCAGCTGCATGAAGCCGTTTTCCAGGTTGACGCCCTCGAGCGCGAGCAGCTTCTGCAGGTAGGGCTCGGCCTCCTCGACGCGCTTCGCCGCGACCAGCAGCGCGGCGACGACCTGCAGCGCCTGCGGCGACTGCGGCTCGATCTTCTGCCAGGTCTTGGCCGCCTCCAGCGCAAGCTCGGGCAGGCGCGCCTGGTTCGCCACCTCGACCGCGCGGCGCGCGACGCGCGCGTCGCCGGTGCGCCGCGCGAGCTCCAGGTAGGTCTGCGCGGCGAGCTGCGGATCGCCGCGCTGCAGGGCGATCTCGCCGAGCAGGAACTCGTAGAGCGTCGGCTCGTTCAGCTCGGCGGCGGGCGGCGCGGCGAGGGCGCCGGCGGCGCAGCCGAGCGCGGCCGTCAACGCGAGCTTTGAGAGTCTTTCGAGCATCCGGATTCGACCGATCTTAGGTATATTTGGTGCCCCGCACAAGCGCGCAAGCCGGCACGCCTCGGCACTCGCCTCCATGCCCGAGCTTCCCGAAGTCGAAGTCACGCGGCGCGGCCTCGCGCCGCAGCTCACCGGCCGGATGATTTCCGGCGTCGAGGTGCGCGAGCCGCGGCTGCGCTGGCCGGTCACGCAGGAGGTGCGCGCGCTCCCCGGGCGCACCGTGCGCGCCGTGCGGCGCCGCGGCAAGTACCTGCTCGTCGACTGCGGCGACGGCCACCTCATCGTGCACCTGGGAATGTCGGGCAGCCTGCGCCTGCTGCCGCCGGGCACGCCCGCCGGCAAGCATGACCACTTCGACCTGGTGCTCGGCGACCGGCTGCTGCGGCTGCGCGATCCGCGGCGCTTCGGCGCGGTGCTCTGGACTTCCGGCGCGCTCGAGGCGCACCCGCTGCTCGCGCGGCTCGGGGTCGAGCCGCTGTCGCGCGCGCTCCACCCGGCGCGCCTGCACGCGCTCGCGCGCGGCTGCCGCATGCCGGTCAAGCAGTTCCTGATGGACGCGCGGCGCATCGTCGGCGTCGGCAACATCTATGCGAGCGAGAGCCTGTTCCGCGCCGGCATCGATCCGCGCAGGCGCGCCAACCGCGTCTCGCTCGAGCAATGCAGGCGCCTGGCGGCTGCGATCAAGCACACCCTGCGCGCCGCGATCCGCGCCGGCGGCTCGAGCCTGCGCGACTACGTCGGCGCCGACAGCGCCCCGGGCGACTTCCAGAGCCGCGCCTGGGTCTACGACCGCGAGGGCGAGCCCTGCCGGCGCTGCGCCACCGAGATCAGGCGGATTGCTCAAGGACAGCGCTCGACCTACTTCTGCCCGCGCTGCCAGCGCTAGCGGGCCCTCGCCTTTTCCTTCAGGCGCCTCTCGACCCGCGGGTCGACGAATTTCGACACGTCGCCGCCGAGCAGGGCAATCTCGCGCACCAGCGTCGCCGAGATGAACATGTGCTGCTCGGAGGGCGTGAGGAAGATGTTCTCGAGATCGGGGTAGAGGCTGCGGTTCATGCCGGCGAGCTGGAACTCGTACTCGAAGTCCGATACCGCGCGCAGCCCGCGCAGCACCACGCGCGCCCCCTGCTCGCGCACGAAATCGATCAGCAGGCCGGAGAAGCCGACGACCTGCACGTTCTTCGCGCCGTCGAGCACCTCGTGCGCCATCTCGACGCGCTCCTCGAGGCTGAAGAAGGTGCGCTTGGCGCGGCTGTCGGCGACGCCGACGATCAGCACGCCGAACAGGCGGCTCGCGCGGCGCACCAGGTCCTCGTGGCCGCGCGTGAGCGGGTCGAACGTTCCGGGGTAGACCGCCTTGATCATCGCCTCTCCAGCAGCTGGTAGCTCACCTGGCCGGCGCGCGCGCGCTTGAGCTCGCGCCACTGCGCGAGCTCCAACGGCCGCTCGGACTCGACATAGACCCTGGCGCCCGGCGCAAGCCGCTCCGCCAGCCGCTCGAGCGCCGCGGCTGCGGCATTCTGCCTGAACGGCGGGTCGAGGAAAACCACGTCGAAGCGCTCCCCGGCGCCCTCCAGGTACTCGAAGGCGTCGCCCCGCACCAGCTCGACCTGTCTCGCCCCGAGCCTGGCTCTGGTTTCGTTCAGAGCCGCAAGAGCGGAGCTGTCCTGCTCGACCATCACCACGCGCGCGGCGCCGCGCGAGGCGGCCTCGAAGCCGAGCGCGCCGCTGCCCGCGAACAGATCCAGGCAGGCGAGCCCCTCGAGCCGCTGGCCGAGCCAGTTGAACAGCGTCTCGCGCACCCGGTCGGGCGTCGGCCGCAGTCCGGGTCGCGACGGCACTGCAATGCGCCTGCCGCGGAAATCGCCCCCGATGATTCGTATTTTTCCTTTGTTAGAATGCACGCGATCCATGGTAGCAGCGCTTTCCTGGGCAGCGCGCCTGAAGGCAGGCCTCGCGCGCACGCGGGAGGTGCTCAACACTCCCGTCTCGGGGCTGTTCGCGCGCAAGCGCATCGACGAGTCGGCTTACGAGGCGCTCGAAACCGCGCTGCTGCAGGCCGATTGCGGCGTCGAAGCGACGCAGGCGCTGCTCGCGTCGCTGCGCAAGCAGAAGCTCGAGGACGGCGAGGCGCTCAAGCGCGCCCTCAAGGAGGCTCTGCTCGGCCTGCTCGCTCCCCTGGAAAGGAAGCTTGATGTCACGGCGACAAGACCGTTCGTCATCATGATGGCCGGGGTCAACGGCTCGGGCAAGACGACCTCGATCGGCAAGCTCGCAAAGTGGCTGCAGTCGCAGGGCAGGAGCGTGCTGCTCGCCGCGGGCGACACCTTTCGTGCCGCGGCGCGCGAGCAGCTCGTGGTGTGGGGCGAGCGCAACGCCATCCCGGTCATCTCGCAGGCCTCGGGCGACCCGGGCGCGGTGGTGTTCGACGCGCTGGGCGCGGCGCGCGCGCGCGGCACCGACGTCGTCATTGCCGATACCGCGGGACGGCTGCCGACGCAGCTGCACCTGATGGAGGAGATCCGCAAGGTGAAGCGCGTGGCCGCGAAGGCGCAGGCGGGAGCGCCGCACGAAGTGCTTCTCGTGCTCGATGCAAACACCGGGCAGAACGCGCTCGCCCAGGTGAAGGCGTTCGACGACGCGCTGGGACTGACCGGGCTCATCCTCACCAAGCTCGACGGCACCGCCAAGGGCGGCGTGGTGTGCGCCATCGCCCGTCAGAAGCCGATTGCGCTGCTGTTCGTCGGCGTCGGCGAGGCGATCGACGACCTGCGCCCGTTCGTCGCGCGCGACTTCGTCGAGGCGCTGATTGGTTAGCTTCTCCGCCGTCGCCAAGCGCTACCCCGGCGGGCAGGAGGCGCTGCGCGGGGTGAGCTTCTCGCTCGAGCCGGGCGAGCTCGCGTTCGTCACCGGCCGCTCCGGCGCGGGCAAGTCGACGCTGCTCAAGCTCATCCCGGCGATCGAGCGGCCGAGCTCGGGCTCGGTGATCGTCAACGGGCAGAACGTCGGCGCGCTCAATCGCGCCGCGATCCCCTACCTGCGCCGCAACCTCGGCCTGGTGTTCCAGGACCAGAAGCTGCTCTACGACCGCAGCGTCCACGACAACGTCATGCTGCCGCTCGCGTTCTCGTCGCATACGCCGAAGGAGGCGGCGCGCCGCGCGCGCGCCGCCCTCGACAAGGTAGGCCTGCTCGCCCGCGAGAAGGCCAACCCGGTCCAGCTCTCGGGCGGCGAGCAGCAGCGCCTCGCCATCGCGCGCGCGGTGGTGAACCGCCCGGCGGTGCTGATCGCCGACGAGCCGACCGCCAACCTGGACGCGGAATCGGCGGCGCGTATCGTCGAGATCTTCGTCGCCTTCAACCAGGTGGGCGTGACGGTGCTCATCGCGACCCACGACCAGGCGCTGGTCGCGCGCTACGGCAAGCGCGTGCTGACCCTGAGCCAGGGGAGGCTCGCATGAGCGCCTGGCTGCGCCAGCACCGGCAGGCGTTCGGCGCTGCGCTGCGCCGGCTGGCGCGAGCGGCCGGGATCATGAGCGCGCTGGTCATCGGCGTCGCGCTCTCGCTGCCGGCCGGCAGCTATGCGCTGCTCGAGAGCCTGCGCGCCCTCACCGCGCGCCTCACCCTCGAGCCGCAGATCTCGGTGTTCCTGCCGCTCGAGGCCAGGCGCGCCGACGCCGAGGCGCTCGGCGCGAAGCTGCGCGCCGACCGGCGCATCGGCGCGGTGCGCTTCGTTTCCCGCGAGGAAGCGCTGAAGGAACTCAAGCAGGTCGCGGGCATTTCGGAGGTGATCGCCGCGATCGGTCGCAACCCCCTGCCCGACGCCTTCGTGGTGAGCGCGAGCGCCGAGCGCGTCGAGGCCCTCGCCGCCGACCTCGGCAGGCTGCCCGGCGTGGCGCACGTCCAGGCCGACGCGCTCTGGGCGCAGCGCCTGGCCGCGCTGCAAGGCATCGGCCGGGTCGGCCTGGGGCTGCTCGCGGCGCTGCTCGGCGCCGCGCTGGTCGCGGTCACGTTCAATACCATCCGGCTGCAGATCCTCACCCAGCGCGACGAGATCGAGGTGTCGAAGCTGATCGGCGCCACCGACGCGTTCATCCGGCGGCCCTTCTGCTATTTCGGGCTGCTGCAGGGACTCGCGGGCGGCGTGGTCGCGCTCGGCATCGTCGCGGCGGTGCTCGCGCTCCTCAACCGCGAGCTGCGGCCGCTCGCGCAGTCCTACGGCGCAAGCTTCTCCTTCGCGTTTCCCCCGCCGGCCGATGCGCTCGCCATCGTTCTCCTCGCCGGCGTGCTCGGCTGGCTCGGCGCCCGGCTTTCCGTCAACCGTCATCTGCGCGAGATCGAACCGGCGTAGCCGCCGCTGGTCAAAATCCTTGTCCTGCAGGGGCTTAGGTAGTGTCAGCGCACACTTACGCGAAGGCCGCCCCTGTGGAACCCCTGCCGCCCTTAGCACTCTAACTACTGGAGTGCTAAAATTAACGCTCAAAGAGGAATGCGAATGAACGCGCAAGCAGCGATGCCCCTGCCAGGGTCGGTCCCAGTGCCGATGCCCACCGGGAGCCTCGAGGCTTACATCCAGACCGTGAGCCGCTTCCCGATCCTCAGTCTCGAAGAGGAGCGCTCGCTCGCGCGCCGCTTCCGGGATCAAGGCGACGTGGAGGCCGCGCGCGGCCTGGTGCTCTCGCACCTGCGGCTGGTGGTGGCCGTGGCGCGCGGCTATCTCGGCTACGGCCTGCCGCATGCCGACCTGATCCAGGAAGGCAACATCGGCCTGATGAAGGCCGTGAAGCGCTTCGACCCCGAGCGCGGGGTGCGCCTGGTGTCCTTCGCGATCCACTGGATCAAGGCCGAGATCCACGAGTACATCCTGCGCAACTGGCGCCTGGTGAAGGTCGCCACCACCAAGGCGCAGCGCAAGCTGTTCTTCAACCTGCGCTCCATGAAGAGCGGCCTCGCCCCCCTGAGCGTGGACGACGTCGAGCGCGTGGCGAGCGAGCTCAACGTGAAGCCCGAGGAAGTGGTCGAGATGGAGACGCGCCTCTCCGGGCAGGAGATCGCCTTCGAAGGCGAGCGCGACGACGAGGAAGCCTTTGCGCCGGCCGACTACCTTGCCGACAGCGCGGCCGAGCCCTACCGCGTGCTCGAGGCCGAAGAAGAGGAAAGAAACAGGATTGAAAACCTGAAATCCGCGCTGGCTGTCCTCGACCCGCGCAGCCGCCGCATCATCCAGGCGCGCTGGCTGAGGGAGAAGAACGCCGCCACGCTGCACGACCTGGCCGGGGAGTTCAAGGTCTCCGCCGAGCGCATCCGCCAGCTCGAGGCCAAGGCGCTCGAGAAGATGCGCAAGGTCATCGCGCTCCCGGGCCCGGCCTAGGCCTTCTCTGCCAGGATCGCCCGCAGGTCGTCGGCCAGGTCCGCGCCGATGCGCTCGTGGCGCACCAGCAGCCGCAGCCGTCCCTGCGGGTCGATGACGTAGGTCTGCGCGCTGTGGTCGACGGTGTAGCCCACGCCCTGCTTTCTTTTCTCGTAATAGATCTTGAATTCCTTCGCCACCCGCTGCGTCGCGGCTTCGTCGCCGCGCAGGGCGACGAAGCGCGGGTCGAATGAGGTCACGTACTGGGCGAGCAGCTGCTGCGTGTCGCGCTCGGGATCGACGCTGACGAACAGCACCTGCACCCGGTCGGCATCCGGCCCGAGCTTCTTCAGGCTGCTTGCAGCGTCGGCAAGCGTGGTGGGGCAGACATCGGGGCACTGGGTGAAGCCGAAGAACAGCACCACCGCCTTGCCGCGCCAGTCTGCGAGGTGCCGCACGCGGCCGGTGTGATCGGTGAGCTCCAGCTCGCGCCCGTACTCGACCCCGGTGATGTCGGTGCTCCTGAACTTCGGCTCGTCGGCGCAAGCCGCGAGCAGAAGGCTAGAGATAATGATCGACCAGAAGCGCGGCAAACAGGAAGGCCAGGTAGGCGATCGAGTAGCGGAAGGTCCTCTGCGCGAGCGCATCGGTATACGCGAGATAGATGCGCAGCGCGTAGGCGAGGAAGAGCGCTCCGAGCACGCACGCCACCGCGAGGTAGAGCACGCCGCTCATGCGGATCACGTAGGGCAGCAGGCTGGCGGCGAAGAGAATCAGCGTGTAGAGCAGCACCTGCAGCCGCGTATAGCGCTTGCCGTGCGTGACCGGCAGCATCGGCACCCCGGCGCGCGCATAGTCCTCGGTGCGGTAGAGCGCGAGCGACCAGAAATGCGGCGGCGTCCAGGCGAAGATGATGAGGAACAGCACCATCGCCTCGATGCCGACCTCGCCGGTCACCGCCGCCCAGCCCAGGACCGGCGGCATCGCCCCGGAGGCGCCGCCGATGACGATGTTCTGCGGCGTGGCGGGCTTCAGGATCACGGTGTAGACGATCGCGTAGCCGACGAAGGTGGCCACGGTCAGCCACATCGTGAGGGCGTTGACGAAATGCAGCAGCAGCCAGAGGCCGGCGCCGCCGATCGCGCCGGCGAAGACCAGGGTCTGCAGCGGCGAGAGCTCGCCGCGCGGCAGCGGCCGCCAGCGCGTGCGCTGCATCAGCGCGTCGAGCTTCTGCTCGACCAGGCAGTTCATCGCCGCGGCGGCGCCGGCGACCAGCGCGATACCGAGCGTGCCGGCAAGCAGCACCTGGGCCGGGACCATGCCCGGCGTCGCGAGGAACATGCCGATCACCGCGGTGAACACGATGAGCGAGACCACGCGCGGCTTGGTGAGCGCGTAGAACGCGCGCGCGCGTTGCGCGAGGCCAGCCGAAAGGACGTAAGCAGTCACCGGGAAGGACGTAAGCCGCGGAAAGCAAAAAAGTCTAGCACGAGTCCAGCAGCCTCACCCGATCCTCGAGACCCTCAGCAGCCGCTGCAGGTCCTTGACCATCCTGGAGGGATCGGGGTCGCGCGGAAAGCGCATCATCAGGTTGCCGAGCGGATCGACCAGGTAGATGTGCTCGGAGGAGAATGCCGGGTCCTGCAGGCTCGCGACGCGCGTGCCCTCGAGCGCGGCGAGCAGCTCCGGGCGCGGCGCGCCGCCGCCGCTCACCAGCCACAGGCGCTCGACGCGCTGCATGTCCTTGCCCTGCGCGCGCCTGACCTGGCGCATGTAGTAGAGCTTCTTCTCGCAGTAGGCGTCGCAGGCCGCGGCGTCGGTGCTGACCAGCACCCACTTGCCGCGCAGCGCGTCGAGCGGCGGCAGGGAAACGGCGCGCGGCGCAATGAGCTCGCCGTAGTTGCCCCTCGCCCCCGGGGCCCAGCCGAAAAGATAGGCCGCCGTGCCGAGCACCAGCGGCGCCGCGCACACCAGCCCGATGAGGAGCAGCTTATTTTTCAATTTTCCTGAACGACAGGGCGAGCGCGAGCGCCACGGCGAGCGCCGCAAGCGAGTACCACTGCAGGGAGTACATCTCGTTCTTCTCGGCGCCGGCATCGACGCGCGGCCATTCGCGCAGCAGGCCGTCGTCGGCCCGCGAGTGCTGCTCGATCACGAACGGCAGCAGCGCAAGGCCGGTCTCGACGGCGAAGTCCTCCACCGCCAGGTTCTGGCGCAGCTTGCCGCGTTGCGCCGGACCGGCCTGCAGCACGCGCGGCAGGTGCTCGCGCACGATGCCCTCCACCGCGATTTCTCCTCTTGACGTCTTCACTTCTGGAAGCTCGTTGCGCGTCGCTCCCGCGGCGATCCAGCCGCGCTTCACCAGCACGTGCATGGCGCTGCCCGCGAGCTTGAGCGGCGTTACCACCTCGTATCCGGCGCGGCCGCGCCGCAGCTTGTTGTCGAGCAGCACGGTGTGCTGCGGCAGGAACTCGCCGCGCACGCTGATGTGCTCGAGCTGCGTTTGCGCGGCGCGCTTCTCCGCGGCGCGCCCGGCCTGCCACAGGCCGAGCGCGATGCCCGCGGCGCAGGCCGCCGCCGCCGCGAGCAGCGCCCAGAGCCTGGGGCGGAAAGAGTATCCTGCCGGCATGCGCTATGTGGTCATCGCGATGCTGCTCGCGATCATCGCCAGCCTGGGCTCGGCGGCGGTGTTCATGCTGCGCAGCCGCGGCGACTCCAGGCGCATGGCAAGAGCGCTCACCTGGCGCGTGGGCCTGTCGGTGGCGCTGTTCGTGCTCCTGATGGCCGGCTACTACTTCGGCCTGCTCCAGCCCGGAAAGCTATAGCCAGTAGACGAAGATAAAGAGGCCCAGCCAGACCACGTCGACGAAGTGCCAGTACCAGGCCACACCCTCGAAGGCAAAGTGGTGGTCGGGATTGAAGTGCCCTTTCAGGCAGCGGAACCAGATCACCGTGAGCATGATCGCGCCGATCGTGACATGGAAGCCGTGGAAGCCGGTGAGCATGAAGAACGTCGAGCCGTAGACGCCGGTGCTCAGCTTGAGGTTGAGCGCGCTGTAGGCGTGGCCGTACTCGTAAGCCTGCACGCCGAGGAAGGTCGCGCCCAGCAGCACGGTCAGGGCGAGCCAGACCAGCAGCTTCGCGCGGTCGTTGCGGATCAGCGCCCAGTGCGCGAACGTGACCGTGACCCCGGAGGACAGGAGCAGCGCGGTATTGATTGCGGGCAGCCCCCAGGCCCCCATGCTCTGGAACTTCTCGAGGAACGCCGGTCCGGCGGAAGGCCAGTGCGCGTCGAACCCCGGCCACATCAGCGCGTTGCTCTCGATGCTCGCGAGGTCGGGCACCGACATCACGCGCGTCCAGAACAGCGCGCCGAAGAAGGCGGCGAAGAACATCACCTCGGAGAAGATGAACAGGCTCATGCCCCAGCGGAACGAGCCGTCCTCCCAGCCGCCGTACTTGCCGCCCTCGGACTCGCCGATCACCTCGCCGAACCAGCGCGCCATCATGTACAGCAGCAGCACGAAGCCGGCGGCGATCGACGCCCAGCCGGCCAGCATGCCGTTGAACACGAACGCCGCGCCGAGCGCCATCAGGAACAGCGCGGTCGAGCCCATGATCGGCCACGGCATCGGCGAAGGCACCGCGTAGTGCTGCTGCCGGCCGGAGGGGGATGCGCTTTGCGCCATTTTCGTATTCTCCCTTCAGCTGGTGACGATGCTGACGATCGTGACCAGGGTCAATATGAACAGGACGGCGAAGGCGACGGCCGCGATGACGACGTGCACCGGGTTGAGTGGAGTCTTCTCGGCGTCGGCCTTGCGCCGGATGCCGATGGCTCCCGAGAGCACGGTCTTCAGGATGTCGAGGAAGGAGGCCTGCTTCATGACGCTCGCCACTAACTCTTTCCTCCCCGGCCTGCTACCTCGAAAAAGGTGTACGACACGGCGATCGTGCTCACGTCGCGCGGCAGCCTCGGGTCGACGACGAAGGTCACCGGCATGCGGCGCGTCTCGCCGGCGGCGAGCGTCTGCTGGGTGAAGCAGAAGCATTCCAGCTTCTTGAAGTACTCGCCGGCATGCTGCGGGCCGTAGCTCGGCACCGCCTGGCCGGTGACCGGCGCGGCGCGCACGTTGACCACTTCGTACTCCACGGTGGCGAGCTCGCCCGGGTGCACGGTGAGGTGGCTCACCAGCGGGCGGAAGCGCCACGGCAGGTCGTGCGTGTTGGAATCCAGCTCGATGGTGACGGTCCGGGTGGAATCGATCTGGCTGTTCAGGGGCTCACTTTTTTCTACAATGGAATTCACCCCTAGCGCCGCGCAGATCTGGTTGTAGAACGGCACCAGCGCGAAGCCGAAGCCGAACATCGCCACCGCGACGATGGCGAGGCGCCTCGAGAGGCGCCGGTTCTCCTGCCGCATTTCTGCCTTATCGACGCTCATCCGTTCAGCAGCCAGTACTTGGCGATGATGCCGAGGAAGAAGGCAAGAGCGATCGAGGCGAGCACGAGTGCAGTCTTGACGTTACGGTTCACTTCGATCAGGTTCTTGCTCACTTCACCACGGGCGGCGTTTCGAACGTGTGGTAGGGCACCGGCGTCGGCAGGTGCGTCCACTCGAGCGAGTCGGCGCCCTCCCAGGGCTTCTGCGGCGCCGGCGCGCCCTTGCGGATGCAATCGATCACGACGTACAGGAACAGCAGCTGCGCGAGCCCCATGCCGAACGCGCCGAGCGACGAGATCTTGTTCCAGGTCTCGAACATCAGCGGGTAGTCGGGGATGCGCCGCGGCATGCCCGCGAGCCCGAGGAAGTGCTGCACGAAGAAGATCATGTTGAAGAAGACGAGCGTCAGCCAGAAGTGGATCTTGCCGAGGGTCTCGTTGTACATGTGGCCGGTCCACTTCGGGATCCAGAAGTAGATGCCGGCGAAGGCGGCGAACAGCGCGCCCGCCACCATCACGTAATGGAAGTGCGCCACCACGTAGTAGGTGTCGTGCACCTGGATGTCGATCGGCACGAGCGACAGCACCAGGCCGGTGAAGCCGCCGAGCGTGAACATGAACAGGAAGCCGCAGGCGAACAGCATCGGCGTCTCGAAGGTGAGCGAGCCCTTCCACATCGTCGCCACCCAGTTGAACACCTTCACCCCGGTGGGCACCGCCACCAGCATGGTCGCGTACATGAAGAACAGCTGCCCCGTCACCGGCATGCCCACGGTGTACATATGGTGGGCCCAGACGATGAACGAGATGATGGCGATGGCCGAGGTGGCGTAGACCATCGAGGCGTAGCCGAACAGCGGCTTCCTCGAGAACGCCGGGATCACCTGCGAGATCACGCCGAATCCCGGCAGCGCGATGATGTACACCTCCGGGTGGCCGAAGAACCAGAACACGTGCTGGTAGAGCACCGGGTCGCCGCCGCCCGCGGCGTTGAAGAACGAGGTGCCGAAGTGCCGGTCGGTGAGCGTCATGGTGACCGCGCCGGCGAGCACCGGCATCGCCGCCACCAGCAGGTAGGCGGTGATGAGCCAGGTCCAGACGAACAGCGGCATCTTCATCAGCGTCATCCCGGGGGCGCGCATGTTGAGGATGGTGGTGATGATGTTGATCGAGCCGAGGATCGAGCTCATCCCCAGGATGTGCACGGCGAAGATGGTGAGGTCCATGCCGATGCCCATCTGCACGGTGAGCGGCGCGTACATCGTCCAGCCCACGCCCGGGGCGCCGCCCGGCATGAAGAACGACAGCACCAGCAGCGTGGCGGCGAACGGCAGCAGCCAGAACGACCAGTTGTTGAGGCGCGCGAAGGCCATGTCGGGCGCGCCGATCATCATCGGGATCTGCCAGTTCGCGAAGCCGACGAACACCGGCATGATCGCGCCGAACACCATGATCAGCCCGTGCATGGTGGTGAGCTGGTTGAAGAAGTCCGGGTCCATGACCTGCAGCCCGGGCGAGAACAGCTCCATGCGGATCCCGACCGCCATCAGCCCGCCGACCGAGAACATGATGAAGCTGAACCACAGGTACAGCGTGCCGATGTCCTTGTGGTTGGTGGTGGTGATCCAGCGCATGATCCCGCCGTACCCACCATGGTGATCATGGTGGCCGTGGGCGTGTGTGTCTACGACTGCGCTCATGAGTTATTTCCTTCTTGCCTTGACTTCGGCGGGCTGGACCTCGCTCGCCTTGTTGCCCCAGGACTTGCGCGTGAAAGTGATCACCGCCGCGATGTCGGTGTCGGAAAGCTGCTTGCCGAACGCCTGCATCGCCGTATTCGGCCGGCCGTTCAGCACCACGTCGATCTGCCCGGGCTCCGGGCCGTTGACCACCTTCGAGCCGGCGAGCGGCGGGAAAGCAGGCGGGGCGCCGCGCCCGCTCGCCTGGTGGCAGGCGACGCAGTTGGCGGCATAGACCTTCTCGCCGCGCGCCACCAGCTCGTCCACCTTCCAGGTCTTGCTCGGGTCCTCGGCCACGGCGGCCATCGCCTGCTTGCGCTCGCCGACCCATTTCGTATAGTCCTCGGCCGGCACCGCGCGCACCACGATCGGCATGAAGCCGTGCTCCTTGCCGCAGAGCTCGGTGCACTGGCCGCGGTAGGTGCCGGGCCTGTCGACGCGGAACCAGGTGTCGCGCAGGAAGCCGGGGATCGCGTCCTGCTTGGCGCCGAACGCCGGGACCCACCAGGCGTGGATCACGTCGGCCGCGGTGACGATGACGCGGATCTTCTTGCCCACCGGCACCACCATCTCGTTGTCGACCTCGAGCAGGTAGTTCTCGCCCTTCCGGGCGCCGCCTTCGATCTGCTCGCGCGGGGTGGCGAGCATGGAGACGAAGCTGATGCCCTCGCCCTCGCCCCTCAGGTAGTCGTAGCCCCACTTCCACTGGTAGCCGGTCACTTTGATCGTGAGCTCGGGCGCGGCGGTGTCCTTCTGCGCGATCACCGTCTTGGTCACCGGCCAGGCGATGATCACCAGGATCAGCGCCGGGATCACGGTCCAGAGGATCTCGACCGTGGTGTTCTCGTGGAACTGCTCGGCCCGGTGGCCCTTCGACTTGCGGTGCGCGTAGCAGGCCCAGAACATGAAGCCGAACACGCCGACGAAGATGACGATGATCAGCCACATGATGACCTGGTGGAGCTGATCGATGTCGCGCGCGATGCCCGAGACGGGAGTCTGGAAGTACCAGGCGATGGCGTGCGCTGCGCCCGAAGCGGCGAGCCCTGCGAGGCCCGCCAGGACCGAAACGATTCTCGTACCCCTCATGTGCATCGTTCCCCGATTCAGATCCGCAATCTCTTGTCGAGCTCGGCGGCGAATCTCAGGCGCGCCTCGGCGTCCAGATTCCTCCCCACCTCGAGCTCTTCCTTCGGCCCGCGCAGCACCACGCGCACGCCGTGCTCGTTCCGCACGCACACCTGCACCCGCCGCGCGTCGAGCTCGTAGCGCGCCGAGCGCTGCGCGTCGGCGACCTCGACGGTGAGGCGGCCCGCGCCGAGCTCGATGCGCTCGTAGTCGGCGGCGTGCCGCGCATACAGCACGAACGCCGCGCCCAGCGCCAGCGCCTCCAGCCCCGCGAACGGCAGCACCAGCCAGGCGCCGGCGAGCGCGAATCCCGTGCCGATGGCGAGCGCCGCAACCGCGAGCGCGCCGCATGCGCATGCGAAGCCGGCCGGGGAGTTCGAGCAGTTACGCTTGAGGGTCAGGCTGAAGCCGCCGCGCTCATCCAGGAACGCCAGCTCGCGCCGCGGAATGTTCTGACTCCCGTCCACCGAAGCGGCGTAACTTACCACAGGAGAATGCGCCGCCTCAAGGAAGGCGCTTGAAAACGCGCACCGTCTTGACCTGCTCGCGCTTCCACGCGTGGCCGTACACCACCTCGAAGGTGGCGCGCGGCGCGAGCCGCTCGCGCAGCCGCTCGCCGAAGCGCCTGCCGGCGAGCCCGCGCGGGCGGTCGGCGCGCGCGCTGGTCTGGCCGCTCGCGCGCAGATCCTGCAACAGCAGTGCCGGGTCCCGATAGGTGAGCTCGAGCATCTCCATGTCCATCACCGGCGCCGAGAGGCCGGCGGCGACCAGCATGTCGCCTATGTCATGCATGTCGATGAAGGCGTGCACGCGCGCGGCGCCTGCCGCGGCGCGCAATTCCTTCAGCGTGTCGGGGCCGAGCGTGCTGAACATCAGCAGCCCGCCGGGGGCGAGCACGCGCTCGAGCTCGCGCAGCGCGGCGGCCGGGTCGCTCGCCCAGTGCAGCGCCATGCTCGACCAGACGAGATCGACGCTGCCGTCGGCGAACGGCAGCTGCACAATATCTCCGCAAACGAGGTGTTTCTTGTCGAGAAACCAGCCTCTGGCCCGGCGCAGCAGCGGCAGCGAAATATCCAGCGCGACGAGCTGCGCCCTGGCGTAGCGCCGCGCGAGCGCCTTCGCCTCGCGCGCCGGGCCGCTACCCGCGTCGAGGATGCGCCGCGGCGCGATTTTCAGGTAGTCGAGGCGCTCGAGCATGCGCGCGCCGACCTCCGCCTCCATGCGCGAGGCCTCTGCGTAGCTGGCTGCGGCACGTTCGAAGCGCCGGCGCGCGGCGCGCGGGTCAATCGCGGGAAAGCGCTCGTTCAATGGCAGCCGATACCGCCAGAATGCGCCGGTCGCTCATCGCCGGCCCGCACACCATGAAGCCGACCGGCGCCGTCCCCGGCTCGTGGCAGGGGAGCGTCGCCGCGCAGCCGTCGACGAAGTTGATGAACGCCGGATTGCGCAGGATGCGCAGGTTCCAGCGCGCGTAATCCTCGTCGCTCGCGCCGGCCTCGGCGATGCCCGGCGCCACGCAGGCCACCGCGGGCATCACCACGGCGTCGAAGGGCGCCGCGAGCGCCTCGAATTCGCGCCTCGCCGCGGCGCGCTGCTCGCCGAGCGCGACATAGTCCGCCGCCGGGAAGTCCTTGCCGAGCAGGATGCGGGCGCTCACGCGCGGGTCGCATTCGCCGAGCCGCGCGAGATGGGGCCGGTGCACATGGTAGGCCTCCGCCGCGGCGAAGCCGCCTCGCCTGAAATACTCGCCGCGGCGGTCGAAGAGCGGCGCCGGTCTTTCCTCGAGGCTCGCCCCGGCCGCGCCGAGCCGCGCGAGCGCCGCCTGGAAGGCGCGCTCGACCGGCGCGTCGAGCTCCTCGAGCATCGAGGAGCGCGGCAGGAGCAGCCTCAATCCTTTCACCGGGAGCTCGGCCAGCGCGGCGGCCGGCTCGCCGCTCAGCACCGCGTCGTACGCAGCGCAGCAGCCGACGCTGTTGGCGAGCGGGCCGATCGAGTCGAGGCTGAACGACAGCGGGAACGCGCCCTCGAGCGGCACGCGGCGCGCCGTCGGCTTGAAGCCGGCGAGGCCGCACAGCGCCGACGGAATGCGCACCGAGCCGCCCGTGTCCGAGCCGAGCGCCATCACGCACATGCCGCCGGCCTGGGCGACCGCCGCGCCCGAGGAAGAGCCGCCCGGCACCCGCCCCGTGTTGCGGTCCCAGGGGTTCTTCGGCGTGCCGTAGTGCGGGTTGAGGCCGACGCCGCCGAAGGCGAACTCCACCATATTGGTACGGCCGATGAACACGGCGCCCGCCGCGCGCAGCCTGGCCACCGCTGCTGCGTCCGCTTTCTTGACGGTGTTTCCCATGATCTTCGAGCCGGCGCGCGTCACCTCGCCCGCCACGTCGAAGAGATCCTTGAGCGAGACCGGCAGGCCGTCGACCGGCGAGCGGCGCACGCCGCGCTTGCGCAGCCGGTCGGCGAAATCAGCCTCGGCGCGCGCGCCCTCGGCGTTGACCTGCAGGAACGCCCGTGCCCCCTCGCCGTCGCGCTCGGCGATGCGCGTGAGCGCCTGCTCGACGATCTCGCGGCTCGAGGTCTTGCCCGCCGCCAGATCCGCGCCGAGCTGCGCTACAGTCCACATCGGGAAAAGATAGCATGCGCGCACGCCTCGCAGCCCTGCTTTTCGGCGGCAGCTGCTTCCTCTGCCGCGGCGCCGCGACGGGCGTTCTGTGCCCCGCGTGCGAGGCCGATCTGCCGCGCCTTGCGCCGCCGCTCTGCCCGCGCTGCGCGCTCGCCTCGCCGCGCGGCGAGACCTGCGGGCGCTGCCTCGCCGAAGCGCCGCATTTCGACGCCACCGTCGCCGCGCTCGAGTACGCGTTTCCGGCGGATGCGCTGGTGCATGCACTAAAGTTCCGGGGAGAGCTCGCTCTCGCCCCCCTGCTCGCCGCCTTGCTGAGAGAAAGGATTCCGGCGCAGGAGCGTATCGACTGCGTGATCCCCGTGCCGCTCTCGCGCCAGCGGCTGAAAGAGCGCGGCTACAACCAGGCGGTCGAGATCGCGCGCCACATCGGCCGTGGCAGGCTGCTCGTCTCGGCCTGCGAGCGCAGCCGCGACACCGCGCCACAGCTCGACCTGCCGCTCGAGCAGCGGCGTCGCAACGTGCGCGGTGCTTTTTCATGTTCCACCAGCCTCGAAGGCCTGGTGATCGCCGTCGTGGACGACGTCATGACCACGGGCGCGACGCTCGACGAGATGGCGCGGACCCTGAAGGGCGCCGGCGCCGCGCGCGTCGTCAACTGGGTGCTGGCGCGCACGCTGCGCGATGCTTGACATCGTCCTCATCCACCCGGAGATCCCGCCCAACGCGGGCAACGTCATCCGCCTCGCGGCCAACACCGGCGCGCGCCTGCACCTGGTCGAGCCGCTCGGCTTCTCCATGGACGACCGGCAGCTCAAGCGCGCCGGCCTTGATTACCGCGAGATGGCGAACGTGCGCGTCCACGCGAGCTGGCAGGCCTGCCGCGCGGCGCTCGCCGGACGGCGCATGTTCGCGCTCACGACGAGCGCAAGGCGCAGTTGCTTCGAGGTTGGCTTTCGCACCGACGACGTGTTCCTCTTCGGTGCCGAAACGGCCGGGCTGCCGCCAGCCGTGCTCGACGAGTTCCCGGAAGAGATGCGCCTCAAGCTGCCGATGCGGCCCGGCAATCGCAGCCTCAACCTCTCGAATGCCGTTGCGGTCGTGGTGTTCGAGGCCTGGCGCCAGATCGGATTTCCGGGCGCAGGCCCCTAGCGGGCGATCCGCAGCGACTTCACGAAGCGCGTCGCGTTGCTCGAGTTCGCGCTTCCGGGCGGTCCGGCATAGGTGAGCGCCACGATGCGCCGGCCATCCATGAGGGAGAAGCTGCGGATCGCATGCCCGTTGCGCGCACCCACGACGTCCGCCGCGAGCAGCCCCTGGACAGTAGTCCAGTTCACGCTCTTCCACGCCTTGCCGTCCATGTTCTTCACCGCGTTGTCCAGGCCCGCCTGGAGATTGCCCCGGGGATTGGAGGTGTCGACGCTCGCCGGGAAAACGGCGGTTTGCACGACAAAGGCCTCCTCGCCTGCTTCGACCAGGTAGGTGTCCCTCGTGTAATCGTCGCCGGAACCGGTCTTTGCTTTCTGCGCTGAATGCTTAGGGACACCGGGCATGTCGGCGAAAAAACTGCGCTCGGCGTTCGACACGGTTTGCCATTGCGCCTGGGCAACGGATGCTCCGGCGAGCAAAAAGGCAGCCAGGCTCGCCAGCACCAGGGATCTGAGAACGCCCGCCATGTTTGCTCCCTTTGCTCTACCGTTCGCGCTTCAAGTCTCGCGCAAGAAGCCGCTCGACGGCGGTCGCTGGCAGAAGTTTACCTTCGAGGACCGCGTTCACCGCATCCGTGACCGGCATGTCCACGCCGCGCGCCTTGGCGAGCTTCGCTACCTCGCGCGCGGTGTATACGCCTTCGGCCACATGACCCAGGGAACCGAGGATCAGGTCCAGCTTTTTGCCGCTTGCCAGCTCCAGCCCGACGCGCCGGTTGCGCGAGAGATCGCCGGTCGCGGTGAGGATGAGGTCGCCCGCCCCGGTCAGGCCGAAAATGGTCTCGGCCTGGCCGCCCATCGCCGCGCCGAGGCGCGCGATCTCGGCGAGGCCGCGCGTGATGAGCGCGGCGCGCGCGTTGTGGCCGAGCCCGAGGCCGTCGGAGATGCCGGCGGCTATCGCCATGACGTTCTTCACTGCGCCACCGATCTCGACGCCGACCAGGTCGGTGCTGTAATAGACGCGCATCCTGCCGCCGTGCAGGAGCGCCGCGGCCTCGCGCGCGAAGCCGGCGTCGCGCGCGGCGAGGGTGAGCGCGCATGGCAGTCCGCGCGCCACTTCTTCGGCGAACGACGGCCCGGAGAGAGCGCCGCAGCGCGCGCCGGCGCCGAGGGCCTGCTCGACGATCTGGTGCGGCAGCAGCCCGCTGCCCTCCTCGAAGCCCTTGCACAACCAGACCAGCGGGCTGCGCGGCTCGACCTTCTTCAAGACTTCTCTCAAACCGGAAACCGGCGTGGCGGCGAGCATCAGCTCCGCGCCCGTCGTGTCGGCCAGGCTGGCGGTGACTTTTACCGCGGCCGGGATCTCGATGCCGGGCAGATAACGCTCGTTCCTGCGCGTGCGCGCGAGCGCTTCGGCCTGAGCGCGATCGCGCGCCCACAGGGTCACTTCGAGCCGGGTGGATAGAACCCCGGCGATCGAGGTGCCCCAGGCACCTGCGCCGAGCACCGCGACGCGTGTCATGAGCGCGTCAGTCGCCCCAGGCCGCCGAGGCGCGCAGGTAGCCGTCCGCGCCGTCGGCGTGGCGCACGTGCAGCCACCCCGCCGGGGTCGCCTCGAGCAGCTCGAGCGCCACGTTCTCGGCGGCGACGAATGCGACCGGCGCGCCCTCCTCGGGCCGCAGATGCGCCTCGGCCGCGGTCGCGGTGACGAGCACCGTACGCCGCTCGCGCAGCAGGCCTTTCTCGACCCAGGAGACAGCACCGGTGTGGTCGCGCACCTTGGCCCACGCGTCGAGCTCCACGACCACTTCCAGGGGGTAATCCCTGGAGACGATGTAGAGGGGAGTCGCCTCGCGCGAAGGCGCGTCGTAGAGCACCGCGGCCTGCTCGCCGACCGCACGGAAGTCCGCCGCTGCGGCGCCGCAGGCGAAAAGCGACGCGGCGAGCGCAAGCCGGCGCATCAGCGCGCCACCTCGATGCGCGGCCCCTCCCCCGACTGCTGCTGCTGCAGCCGCTGCATGTAGAGCGCCTCGAACGAGATCGGGCTGAGCAGCACCGGGGGGAAGCCGCCGCGGGTCACGAGGTCGGAGATGGTCTCGCGCAGGTAGGGAAACAGGATCGTCGGGCAGCCGATGCCGAGCAGCGGGCCGAGCTCCTCCTGGGGGACGTTGCGCAGCTGGAAGATCCCGGCCTGCACCGCCTCGGCGAGGAAAACGGTCCTGTCGCCGGCGCGCGCCGTGACGGTGGCCGTCACCGTCACCTCGTAGTAGGGCTCCGAGAATTTCCCCGCGGTGGTGTTGATCTGCACTTCGAGCTGCGGCTGGACCTGCTCCACGAACACCTGCGGCGCATTCGGGATCTCGAGCGACAGGTCCTTGACGTAGATCTTCTCGATCTGGAAAGTCGCTTGCTGCGGCTGTGCGTCGGTCATGGCGAGGCCTCGAGTAAGGGGTCCAGCTTGCCCTCGGCGTCGAGAGCGTGGAGATCGTCGCAGCCGCCGATGTGGCGGGGACCGATCCAGATCTGCGGCACCGTGCGCCGGCCGCTCCTTTGCGTCATCTCGACGCGCCGCGCCGGCTCGAGGTCGACGCGGATCTTCTCGATGGCTGCGCCCTTGTCGGCCAGCAGGCGCTCGGCCGAGCGGCAGAACGGGCAGCTCGCGGTGCAGTACATGAGCACGCGCGCCGCGCTCATTCTTCCACGCTCATTTCTCCACGGGAAGCCCCGCCTGCTGCCAGGCCCCGAGGCCGCCCGAGAGGCTGAGCACGCGCGTGAATCCCTGCTGCCTGAGCGCCGCCGCGGCCTTCGAGGCGCGCGCGCCGCCGTCGCAGTACACGATCAGCGGACGATCCTTGCGCTTGGCGAAATCGGCGCGCTCGCCAATGCGCGCGAGCGGCACGCTCCTTGCGCCGAGGATGTGCCCCGCGCCGTACTCGCCGGGCTCGCGCACGTCGAGCACCAGCGCGTCCTCGCGGTTGATGAGCTGCGTCGCCCCCGCCGGATCGACATAGGGCCCGCCGCCGCTGCGGCGCACGAGCGGCCACAGCAGCATCGCGCCGGAAGCGAGGGCGACCACGATCAGCAGGAGGTTGTTGCGGACGAATTCCACTGGGGATCGGACATTATAATTCAGCGCGATGCACAAGCTCGTGCTTTTGCGCCACGGCGAGTCGGACTGGAACCGCGACAATCGATTCACCGGCTGGACCGACGTCGATCTCTCGGCGAGGGGCGTCGAGGAGGCACGCGCGGCCGGCCGCGCGCTCGCCTCCGGCGGCTACCGCTTCGATCTCGCCTTCACCTCGGTGCTCAAGCGCGCCATCCGCACGCTCTGGATCGCCCTCGAGGAGCTCGACCAGATGTGGCTGCCGGAGGAGAAGAGCTGGCGGCTGAACGAGCGCCACTACGGCGCGCTGCAGGGCCTGAACAAGGCCGAGATGGCGGCCAAGTTCGGCGAGCGGCAGGTGCTCGCCTGGCGGCGCAGCTACGACACTCCCCCGCCGGCCCTGGAGGTCGATGATCCCCGCTACGAAGGCAAGGATCCCCGCTACACGGGCATCGAGGTGCCGCGCAGCGAGTGCCTGAAGGACACGGTCGCGCGCGTGGTCCCCTACTGGGCGAGCGCCATCGCCCCGGCGGTGCGCGCCGGCCGGCGCGTGCTGATCGCGGCGCACGGCAACTCGCTGCGCGCGCTGGTCAAGCACCTCGACGAGGTGAGCGACGCCGACATCGTCGGCCTGAACATCCCGACCGGCATCCCGCTCGTCTACGAGCTCGACGCGAGCCTGAGGCCGGCGAGGCACTACTACCTCGGCGATCCCGCGGAGGTCGCGCGCCGCACCAGCGCGGTCTCGGCGCAGGGGAAAGCGAAGGCCTGATCCGGCTCCTCGTTCTCGCGCTCGTCATTGCCGCAGGGGCGCCGGCGCAGGCGCAGGCGGCGTCGCGGGAAGAGGAGCTGCAGGCGCTGCGGCAGCGGATCGATGCGCTGCGCCAGGAGCTCGAGGACAAGGAGACGGTGCGGCGCGAGGCGCGCGACGCGCTGCGCGACTCCGAGCGCGCCATCTCGCAGGCCAACCGGGCCCTCGCCGCCGCCGCGGCCGATGCCCGGCGGCTGCGCGCCGAGGCGGCGCGCATCGCGCAGCGCCGGCGCGCGCTCGAGAAGCTCGCGGCCGAGCGCCAGGCCGCGGTGGAGCGCATGCTGGTGGCGCGCCATGCCGGCGGCGCGCCCGACGCGCTGCGCGTCGCGCTCTCCGGCCAGGATCCGGCGTCGCTCGGCCGCAGGCTCCGGTATGTCGGCTACGTCGCGCAGGCCGCGGCCGGGGTGCTCGGCGGCTACCGGGACGCGATCGCCGAGCTCGCCGGCCTGGCGCGCGCGGCCGCCGAGCGCGAAGCGGGGCTGCGCGCGCTCGAGCAGGCGAGCCGCGCCGAGCGTGAAAAAATCCTCAAGGAGCGCCGCAGCCGCCAGCGCGTGCTGGAGCGCCTGGCGGGCGAAATACGCAGCAATCGCAAGGAGATGACGGCGCTGCGCGCCGACGAGGCGCGCCTCGCGCGCCTGGTGCAGCGGATCATCCGCATCGTCGAGAGCGTCCCCGAGCCCGGCGGCCCGCGCGAGCCCTTCTCCCGGCTGCGCGGCAGCCTGCGCCTGCCGGTGCGCGGGGAACTGACCGGGCGCTTCGGCGCTCCAAGAGGGGCGGGGATCGAGGCGAAGGGAGTGTTCATTCGCGCGCCCGAAGGGCAGCCGGTCCGGGCCGTTGCGCGCGGCCAGGTGGTGTACGCCGACTGGATGCGCGGCTTTGGCAACCTGCTGATCGTCGACCACGGAGAAAGCTACCTGTCGATCTACGCCAACAACGAGGCGCTGCTCAAGCAGGTGGGCGAGGCGGTCTCGGGCGGCGAGCCGATCGCCACCACGGGCTCGAGCGGTGGCAACGAGGAAACGGGCTTATACTTTGAATTGCGGCACTTGGGACAGGCCTTTGACCCCCTTCGCTGGGTCAAGTTGAAATAAGCGGCACCGACACCTTTATGCACAACAAGCTTCGCAGCATCGGACTCATGCTCGTCGGCGCGGTCGCCGGGGTGCTCATCAGCCTGAACTTCCAGGCAATCGCCGACCGCGCGACGCGCTCGCCGCTGCCGATCGAGGAGCTGCGCGCCTTCACCGAGGTGTTCGGCGCGATCAAGACCAACTATGTCGAGCCGGTCGAGGACAAGAAGCTCATCACCGAGGCGATCAACGGCATGCTCACCGGCCTCGACCCGCATTCGGCCTACCTCGACGCCGAGGCGTTCAAGGAGCTGCAGGTCGGCACGCAGGGCCAGTTCGGCGGCCTGGGCATCGAGGTCGGCATGGAGGACGGATTCGTCAAGGTGGTCTCGCCGATCGAGGACACGCCCGCCTATCGCGCCGGCATCAAGCCCAACGACCTGATCATCAAGCTCGACGACACGCCGGTGAAGGGCATGTCGCTGAACGACGCCGTCAAGCGCATGCGCGGCAAGCCGAACACGCAGATCACGCTCACCATCTCGCGCAAGGGCGAGAGCGCCCCGATCGTGGTGACGCTCACGCGCGCCGTCATCCGCGTGCAGAGCGTCAAGTCCAAGGTGATCGAGCCGGGCTACGCCTGGGTGCGCGTGTCGCAGTTCCAGGAAGCGACCGCCGACAACCTGGTGAAGCACCTGGACACGGTGTTCAAGCAGGGCGCGGTGAAGGGCCTGGTGCTCGACCTGCGCAACGACCCCGGCGGCCTGTTGCACGGCGCGGTCGCGATTTCCGCCGCGTTCCTGCCCGCCAAGTCGCTGGTCGTGTCGACCGACGGCCGCGCCGAGGACGCGCGCAAGAAGTTCCTCGCCAGCCCCGAGGACTACGCGCGCCGCGGCGACGACGTGCTGAGGAACCTGCCGGCGGCGGCGAAGACCGTGCCGATGGTGGTGCTGGTGAACGGCGGCTCGGCGTCGGCCTCCGAGATCGTCGCCGGCGCGCTCCAGGACCACAAGCGCGCCAAGGTGATCGGCACCCAGACCTTCGGCAAGGGCTCGGTGCAGACCATCATGCCGCTCGGGAACAACACCGCCATCAAGCTCACCACCGCGCGCTACTACACGCCGGGCGGGCGCTCGATCCAGGCGCTCGGCATCACTCCCGACATCATCGTCGAGGACCCGAGCGACACCGCCACGCGCGTGCGCGAGGCCGACCTGCAGCGCCACCTCGAGAACGGCAGGGCGAAGGCGGAAGAGAAAAAAGAGCCTGCGGTGACGCGCGCCAAGCCCGCGCCGACCCCCGCCGAGCAGAAGCCGGTCGAGCTCGGTTCGAAGGACGACTTCCAGCTCTCGCAGGCGCTCGCGTTCCTCAAGGGCGAGCCGGTGCAGAGCCAGTCGCCGACGGTCGCCCAGACCAAACCGAATTGAACTGAACGACGAGCAGCTCCTCCGCTACTCGCGCCACATCCTGCTCCCCGAGATCGGGATCGAGGGGCAGGAGCGGCTGCGCGCGGCGAGCGCGCTCATCGTCGGCGCCGGAGGCCTCGGCTGCCCCGCGGCGCTCTACCTCGCTGCCGCCGGCGTCGGCCGTCTGACGATCGCCGATCCCGACCAGGTCGACCTCACCAACCTGCAGCGCCAGGTACTGTACGGCACGCAATCCGTCGGCGCGGCGAAGGTGCAGGCCGCTCAGGCCAGCTTGAAAGCCTTGAATCCCGAAGTCTCGGTAACGCCGCTGCAAAAGCGGCTCCAGGAAGACGAGCTTCACGGTCTCGTTTCTTCGGTGGACGTGGTCCTCGACTGCTCGGACAACTTCGCCACCCGCAAGGCGGTCAACCGCGCCTGCGTGAAGCACCGCAAGCCGCTCGTCTCCGGCGCGGCGATCCGCTTCGACGCGCAGCTCGCCGTCTTCGACCTGCGAAGGGGCGACTCGCCCTGCTACGCGTGCCTGTTTCCGGAGGACGGCGAAGTCGAGGAAGTGCAGTGCTCGCAGATGGGAGTGTTCGCGCCGCTCACCGGCGTGATCGGCGCGATGCAGGCGATGGAGGCGATCAAGCTCCTAGCCGGCATCGGCGAGTCGCTGGACAAGAAGCTGGTGGTCTTCGACGCGAAGACGGCCGAGTGGCGCTCGGTGAAGGTGGCGAAGGACCTCGCATGCCCGGTGTGCAGCAAACAATAAATCAGGGACAGACCACGTTTTCCGTGGACGAGCCCGTGTAGGACTCGTAGACGATTTCGGTGATGACGCCGCCAGATGTCCGAAGCCGGATCGCTCGGACTTCCCAAATAAACGTGGTCTGTCCCTGATTTCGGGGTCTTTGCACCTAGCCGAGCAGGTACTGCCGCTGCGCCGAGAAG
>Ga0156230_1102_pt1 | contig 55874 bp, 55 predicted proteins | sample RifCSPlowO2_12_FD_107877 | JGI IMG/M metagenome (GOLD analysis project Ga0156230, IMG submission 107877) | Betaproteobacteria bacterium RIFCSPLOWO2_12_FULL_68_19 | reverse complement strand
CTACACGCAGCGCGCACGGGTCGCCGAGGCGATCGTCTCCGTGCACCCGTGGCGCGCCGCGGTGGCCGAGCACTACGCGCAGAACAAGCAGCTGCCCAACGGCGTGGCCGATCTCGCGAAGGACCTCGTGCCGCAGGAGCCGGCGAGCAGGAACGGCGCCGCGAGCCTCGGCGCGAACGGCATGCTGACCCTGACCATGACCCCAGCGACTGGCGCCATGGCGGGCAAGACGATCCTGTTCCGGCCGCAGGCCGAGCCGGGCGGCCTGATCTGGGACTGCACCGGCGGCACGCTCGAGCCGCGCTACCGCCCCGCCACCTGCCGCGCGCCGCGGTAAGCGGCCCGACGCTTATCGCTGCGTCCGAGTTGCTCGCCGCGCTGCGCTAGCACTGTCGCCCATCTGCGACAGGCCGCTTGCCGAAGAGCGCGGCAAAATTCCCGCGGCGAGATTGATGTATGACGCGCGGCAGCGTACGTTTGCTCTTCCAGCCCTTTTGGGGAAGGGCCAGGGTGGTTTCGGCAGCGAACATCGGTGACCAGCACCTGGCCCTCTCCACGGCGGCCGCGGTGGTCTATCACCAGATCACCGGCACCACGGCTGCCAGCGCCGCCGACGTCGACGAGATTCTCAACCTGGTCGCGCACGCCATCGCCAACGTGGCGCCGATCTACACCGCGGACCGGGCCTCGGGCGGACCGCGCCAGCTCGCGCCGATCGAGCTCATCCATTGCAGGTTCGAGCGCGGCGCCACCGTGGTGAAGACCAGCTTCGGCCTCGAGTACGGCCAGCTCAGCATGCGCCGCAGCGACATGCGCGCTGCGATCGCGATCCTGAAGGGCGCCGGCCTTCACTTCACGCGCCGCTCCCGCTAGCCGCGACACGACGGCAGGCAATGCTCCATTCGTAGCGACGTCATTCGCCGACGTCGCTAGCCGACCATCGCCGATTCCGGAAAAAGCGACAACATGACACGGCGGGCGGCGATAGCGGCGCCCCGTGAGGAAACGCACAATGGCATCCGAGCGGGACGAAAAAAGAGGGCACGACCGCTAGCCGTGCCCTCCGGTACCACCTTCTCAAGCGGCTTCAAGCAGCGACTACACTTTGTTTGGCGCTACCGTGGACGGGCTCTGGGGAGTCCGTCTCTCGGTCGGCGCTGATAACAGCGTGCTGGCCGGGTGCTTCAGGTGTAGAGCGTGCCCTACACAGGTCAGGATTCTGCGACCGAACCCTCGTTTCGATCCATAGTCCGGTAGTCGTTTTTCGTAGTCCGGTAGGACTATGCTTGACCTAGATCAGTACCGGCGCCGGGCGGCGTGCTTCCATTGCAAGGTCTCTTTCCTTGCGCCCCCCACCATGAAGCCGCATCTGCTCGCCACGGCGCCGCCCCCGCAGCCCGAAGAAGGAGCCGCCGCCGAGCGCCCCGTCCTGGAAGGCGCGGCGCTCGAGGAGTTCCTCGTCGAGGACGCGCAGCTCGCCGCCGACGAGCGCACGGCCGGCGCGATCCGCGACCTGCTCGCGAGCATGCCCCCCGCCGACGCGGTGCGGGTGCTGCGCTCGGTGCTCAGGCAGCAGCGCGGCCTCGCCAGGCTCTCGCGCCAGGCCGCCGACCGGGAGCTGGTCGACAGCTGGCAGCAGGGCGGCTACCCCTACAAGCACCTGCTGTCGCGCAAGAACTACGAGCGGCAGAAGTTCGGCCTGCAGGTCGAGCTGCTCAAGCTGCAGGCCTGGGTGAAGGAAAGCGGCCAGCGCATCGTGGTGCTCTTCGAGGGCCGCGACGCCGCGGGCAAGGGCGGCACGATCAAGCGCTTCATGGAGCACCTGAACCCGCGCGGCGCGCGCGTGGTGGCCCTGGGCAAGCCGAGCGACGTCGAGCGCAGCCAGTGGTACTTCCAGCGCTACGTCGAGCACCTGCCCACCGCCGGCGAGATCGTGTTCTTCGACCGCTCCTGGTACAACCGCGCCGGCGTAGAGCGGGTCATGGGCTTCTGCAGCGACGACGAGTACCACGAGTTCATGCGCCAGGCGCCGGAGTTCGAGCGCATGCTGGTGCGCGAGGGCCTGCACCTGCTCAAGTTCTGGTTCTCCGTCAGCCGCAAGGAGCAGCGCCACCGCTTCAAGGAGCGCGAGGCCCACCCGCTCAAGCACTGGAAGCTCTCGCCGGTGGACAAGGCCTCGCTCGACAAGTGGACCGAGTACACGCGCGCGAAGGAGTCGATCTTCTTCCATACCGACACCGCCGACGCGCCCTGGACCGTGATCAAGTCCGATTGCAAGAAGCGCGCTCGGCTGAACGCCATGCGCTACCTGCTGCACCGCCTGCCCTACAGCGAGAAGGACGCGCAGCGCATCGGGCCGGTCGACCCGCTGCTCGTCGGCCGCGCCCAGGTGGTATTCGAGGTCGGGGAAAAGATCGTCGCGTAGCACCGTCGCCGCGGCCCGCCTTTTCTGGCCGTCGTTGCGGCTAGGTGGTCGGCTTCATCACGCCCCGGCGCACCAGGTCTTCGATGAGCTCGATGTCCCTCCGCATGACCGCGCGCAGCTCCTCCGGCGTGGACGTCCGCACTTCGATGCCGAGCTTCTCGATGCGGTCCTTCACATCGGGCTGGGCGAGCGCCCATTTCAGGTCTGCGTTGAGCTTGCCGATGAGGTCGGCCGGCGTCCTGGCCGGCGCGAGCACCGCGTACCAGGTCGACGCCTCGAGCCTGGGCAGCACCGCCTTGACGGACTTCACGTTCGGAAGCTGCGGGATCGGCTTCGCGCCGGATACTGCGATCGGGACGAGCTTTCCCGACTGGATATGTGCGAGCACTGGCCGGGGAGGGGTGAAATACACGTTGATGCGACCGGCGAGCAGGTCGGCCTGGAGGTTCGACATCGCCGTGTAGGGGATGCGCTCGACCTTGATTCCCGCAAGGCTGTTGAATTGCTCCATGGCGAACGCGCCTTGCAGCGAGGTGGTGCCGTAGTTGAGCTTGCCGGGGTTGGCCTTGGCGTAGGCGATGAGCTCCTCGACCGTCTTTACGGGCAGGCTTGGGTGCACGACCAGAACGAAATCGGACACCCCGATCAGCGATACCGGCGCCAGATCCTTCATGGCATGGAAGCCGGCGCTCGACATCAATACCTGATTGATGGTGACCGTCTGGGTCGCAAAATTGATCGTGTAGCCGTCGGGGGCGGCCTTCGCGACCGCCTCGGTGCCGATGTTGCCGCTCGCGCCGGTGCGGTTCTCGATCACGAGCGGCTGGTTCCATTTCTCCGAGAGCTTCGCGGCGATGACGCGCGCCGCCGCGTCGGTCTGCCCGCCCGTGCCGAAGGCGACGATGCCGTGAACGGGCTTGGTCGGATACGACTGCGCTACGGCGGTCGAGCCAACTGCCGCCATGAGCGCGGCGCCCAGGGACAGGCGCAGGAAACGCGAACGGGTCATCCTCTTCTCCTCGTTGAAAGAAAGCTTCGTGGTCAAGGCGCCTTGGCCCCGAAATAGGCTTCGGCGTTGCGGAACAGCACTTTCTCGAGTACTTCCTCGCTGTAGCCGAGCGAGCGCCAGTCGGCGACGACCTTGGGGTACTCGAGCACTGGAAAATCGCAGCCGAACATGACACGGTCCTGCAGCCGAAGGCCGATCTCGCGCTTCAGCGAGTCGGAGATCTGGCGCGGGCCCCAGCCATGCAGCTCGTAGCTGACGTTTCCCTTGTGCAGCAGCACGGCGATCATCTCGTCCTGCCAAGGGTAGGCCGGTCGCGCCGCGAGCACCCGCAGCTCCGGATACCGGGCCGCGGCGATGTCGACATGGCGCGGGTGGCCGTTGTCGAGCACGATGCCGTAGCCCCCGGGAACGCCTTGCCCGATGCCGGTGAGCCCGACCATCGTCATGACCGGCGTCTTCGTCTCGATGGCGAGCTCGTAGAACGGGAACCAGAGCGGATCGCTTGCCGGCACGCCGGTGCTCTGCCCGGAGACCGCGAAGCCCACGAAGCCTGCGTCCGCGTCCCTCGCGCGGCGGAACTCGTCCAGCGATTCGTCGCACCGCTGCGGCTCGAACATCAGCCAGTGGCCGAAGATGACGTCGCGGTTCTTGCGCGCCATGTCGAACGCGTAGTCGTGATACTCGCGCATCTGCTCCATCGGGAGCTTGCGCACCCAGGCGAGGTCGAGGATCACGCGCACTTTGTTCGCGCGCATGAAGTCCATCATCTCCTGCTCGCTGTAATAGCGTCCTTTGGTCTTCCAGATACCTTCCTGGCGCGCGAGCTCCGCCTCGGTGCGGAAGATATGGCCCTTCTTCGTGCCCCAGTGGGAATGGCAGTCGAACAGCCGCTTCACGCGTCGCTCCCTCTCTCGTTTCCATAGCCCGGACGCCGGTCGACCAGGCGCCGCGCCTTGCCCTCGCGTCCGCCGGTGTTGGCCAGCTCTTCGAGCGAGCCTTCGTCGCTCAGCCGGACGCGCACTGCGACGCCGAGATCCTCCTTGAGCCGCTTTTCCAGGCCCTCTTTGAGACCATCGCGCGTGGCGGCGTCGTGGCGCACTTCGACATACACTTCCATCTCGTCGCGCGGCACCCCGCCTGCGTCGATGCGCTCGACCACGCAGACCCATTCGCCGGTCGTCCTGGGGTCGCTCTTCACCGCAGGCAGGCAGGCCATCGGGTAGACGTTAACTCCGCGCAGCTTGACCATCGCATCGCTGCGGCCGAGGAAGTGGTCCATGCGGCGGAAGTGGCTGCCGCAGCCGCAGCGCTCGGCGCTGAGGATGCGTCCGAGGTCACGCAGGTTGTAGCGGATCACCGGGGGCAGGGTGCGCGACAGCGCCGTGACGACTAGGTTGCCGCGCTCGCCCGCGCCGAGCGGCTTGCCGCTCTCGACGTCCACCACTTCCATGTAGACGAGGTCCTCCATGAAGTGCAGGCCGCTTTGCTCCCGGCACTCGAAGCCGGCGAGCCCGACCTCGTTGGTGCCGTAGCCGTCATATACCGGGCAGCCCCACAAGGACTCGATCTCGCGCCGGAGGCTCCCGTCGAGATCCGGCCCGAGATAGGTGCGGATGAACTTGGTCTTGAGCTCCCGCACGTCGCGACCCAGCTCTTCCCTGCACGCCTGCGCGAGGCGCACGAGGTATTCCGGAAAGCTTTGCCACAGGTTGGTCCCGAAGCCGAACGCGATCTCGATCTGGCGGCGCGTCGAGGTCACCACGCCGCTGCCAGTGGTAAGCGGCATGACGCCGAGGTAGTCGTGGCACGCCTTGTAGGCGAGCCACGGCGCATTCGCGAGTGAACAGGTCATCGGTATCTGCATCACGTCGCCGGGGCGCGCCCCTTGGACATACAGTCCGCGGGCTCCGCCCAGTCCCTGCAGCTCCCAGGCGAGCGGGTCGAACAGCGTCGGGCGGGGCAACCCGGTCGTCCCACCACTTGTGTGCAGCTTGAGCGGCGTACTGCGCGCGAACACGGGGTCCAGTCCGTGGAAGTCCCCGTAAGGCGGGGTGCTCTCGATGCTCTCCTTGACGTCGTCCGAGGTGTAGAGGGGCAGCCTTGCGATGTCGTCGAGGCCGCGGACATTGCCGGGCTCGAGCCCGGCGGCGCGCCAGCGGCGCCGGTAGAACGGGTTGCGCCAGCCGACCTCCATGGTCTTGAGGAAACGCGCGTTCTGCAGCTCGCGGATCCGCTCCGGCGGCCACAGGTAGACGGTCTTCGCGAAGACGTCCGGCAGCGCGTGCTCGCGCCGGAAGGCGGTCCAGTCGATCGCGTTACGGTAGACGGGCAGCTCGCTGCGCAGTGGCGTCTCACCCATGCAGGCGCGGGAACAACTGCAAGGCGTTGTCCCGCTCGATGCCGGCGCGGAGCCGGTCCGTGACTCCCGGCGCCTCCTTGATGCCCTCGATGCTGAGGCCGGTGACCTTCGCGGGCGCGTAAGGCCAGTCGCTGCCGAAGAGGATGCGCTCCGGCGCCGCGGTCTGCATGAGGGCGGGAAGCGCATGGCCGGTGGCGCAGAGCGCCGTGTCGTACCAGAAGCGGCGCAGGCCGGCGAAGATCCGCTCCTGCGGCCATTGCGGCACGAGTGGGCTGATGATCGGCGCGACGGAAAGGCGCCAGGAGATGTAGGGGATCACGCCCCCGCCGTGGGCGAGGATGAACTTGATGTTGCCGAAGCGCTCGAGCGCGCCCGAGAAGAGCAGGTTGATGGCGGCGCGCGAGGTATCGATGACGAACTCCAGCATGAATCCCGGCCAGGGCAGGCCAAGCGTGCGGCTGCTCGGATGCATGCCGGGATGGACCAGAACCACCGCGCTTCGCCGGTCGAGCTCGGCGAGCAGCGGCTCGAGGGCGGGGTCGCCGAGGAACCTGCCCGCGTGGCTCGCGAGCAGAATCACGCCGTCCAGCTTCAGCTTGTCGAGCGCAAACTCGAGCTCTGCCAGCGCGCCCTCCATTTCCGGCAGCGGCAGGACCGCAAAGGCGCCGAAGCGTCCCGGCCAGCGCTGCCCGAGCTCGGCCGCAAGCTCGTTGCAGCGCCGCGCGAGCGCGCGCGCCGCGCGGTCGTCACCGAAGTGGACCCCGGGAAAGGAGATGGAAAGGATCGACATCGCGATGCCGTGCGCATCCATGGTCTCGAGCGCGAGCTGCGGCGTCCACTCCACGGCCGCGCCGGACGTGGTCGCCATGCCGGCCTGGCGGAATGCCTCCCGGTAGAAGTCGGGAGCCATGTGGGCATGGACGTCGATGCGATGCGCGCGGGTCACGGCCTGCGAGGTTTTGCTTTCACCGTGAAACGAAATAGGGGCCGATTCTAATTGACTTAGTTTCATCCTGAAACTAAATTTGCCTGCCCGGAGAGGAGCCTTCCATGGCGGCGACTTCTGTTAACGAACTCGGTCTAATGCCGACGATGCTGAATCACGCGGCCTACGTCACCCACGACGCCGCGGGGACCGTGAAGTTCTACACCAAGATCATGGGCATGGAGCTCGCCAGCACCATCATCGGCGACCACATCCCGTCCACCGGCGATGCCTTCCCCTACTTCCACCTGTTCTTTCGCATGGGCGACGGCTCGACCATGGCGTTCTTCGAGTCGCCCGGCCTGCCGCAGGCGGCAAAATCGACGCATCCCGCCTACGACATCTTCAACCACATCGCCTTCCAGGTGGACTCGGTGCAGGAGCTCGAGCGCTGGCGCGAGTGGCTCGTCCGCAGTGGCGTCGACGTGATCGGACCTATCGACCACGAAGGCCTGGTCCTGAGCATCTACTTCCGCGACAACAACGGCTATCGCCTCGAGCTCACCACGCCGCTCGACAAGGACTGGAACCGGCACACCGACAAGGCCTATCGAGACCTCGAGAAGTGGCTCGGCGTGAAGGAGCAGGCAAAGCGCGAAGGAAAGGACGTGCGAGGCGCGCTGATCGAGTTCATCCGCAAGGAGCAGCACGCCTGAAGCCCGTCCTCGCCGAGCCAGCGGCCGCGCTCGCAGGGGCCCTCTTCCGGCTGGAGGACTGGCTGCCCTACGAGTTCTCCGTCATCTCCAATCGCGTGAGCGCCATGCTCGCCAAGGCCTACACCGAGCGCTTCCGCCTCTCGGTTACCGGCTGGCGCATCGTCGGCGTGCTCGCCAACTTCCAGCCGCTCTCCGCGAAGGAGCTCGCCGAGCGCACCGCCATGAACCAGGTCAGCATCACGCGCGCCGTCAGCGCGCTCGTCAGGCTGCGGATGGTGCGCCGTACGGTCGACCGGAAAGACCGGCGCCGCGTGATCCTGCGCTTGAGCGAAAAAGGGCTTGCGGCCTACCGCGAGGTCATCCCCGTGGCGATCGGCATCGAGGCTGAGCTCCTGAAGGGATTGAGCGCCGCGGAGCGGGTGGCCCTTAAGCGGCTGGTGCGGACGCTTTGCGAGCGGGCAGGCGCGGTCCTTCCCGAGACGCGCGATTGGCGGGATTTCCGGGGGCCGGCAAGAGGCGCGCATGGCTGAAGGGGACTGGGACCGCGTCCCGGTCGTCCTTCGCTTTCCGGAGCAGACCCGCATGGTCGAAACCTACGGTTTTGCCGGGTCGCGGGGCGATGTGTACCTCGAGGGCCAGCGCTTCGTTCCGCGCGAGCCCTCCGATACCGTGTTCATCTTCATGCATCCGTCCTCCACGCTTCAGCTGCTGCCGATGCCGATTGCGCTCGCCGACGCCGGGCTGCATGTCCTTTGCGCGGCGAGCCGGTATCCGAAGAACGACAGCGCGCTGATCATGGAGAAGGTGGTTTATGACCTGGGCGTGTGGACCCGCCACGCGCGCGAGGCGCTCAGCTACCGCAAGGTGGTGCTGGTCGGCTGGTCGGGCGGCGGCTCGCTCTCGCTCTTCTACCAGGCGCAGGCCGAGCGCCCGTCCATCACGCACACGCCCGCGGGCGATCCTTACGATCTCACGCGGGCGGGGCTGCAAAAGGCCGACGGCGTCATCTTCATCGCGGCGCATCTCAGCCGCGCCGAAACGCTGACGCAGTGGCTCGACCCGTCGGTGCGCGATGAAGCGGCTCCCGACGAGCGCGATCCCGCGCTCGACATCTATAGCGCGAGCTGCCCGCACAAGCCTCCGTTCTCCTATCCGTTCATCGAGAAATTCCGCCAGGCGCAGGTGGCGCGCAACCGGCGCATCACTGATTGGGCGCTGAACATGCTCGACGTGCTCAAGCGCAAGGACGACGGCGAAACGGAGCGCAGCTTCGTCGTGCATCGCACGATGTGCGACGTACGCTGGGTCGATCCCTCGATCGAGCCCAACGGCCGGCGCCCCGGATGGTGCTACCTCGGCGATCCGAGAGTCGCCAACGTGGCGCCTGCCGGCCTCGCGCGCTACAGCTCGCTGCGCTCCTGGCTCTCGCAATGGTCTTACGACAGATCGAACGCCAAGGGCTCGGCGAACGCCGCGCGCATCCACGGCACGCCGGTCCTGCAGATCGAGAACGGCGCAGACGACGCCGTGCCGGCATCGCACAACGCCGTCATCCGCGTCGCGTTGGCCACTCCGGATAAGGAATACGTCCTGATCGCGGGGGCTACGCACTACTACGTCGGGCAGCCGGAAAAGCTCGCGCAATGCGTGAGCACGGTGCGCGACTGGAGCGCACGGAAGAACCTGCTGGCGGCTTGAGTCCCCTGGCCGGCTACTTCGAGCGCTGCAGCGTGCCGCTTGCGGACGAATCCATGGACCATTCCCAGCGGACCGCACCGCCGTCGAGCGGCGTCACGCTGACCAGTCCCGCGTTGATGCAGCGCTCGACGCCGTAGGTCAGGCGCTCCCGGTACGCGAACGCCTGGCCGCGGCGCTCGTAGAAGCGCAGCTCACCGCCGCAGGAGAGGCCGGGATAGTCGATGTTGCCGGTCGCCCCGTTGAGCGTCATCTTCGCCGCGTACCCGCCCCGGTAAGTCCCGGGGCCTATCTGCGTCACCTCGCCTTCCCAGCTTCCGCTCAAACCAGGCGCCTGCGCGAAAGCGGCTGTTGCCGTGGCAAGGGATAGACAAGCAGCGTAAACAAAGCGGTTCATCGATCCTCCTGATCTGGAGGACATTGTGCATACCACCAGGGCCCTTGCAAGGAGGGGCGAAGACGCGCTAAACAGGCGGCATGAGCCAGCTAACGGCACGGCAGTTGGGCTTCGCGCTTGGCGCGGAGGTGACGGGGATCGACCTGAGCAAGCCGCTCAACGATCTCAAGCGCAGGGAGATCCTGGACGCATGGCACAAGCATCTCGTGCTGGTGTTCCCCGGCCAGGACCTCTCGGCCGAGGAGCAGATCGCCTTCAGCCGCAACTTCGGCGCGCTCGAGGACAACGAGTCGCTGCCCTATTACCGCGACCCGGCGCACAAGGAGATCCTGCTCGTCACCAACAAGCAGATCGGCGGCAAGCCCTCGGAGACGCGCAACACCGGGCGCAACTGGCACGCGGACCTCACCTACACCACGCGCCCGGCCAAGGGATCGCTGCTGCTGTGCAAGGAGAAGCCGGCGGTGGGCGGGGACACGATGTGGGCCAACCTCTACCTCGCCTACGAGACGCTGAGCGCGCCGCTGCGCGATTTTCTCGACCGGCTCGAGGCGATCCACGACTTCTCGCTCGTCAAGGGCGTCGAGCAGCGCGACCCGGAGAAGGTCGCCGAGCTCAAGCGGCGCAACCCGCCGGTGGCGCACGCGGTGGTCAAGGCGCATCCCGAGACGGGGCGAAAGTCGCTGTTCCTCGGCCAGCGCATCCGCGGCTTCGTCGGCATGACCGAGGAGGAGAGCGCGCCGATCCTCGCCTTCCTCAACCAGCACGCCACCTCGCCGGAATTCGTCTATCGCCACCGCTGGAGCGTGAAGGACCTGGTGATGTGGGACAACCGTTGCACGCTGCACGTAGCGCTGCCCGACTTCGACCAGACCAAGACCAGGCACATGACGCGCACCTCGCTGCTCGGCGAGGTCACGGGGCGCGTGCTCGAGGAGGGCGCGGCGCCGCAAAAGGAAGCGCTCTTGCAGACGATCGCCTCGGTCTCGTAGCGGCTTGTAGGATTAGAAGCTCTTTTTCTGCCGCGATTGGCGCTCGCGCTGGGCCTCGATCCGTTCCTGGCGCCTGAGGCGCTCCTCGAGCTGGCGCATGCGCCGCCGCTCGATGGCCTCGCGGCGGTTGCGCGGGTCCGGCGGGCCGTCGTCGATAACCTCCTGCGGCACGTCCCGCCTGCGGGCGTTCTCGAGGCAGGAGCGCTCCCAGCCTGCCTCGCGCTCGAGGCCGCGCTTCTCGTGATAGCAGGAGGCTTCCGCGCGGCCAGGGGTCATGCGGCTTCGATAGGCGAGCTCGGCCCGCTGGCGCGCCTCTTTTTCGCCCTGGCATTCGTCTTCCCAGTCCCGGGCCAGAAGCGATGGCGCGAGGAACAGGCAGGCGAGAAACAGCAGGGCGCGGGTCATTCGCGGGCCGGGACGCTGTCCAGGGCGGCGAGCCAGGCCGCGGCGGAGCTGTCCGAGGGCGCGCGCCAGTCCCCGCGCGGCGAGAGCGAGCCGCCCGAGCCGACCTTCGGGCCGTTGGGCATGGCGCTGCGCTTGAACTGGCTGGTCTCGAAGAAGCGCTTGAGGAACACGCCGAGCCACTTGCGGATCACGGCGAGGCGGTACTTGTCGTGCCAGGCGCTCCAGGCGAGGAAAGCGACCTTGGCGGGCGAGTAGCCGAAGCGCAGCGTGTAGTACAGGTTGAAGTCCTGCAGCTCGTAGGGGCCGATGACGTCCTCGGTGCGCTGCCTGCCCGGGACGAGCTCGGGGCTGATGTCGGTGTCGAGCACGCGGCGCAGCGCGCGCTTCACGTCGGCGCTGAACTCGCCGGATGCGGCGATCCAGCCGATCAGGTACTGGATCAGCGTCTTCGGCACGCTGGCGTTCACGTTGTAGTGCGACATCTGGTCGCCCACGCCGTAGGTGCACCAGCCGAGCGCCAGCTCGGAGAGGTCGCCGGTGCCGACCACGATGCCCTGGTGCTGGTTGGCGAGGCGGAAGAGGTGGCTGGTGCGTTCGCCCGCCTGCACGTTCTCGAAGGTGAGGTCGTAGAGCTTGCGGCCCTTGGCGAAGGGGTGGCGCAGGTCCTTCAGCATCTGCATGCAGGAAGGACGGATGTCGATCTCCTCGGCCGTGGCGCCGACCGCGCGCATCAGCTGCCAGGCCTGGTTGCGCGTGCGGGTGCTGGTGGCGAAGCCCGGCATGGTGTAGGCGAGGATGTTGCGCCGGGGCAGCCCGAGCTCGTCCATGGCGCGCGCGCAGACGATCAGCGCCTGGGTGGAGTCGAGGCCGCCCGAGACGCCGATCACCAGCTTCTTCGTGCCGGTGGCGCGCATGCGGGTGGCGAGGCCCTGCACCTGGATGCGGTACACCTCCTCGCAGCGCGTGTCGCGCGTCGCCGGGTCGCCCGGCACGTAGGGCAGTCGCTCGATCTTGCGCTCGAGACGGATTCTTCCCCTGGGAATTTCCGTTTGAACATCGATGTTGCGAAAGCGCGCAACCTCGGCGGCGTGGCGCTGCGCCGCGTCGCCGAAGGTGTTCTGGCGCATGCGGTCGGCGGCGAGACGCTCGAGGTCGACGTCGGCAGCCGCGAGCTGCGGCGCGCTCGAGAAGCGCTGCGACTCGGCGACCAGGGTGCCGTTCTCGTAGATCATGGCGTGCCCGTCCCAGGCGAGGTCGGTGGTCGACTCGCCGGGGCCGGCGGCGCTGTAGAGGTAGGCGGCGAGGCAGCGCGCCGACTGGTTGCCGGCAAGCTGGCGCCGGTAGCCTTCCTTGCCGATCACGATGTTCGAGGCCGAGAGGTTGGCGATCACGGTGGCGCCGGCGAGCGCGGCGAAGGACGAGGGCGGCGCGGGCACCCACAGGTCCTCGCAGATCTCCACGTGCAGCACCAGGTTCCTGAGCGCGGAAAAGCGGAACAGCAGGTCGGTGCCGAAAGGGGCGCGCTGCCCGGCGAGCGCGATCTCGCTCGCGCGCGCGGCGTCGCCCGGGGTGAACTGGCGCGCCTCGTAGAACTCCCGGTAGTTGGGCAGGTAGGTCTTGGGCACCACGCCGACGAGCTGGCCGCGCGCGATCAGCGCGGCGCAGTTGTAGAGCAGCCCGCCGAGCGCCACCGGCAGGCCGATCAGCGCGGCGAGCCGAAGATGCCTTGAATCGCGCATCAGGGCGGCAAGCGCCGCCTCGCAGGCGTCGATCAGCGCCTGCTGGTGGAACAGGTCCTCGCAGCTGTAGGCCGAGAGGCCCAGCTCGGGGAACACCGCCAGCGCCACCTTCTCGCGCGCGGCGCGCTGCATCAGCTCCAGGGTCGCCGCGCCGTTGTAGTCCGGATCGGCCACGCGCACGCGCGGCGTCGCCACCGCCATGCGCGCGAAGCCGTGGCGGTAGGGGTTGAAGAAGTCGTTTCGGGCCATGGCTGCGTCATTCTAGCGCAACCGGGCTATGGTATCCTATGCCATATGCTGCTCTTCCAGGAGAAGGTGCTCGCCGGCGCGGTGCTGCTGGAGATCGAGCTGCACGACGACCTGCGCTACCGGCTGCGCTACGGCGATCTCGTCGAGTACGAGAACGGCCGGCGCAGGATCCGCGGCCGCGTCCGTCCCTACGAGTTCCGCTCGGTCGAGCAGCTGCGCTATGACTTCGAGCAGGACGTCGCGGCCCAGGCTGCTTGAGCTGCGCGTCGGCGGCGCCGGCGACGCGCTCGACCGCTTCGAGGCGGCGTGGAACCGCGCCGCCGAGGGACGCAGGAGCACGCCACTGAGCGTGCTCAGCGTGAGCGACCTGCCGCTGCTGCTGCGAACCTTGTCGCCCGCCCGCTGGTCTCTCCTGGAGAGGCTCAAGGCGCAGGGGCCGATGTCGATCTACGAGCTCGCCAGGCGCCTCGAGCGCGACTACAAGAACGTGCACACCGACGTGGCGCGGCTCGCCGAGCTCGGCCTCATCGAGCGGCGCAGCGACGGCGCGGTCGCGGTACCCTGGGAGGTCGTGAGAGCGGAGCTACAGCTATGAAACTCGATAACTACTGGATGCCCTTCACCGACAACCGGCGCTTCAAGGCCAGGCCGCGCCTCGTGGCCTCGGCGAAGGACATGTACTACGTCACGCCCGAGGGAAAGCAGGTGCTCGACGGGCTGGCGACGCTGTGGTGCGTCAACGCCGGCCACTGCCGGCCGCGCATCGTGGAAGCGATCCGCGCCCAGGCGGGCAGCCTCGACTTCGCCTCCTCGTTCTCGCTCGGCCATCCGCTGCCGTTCCGGCTCGCCGAGCGCATCGCCGCGCTTGCGCCCAGGGGGATGGGGCGCGTTTTCTTCACCACCTCGGGCTCGGAGGCGGTGGACACCGCGCTCAAGATCGCGGTCGCGCACCACCGCCTGCGCGGCGAGGGCACGCGCACGCGCTTCATCGGGCGCGAGCGCTCCTATCACGGCGTCAACATCGGCGGCATGTCGGTGGGCGGCGTGTCGAGCAACCGCAAGGCGTACGCCGGCACGCTGCTGACCAACGTGGACCACATGCGCCACACGCATTCTGAAGGGAATGCCTTCTCGAAAGGACAGCCTGCGCAAGGCGCGGATCTCGCCGAGGAGCTCGAGAGCCGCATCGTGCCGCTGCACGACGCCTCGAACATCGCCGCGGTGATCGTCGACCCGGTGGCCGCCTCGGGCGGCGTGCTCGTGCCGCCGCGCGGCTACCTCGAGCGGCTGCGCGAGATCTGCACCCGGCACGGCATCCTGCTCATCTTCGACGAGGTGATCACCGGCTGGGGGCGCCTGGGCGCGCCCTTCGCGGCGCAGCGCTTCGGCATCGCGCCCGACCTGATCACCTTCGCCAAGGGCATCACCTCGGGCGCGGTGCCCCTGGGAGGCGTGATCGTGAGCGACGCGGTCTACGAGCCTTTCATGGCCGCGCAGGGCGGGGGCATCGAGTTCTTCCACGGCTATACGTACTCGGGGCATCCGCTCGCCTGCGCGGCCGGGATCGCGACCCTTGATGTCTACGAGGAGGAGAAGCTGTTTGAAAACTCCAGGAACCTGGCGGGGTATTTCGAGCAGGGCGTGCACTCCCTCAAGGGTCTGCCCAACGTGATCGACTGCAGGAACCTGGGCCTGATCGGCGCGGTCGAGCTCGCGCCGCGCCGCGGCAGCCCGGGCGAGCGCGGCTACGAGGCGTTCGAGAAATGCTGGGACAAGGGCGTCTACGCGCGCCCGGTGGGCGACGCGCTCGCCTTCTGCCCGCCCCTCATCGCCGAGAAGAAGCACCTCGACCAGCTGTTCGGAACGGTTGCGGACGTCCTACGAACCCTCACCTAAATCAGGGACAGACCACGTTTTTCAACATATCGGAAAAACGTGGTCTGTCCCTGATTTTGGGTGGCTAGAGCCAGCCCGCTTTTCTGAAGCGCCAGAAGAGGTAGGCGTCGATCGCGACCATGACGCCCACCACGCCGGGGTAGCCGAAGGACCACTCGAGCTCGGGCATGTGCTCGAAGTTCATGCCGTAGACTCCGGCGATCATGGTCGGGACCGCCACCAGTGCGGCGTAGGCGGCGAGGCGCTTGGTGACCTCGCTCTCGCCGATGGTGATCATGGCGAGGTTCACCTGGATGGCGGTCGTGACGGTGTCGCGCGCCGAGTCGATCGACTGGTTGAGGCGCACCAGGTGGTCGTAGACGTCGCGGAAGTACTCGCCCAGGCCCGCGCACACGCCCGGCACGCGCCCGCCGAACAGCCGCCCGGTCGATTCGAGCAGCGGGCCGGTGACGTGCTTGAGCGCCGTGAGCTGCTGCTTCACGTAATAGAGCGACTCGATGCTCGCGCGCGGCGAGCCGCCGGAGAAGAGCTGCTCCTCGAGCGACTCGAGCTTGCTCTCGACCGCGTCGAGCACCGGCGCGTAGCGGTCGACCACCGCGTCCATCAGCGCGTACAGGACGTAGCCCGAGCCGTGCTTGAGCAGCTCGGGCTCGCGCTCGGCGCGCGCGCGCACGTCGGTGAAGCCGCGCTCGGAACCCTGGCGCACCGAGAGCACGTAGTTGCGGCCGGCGAAGACGTCCATCTCGCCCACCTTAAGCTCCTCGCCCGCGACCTCGATGGTCTTGAGCACGACGAACAGCGAGTCCCCGTACTCCTCGATCTTGGGCCGCTGGTGGCCGTGGCGCGCGTCCTCCACCGCGAGCGCGTGCAGGCCGAACTCCTCGCGCATCTCCTCGAGCTCGGCGTCGGAGGCGTCGCGCAACGCCACCCAGACGAAGCAGTCCGGGCGCGCGAGGTACGCGCTGATCTCGTGCCGGTCGATGTCGGCGAGCTTGCGGCCCTCCTGGTACGCGACGCAGTTGACCAGCATGAGGCGGCATAATAAGGACTTTTCGACGGACATCCTCATGCCGGACATCAGCCGCCGCGCCGCGAGCCTGGGAACGGAGAACGCCTTCGTGGTGCTGGCCGAGGTCAACGCGCTCGCCCGCCAGGGCAAGGACATCATCAGCTTCTGCATCGGCCAGCCCGACTTCCCGGCCCCGGACAACGTGCAGGAAGCGGCGATCCGCGCGATCAAGTCCGGCAAGCACGGCTACACCCCCTCGGCGGGCATCGACGAATTGCGGGAGGCGGCGGCGAAGTACCTGTCGGGTATGCGCGGCGGCCTGCCGATCCGCGCGCAGGACGTGGTGGTGGGCGCGGGCGCGAAGCCCTTCATCGCCTACGCCGTCCTCTCGAGCACCGACTACGGCGCGGGCGACGAGGTGATCTACCCCAACCCGGGCTTCCCGATCTACGAGTCGCAGATCCTGGCGAACGGCGCGAAGCCCGTGCCGATCCACCTGCACGAGGACAAGGCCTTCGCCTTCAATGTCGAAGATCTTGAAAAACTCCTAAACAAGAAAACCAGGCTGCTGATCCTCAACTATCCGCACAACCCGACCGGGGGCTGCCTTTCCAAAGAAGACCTCATTCAGGTTGCGGAAGTGCTGAAGCGCCATCCCCAGGTCTGGGTGTATGCCGACGAGATCTACTCGCGCCTGGTGTTCAACGGCGAGTTCTTCTCCATCGCGCAGCTTCCCGGCATGTACGAGCGCACCATCATCTCGGACGGCGCCTCCAAGACCTGGGCGATGACCGGCTGGCGCATCGGCTTCACCTCCAACCCGGCGCTCGCGCCGGTGTTCACGCGCTGGATCACCAACACCGAGTCCTGCGCCTCGCAGATCAGCCAGTGGGCGGCGCTGGAAGCGATCACCGGGCCGCAGGGCGCGGCCCAGGCCATGAAGGACAGTTTTCTGGAGCGACGAAATCTGATTGTGCGGCTTCTGAACGAGGTCCCGGGCGTGAAGTGCCAGCTGCCGGGCGGCGCCTTCTACGTCTGGCCGAACGTCTCGGAGGCCTGCCGGCGCATCGGCGCGGCCGACTCCGAGGAGTTCAGGAAGCGGCTGCTCAACGAGGCCGGCGTGGCGGTGCTCGCCGACATCCATTTCGGCAGCCGCGTGCCCGGCGAGGGGCAGCACCTGCGCTTCTCCTATGCCGCCTCGAAGCAGCAGATCGAGGCCGGCGTGCAGCGCATGGCGGAGTTCATCCGCAAGAACACCAAGAAAGCCGCCTGACATGGCGTGGCGGCCGAGCGTCACGGTCGCCGCCGTGATCGAGCGCGGCGGCCGCTTCCTGCTCGTGGAGGAGAGAATCGACGAGCGCCTGGTGCTCAACCAGCCCGCCGGGCACCTCGATCCCGGCGAGTCGCTGGCGGCGGCCTGCCGGCGCGAGGTGCTCGAAGAGACGGCGCACCACTTCGAGCCGACGGGGCTGGTGGGCATCTACCGCTGGCATTACGCGGCGAAGGACGTGACCTTCCTGAGGTTCTGTTTTTCCGGCCGGGTGCTCGGCTCCGATCCTTCCCTCAAGCTCGACAACGAGATCGTGGCGCTGCACTGGCTCACGCCGGGGGAGCTCGCGGCGCGCAGGGCGGAGCACCGCTCGCCGCTGGTGGAGAAGTGCGTCGCGGATTTCCTCGCCGGCAGGAATTTTTCGCTCGAGGCGCTCTCCAAAGAGTTCCCATGAAAGTCGTGGTCGGCATGTCGGGCGGGGTCGATTCCTCGGTTGCCGCGCTGCTCCTGAAGCGCGCGGGGCACGAGGTCGTCGGCCTGTTCATGAAGAACTGGGAGGATGACGACAGCGAGGAGTACTGCTCGACGCGCGAGGACCTGGTCGACGCGGCGGCCGCGGCCGACGCGATCGGCGTCGAGCTCGAGGCGGTCAACTTCTCCGCCGAGTACAAGGACCGCGTGTTCGCCGATTTCCTGCGCGAGTACGCCGCCGGGCGCACGCCCAACCCCGACGTGCTGTGCAACGCCGAGATCAAGTTCCGCGCCTTCCTCGACCATGCCATGCGGCTGGGCGCCGAGCGCATCGCGACCGGGCACTACGCCCGGACCGATGTTTTCGAGGGCGAGGTGCGGCTCCTGAAGGGAAAGGACCAGGCCAAGGACCAGAGCTATTTCCTGCATCGCCTCACGCAGGAGCAGCTCTCGCGCGTGCTGTTCCCCGTGGGCGAGCTGGGGAAGAGCGAGGTGCGCCGCATCGCCCTGGAGGCCGGGCTGCCGAACCACGCCAAGAAGGACTCGACCGGCATCTGCTTCATCGGCGAGCGGCCCTTCCGCGAGTTCCTCAACCGGTACCTGCCCAGGGTGCCCGGAAAGATCGTCGACGAGAGGAACCGTGCCGTCGGGGAGCACATCGGTCTCGCCTTCTACACCATCGGCCAGAGGAAGGGCATCGGCATCGGCGGGCAGAAGGAAACGAGCGGCGAGGCGTGGTACGTGGCCGGGAAAAGGCTGGAGACGAACGAACTGGTGGTGGTGCAGGGCCACGACCATCCGCTGCTCATGAAGCGCTCGCTGCACGCCGCGGACGCGAGCTGGATCGCGGGACGGGCGCCCGCGAGCCCTTCGGCGCATGCCGCCAAGACGCGCTACCGGCAAGCCGATGCGCCGTGCACGCTCTCGAAGGTGCTCGACAGCGAGATCAGGGTCGACTTCGAGGCGCCGCAGTGGGCGGTGACGCCCGGGCAGTCGGTGGTGCTCTACGACCGCGAGGTTTGCCTGGGCGGCGGGATCATTACCGACTGACTACTTGGGTAGCTGGGGCGCGGTATCGGCGAAGGCCGCTCGCTCCATGAGCTTCTTGTAGTGCTGCCCGAGGCCGGGGTACTGCGTGTGCCAGTCGATGTCGCCGGGCTTGCGCAAGCCGAGCCAGCCCAGGCAGCAGCCGACCGCGATGTCGGCGAGCGAGTAGCGGCCGTTGTGGCACCAGCTGCGCCCGTCGAGCTCGCCCTGCATCTGCTCCATGCCGCGGCGCATGCGCGCGAGCTGCTTGCCCACCCAGGCCGCGCTCTGCTCTTTCCTGTCGCGCAGCGACTCGTAGCGCACCAGCAGCCCCGCGTCGAGCACGCCGTCGGCGAGCGCCTCCCAGCGGCGCACCGCGACGCGCTCGCGCATCTCGTCGGGGATGAGCCGGCTGATGGGCGAGACGCTGTCGAGGAATTCCACGATCACGCGCGAGTCGTAGAGCGCCGTGCCGTCGTCGAGCACCAGGGTGGGGATCTTGCCGAGCGGGTTGTAGGCGTTGACCGGGTTGTCGGCCGGCTGCACGTCGACGTTTTCCAGGTCGCAGTCGATGCGCTTCTCGGTGAGCACGACGCGCACCTTGCGCGTATAGGGACTGGCCGGGGAGGCGAGCAGTTTCATGGCGGGCGCGGATTATACCTGTCCGATGCAGCGCTTGACGCGCTGCCTGAGCTCCGGGATGACCTGGTCTGCGAACCAGGGGTTTTTCTTCAGCCAGGCGCGGTTGCGCCAGCTCGGATGCGGCAGCGGAAAGAACTCCGGCAGGTAGTCGCGGTACGCCCCCACAGTTTCCGACAAGGTCTTCTTCCTCCTCGCGCCCAGCCAGTAGGCCTGCGCATAGATGCCTATCAAGAGGGTGAGACTTGTCCCGGGCAGCGCGGCGCGGAAGCGCGGCTGCCAGCGCGGCGCGCACTCGGGGCGCGGCGGCAGGTCGGAGCCGCCGACCGTGCCCGGATAGCACAGGCCCGCGGGCACGATGGCGATGCGCGAGCTGTCGTAGAAGGTAGCGCGGTCCATTGCCAGCCACTCGCGCAGCGCTTCGCCGGACGGGTCGTTCCACGGGATGCCGGTCTCGTGCACGCGCCGTCCCGGCGCCTGGCCGACGATCAGCAGCCGCGCGGCTGCGCCGACATGGAACACCGGCCGGGGCGCGTGCGGCAGCTCGCGCCGGCAGGCCACGCACGCGCGCGCCTCGGCGACCACGGCCCTGAATGCGGCCGAACCCATCCCTCTATAATAAAGCCCCATGCCCTCGCCGCTCGCCGCGCTGTCGCCTCTCGACGGCCGGTACGCCAGGACCGTCGATCCCCTGCGCGGGTACTTCAGCGAGCAGGCGCTCATCGGCTACCGCGTGCGGGTCGAGCTCGCCTGGCTGCAGGCGCTCGCCGCCGAGCGCGCGATCCGCGAGCTCAAGCCCTTTGCAAAGAGGACTTTGAACGAGTTCTTGAGAATTCAAAAGGCCTTCTCCGAGCGCGACGCCGAGCACATCAAGAACATCGAGGCCGAGACCAGCCACGACGTCAAGGCGATCGAGTACTGGCTGCGCGCCAGGCTGGCGAAGAACCGCGAGGCGCAGCGCGCGCTCGAGTTCGTGCACTTCGCCTGCACTTCCGAGGACATCAACAACCTCGCCTACGCGCTGATGGTGCGCGAGTCGCGCGAGGCGGTGATGCTGCCCGCGCTCGAGCGGCTCATCGGCGCGCTCAGGCAGCTCGCGCGCCGCCACGCCGCGCTGCCGATGCTCTCGCGCACGCACGGGCAGGCGGCGACGCCGACCACGCTCGGCAAGGAGATGGCGAACTTCGCGCACCGCCTGGCGCGCGCGCGCGCGCGCATCGCGCGCGTCGCGGTGCTGGGCAAGCTGAACGGCGCGGTCGGCAACTACAACGCGCATGTCGCGGCGTACCCGGGCTTCGGCTGGGAGCGCTTCTGCCGGCGCTTCGTCGAGCGCCTGGGGCTCGAGTTCAACCCTTATACGACGCAGATCGAGCCGCACGACTGGCTGGCGGAGCTGCTCGATGCCTACGCGCATGCCAACTGCGTGCTGCTCGGCCTGGACCGCGACCTGTGGGGCTACGTCTCGCTCGGCTACTTCGCGCAGAAAGCGACGAAAGGCGAGGTGGGCTCCTCGACCATGCCGCACAAGGTCAACCCGATCGACTTCGAGAACTCGGAAGGCAACCTCGGCGTGGCGAACGCGCTGCTGCGCCACCTCTCGGACAAGCTGCCGGTGTCGCGCTGGCAGCGCGACCTCTCCGACTCGACCGCGCAGCGCAACCTCGGCACCGCGCTCGGCCACACGCTGCTCGCCTACCAGGCCTGCCTGCGCGGGCTCGGCAGGCTGCAGGCCGACCCGGCGCGCCTCGCCGCCGACCTCGAGGGCAACTGGGAGGTGCTCGCCGAGGCGGTGCAGCAGGTGATGCGCCGCCACGGCGTGCCCGATGCCTACGACAAGCTCAAGGCCATCAGCCGCGGCAAGCGGCTCGAGCGCAGGCGGCTCGCGCAGTTCGTGCGTGCGCTGCCGATCCCGCCGGAAGCGAAGAAGCGCCTGCTCGCCCTCACTCCCGCCAGGTACACCGGCCTCGCCGCCGAGCTCGCCAAGCGGATATAGGACAGAGGACAGGAACCTTAGCGGTCGATGCTGCACGCGGGCACGATCTTCCTGTCGTCGTTCCTGCTGTTCCTGGTGCAGCCGCTCATCGCGCGCCTGATCCTGCCCTGGTTCGGCGGCAGCGCCGCGGTGTGGACCACCTGCATGCTGTTCTTCCAGGCGCTGCTGCTCGCGGGCTACGCGTATGCGCACCTCCTGAATGCGAGGATCCCCGGGAAGAATCTCCAGTTCGCCCTCCATGCCCTGCTGATCGCCGCCGCGGTGGCGACGCTGCCGATCGCCCCGGCGCAGGACTGGAAGCCCGCCGGCGAGGACGAGCCGGTGAGCCACATCCTGCTGCTGCTCGGCGCGTCGGTCGGCGTGCCGTACTTCCTGCTCGCCTCGACCGGCCCGCTCGTGCAGGCCTGGTTCGCGCGCGCGCGGCCCGGCGAGAACCCCTATCGGCTGTTCGCGGTATCGAACCTCGCCTCGCTCGTCGCGCTGCTCGGCTATCCCTTCCTGCTCGAGCCGTACTTCAGCGCCGGCGAGCAGGTCTGGATCTGGTCCTGGCTGTTCGCGGCCTTTGCCGCGCTTTGCGCCTTCGCCGCCTGGAGCGCGCCCGCGCCCGCGGGCGCGCCCGCGCGACGCCAGGGGGGCGTTGCGCCGAGATTCGAGGCGGCCGAGGTGCTGCTGTGGCTCGCGCTGTCGGCGACCGGCTCGGTGCTGCTGCTCGCCGTGACCAACCACCTGACGCAGAACGTGGCCTCGGTGCCGCTGCTCTGGCTCGCGCCGCTCACCCTTTACCTCGCGAGCTTCATCGTGACCTTCGAGGGCGGGCGCATCTACCGCGCCGAGACGCTGTGGCCGTTCCTGCTGGCATGGATCGCCGCGATGGCCTGGCTGATCGCCGACGACGACTTCCAGTTCGACCTGCCGCTGCAGCTCGGCGTGTTCCTGCCGGGGCTGCTGCTCGGCTGCGTGTTCTGCCACGGCGAGCTCTACCGGCTGCGGCCCGAGCCGCGCCATCTCACCGCCTTCTACCTCGTCGTCTCGGCGGGCGGCGCGCTCGGCGGGCTGCTGGTCGCGGTGGCGGCGCCGCTCGCGTTCAGCGGCTACTACGAGCTCGGCATCGGCCTGGCGGTGCTCGCGCTGCTCGCCGCGCTGCGCTTCGCGGCGCTGGGCCTCGTGGCGCGCGGCGCGAGCCTCGCGGCGCTGCTCGCGGTCGTGGCCTGCGCGGTATACGACGGCCTGCGCGACCACGAGGACGTGCGCATCGCGGCACGCAGCTTCTACGGCGTGCTGCGGGTGAAGGAGTACGGCTCGCCGGGCGAGGTGACGCACCTGCGGCGCCTGGTGCACGGCACGATCATGCACGGCGAGCAGTACCTGCACGAGGGCACGCGCCGCATGCTCACCACCTACTACCACGAAGCCTCGGGCATCGGCGCGGCGATCCGCTCCAAGCAGCATCGCCCGGCGCGCGTGGGGGTGATCGGACTGGGCACCGGCACCATCGCCGCCTACGGGCGGCGCGGCGACCTGTACCGCTTCTACGAGATCGACGCGCGCGTCGTGCGGCTGGCGCAGAGCGAGTTCACCTACCTCGCCGACAGCGAGGCGCGCATCGAGCTCGCGCTCGGCGACGCGCGCCTGACGCTCGAGCGCGAGGCGCCGCAGGAATTCGACGTGCTGGCGGTCGACGCCTTCTCGAGCGACGCGATTCCGGTGCACCTCATCACGCGCGAGGCGCTCGGCGCGTACCTGCGGCACGTGCGCGCGGGCGGGATCGTCGCGTTCCACGTGTCCAACCGCTTCCTCGAGCTCACGCCGGTGGTGGCGCGCCTGGCGAAGGAGAACGGCGCGCACGCGGTGCTGGTCGCCGACGAACCGGAGGACGAGGACAGCGGCGCTCGCTCGCGCACCGACTGGGTGCTGGTATCGCGCGACCCGGCGGCGCTCAAGCGCAAGGAAATCGTCGCTGCCGGGGCAGTGCCGGCACAAGACCGGCCCGAGTGGCGCACCTGGACCGACGACTATTCGAACCTGGTGCAGATCCTGAAATAACCCGGAAAAACTAGACTACGGCCCCCTCGTGCTCGTCCCGGCCCTTGCGCGGGGGCTTGATGAAGTGCGCGCGCGAGACCTTGAACCACATGAGCAGCGCGGCGGCGACGAACACCGACGAGTAAATGCCGAACAGGATGCCGATGGTGAGCGCGACGGCGAAGTAGTGCAGGGCCGGGCCGCCGAAAAGGAGCATGGTGAGCGCCATGATCTGCGTGCTGCCGTGCGTGATGATGGTGCGCGAGATGTTGGCGGTGATGGAGGCGTCCAGCACCTCGGTGGTGCCGGCCTTGCGCATCTTGCGGAAGTTCTCCCGCACCCGGTCGAAGATCACCACCGACTCGTTGACCGAGTAGCCCAGGATGGCGAGCACCGCGGCGAGCACCGGCAGCGAGAACTCCCACTGGAAGAAGGAGAAGAAGCCCAGGATGATGACCACGTCGTGCAGGTTGGCGACGATGCCGGCGAGGCCGAATTTCCACTCGAAGCGCAGCGCCAGGTAGAGCACGATGCCCACGGCGGTGACGAGCAGCGCGAGCGCGCCGTACTCGGCGAGCTCCCTGCCGACCTGCGGCCCGACGAACTCGATGCGGCGCACCTCGGCGCCAGCGTCGGCGGTGCGCAGCAGCTTCTGCACCTCCTGCGAGAGCTGCGAGGTGGACTGGTTCTTCTCGATCGGCATGCGGATCAGCACGTCGCGCGAGGAGCCGAAGTTCTGCACCTCGGCCTTGTAGCCCGCCTTCTCGAGGGTGCCGCGGATCTGCTGCACTTCGGTCGCCTGCGGATAGGAGACCTCGATCAGGGTGCCGCCGGTGAACTCGATCGAGAAATTGAGGCCCTGGATCGCGAGCGAGGCGACCGCGGCGACGAAGGTGAGCACCGAGATCACGTTGAAGATCACGGCATACCGCATGAACGGTATGGTTCGCCGGATCTTGAAGAACTCCATCGGCTAGCTCACTTCCAGGCCGTGTCGCCGATGGCGAGCTTCGCCACGCGGCGGCGGTGGCCGTAGACCAGGTTGACGATGCCGCGCGACACCGTCACCGCCGAGAACATCGAGGTCAGGATGCCCAGGCAGTGCACCACGGCGAAGCCCCGCACCGGCCCCGAGCCGAAGATGAGCAGCGCCAGCCCGGCGATGAGGGTGGTGATGTTCGAGTCGAGGATCGTGCCCCAGGCGCGCTCGTACCCCGCCGAGATCGCGGCCTGCGGAGTGGAGCCACCGCGGATCTCCTCCCGGATGCGCTCGTTGATGAGCACGTTGGCGTCGATCGCCATGCCGAGCGTGAGCGCGATGGCGGCGATGCCGGGCAGGGTGAGCGTGGCCTGCAGCAGCGAGAGCAGCGCCACCAGCAGCAGCAGGTTGACCGCGAGCGCGACCGAGGAGATGACGCCGAACAGCACGTAGTACGCCGACATGAACGCCACGATGACGATGAAGCCCCACATCGTGGCGTTGAAGCCCTTCTCGATGTTGTCGCGCCCGAGGCTCGGGCCGACGGTGCGCTCCTCGACGATCTCCATCGGCGCGGCGAGCGCCCCTGCGCGGATCAGCAGCGCGAGGTTGTTCGTCTCGGCGGTGCTGAAGCTGCCCGTGATCTGGAAGCGGTTGCCGAACTCGCTCTGGATGGTCGCAACCGAGATCGCCTCGCCCTTGCCCTTCTCGAACAGGATGATCGCCATGAGGCGCTTGATGTTCTCGCGCGTGGTGGTGCGCATCGCGCGGCCGCCCGCCTGGTCGAGCTCGACGGCTACCGCCGCCTGGTTGTCCTGGTCGAAGGTCGCCTGCGCGCCGATGAACTGGTCGCCGGTGACGATCACGCCCCGCTTCACCGGGACGTTGGTCACGCTGCCGTCGCGCTTGCGCTCGGGGAACACTTCCAGGCCCGCGGTGCGGCCGGTGCGCATCGCCTCCTCGTCGACCAGCCGCACCTCGAGGGTCGCCGTGCGGCCGAGAATCTCCTTGGCGCGCGTCACGTCCTGCACCCCGGGCAGCTGCACCACGATGCGGTCGGCGCCCTGCTGCTGGATGACGGGTTCCGCGACGCCGAGCTCGTTGACCCGCTTGTGCAGCGTGCCGATGTTCTGCTGCAGGGCCGTCTCCTGCACGCGCTTGTGCACTTCCGGCCTGAGCGTCCCGACCAGCAGGAACTCCTGCCCGGCATCGCGCTCCGTGAGCGCCAGATCCGGAAGGTTGGCGAGGATCGCCGCGCGCGCCTTCTCGCGCGTTGCCGCGTCGCGGAACCGCACCTGCACGGCCTGGTCCTCGCGCGTGACGATGCCGCCGCGGATCTCCTTCTGGCGCAGCAGCACGCGCACCTCGGCGGTCATGTTCTCGGTCCGCTTGCTGATGGCGGCCTTCAAGTCGACCTGGAGCAGGAAATGCACGCCGCCGCGCAGGTCGAGGCCCAGGTACATGGGAAGGGCGCCGATCGCCGTCAGCCAGCCGGGCGAGGCCGGCAGCAGGTTGAGCGCGACCACATACGTGGGGCTGGCGGGGTCGGGATTGAGCGCCCGCTCGATGGTGTCGCGCGCCCTGAGCTGCGTGTCGGGGTCGGCGAAGCGCACGCGCACGCTGGTGGCGTCGAGCAGCGCCCCGGTGTAGTCGATTGCCGCCTTCTTGAGGATCTCCTCGACCCGCGTCATCAGCCGGGTATCCACGTTCACCGTGGTCTTGCTGCTCGATACCTGCACCGCGGGCGAGTCGCCGAAGAAGTTCGGCAGCGTGTAGACCAATGCCGCCAGGACGGCGAGGCCGATCAGCGCGTACTTCCAGGTCGGAAACCGGTTCACCGGGGCGCTAGGTGCGGCCCACTATTGGAGGCTTTTCAGGGTGCCCTTGGGCAGCAGCGTCTGCACCGAGGCGCGCTGCACGCTGATCTCGGTGTTGGGCGCGATCTCGAGGCTGACGTAGGCGTCGCCCATCTTGGTGATGCGCCCCAGCACGCCGCCGGTGGTGATCACCTCGTCGCCCTTCTGCAGCGCCTCGACCATCTGCTTGTGCTCCTTGGCGCGCTTCATCTGCGGGCGGATCATCAGGAAGTACAGCAGCACGAACATCAGGACGATCGGCAGGAAGCCGATGAATCCCGGGTCGCCGGCGGGGGCGGCCTGCGCGTAGGCGGGGGAGATGATCACTGCCAAGCTCCGGACTGGAGAAACGACGAATTATAGCCGCTTGCGCTCCTCCAGCAGTTGTCGCGACCTCGATGGGTAAGTTCCTTGCTCGATGGCCGCTCGCAGCTCGCGCATCAGCTCCTGGTAGTAGTGCAGGTTGTGCAGCGTGTTGAGCCGCGCGCCGAGGATCTCGTTCGCTTTCTGCAGGTGGTAGAGATAGGCGCGCGTGAAGTGCCGGCAGGTATAGCAGGCGCAGCTCGGGTCGAGCGGTTCGAGCTCGTCGCGGTAGCGCGCGTTGCGGATGCGCACGTCGCCCGAGCGCGTGAACAGCCACCCGTTCCTCGCATTGCGCGTCGGCAGCACGCAGTCGAACATGTCGACCCCGGCGCCCACCGCCTCGATGATGTCCTCGGGCGTGCCCATGCCCATCAGGTAGCGCGGCTTGTCGGCCGGCATCCTCGGCGCGACGTGGGCGAGGATGCGCGAGCGCTCCTCCCCGGGCTCGCCCACCGCCAGCCCGCCGATGGCATACCCGTCGAATTGAAGTTCAACGAGCTTTTCCAAAGACTCTTCGCGCAATCCCTCATAGACGCCGCCCTGGACGATGCCGAACAAGGCGTTGCCTGAGCTCCAGGCGTGCTTCGAGCGCTCCGCCCATCGCATCGACAGGCGCATGGACTGCGCGGCCTGATCTTCGGTCGCGGGATAGGGCGTGCATTCGTCGAACACCATGGCGATGTCGGAATCGAGCACCTGCTGGATGCGCATCGACTCCTCGGGCGTAAGGAACAGGCGATCGCCGTTGATGGGGGATGCGAAGCGCACCCCCTCTTCACTGATTCGTCTCAGAGAACCCAGACTGAAGACCTGAAATCCCCCCGAGTCGGTGAGGATCGGCCCGTTCCAGGCCATGAAGCGGTGCAGCCCGCCGTGCTTGGCGATCACGTCCAGCCCGGGGCGCAGCCACAGGTGGAATGTGTTGCCGAGCACGATCTGCGTGCCGAGCGCGACGAGCTCCTCGGGTGACAGCGCCTTCACCGAGCCGTAGGTGCCCACCGGCATGAACGCCGGCGTGTCGACGCGCCCGTGCGCGAGCTCGAGCACGCCGCGCCTCGCTTCTCCGTCCTTTCTTGTGATCTTGAAATTCATCGTTCGATGAGCATCGCGTCGCCGTAGGAGAAGAAGCGGTAGCGCCTCTCGATCGCGTGCCGGTAGGCCTTGAAGATGTTGTCGCGGCCGGCGAAGGCGCAGGCGAGCATGAGCAGCGTCGATTTCGGCAGGTGGAAGTTGGTGAGCAGCCGCTCCACGACCTGGAACTGGAAGCCGGGATAGACGAACAGCTCCGTCTCGCCTTCGCGCTCACCGGTGAGGGCGAAGGTCTCGAGCGCGCGCAGCGACGTGGTGCCGACGGCGAGCACACGGCGTGCTTGAATGAGTTTCACTGTTTCGTCGGGGATCGCGTAATGCTCCCGCTGCATGCGGTGCGCTTCCACCTCGTCGACTCGCACCGGCTGAAAGGTGCCGAAGCCGACGTGCAGGGTGATCTTCGCGAGCCTGGTGCCTCTCGCCTCGATGGCTTTCAGCATGCCCCGATCGAAGTGCAGCCCGGCCGTGGGCGCGGCGACGGCGCCCGGCACCGCGGCGTAGACGGTCTGGTAGCGCTCGGCGTCCTCGCGCCGCGGCGCATGGCGGATGTAGGGCGGCAGCGGCACCGCGCCGTGGCGCTCGAGCACGGCCTCGATGTCCTGCGAGAAGCGCACGCGATAGAGCTCGCCTTCGCGCGCCAGCACGCGCACCCGAACCGCGTCGATCTCGAGCTTGGTGCCGGCGCTGGGCGGATGGCTGGCGCGGATCAGCGCCAGGGCCTCGCGGCTGCCGAGCGCGCGCTCGACGAACAGCTCGATCTTCCCGCCGCTCGCCTTCCGGCCGGCGAGCCGCGCCTTGACGACGCGGGTGTCGTTCAGCACCAGCACGTCGCGTTGATCGAGGAAATTCGATAAATCGTCGAATTTCAGGTCCTGCAGGCTGCCGCTCGCCGCATCGAGGTGCAGCAGGCGGCTCGCGCTTCGCTGCGCTGCGGGATGCTGGGCGATGAGCTCGGCAGGCAGCTCGTAGTCGAACTCGGAGACGCGCACCGCGCGAATTATAATTTCGCCTTCCCCAGGCGAGACCCCGGCCGGAATGGCGGAACCGGTAGACGCAGCGGACTCAAAATCCGCCGGTGGCAACACCATGAGAGTTCGAGTCTCTCTTCCGGCACCACGGACGTAAAGCGACAAAGGCGTGAAAAAATGCGTGAGCCGCGCGCCCTTTGCTGGACAGCGTCCGGGCCGGGGCGTAGGCTCTGACGGCTAAATTCGCAACCCTGGGGGGTCATGGCCAAGGCGCAGGTGAGGGTATTGCCTTCGGCGCGCAACACGGTCATGGTGGTCGACGACCAGTCGACCGGCCGGGCAATCCTTGAACAGGTGGTACGCAGCCTCGACGAGCGCGTCGCGGTCGAGGGCTTCGCGCGCCCGGTCGACGCGGTGGTGTGGGCGACGCGCCACGTGAGCGACCTGGTGCTGGTCGACTACATGATGCCGGACATGGACGGCATCGAGTTCGTGAAGCGCCTGCGCGCGCTGCCGGGCTACGAGCACGTGCCGATCGTCATGGTGACCGTGCACGACGACCGCAAGGTGCGCTACGCCGCGCTCGATGCCGGCATCACCGACTTCCTCACCAAGCCGGTCGACGCGCGCGAGTGCCTGGCGCGTTGCCGCAACCTGCTCACGCTGCGCCGCCAGCAGCTTGCCCTCGAGGACCGCCGGCGCCTGCTCGAGCACATGGTCGAGGACGCGACGCGCGAAGTGAGGGAGCGCGAGAAGGAAACCCTGCTCAGGCTCGCGCGCGCGGGCGAGTTCCGCGACGAGGAGACCGGCTACCACCTGATCCGCATGGCGCGCTACTCGCGCCTCATCGCCAACGCGCTCGGGCTCGAGCGCGACGAGGCCGAGACCGTCGAGCTCGCCGCGCCGCTGCACGACATCGGCAAGATCGGCATCCCGGACCAGATCCTGCTCAAGGCCGACAAGCTCGATGCCGGGGAATGGCAGGTAATGCAGCGCCACCCGGTGATCGGCCACGAGATCCTGAAGGGCAGCGCCTCCAAGTACGTGCGCATGGGCGCGCTGATCGCGCTCGGCCACCACGAGAAGTACGACGGCTCGGGCTACCCCAACGGGCTGGTCGGCGACCATATCCCGCTGTGCGCCCGCATCGTCGCCGTCGCCGACGTCTACGACGCGCTTACCTCGGTGCGGCCCTACAAGGCCGCGTGGCCGAGCGAGAAGGCGCTCGAGTACGTCGCTTCCCAGGCCGGCAAGCACTTCGACCCGCGCCTGGCCGAGGCCTTCGGCAGCCTGAAGAGCGAAGTGATCCAGATCCAGAACGAATGGCGCGACCCGGCGACCCCGCAGTGACTTCGCTTCTCGGCCGCGTCCGGGAGCGGCTGCACACCCGGCCGGACACCGAGCACGAGCAGGCGATCGTGCGGCTGGTGGTCGGCGCGGTGATCCTGGTTTACCTGGTGATGGGCGCCACCGCCGGCGAGATTGAGCCGACGGTGGTGGTGATGGCCGCCTATCTCGCGGTCGCGGCGCTGATCTTCACGCACATCCTTGCCGCTCCGGGCGAGTCGCCGGCGCGGCGCGTCCTCGCCACCGCGCTGGACATCGGCACGCTTACCGGGCTGATGGGCCTGCTCGGCGAGCGCGCGGCGCCGCTGTTCCTGATCTACGTCTGGGTGACGCTGGCGAACGGCTTCCGTTTCGGGCAGCGCTACCTGCTGGTCTCGCTCGCGTTCAGCGTCGCCGGCTTCTCGCTGGTCCTGTGGCAGAACGATTTCTGGCGCGCCAACGTCGGCCTCGGCGCAGGCCTGCTGTTCGGCTTCATCGCGCTGAGCCTGTACGTGCGTTCGCTGGTGACCAAGCTCTTCGACGCGCTGGCGCGCGCCGAGGCGGCCAACCAGGCGAAGCGGCGCTTCATCTCGGTGGTGAGCCACGAGATGCGCACGCCGCTCAACGCGATCATCGGCATGGCCGACCTGCTGCGCGATACGCCTCTCACGCGCGAGCAGGCGGACATGCTGCAGACCCTGCGCAGCTCCTCGCGCGTGATGCTCGGCCTGGTCGAGGATGTACTCGACTTCTCCAAGATCGAGGCCGGCAAGGTGGTGCTGGAGAAGGCCGACTTCGACCTGCACGCCCTGGTGAACAGCACCTGCCGCATCCTCGGCGCGCAGGCGGCGGCAAAGGGAGTCGAATTCGTCGTCTCCATCATGCCGGAGGTGCCGCCGGCGGTGCGCGGGGACCCGCACTACCTGCGCCAGATCCTGATCAACCTGGCCGGCAACGCGGTCAAGTTCACCGAGCGCGGCACCGTTACGGTGCACGTCTCCGCCCAGGTGGAAACCGATAGCGGCGTGCGCCTGAAGTTCTCCATCCGCGACACCGGCATCGGCATCGCGCCCGAGGCCCAGGCGCGCATCTTCGAGAGCTTCATCCAGGCCGACCAGTCCACTACCCGCCGCTTCGGCGGCACCGGGCTGGGCACCACCATCGCCAAGCAGCTGGTCGGCCTGATGGGCGGCAGGATCGGCCTGGAAAGCGCGGTCGGGCTGGGCAGCACGTTCTGGGTCGAGGTCGACCTTGAGAAGCAGCCGGAGCGCGCTGGCGCGGGCAGCGGCGAGCTCGCCGAGGCGCGCGTGCTGCTGGTCGGCTTCCCGCCGGCGCAGCTCGAGCCGCTCGAGCAGGCGCTCGCCGGCTGGGGAGCGATGCCGATCGCGGTCGCTACCATCGAGGAAGGCGTGGCGCGGCTGGTCACGGAGATCAGCCTCGCCAAGCCCTACCACAGCGCGCTCATCTACGCGACCGGCGACGACCTGAAGCTCGCCCAGCGCTTCCGGCGCGCCGCGCCCGATCCCGCGCCCCCGAGCGTGCTGGCGGTGCCGCGCGAGGCCGCCGTGCCGCGCTTCGAGGCGCTCTCGGCAGGCTTCGGCGCGGTGCTCGAGCTTCCTTTCGACAAGCGGCTGCTGTTCAACGTGCTGCACTCGGTCTCCGCCGGCGACGAGGTGCGCGAAGGCGTGGTGCGGCTGCAGGACTATGCGCGCCGCGGCGCCGCAGCGCGCAAGTTGCGCGTGCTGGTCGCCGACGACAATCCGACCAACCGCGAGGTGATCGGCAAGATCCTGGAGCGCGGCGGGCACAGCGTGATCCTGGCGAGCGACGGCGAGCAGGCGCTCGACGCGCTAGAGCAGGAGCGCCCGGACGTGGTGCTGCTCGACCGCAACATGCCCGGCATGGGCGGCGTGGAGACGCTGCAGGCGATCCGGCTGATCGGCCGGGGACGCGAGCGCCTGCCGGTGGCGATGCTCTCGGCCGACGTGACGCCCGAGACGAGGCGCGAGGCGCTCGAGGCGGGCTTCGATGCCTTCCTGCCCAAGCCGATCGAAGCGCTGCGGCTGCTCGAAGAGGTGCAGGCGCTGAGCGCAGTCAGGCCGGAGGAGGAGCGGCGCCAGGAGCCGCAGCCTGCCGCGCGCGCGCCGCGCCAGGCCGCCGCCACGCCGCTGGTCAATACCGAGACGCTCGGGCACCTCGAGGAGCTCGGCTCCTCGGCGGCCTTCGTCGAGAAGCTGGTCGGCGTATTCCTCGCCGACAGCAGCGCGCTGCTTACCCGCGTTGAGCAGGCGCTCGCCGGGCGCAACTACCACGAGTTCCGCTCGCTGCTGCACGCGATGAAGGGCTCCTCGGCGAGCATAGGAACCGACCAGCTGACCGCGATGTGCGGCAATCTTGGCCGATTGTCCGACGCCGAATTGCGGCTGCAGGCGCCCGCGCTGCTGCGCTCGCTCGGCGATGCGCTCGCCGCGGCGCGCGGCGAACTCGAGCGCTACGTGCACGAGCGGCGCTCGGTCGAGCGCCGCAGCAGCTGAGCTACAATTCCCCAACAAGGGGGGCGTCGTGTCCAGCGTTTTTATCCAGGAGTCCAAGCCGGTTTCGTTCTTCATCACTCTGGTCGAGATGACCGACGCGGCACGACGGGGCCTGGAAGAGATTCCGAAGATGCACACCATGATTCACAACGGGCTCAGCCTGTCCGAGTACCAGGCGTTCCTGCACGACCTGTATCACATCGTGTGGCATTTCTGCCCCATCATGGCCGCCGCCGCCGCGCGCTGCGACGACCGCTACCGGGAAGTGCGCTACGAGCTGTACGAGCGCATCGAGGAAGAGAAAGGGCACGAAACATGGGTGCTCGAGGACATCGAGGCTGTGGGGGGCGATGTCGCCGGCGCGAGGTCCAATCCGCCTAGCGCCCCGGTGCAGGCCATGATCGCGTTCAACTATCACGGCGCCGAACGGGTGCACCCATGCTCCGTGCTGGGGATGCTCTATATGCTCGAGGTCGTTTCCTCCGTCTATGCCGGCCGGGTCTCCGACTCCATCGCCCGGGCGATCGGGCGCGACGTCGAGGGCGGAGGCTTCAAATTCCTTTCCTCCCACGCCACCATGGACGTGGACCACCTGGCCAAGCTCAACCTCCTGATCAAGAAGGTCGACGAGCGCGCGGCCCAGGAATCCATCATCAACTCGACCAGGGTCAACTTCTACCAGTTCGGCCTGATGTTCCGGGAAGGCGGCTTCACGTCCCTCATCGGGGGGTGAAGCCCGGCGTCATACCGCCGCCGCGAGCCGTTCCTCCGCCAGCGCCTCGGCGGTGACGTCGGTCACGGTGCCGAACTCGGTACGCCGCATCTGCGCGCGCACGATGCGCCCCATCATCTTGAGGTCGCGGTCCTGGAGCCTGAAGGCCGCGTCCACCCAGACGTTGGTGATCGCGTCGAGCTCCTCGCGCGTCACCGGGTGAACGTGCTTGCGCGCGCGGAACGCCGCTTGCATCCCGTTACGGCGCTTGGCGTTGGTCGCGATCCAAGTGCGCACCGCCGTCTGCCCTTCGCTGTCCTTCGCCAGGATGTCCACCACGCCCAGCTCGTGCAGCTTCGCCGCCGGCAGGATCCGGCCCGAGAGAATCAGCTCTTCGGCGGCGCGCATGCCGATGCGGCGCGCGAGCAGGCTGTAGGCCCCCATGCCGGGGAACAGGTTGAACAGGATCTCCGGGAATCCGAGCTGGGCGCTCTCTTCCGCGACGATCAGGTCGGAGGCGAGCGCGCACTCGAATCCGCCGCCGAGCGCGTCGCCTTGCACCAGGGCGATCTTGGTGAGCGTCGGGCTGAAGAAATTCTGCGTGCGCGGGTACATATTGTCGATGCACAGCCTGGCGTAGTGCGCCAGGGCGTCGCGGTCGCGCGCCTTGATCAGGAGCACGAACAGCGCGAGGTCGCCGCCGAGGTTGAACACGCGCGGTACGCGCGACCCCGTGACGTAGTAGTTCACCTCGTGCATCGCGCCCTCGACGTCCACGCGAGCGCCGTTGGCCGCAAGCGCCTGGTCGTGGGCAAGGATGTCCTTGAGCAGGCCGAGGCTGTAGCAGGCCGTGCCGCGAGGGTTGAAGTACCCCCACACCGTGCCCGTGGCGGGCTCGAACTCCGTTTCGTATTGCGAATTGGCCTTGCCGTACGGCACGCACAGGCCGACTGCGTCGCGCAGGTTGCTCATCGCTTTCTCCCCGAAAAATGGCCCCTTGGGCGGGGCACATCGCCTAGGCCCGGGTGCGGCTGCTGCCGTGCCCGATGCCTCCCGGGGCCATTTAACGCCCCCCGCCCGGAGGGGCGCAATCAGGGCTTCCCCGATGGGAACTGCCTTGTTGCCCGACCGCCACATCGGGTAAATTAGGCCGGCGGGGGGCGCATGTACGCGATTGTCTACAAGACCGACGGTTTTCCCATCTGCCGGGAGGTGGCCGGCGTCAGCCCCGACCCGGTGGTGACCTGGAACAACGAGGCCGCGGCCAAGGCCTTCATCTCCTCCAAGGGGGGCGAAGCCGAGTTCCAGCCCGTGCAGCTCACCGACGAGGCCATGGACAAGCTCGCTCAGGTGATCGGCTGCCCGGTCGAGTCGATGACCTTCGACCCCTACCCGGGCTAGAACTCCAGGTTGTCGATCAGCCGCGTGGCGCCGAGCCTCGCGGCGGCAAGCACGACCAGCTCCCGGTCGTGCGGCTGGGGCGGCGCAAGGCCGTCCCTGCGGCGTACCTCGACGTAATCGGGCTGCCAGCCCGCGCCGGCGAGCGCGGCCGCGGCGGCCTGGCTGGAAAGCCTCCCCGAGGCGACCTCGCGCAGCGTGCGCTGCAGCCGCGGCGCCTCGGCGCGCTGCGCGGCCGACAGGTAGGCATTGCGCGAGCTCATGGCGAGACCGTCGGCCTCGCGCACCGTTTCGCCGGCAACGATCTCGACCGGCAGGTCGAACTGGCGCGCCATGCCGCGCACGATCATGAGTTGCTGGTAATCCTTCTTGCCGAACACCGCCGCCGCCGGCTGCACGCAGTTGAGGAGCTTCAGCACCACGGTGGCGACGCCATGGAAGAATCCGGGCCGGAAGCGTCCCTCGAGCTCCTCGGCGAGCGGGGGCGGCTTGACGAAGTAGGTCTGCGGCACCGGGTAAAGCACGCTCTCGTCGGGCGCGAACAGCAGCTCGACCCCTTCGGCCTCGAGCAGCCTGCAATCGTGCTCGAAGGTGCGCGGGTAGCGGTCGAAATCCTCGCCCGGCAGGAACTGCAGGCGGTTGACGAAGATGCTCACCGCCACTGCGCGCGCGTGGCGCCGCGCCAGGCGCACCAGCGACAGGTGCCCCTCGTGCAGGTTTCCCATGGTGGGCACCAGGCACAGCGGTCCCGCAGCGGCGACGGCGCGGCGCAGGGAGGCAATATCGGACAGTACGCGCATCAGCCGAGGTTGAAGAACTCGCGCCGGCTCTTCATGCGGCGCACCCTCGACACCAGCAGCTCGAAATCTTCGTCGCGCTCGACGAAATTGAGGTTCTCCGAGTTGACGATCAGCACCGGCGCGCCATCGTAATGGTAGAAGAAGCGCGCGTAGCTTTCGGCCAGCAGCGCGAGGTACTCGTCGCTGATGCCGCGCTCGTAGCCGGCGGCGCGGCGGCGCACCCGCTCCACCAGGGTCGCCGGCTGCGCCTGCAGGTAGATCACCAGGTCCGGCGCGCTCGAGCGCGGCCGCAGCGCTTCGTAGATCTTCTGGTACAGGGCCAGCTCGTCCGCCGAGAGCGTGATGCGCGCGAACAGCGGGTCCTTGTCGAGCAGGAAGTCGCCGATCGCCGGGCGGCCGAACATGTCGGGCTGGGCGAGCGGCTCGAGCAGCCGCGCGCGCTGGAACAGGAAGAACAGCTGCGTCGGCAGCGCGAAGCGCGGCATGTCGTGGTAGAAGCGCGCGAGGAACGGGTTCTCCTCCGGCTGCTCGAGCACCAGGTCGGCGGAGAGGCGCGCCGCGAGCCGCCGCGCGAGGCTGGTCTTGCCCGCGCCGATCGGGCCCTCCACGACCAGGTAGCGGAACCTATCCATCGCACTTCGCCACGCGCTGCGCGGCGCATGCGGCAAGCAGCTCCGCGGCCGGCCCGCGGCCCGGGATCGAGATCCCGGGCGCCAGCTCGAGCAGCGGCCTCAGGACGAAGGCGCGCTCGTGCATGCGGGGATGCGGCAGCGTCAGTCGCGGCGACGCGACGACCCGGTCCTCGTAGAGAAGCAGGTCGAGGTCGAGGGTGCGCGGCGCATTCGGCAGGCCGCGGCGGCGTCCATGCCGCGCCTCGATCGCCTGCAGCTCGCCGAGCAGCCCTTCGGGGGCGAGCGACGTGTCGATGGCCGCGACCGCGTTCACGAACTCCGGCTGGTCGGCATGCCCGATCGGCTCGGAACGGTACAGCGAGGAGCGCTTCACCAGGCGGGTGCGCGGGATGGCGTCGAGCTCCGAGAAGGCCTGCGTCACTTGCCGCTGCGGCCCGTCCAGGTTCGAGCCCATTCCGACGTAGGCGAGGCTCACGCAGGTTCCGCGGTCCCGGTCGGGCGCTTCCTGCGCCGGCGCCGGCGGCGCTTGCGCGGGCCGGTATCGGGCAGCAGCATCGCTTTGCGCGCCTCCGCGTCTGCGCTCTGGAACGCGCGCCACCAGGCCTCCAGCTCGGCGGGCACCTCGCCGCTCGCGGCGCGCAGGGCGAGGAAGTCGTAAGCCATGCGAAAGCGCGACGCCTCCACCAGGCGATAGGCCCGCTGGCCTGAACGCATCTCGAAGCGCGGCTGCATCGCCCACACCTCGCGCATGGTCGCGGTGAGCTTGCGGGTAATGGCGAGCTTGGCGCACTGCGTGTCGAGCACCTCGTCCATGGCGTTCTCGAGCGCCGGGACGGCCCGCTCGCCGCGCGCCTGGCGCGATTTCCAGGCGGCCAGCACCTCGTGCCAGAGCAGCGCGGCGAACAGGAAGGCCGGAGAGACCGGCCGCTCGGCGAGCACCCGCTCGTCGGTCTGCGCCAGCGCCAGCGTCACGAAGCGCTCGCCCAGGGGCTGCTCGAGGATCACGTCGAGCAGCGGCAGAAGCCCCTTCTGCAGCCCGACGTCGCGCAGCTGGCGTAGGCAGGCGCTCGCGTGCCCGGAGAGCAGCAGCTTCAGCATCTCGTCGAACACCCGCGCCGGCGGAACGCGCTCGATGAGCGGCGCGAGGGCGCGGATCGGCTCGCGCGTGGCGGCGTCGATGGTCAGGCCGAGCTTTCCCGCCAGGCGCACGGCGCGCAGCATGCGCACCGGATCCTCGCGGTAGCGGGTCTGCGGGTCGCCGATCATGCGCAAGGTGCGCTTCTTGAGGTCCGCGAGGCCGCCGTGGAAATCCACCACCTCCTCGGTGGCGGGATCGAAATACAGGGCGTTGATCGTGAAGTCGCGCCGCCGCGCGTCCTCCTCCTGGGTGCCGAACACGTTGTCGCGCAGCACCCGTCCATGCTCGTCCTTCTCCGCGGTCTCCGGGTCGGCGGCGCGGAAGGTCGACACCTCGACGGTCTCGGCTCCCATCATGACGTGCACCAGCCGGAAGCGGCGGCCGATGATGAGCGCGCGCCGGAAGAGGGGCTTCACCTGCTCGGGGCGGGCGTCGGTCGCCACGTCGAAGTCCTTGGGCTCGATGCCGAGCAGCAGGTCGCGCACCGCCCCGCCGACGACATAGGCGGAGAACCCGCCGTCGCGCAGCACCGCGCAGACTTTCGCCGCGGCGGGATGGAGGGCGTCGCGCGCCAGCCCGTGCTTCTCGCGCCGCACGCGCACCGTGGTGTTCGTGGGCAGCCCGAAGACCCGCCGGATGAACCGCTTGATCATTAAGGGCCGGGATTTTACCGGCGCAGGGAAATCGTCGCCCAGCCGCGCCTGGCCGCGTGCGCTGCGAGCTCCTGGTCGGGGTCCACCGCCACCGGTCGGGTGACTCGTTGCAGCAGCGCAAGGTCGTTGTGCGAGTCGCTGTAGAAGCTGCTTTCGGAAAAGTCCGCAAGGCGCCGCCCCATGCCGAGCAGCCACTCGTCGACGCGCGCCACCTTGCCTTCGCGGAAGCAGGGCGTGCCCGCCACCCTGCCGGTGAAGCGCCCGTCGCGCGATTCCGGCTCGGTGGCGATCAGGTGGCCCACGCCGAACTCGCGCGCGATCGGCGCAGTGACGAAGCTGTTGGTGGCGGTCACGATGGCGCACAGATCGGCGTTCTCCAGGTGGCGGCGCACCAGAGCGCGCGCGCCGGGCGTGATCATGGGCAGCACGCGCAGCCGCATGAAGTCCGCGTGCCAGCGCGCCAGGTCCTGCGGCGCGTGCCGGGCGAGCGGGCGCAGCGCAAAGCCCAGATACTCGTGGATGTCGAGCGTGCCGGCGGCGTACTGCTCGTAATAGGCGCGGTTCTGCGCCTCGTAGGTCTCGCGCTCGAGCACGCCGCAGTCGACCAGGAACTGGCCCCACTCGTAGTCGCTGTCGCCGGCGAGCAGCGTGTTGTCGAGGTCGAACAGGGCCAGGCGCATGGCGCGCCGATTCTACCGAGGCCCCCGCCGGTCGACTTCAGAACCGGCGCTGCACGCCGATGCGGATGTCCTGCAGGCGGAACAGGCCGGTCGCATCGCGGCCCAGGGTCTCCGCGCTCACGGCCCAGTCAGGCGACAGCCAGTAGCTGCCGAACACCGAATACTGGCGCTGCTCTTCGAGCTCCCGGTTGGCTCCGAGCGACATGCCTAAGCTGCTGCGCTCGCTGAAGGAATAGGCCCAGTGCATGCGCTGAACGGGGCCGAGGCGGGCGTTGTCGCGCCAGCGAAAGGTGGCAAAGCCGAAGTGGTCGTATTCCGGCGCGAGCCAGCCTCGCGCAAACGCCGGATCGAGGCCGGGCTCGCCGCGCTGCGGCAGGCGCAACCCCGATTGCCCGTACGCGGGCAGCGCCGCAGCAAGGGCGGCGCAGAGAGCGAGCGAAACGGCGAATGTCCTCTGCAACATCGCGTGGCCGGGCCTGGTGACGAGTTGATGAATCTACTCACCGCGCGCCGCTTTGTCGAGGGAGTTCTGCTGACTGTTGCGCGGCCGCCAATGCTTCCCGCACCAGCGGCAGGGTCAGCGGTCGCTGCTTGATTAGGGAATACCGATCAAGCACTTCCAGCACCCCCTGCAGGCTGGGCAGGTCGCGCGGCAGGCGCGTCAGGAGAAACCCGAGGATCTCCTCGCTCAGCTCGAGGCCGCGGCGCTGCGCTTCGGCGCGCAGATGGCGCGCCTTTTCCTCGTCGCCGAGCGGCTTGAGCTGGTAGACCAGTCCCCAGGCGAGCCGGGTGCGCAGGTCCTCCCTCAAGGCGAGCGCGGCCGGGGCAGCGGCGCCGGCCGCGAGCACCGCGCACTGGCCCTCGCGCGCCGAGTTGATCGCGACGAAAAGCGTCTGCTGGCTCGACGCATCGAGCGCCTCCACGTCATCGGCGATCACCAGGCCCGGGTTGGCGCGGGCGGCAGCGCGCAGAAGGTGCGAGCGCCCGCTGCCCGCCTCCCCCCAGAGATAGACGATCGCTTCGCGCAGCGTCCCCGCCGCGAGCTCGCGCACGCGCGCAAGCGCCTCGCCGTTCGCGCCGGCGACGAAGTTGTCGAAGCTCGGCTCGGCGGCAACGGAGATCTCGAGCGGAAGCTGTTGCATTAGAATGCGCGACTCTAGCATGTCGAAAGCGACCTCCTACCGCGACGCCGGCGTCGACATCGATGCCGGCGACGCGCTGGTCGAGGCGATCAAGCCCTTTGCCAAGCGCACGCTGCGCCCGGAAGTGCTCGCGGGCATCGGCGGCTTCGGTGCGCTGTGCGAGCTGCCGAAGAAGTACCGGCAGCCGGTGCTCGTGGCCGGCACCGACGGCGTCGGCACCAAGCTGAAGCTCGCCTTCGCCGCGGCACGTCACGACACCATCGGCATCGACCTGGTGGCGATGAGCGCGAACGACGTGCTGGTGCAGGGCGCCGAGCCGCTGTTCTTCCTCGACTACTTCGCGTGCGGCAAGCTCGATGCGCGCGTCGCCGCCGAGGTCGTCAAGGGCATCGCTCGCGGCTGCGAGCTCGCCGGCTGCGCGCTCATCGGCGGCGAGACCGCCGAAATGCCCGGCATGTACCCGCAAGGCGAGTACGACCTCGCGGGTTTCTGCGTCGGGGTGGTCGAGAAGGAGCGGGCGCTGGACGGGCGCTCGATCCGTCCCGGCGACGTGGTCCTGGGGCTCGCCTCGAGCGGCGCGCACTCCAACGGCTATTCGCTGATCCGCAAGATCGTGGCGCGCTCGGCGCCGCCGTTCGACCTGCTCGAGCCTACGCGCATCTACGTCAAGCCGGTCCTGAAGCTCCTCGAGGCGGTGCCGGTGAAGGGCCTTGCGCACATCACCGGCGGCGGCATCACGGGCAACGTCCCGCGCATCCTGCCCAGGGGCGTCTCGGCGCGCATCCGCAAGAGCGCCTGGCCGCGCCCCGCGCTCTTCGAGTGGCTGCAGCGCGAAGGCAAGGTCGCGGAAAACGAGATGTTCCGCGTCTTCAACTGCGGCATCGGCATGGTCGCGGTGGTGGCGGCGGGCGACGCGCAGCGCGCTGCGCGCGAGCTGCGTGCGGCGGGCGAGACCGTGCATGAGATCGGCAGCATCGAGGCCTCGTCGGGCGAGCCCGAGGCGCTCGTCGTCTAGCTACTTCAAGTCGTTCCAGCGCTTCATCGCGGCCTCGTAGCGGCGCCGCGCAAGCTCGGCCTCCTGCTCCAGTAGCGCCTGGCGCGCGAAGTAGCTCTCGGTCGGGCGGCTGCCGCCCGCCGCGCTGCCGATGCGCTCGCCGGGCTGGGAATCGACGCCCTGGTCGCGGCGCGCCTCGGCGGCTTTCAGGTCGTTGTAGGCGGCGCGCGCCTCCTCGTAAGCCTGGTCGAGCGGGGAGCCGCGCTCCTGCGCCGCGACGGCGCCGGCGGCAAGGAAGGAAATGAGCAGCAGCAGGCGTTTCATGATGGCCTTTCCGGTAGAATTTTTTGACATGGGAGGGCCGCGTTTCGTTCACCTGAGGATGCATAGCGAATACTCGGTGAGCGAGGGCATCGTGCGCATCGAGGACGCGGTGCAGCGCGCGGCGGCCGACGGCATGCCGGCCCTCGCCCTCACCGACAGCGCCAATCTGTTCGGCATGGTGAAGTTCTACAGCGCGGCGCGCGCGGCGGGCCTGAAGCCGCTGCTCGGCGCCGACTGCTGGCTGCAGAACGAATCCGACCGCGACAAGCCCCATCGCCTGCTGCTGCTGTGCGCCTCGCGCGCCGGGTACTTGAGACTGTGCGAGCTGCTCTCCAGGGCCTGGCTCGCGAACCAGCACCGCGCCCGGGCCGAGATCGCGCGCGGCTGGCTCGAGGAGGGCGGCACCGACGGGCTGATCGCGCTTTCGGGCGCGGCGGCCGGCGATGTGGGGCAGGCCCTGCTCGCGGGCCATGCCGAGGCGGCCGAGCGGCTCGCCGCGGGCTGGACGAGGCTTTTCCCGGGCCGGTACTACCTCGAGCTGCAGCGGGCGGGGTTGCCCAACGGGGAGGCGGTGCTGTCGCGTTGCGTCGCGCTGGCCGCGCGCACCGGCGCTCCGGTAGTCGCCACGCACCCGGTGCAGTTTCTCGCGCCCGAGGACTTCAAGGCGCACGAAGCGCGCGTCTGCATCGCCCAGGGCTACGTGCTCGGAGACCAGCGCCGGCCGAAGCTGTTCACCCCCGAGCAGTACTTCAAGAGCCAGGAGGAAATGGCGCGCCTGTTCGCCGACATCCCCCAGGCGCTCGAGAACTCGGTCGAGATCGCGCGGCGCTGCAACCTCGACATCGAGCTGGGCAGGAGCCGGTTGCCGGACTTCCCCACGCCGCCGGGAACGTCGATCGACGACTACCTGCGGGCCCAGGCGAACGCAGGACTGACAAGAAGGAAGCTGGATCAGGAAGCGCGCTATCGGGAGCGGCTGGACTTCGAGCTCGCGACCATCATCCAGATGGGCTTCGCCGGCTACTTCCTCATCGTCGCCGATTTCATCAACTGGGCCCGAGCGGTACGCGAGCCTGCATTCCCCAACGGCGTGCCGGTCGGGCCGGGTCGCGGCTCCGGCGCCGGGTCGCTGGTCGCCTACTCGCTCGGCATCACCAATCTCGATCCGCTGCGCTACGACCTGCTGTTCGAGCGCTTCCTCAACCCGGAGCGCGTCTCGATGCCGGATTTCGACATCGATTTCTGCCAGGACGGCCGCGACCGCGTGATCGACTACGTGCGCCACAAGTACGGAGAGCAGTGCGTTTCGCAGATCGCCACTTTCGGCACCATGGCGGCGCGCGCGGTGGTGCGCGATGTGGGCCGGGTGCTCGACCTCGGCTACAGCTTCTGCGACCAGCTCGCGAAGCTGATCCCCGTCCAGCCGGGCAAGATGATCACGCTGCAGATGGCGCGCGAGATGGAGCCGCTGCTCGCCGAGCGGGAGAAAAGCGAGGACGAGGTCGCGGAGCTGCTCGAGCTGGGCGAGAAGCTCGAGGGCCTGGTGCGCAACGTCGGCATGCACGCCGGAGGCGTGCTCATCGCGCCGGGCCGCCTGACCGACTACTGCCCGCTGTACGCCGCCGAGGGCACGGCGAACGTCATCTCGCAGCTCGACAAGGACGACGTCGAGGCGGTGGGCCTGGTGAAGTTCGACTTCCTCGGGCTCACCACGCTCACCATCCTGGACTGGGCGGAGCGCTACGTGCGCGGCCTGGGCGAGCCGGGGTTTTCTCTGGAAAAAATTCCCCTGGATGACGCGCAGACCTACAAGCTGCTTTCCTCGGGCAGCACGACCGCCGTGTTCCAGCTGGAATCGCGCGGCATGCGCGACCTCATCAAGCGCGCGCGTCCCGACCGCTTCGAGGACGTCATCGCCCTGGTTGCGCTGTACCGGCCCGGCCCGATGGACCTGATCCCCGAGTACATCGAGCGCAAGCACGGCAAGCGCGTCGAATATCTCGACCCGCGGCTCGAGCCGATCCTCGGGCCGACCTACGGCATCATGGTCTACCAGGAGCAGGTGATGAAGATCGCGCAGGTGATCGGCGGCTATACGCTGGGCCGCGCCGATCTGCTGCGCCGTGCGATGGGCAAGAAGAAAGCGGAGGAAATGGCGCAGCAGCGCGACGTCTTCGTCGCCGGCGCGCAGCAGAACGGCCTCGCCCGCGCCAAGGCAACGCAGCTCTTCGACCTGATGGAGAAATTCGCGGGCTACGGCTTCAACAAGTCGCATGCGGCGGCCTATGCGCTGCTCGCCTACCAGACCGCCTACATGAAGGCCCACCACGCTGCCGCGTTCCTGGCGGCGAACCTCTCGGCGGTCATGGACGACACCGACAAGGTGCGCCAGTTCTACGAGGATGCCAGCGCCAACGGGCTGAAGATCCGGCCGCCGGACGTCAATACGTCGGAGCACCGCTTCGTCCCGGTCGACCGGGAGACGATCCTGTACGGCCTGGGCGCGATCCGCGGCAGCGGCGAGTCGGCGATCCAGACCGTGGTCGAGGCGCGCCGCGCGGGGCCGTTCCGCGACCTGTTCGATTTCTGCCGGCGCGTCGACCGGCGCGTCGTCAACCGCAGGGCGATCGAGGCGATGGTTCGCGCCGGCGCCTTCGACAGCGTCGACCCGAACCGCGCGCGCCTGCTGGCGTCGGTGGCGCGCGCCCTCGAGGCGGCCGAGCAGGCCGAGCGGCAGGCATCGCAAAGCAGCCTGTTCGGCGAAGCCGAGGCGCCGCGCGGCGGTGCCCATGCGTACGTCGAGGCGGCGCCCTGGGACAGGAAACAGGTGCTGCTGGAAGAGAAGGCCGCGCTCGGCTTCTACCTCTCCGGCCACCTGTTCTCGGTCTACGAGCGCGAGCTGGCGGGCTTCCCGCGCACGCCGCTCGCCCGGCTTGCGCCTTCGGAGCAGCGCAGCTGGATGGCCGGCATCGTCGCCTCCGCGCGCAGCCAGATGACGCGCCGGGGACGGATGATGGTGGTGATGCTGGACGACGGCACCGCGCAGCTCGAAATCTCGGTGTTCAACGAGCTGTTCGAGAAGCACCGCGACAAGCTCAAGGAGGACGCGCTGCTGGTCGTCGCGGGCAAGGTGCAGCGCGACGAGTTCTCGGGCGGCATGCGCGTCACCGCCGAGGAGCTTCTCGACCTCGAGTCCCTGCGCGAGCGGTACGCGGCGCGGCTGCGCATCGCGCTGAACGGCCGGGCCGACGCCCAGCGCCTGCAGCAAGTCCTTGCCCCTTATCGCTCCACGGCCCAGGGCGCCTGCCAGGTGCTGGTGCTCTACGAGAACGGCAAGGCCGTGTGCCAGGTGGCGCTCGGCGATTCCTGGCGCGTGCGTCCCGACAGCCGCCTGCTCGCCGAGCTGGGCGAGTGGCTCGAGCCGGAGAACGTCCAGGTCGTGTACGCCGCGCTCTAGCCTGCCCAGCGCGACTCGCAGGGCTCGCGCCCGAGCAGGCTGCGCTGCCGGCAATACCAGGGATTGACCAGCCGCTCGTCGCGATCGAAGCGCCGCTTCTCCGCGATGAAGCGCCTGAGCTGCGGATAACAGACCTCGGTCTGCGCGCGCGTCGCCTCGGGCGTGCAGGCGATGTGGAACGCGCCGCCGGCGGCGATGGCGGCGTCGATCAGCCCCTGGCGCAGCTGCGTCGCCTTGAGCGATCCCCCGAGCGTCGCCGTGCCGCCCAGCCGCAGCCCGACTTCGGCATAGTCTCGCCGCGCCCAGCGCAGGAACGTCTCCTGCTCCTGCAGCGTGCGGCGTACCGCCAGGTCCTCGAGCGCGACGCGCCACTCGGCGCAGCGCTCCTGCGCCGCGGCGATGAATCGCTCCAGCGCCTCCGGCGGCACGAGCAGCTGCAGGGAACGGCCGGGCGCCGGCGTGCCGGGCTGCGAGGCGGGGAGCGCCTCGCTCACCGCGCGCGCGAGAGACTCGATGCGCAACGTGACGCTGTAGGGCACGCCGAATATTCCCTGCCCGCCGACCGCGAGCGCGAACAGCTCGCTGTTGCTCTGCCTGCTCAGGCGGCGCAGCTCGCCGTCGGGCGTCACCAGCGCGAGCGATTCGACGTGGATGACCGCGGGCCGTCCGTCCGGGCCCGCGGCGTTGCGGGCGATGCTTTCGCCCACCGTCGGCATGGTGGTCCGCACCGCGCCGGCCCGGGGGTCCTCCGGGCGCAACCGGGCGGCGAGGCCGCGCCAGGTCGCGCTGCCCTGCACCTCCACCAGGCCGCGCGTCTCGTCCACGCGCAGGATCCGGTCGAGCTGCGACGCGTCGAAGGCGCGCGCGCGGCGCATCGCATCGCACAGCTCGGCTGCCGACAGCGGGCGGGACAGCGGCTCGGACATGGCGTCGCTCCTCCTTGAGGCGCCGATTGTCGGCAGGGGGATGGGCGCGATGCAATACCAATCTGGAAAGTATCGGATTGTGATACCGTGCGTCCCATGCCGCCGCGCAGCCGCTTCGTCGACGCGCTGAAGAAGAGCCTGCGCGCGCGCGGCCTGACCTACGGCGCACTGGCGCGCGAGCTGCGCTTGTCCGAGGCGAGCGTCAAGCGCATGTTTTCGCGCGGCAGCTTCACCCTGAGCCGCATCGAGCAGATCCTCGGCGTGCTCGAGCTGGAGCTCGACGAGGTGGCGCGCATGAGCCGCGGGGCGGCGGCCGGGCCGGCCGAGCTCAGCCAGGAGCAGGAGGCGGCGCTCGCCAGGGACGAGCGGCTGCTGTCGGTGTTCTGGCTGCTGCAGAACGACTGGCGCTTCGGCGAGATCGTCGAGGCGTTCGCCATTTCGCGTGCCGAGTTGACCGCCGCCTGCGCGCGTCTCGAAAGACTGGCGCTGATCGACTGGGGCCCGCGCGACCGCGTGCGCCTGCGGGTGCCCAAGGATTTCCTCTGGCGCCCCGGCGGGCCGGTGAAGAAGGCCTATGGACGCCGCGTCATGCAGGAGTTCCTCCAGGGCCGGTTCGACGCGCCGCTCGAGCTGCTGCGCTTCGAGTCGCGCGTGCTTTCGCCGGAGTCGGCCGTGGTCCTGAAACGCCGCCTCGAGCGCCTGGTGCGGGAGTTCAACGAATTCGCCGAGGTCGACTCTTCGGTGCCGAGCGGCAAGCGCGTCGGCGTGGCGCTGCTCGCCGCCTGCCGGCCGTGGGAATTCTCGGTCGTCAACGCCTTGAAGCGCCGCGCCAGGGCCTAGGCGGTCGGCCTGAGCTCGAAGCGCGCCTGCGGCAGCTCGCGGGCGTCGGCGGGCGTTATCTGGACGTCCGCCACCAGCGACCCGGGCGGGCCGCGCCGCGCCCAGGCGATGATCGCCTCCACGGCGTCGGCGGGGCCGTGCACGAGCGCCTCGACGCTGCCGTCGGCGCGGTTTCGCACCCAGCCCGCCACGCCGGCCCGGCGCGCCTGCGCCTGCAGGGCGGCGCGATAGCCGACGCCTTGCACGCGGCCGCTGACACGAATTTGCCGAGTCACCATGCAAGACATGCGAGCCCCATGTTAAGCTGGCTCGCGGGGAGCAGGAGCAAAGGAAGCAGGAGCAAAGGAAAAAGGGGAGAGGGGACGATGCGCATCGGCTTGCTCGTGGTTGCAGTACTCGCCTTGATCGGATTCCTGGTGGTCGCGGTGGTGTTGCCGCAGATGCAGGGCGCGGAGCTGAAGGAGGCCGCCGAGGCGCTGGTGGCGGGAGCCGAGCCGGCCAAGCAGCAGGTCGCGGCGGCGGCGGAGAAGTCGGGCGGGCTCGCCGGCGCCGGAAACGGCGTGAAGATCGCCCCGAAGAGCGATCCCAAGCAAGGCCAGATGAAATGGATCGTCGGCGCGGACGGCGCGATCCGGGGCTGGAACGAGAAGAACGCGCTCGAGGTGGCCCTCACGCCTTCGCTCCAGGGCGGCAAGGTCTCCTGGAGCTGCAAGGGCTATCCCGTCAACGCGATGCCGCAGAGCTGCTCCGGCCGCTAGCGCTGCTCACCGCGGTCAGGATTCCCTGGATGATGGCCGCAGGCGCCGGCGGGCAGCCTGGAACGGCCACGTCCACCGGGATCACCTTCGAGACCGCGCCCCGGCTCGCGTAGCTCTCGCCGAAAATCCCTCCCGTGCATCCGCAGTCGCCGATCGCCACCACCAGCTTGGGCTCGGGCGTCGCGTCGTAGGTGCGGCGCAGCGCGGTCTCCATGTGGGCCGATACCGGCCCGGTCACGAGCAGCAGGTCGGCATGCCGCGGGCTGGCGACGAACCGGATGCCGAGGCGCTCCAGATTGTAGTAAGGGCTGTTGCAGGCGTGGATCTCGAGCTCGCAGCCGTTGCACGACCCGGCGTCCACGTGCCGCACGCACAGCGCCCTGCCGAGATGCTTGAGCGCCGCGTCGTGCAGCCGTTGCCCGATCTGGCGCAGCGATTCGTCGGCTTGCGGCGCTCGCTCGCTGACGATCCCGGTCTTGGCGATCTGCTTCAGGAGGTGGTACATGGCCTAGAGGTCGTGTCCGCTGTACGAGAGATTGAACGACTTGTTGACCAGGGGGAAGTCCGGGACGATGTTGCCGAGCACCGCCCGCTCGAGCAGCGGCCAGCTCTGCCACGACGGGTCGTGCGGATGAACGCGGTGCAGCCTTCCTCCCTGCGCGGCGTCGAGGGCCACGAACACCTCGCCGCGCCAGCCTTCGACCCAGCCGCAGCCGAGCTGACCTGCGCGCGGCGCCGCGACGGCAACACGCAGCTCGCCGCCCGGGAGCGCGGCGCCGAGGGCACGCATGAGGCGCAGCGACTCGGTGATCTCCTCGAAGCGCACCGAGACGCGCGCCGCGACGTCGCCGCGGATGTGTCCCGCGACGCGCACCTCGAGCTCTGCGTAAGGCGGCACGGGATGGTCGGCGCGCAGGTCGTACGCCTGGCCGCTCGCGCGTCCGGCGAGGCCGGCGAGCCCGAACTGCGCGGCGAGCTCCAGCGTCACCTGCCCGGTCATGATGAAGCGGTCCTGGGCGCCGGCATGCTCGTCATAGATCGTGCGCAGCGTCGCGACCTCGCGCTCGATGCTGCCGAGCGCGTCAAGAAGGCGCGCCAGGGCAGAGGGCTCGAGGTTGCGCGCCACGCCGCCGGGCACGACGAAGTCCATGAGGTAGCGGTGCCCGAGCAGCTCGTGGTTGAGCCGCAGCAGGTCCTCCTTCAGCCGCCAGAACTGGAAGAACCCGAACGAGAGCGCGACATCATTGCCGAGGTAACCGAGATCGCCGAGGTGGTTGGCGAGGCGCTCGAGCTCCAGCGCGATGCCGCGCAGGGAAAGGGCGCGCGCCGGGGGCTGCACGCCGCTCGCCGCCTCGAGCGCCATGGCATAGGCCCAGGCGTAGGCGACCGTCGAGTCGCCGCTCACGCGGCCCGCCAGGCGCGCGCCCTCGTCGGCGGACAGGGCTTCGAAGCGTTTCTCGATGCCCTTGTGCTTGTAGCCCAGGCGCTCCTCGAGCCTCAGGACCTTCTCGCCGACGATCGAGAAGCGGAAATGCCCCGGCTCGATGGTGCCGGCGTGGACAGGCCCGACCGCGATCTCGTGCACCCCTTCGCCCTCCACGCGCACGAACGGATAGTGGTCTTCGCCCGGCTCGGGGCGCGCGTCGGCGTCGAAGTCCTTGCGCAGCGGGAACTGTCCGCCCGGCCAGGCGGCGTGGCGCAGCCACTTGCGGTGGTCCGGGTTGTCCTGGGCGTGCACGCCCACCAGGTCGTACGCAGCGCGCTGCATGCGGGCCGCGCAGGGGAACAAGTCTGCGATGCCCGGGTAGCGTGGATGCTCGCGCTCGAGCGGGGCGCTCAGCCACAGCAGGCCCGCGGGCAGCGCCAGCGCGAGGTGCACGGCATAGCCTGCGCCGCGCGTCGTTTCATCGCTTGCCCAGAGCGCGACCAGCCGCGCCTTGCCCTCGCGGGCCTTTTGCGCCACTGCCCTCAGGCTCTCGGCCTGGATCGACGCGTGCCAGGCGGGCAGGGCCCCTGGCAGCCGCTCGGCGTCGGGAAGAAAGTCCTTCATCCGATGAACGCTGCGGCCTGGCGGTACCAGTCGACCAGGTAAGGCGGGATGTAAAGGCCCAGCATCAGCACGATAGCGAGGTGCACGAACACCGGGACGAGCGCCGGCGGGTGCGTCTGGCGCTGCGCGGTGGTCTCGCCGAATACCATCGGCTGGACCTTGCCGAAGATCGCGGCGAACGCCACGCCGAGCGCAACGAGCAGGAACGGGGTCGCCCAGGGATGCTCGCGCATCGCCGTGGTGAGGACCATGAACTCGCTGGTGAACACGCCGAAGGGCGGCATGCCGAGGATCGCCAGCGTGCCGAGGGCGAGCCCCCAGCCGATGGTCGGGCTTTGCTGGATCAGGCCGCGGATCGATGCCATGTCCTGCGTGCCGCAGGCCTGCGACGCGTGGCCGACGGCGAAGAAAATCGCCGACTTGGTGAGCGAGTGCACGGTCATGTGCAGCAGGCCGGCGAACGCAGCGACCGGCCCGCCCATGCCGAAGGCGAAGGTCATGATCCCCATGTGCTCGACCGACGAGTAGGCGAACATGCGCTTGATGTCCTTCTGGCGCGAGAGGAAGAACGCCGCCACCACCACCGAGAGCAGCCCGAAGCCCATCATCAGCCCGCCGGAGAAGTTGCGCTCCAGGGCGCCGTCGACCAGCACCTTGCTGCGCACCACGGCGTACAGCGCCACGTTCAGGAGCAGCCCCGAAAGCACCGCCGAGATCGGGGTCGGGCCCTCGGCGTGCGCGTCGGGCAGCCAGTTGTGCAGCGGCACCAGGCCCACCTTGGTGCCGTAGCCGACCAGCAGGAACACGAAGGCGAGCGACAGCACCGTCGGCTCGAGCTGCCCGCGCACCTCGTGCAGGTGCGTCCAGAGCAGCGCGTTGCCGCCGGGGCCGAGCACCTTCTCGGCGGCGAAGTAGAGCAGGATGGTGCCGAACAGCGCCTGCGCGATGCCCACCGAGCACAGGATGAAGTACTTCCAGGCGGCCTCCAGGCTGGCTGGCGTGCGATACAGCGACACCAGCAGCACCGTCGACAGCGTCGCGCCCTCCATCGCCACCCAGAGCATGCCGACGTTGTTCGACAGCAGCGTGAGCAGCATCATGAAGGTGAACAGCTGGTACATGCTGTGGTAGAGGCGCAGGCGCGCGCTGTTGACCCGCTTGTGATGCTCCTCGGTGCGCATGTAGGGTCGCGAGAAGAGCGCCGTGGTGAAGGCGACGAACGCCGTAAGCGCGACCAGGAACACGTTGAACGGGTCGACGAACACCTGCTCGTTGAGCGCCGTCATCGGGCCGTCGGCGATCACGCGCGCGGTCAGCAGCGCGGCCGCGGCGAGCGTCCCGAAGCTCATGAAGGCACTCGCCTCCGGCGCCCAGCGCTGGTGGCCGAACAGCGCGAGCACCAGCCCTCCCGCGAGCGGCATTCCCAGGACGAGCGCGATCTCCATCAGTCTTCCTTGAGCTTCTCCATGTGGCGGATGTCGAGGCTGTCGAACTGCTCGCGGATGTGGAAGAAGAAGATGCCGAAGATGAAGGTGCCGACGAGCACGTCGAGCGCCACGCCGAGCTCGACCACCAGCGGCATGCCGTAGGTGGCGCTGGTGGCGGCGAAGAACAGGCCGTTCTCCATCGACAGGAAGCCGATCACCTGCGGTACCGCCTTGCGGCGCACGATCATCATCAGGAAGGACAGCAGCACGCTGGCGAGGGCGATGCCGAGCGTCGAGCGCGTGATGGTGCTCGCCATCTGCGAGATCGGGGTGGCGAGCGAGAAGGCGAAGATCGCGAGGCCGATGCCCGCGAGCATGGTGGTCGGGATGTTGAGCAGGGTCTCGATGTCCCAGCGCACCTGCAGCTGGTCGATGAGGCGGTGCAGCAGCCAGGGGATGAGGACCACCTTCAGCGCCACGGTGAGACCAGCCGAGAAATACAGGTGCGTCTGCCCGGTGGCGTACGCCACGATCGCCGTCGACACGGCGAGCGCCGCGCCCTGCCAGGCGAACAGCTTGATCAGCGTCAGCACGCGGCGCTGCGCGAGCATCGCGAACGCGAGCAGCAGCAGCAGCGCCGCGAGCAGGTTGACGATCTGGCCGCTGAGCGGAAGCGCCATGCTCAGCGCACCAGGAAGTGGATCAGCATGCCGAGCACGCCGAGCAGGAAGGCGGTGGACAGGAACTCGGCGACCAGGAAGATGCGCATCTTCGCGAGCAGGGTCTCGAGCAGCGCCAGTCCCGTCCCGGCGAGCGCGAGCTTCGCCCCCAGCGCGGCGAGCGCGAGCGGCAGTGCGCTCCAGTCCCCCGCCGGCGCGATGCCCCAGGGCAGGAACAGGGCGAAGCCGATCGCCATGTAGGCGACCAGCTTGATCGCCACGGCCCATTCGATCAGCGCGAGATGCCGCGCCGAGTACTCGAGGATCATCGCCTCGTGGATCATGGTGAGCTCGAGGTGGGTGGCCGGATTGTCCACCGGGATGCGCGCGTTCTCCGCGAGCAGCACCATCAGGAAGGCGACCGCGGCGAAAGCGAGGCTCGGGTAGATCGCGAACTCGCGGTGCGCGAGCGTCTCGACGATCGTGGGCAGCTGGGTCGAGCCCGAGATGAACGCCGCGGTGAACAGCGTCATCAGCATGGCGGGCTCGGCCAGGAAGCCGATCATCATCTCGCGGCGCGCGCCGAGGCCGCCGAACGAGGTGCCGGTGTCCATCGCTGCGAGCGCGCTGAATACCCGCGCCACGGCGAACACGCCGACCAGCGCGATGATGTCCGCGGCGGGCGCGAACGGCACGTCGGTGGCGAGCACCGGCACGATGCCCGCTGCGAGCCACATGCAGCCGAAAAGAATGTAGGGCGTAAGGCGAAACAGCGGCGAGGCGGTGTTGGCGATCACCGCATCCTTGTGGAACAGCTTCGCCAACGTGTAGTACGGCAGCCAGATGCTCGGCGCGGAGCGGTTCTGCAGCCACGCGCGGCAGATATTCACCCAGCCCATTACCAGCGGCGCGACGAGCACCACCAGCACCGACTGGAGTACCTGGAGCGCGATACCGGGAAGCTGGTTCATCGAACAAAAATCAACAAGGCAATGAGGGTCAGGAAGCTATAGAGCAGATAAATACTGATGCGGCCGCGCTGCAGCAGCCCGACCTTCGAGGACGCGTAGTCCGCGAGCCGCGCCACCGGGAGGTAAAGCCAGTACCAGTGGCGGTCCTCGATCTTGATCGAGTACCTCGGGTTCGCTTCCTCGGGCCCGGGCAGGTGGCGCTTCATCAGGTACAGCGGGCCGAACACGTGCCGGATCGGCTGGCCGAAGGCGTCCGCCGTGTCCTGCATGCGCGTCGTCTGCTCCGGAAAGCCGCAGTCCCAGGGGTCGGCCACGCGCACGCGCCCGTGGTAGAACCCGCGCACCAGCCGGATGGTGATCAGCACTACGGCGAGCACCACGAGCAGGAAGATGATCGGGCTGTAGCTGGCCCGCTCGGGCGCGGTGGGAACCAGCCACAGCCAGCTCGATTCCAGAGCCTCTGGCGACAGGCCCTGTCCGGTAAGAGAGACGCCGACCCGGTTCAGCATCAGCAGGAACGAAGTCGGGAACAGGCCGAGCACCAGGCAGCCGGCCGCGAGCCAGGCCATGCCGTACTGCTCCATCGATCCGGCGTCGTGACCGCCGCCTTCGGCGCGCGCATGCGCCGGGTGACGGACCTCGCGCGGCCGGCCGAGAAAGGCGATTCCGTAGACCTTGACGAAGCACATCGCGGTGAGTGCGCCGGCGAGCGCGAGCGTCGCGGCGAACAGCGGCAGGAGGCTGCGCACCACGCCGTGCTCGAGCAGCGGCGCCTGCAGCGCAGTCTGGAACGTCAGCCACTCGGACACGAAGCCATTCAGCGGGGGCAGCGCCGAAATGGCGAGCGCGCCGATCAGGAAATAGAGCGCGGTCTTGGGCATGGTGCGGATCAGGCCGCCCATGTCGTTCAGGTTGCGCAGCCCCGTCGCGTGCAGGATCGAGCCCGCGCCCAGGAACAGCAGCGCCTTAAACACCGCATGGTTGAGCGTGTGATAGAGCGCGGCAACGAGGCCGAGCGCCCCTGCGAGGGGATGCCCGAAGCCGAGGAACACCATCGACATCCCCAGGCCAAGGAGGATGATGCCGATGTTCTCCACCGAGTGATAGGCGAGCAGCCGCTTCAGGTCGTGCTGCATGAGCGCGTACAGCACGCCGAAGAGCGTGGTGCCGGCGCCGATCGCGAGCACCACGATCCCCCATTCCCAGCGCACGCCGCCGATCAGGTCGTAGATCACGCGCACCATGCCGTAGATGGCGGTCTTCAGCATGATGCCGCTCATCAGCGCCGACACGGGCGAGGGCGCCGCCGGATGCGCCTCTGGGAGCCAGGCGTGCAGCGGGATCATTCCCGCCTTGGCGCCGAAGCCGAAGAACGCGAGCAGGAACGCCACGGTCGCCCAGAACGGCGTTAGCTCGGCGCCGCGCAGCGCGTCGAAGCTGTAGTCGCCGCCGCCATGCATCACGCCGAAGCACAGCAGGATGGCGATCGCGCCCAGGTGCGCGACCAGCAGGTAAAGGAACCCCGCGCTGCGGATCGCCGGCCTCTCGTGGTCCGTGGTGACGAGGAAATAGGACGACAGCGCCATCGTTTCCCACGCCACCATGAACAGGTAGGCGTCGTCGGCGAGGATCACGAACGCCATGCTGGCGAGAAACATGTGGTACTGCAGGCTGATGAGCGCGAGCCTGCCGGCGGTTTCCGTGCGGAAATATCCGCCCGCGTAGACCGAGATCCCGGCGGATACCGAACCGAGCAGGAGCAGGAAAAAGCCCGCCAGCGGATCGATGCGCAGGTGAAACGGAAGATCCGGCAGTCCAAGCGGAAGCGTGAGCTGCTCGGCGTGCAGCCAGATCGATTGCAGGCCGAAACTCGCGAGGCTGAGGCCGATCAGCGCGCCCAGCGGAAACGCAAGCCGCCTGGCGAAGAACGCGTTGCCCGCGGGAACCAGGGCCAGCGCCGCGATCACGAGCCACGATACGGCCGCGAGCAGCGAGGCGAAGAGCGGTGAGGAGAGGGGTTCCATTACCTTTCGAGAAGGCGGCGGGAAACCGGAACGCATCGGCCACACGCCGCCGCAGGCAGGCGGTTGATTTTCACGGAATTTTACCGCAATGGCTCAGGTTCTTCGGCGACGCTCACTTCAATGCCGGTGTTTTTCTGGGGCTCTACCATCGCGGGGCGGGCGGCGGGCGTCGAGGCGCCCGAGCGCGACCATGATGCCGAAGAGGATGGCTTCCGGACGCGGCGGGCAGCCAGGAATGTAGACGTCGACAGGCAGGACCTGGTCGACACCGCCGGCGCTGGCATATCCCTGCCCGACGATGCCCCCGGAGGCGGCGCAGGCTCCGACGGCGATCACGATGCGCGGGTCGGGGATGGCCTCGACCGTGCGGCGGACGGCGCTCTCCAGGTTGCGCGTGACCGGGCCGGTGACCACGACCCCGTCCGCATGGCGCGGGGAGGCGACGAAGTCGATGCCGAGGCGGCGAACGTCGTACACCGGATTCAACAGGGCGGCGAGCTCCCAGTCGCAGGCGTTGCACGAGCCCGCGTCGAGGTGGCGAAGATGCAGCGACCGGCCGAGCACCCGGTGGATCTCGGACGAGGCGCGGGCGGCCTCGGCTTCCGGATCGGGTGCGGGTCCCGCCGCCGGGACGGCAGGGTCATCGGCCACGACCTCGATCCGAAGGTCGGCGCGAGTGCGCGCCGCGAGCTCGAAGTCGCGTCCCATCGTGATCGCGCCGGCCCAGGGATCCTCGGCGCAGCGGCCGCAGAAGACGCACCGTGCGAGGTCGAGGGCGACGTGGCGACGGCCAGCGTCGAAATGTTCTGTGAGCGCCCCCGTAGGGCAGACGGCGGGAGGAGGCAGGCTGCTGCCGGGGCAAAGGATGGGCGCCCCCCGAAAGCGATTCGGTGGCACGCGCGGCTCCGCGGGGTAGCGGGTCGTGACCACGCCGGTGCGAAGCGCGTTTATCAGGATACGCAGCATGTCAGCGATCCGTGCACGAGTAGCAGAGCTCGAAGCTCTTGTTGACCAGCGGGAAGTCCGGGACGATCGCTGTTTCGGCGGCGAGCGCCACGGCGGGCCAGTTGTGGTAGCTCGGCGAGCGCAGGTGGTATCGCTCCACGCGCCCGCCGGCGTCGGTGCGAAGCCAATGGACCGCCTCGCCTCGCGCCGACTCGATGGCCGAAATCCCAATGCGGGCGCCGGGCAGCGGTTCTGCGATGGCGACCCGCAACGGCCCCGGCTCGAGCCGCCGGATGAGCTCGCCGACGAGCCGGATCGACTCGCGGGCCTCCAGGGCGCGGACAGTCACGCGGGCCATTGCATCTCCCTCCGGAACGGTCACGACGTGCAGTTCGGGCGACCCGGGACCCGCGAACGCGCCGTGGGGATGGTCGCGCCGCGCGTCGCGGTCCACGCCGCTCGCCCGGGCCGCCACGCCGGCGACCGCAAGGTCCAGCGCGGCCTGGTGCTGGAGGACGCCGGTGTCGTCGAGCCGATCGACGACCGACGGGTTGCCTTCGATGCGTCCCATCAAGCTGTCGAGCCCGGCGAGAGTGTCACCGAGCGTGGCGGCGAGGACCCCGGGGAGCCCGTCCGAGAGATCCAGGCGCACACCGCCCGGGACCACGAGGCCCCGGAGGAAGCGATTGCCGGCGAGCCGCTCGTTCATTTGCTGGAGGCGCTCCTTCAAGCGCAGGCCCGCGGCGGTGCCGTAGTGGAACGAGGCGCCGGCGCAAATGTTGCCGAGGTCGCCGACGTGGTTGTAGAGCCGCTCCAGCTCGAGAGCGATGCTGCGGATGAGGCGGGCCCGCGGCGGGGCGTCGACACCTGCGATCTGCTCCAGTGCCTCGCAGTAGCCCAGGCCGTGCGCAACCGAGCAGACCCCGCAGATACGCTCGGCGACGTAGAAGGCGTCGAGCGGCGAGAGCCCTTCCATCCGCTTCTCCAGCCCG